>Ga0209716_1000008_pt1 | contig 186439 bp, 161 predicted proteins | sample COGITO_mtgs_1205_FD_184811 | JGI IMG/M metagenome (GOLD analysis project Ga0209716, IMG submission 184811) | Pelagic marine microbial communities from North Sea - COGITO_mtgs_120531 (SPAdes) (version 2) | ecosystem: Environmental > Aquatic > Marine > Epipelagic ... | reverse complement strand
TAGTTGTTGAGCTTGAATTACCAGCTGCATCTTCTACTGAATATGTTAAGGTATATGTACCCACTGAAGAAGTATTTACTGTTCCAGAGGTTGTTATAGATGAAGTAATATCCCCATCAACATCATCAGTTGCTGTAGCTCCTGGATCTGTCCAATTTTCGCCAATATTTAACTGTATGGTTGATGAACCGTTGAGTGTGATTACCGGTGGGGTTGTGTCAACTAAATCCGAGACAGTAACTGTTCTAGTTGTAGAGGCTGTATTAGAAGCTGCATCAGCAACAGTATAAGTCAATGTATAGGTGCCAACGCTTGAAGAATCAACACTCCCAGTAACAGAGATAGAGCTAGTGAGATTGCCATCTAAATCATCAGTAGCTGTTGCTCCTGGATCTGTCCAATTTTCGCCAATATTTAACTGTATGGTTGATGAACTGTTGAGTGTGATTATCGGTGGGGTTGTGTCAATATCATAACAATAACCACTATCTATTATTTGATTAAACTCTTCCTGTGTTACTTCAGATAAAATATATATTCTGTCTAAGCTATTATCTTCAAAATTTTCTGCGATTTGAATTGTCCCATCAGATCTTAGACTCATTGTTCCTTCCATTGGGGAAGAACTTGCGGCATCTAAAACTTTAAAATTTAAACCATTAGTATATCTAAAGGTAAGTTGATCATTATAATTTTCAATTACCTCAGCAATGTGAGAAGAATTCCATATGCCCAAAATGCATTGATTATCTTCATCTATCCAATACAAATCAAGAAAATCATCTGGTAAGTTATCTTTGAAAGCAATAACATCAGAAAATGTTGTCCCATACTCCTCCCATGTTCCTCTGAAGTACTTTCCATCAAGCTTTTCTAAAAATGATTGAGGTGGATTTTCAGGATCATAGCTATCATCTTGTTGTCCGTCTATTTCAGACGAACATCCAGTATCTAATTCAAGATTAAATGAAACACCATTAGCACCAAAAGAAATATTGGTTATTGAACCATAATTGATCAAAGAAATAGAAGTTGGATCTTGTATATAAAATTCACCAGAAATAGTCCCCAGTGAGTAATATAAAGTAAACGAGTAATCTGGATTAAAAATTAATGCATAATAACCACATATAACATCTTTGCCAGATTCCGGTGCTTTGACAATTTTTTTATCTGCAGATGAATCACTAGCTATATCCCATGCTCCAATAAGATCATCTAGTACCTCAAAATCAAAGGTAGCAGTGATGGTTTTTGAGCTATCCATGATAACCTCAACGCTATCCTCATAACCCGTGGCGTCTCCCTGCCATCGAGAAAATGTCCATTCATCGCCAGGAGTGGTCTGTAAAGTAACTCGATCTCCTTGATTATATTTAACGGTTGTTGATGTTATAGAATTATCCCCAAGAACTTGATTTACCTGACCCTGACCAACTATATTTACTGTTAATGTGTATTGTATTCTCTCAAAGTTTGCAGTTATATTGGTATTTGATGTAAGGCTTACAGTTAATGGATTGTCTGTGCCAGAAGCATCTCCAGACCAACCAGTAAATTCATACCCATCATCAGCAGTAGCAGTAAGAGTTAATGTTGTGTTTTGAGCGAATGAGTCACCAGGGGAATTGACACTTCCTCCCTCAGATGCCGATACTGCAAAATTATAATTAACAATTGCTGGTTCTTCTGGAAAAGGAGCGTCCTTTGAACAAGCTAAAAGAATAAAAAAAACAAACGGTAAAATTAGGGCTATTTTAGGTTTTGAGATAAATTTCATTTTTTATTTGTCTAAATGAGTTATGAGATTAATTTTTCAAAATTATTATTAAAATAACCTGCTCAAATAAAAATTAGTGTCATAACCCATATGTTTCCTAAATGAAACTTTGTTAAAACTCTATGGTAGAGATTAAAAATAAATGTTTATAAAGTTATTCTAATCTTTAAAAAAGAACCTGTATGAAAGAGCTTTGAAGGTTTTCATTTAATTTGGACACCAGTAGTTTGTTTATTAATATATTGTGATTAACAAAGCATTTGGGTGATTTTATAAATTAAATTTATAATTAGATCTCATATAGCACTCTTTACAAATGATTCTTAAATTTAAATTTTCCATAACATTACTTTTTATTACACTCTTTTATCTAAAAGGGTTTTCACAAAAGTCAATGATCGAAATAAAAACTAATAGCAGATTAAAGTTTTTTAAACTGGACGACCAGATACACTTTAGTGTTAATGATAGTTTATATCGACATAAAGGCAATTCATTTGAATATCTTACAACCAGTAAATTATGGAATTCAGAAATTATACAAATCCAAGATTCTCTATTTTCAAAACGTGGAGGGGGGAGTTTATTTACACTTAGAAATGATTTTAAACTTGACACTCTTATATATGCTCCTAAAATGGAAATGAGCTTCTTTAATGCAGCTAGATTTGTTCACAATGATACAATCATTTCATTTGGAGGTTATGGTAACTTTGTGATGAATAATAAACTTATTTTTTTTACAAAGGAAAATAAAGCTTGGGGATATCTCAGGGATTTAACTCCTGAATCGCTAAAACCACCTGCTGGACATGTGCTTTTATCCAGCTATTATAATGGCAAATTTTACGTCTACAGAATGTTAACAAAGTCTGAAGCCCCTGGGCCTGAAAATAGGGAGGTAAAGAATAGTGTTTTTGAGTTTAACTTAAAAACTAAAAGTTGGTCTAAATATGGTAAAGCAAATAAAATCTCGATACTAATAGATAAAGGAAATAAGGTTTTTAAACTTAAAGATAAATTTATAGTCAAAAATGGGAATAGTATTTATCTTTTTAATTTAAAAAATCATACTTGGATCGAGTATGAAAACACATCATCCATATTAGAGAATATCGATACTATGATAATTTCAAAAGATGATGAAATTATTACCGCAACTTTTACCAAAAATAAAATTAGGGTTAGGTCTTACCCTTTCGAACATTTTTTTAAAAATAAATTGAATGAAGGAAATATCATACAAAACAAAAATATCAAATATATAGGTTTATTAGTTTTACTAATTCCTTTTATCATATTCATTAGAAAAACTAGTGGTAGTAAAGCCCTGAAAAATAAAACAGAAAAGCTAATTGAAAAAATTAAAGTTGATTTGAGTTCGAAAGAACTAGAGCTTTTGAATGATTTATTGACTAATAGTCCAGATCCTGTGACCTTCAAGAAAATACTCAGTTATTTTGATGAAGTTATTAACTATGAATCAAAAAAAGTAAAAGTAAGAACAACTATTAAAAGTTTAAATACAAAATTAGAAAAACATCTAAAATCAAGTTCACCATTAATTATCGAGAAAAATAAAGACGACAGGAGAATGTACCAAGTTAAATTTAGAAGTTAATCAGGCTAAATATTTTTAAAGAATAATATAAATCATTCATTCAACACTTCTTCGATAATAATTACATTAAAAAAATTAAGTGGCGGTTGAATATCTAATTTAATATCATTAAAACCAATCTAAAGGCTCATTGGTCGTATGAGATATGTTTTCAACTTTAGGTAAGACATAAGGCATTAACTTTATAAGAAGCTCCACCCTTTCTTTTGGACTTAATTGAACTAAATGATCTTGAATAATCTCTATCTCTTGATGCATTACATCTTTTAGAATTGATCTTAATTCTTTGGTCATTCTATTAGGTGTACCTTTCTTTCTACCACCATGTTTTATTCCTGTTGTATTTGCCATACTATTTAATACTATTTTAGTTTAACTCCTTGTTTGTAGTAATGAATTATCACTTAGCCCAAGTGAATTTGAGGAACTATAAGGATATTTGTCAATTCCTTCGTGTTCAAGGGTATCTTTTAAATCGTAGAGTTTATAAAGGTCTTTGTAAAAAAGTTCGAGAACTAAATCGTCTCGGGTACTAAACCCTCCTTTTTAGGAGGGTTTTTTTATGCAAAGAATTTTAGATTATTAAATCAAATAAAACGGATGTACCTAAATAAAAAAGCCACTTTATAAAGTGGCTTCCTTATAATATAAATATAATCTCTTTGATGGATAATGAAATTTTAACCCTTAGGCTTGATTTCCTGTTTTATGAGGTCTTTTTTCTTGTTTTTAACATGTCTTTCAAGCCACTGATCTTGTTCCCAGATTAAATGGAGAATTGTTTCTTTTGCTCTGTAGCCGTGGCTCTCCTTTGGAAACATTACTAATCGTGTTGTTGCTCCTAACCCCTTAAGTGCATTATAATATCTCTCACTCTGAAGCGGATATGTACCAGAGTTATTATCTGCTTTTCCATGAACAAGTAATAATGGAGTTTTCATCTTCTCAGCATGCATAAAAGGAGACATTGTGTAATAAACTTCTGGAGCTTCCCAATATGACCTAGACTCACTTTGAAAACCAAAGGGTGTTAGGGTCCTGTTATAGGCTCCGCTTCGAGCGATACCCGCAGCAAATAAATTGGAATGACTTAATAAGTTAGCAACCATAAAAGCACCGTAACTATGTCCACCAACAGCAACTCGCTCCCTATCCGCAAGACCTTTATCAACTACTGCATCAATTGCTGCTTCAGCATTTGCAATCAATTGTGTTCTAAAGCTATCATTTGGTTCTTTATCTCCCTCACCAATAATAGGGAAAGCCGCACGATCTAAAACTACATATCCTTGATTTACCCAATAAATTGGTGAACCCCAATTCGGTGATACAAAACGATTTGGATTATTGGTTTTTTGCGAGGCACTAGACTTATCTTTAAACTCTCTAGGGTAGGCCCACAATATCATGGGTAAGGGCTCTGATTGGTTAGGCTTATACCCACCAGGAACATAAAGTATTCCGCTTAATTCTATACCATCATTTCGCTTATAAGTAATCAGCTCCTTTTTGACACTTTCTAGGGATTTAAAAGGGTTCTCAAAGAAAGTCAGTTGTTCTAATGAGTCTTTGCTAAACAAATCTCTAACAAAATAATTAGGATACTCGCTTTTTGATTCAATACGAACCCGCAACTTATTTTTTTGATAATCAAAATCATTAATCTGCTCGTACTTATCAGTGTATATTGATTGATAAATTCTATTAGTGCTTTTTTCTACTAAATTAATTTCATCTAGAAAAGGGAATTGACCTAATTTTGAAAAGCCTGCTCCGATAAGAAAAGCTGAATTGTTTTTTAAGGCCAAAACCCGCTCACCATACTTTCCTTTTTTAGTAACAAATCTACCAGGATCACTGTACCGGTCTTGATAGTTACGGTCATATAATAGTTGTGCGCTTTTTTGGGGGTTAGAAGGATTAAAGACATATGTTTTGGTATTTCTATTATTCCACCATCTGTCAAGGACAATAGCCAAAGAATCATCTCCCCAGATTACCTGAGAAAATCTATTTTTTATTTGGGTTAATTGTTCTGGTTCATTTTTAAATGGTGCTTCCCATTGGTATAATGCGTCTCTGTAAACTACCTCAACTTCAGGGTCTCCATTATCAAGGGCTTTTACATAGAAAATTGTTGAGGGTTGATCGTTTCGCCAGGAGATTCGTCTTTTTTCTGTGCTTGCAGACATAAATCCTTTTGGTAATACTTCCTGAAGAGGGCTATCTGAAATTACTTTAATCCTTTTAGCATTCAAGTCATAAACATGTGTTTCAGTAGGAAAACGATTATAAGGGACTATATATGAAAAAGGGGGTTTAACAAAAGAGATCAAAACATAGGCTCCATTAGGGGAAACTTGAACGTCACGATACATTTTAGCGGATAAAAATGGTGTTCTATTCCCTTTTAAGTCTACGAGGTCAATTTCAGACCGACTTAACTGTTCAAAGTTCTTTACATCTACTGGATTTTTAATAAGGTCTTGATAGGTTCTATTCTGAGCTTTTTCACCATTATTTTCGGTAACCTTTGGCCCTGTTGGAATAATTTCAGCTTGGTCTAGAATGGGCTTCCGGTCTTTCGGAAGAAACTTAACTAACATTCTCTTACTGTCCTTTAGCCAATTTATGCTTTTTCCCATGCTCGCATTTAATGGTGAGGAAACTAATCTTTTTGCCAATTTAGTCTCTATATCTAAGACCCAAAGTTCAACTCCATTCTCAGAAGTATGGGTCATCGCAATTTTTTTCTCATCTGGTGACCAAGTAAAATTACTAAGTTTGGGGTTTTCTGGGAGTCCTTCTACTAGGACCCTCTCTTTCCCCTGATTTAGGGATACAATTTCAACCTTATTATAATAAGTTGTTCGACTACCTATATAACGCTTGGGATCAACCCTTAGACCTGCAAGACGTAATTCCTTTCTTGATAAATCTGCAATGTTTTTATAGGTCGGGCGAGAAACTAGAACTAATACTGTATTTTTTGAATTGCTTAGAACTGCTGGTGCTAAGTTTACATCAATCAATTCAAGTAATTCTTTCTTTGGAGTTTGATACCCTAGTTCTTCTTGTGCAAAAACATGGGTCGTAAAGATAAGGCTAGCGAGTGATACAAACTTTTTTATGCTCATTGGATAATTTTTATTCAAATTATAACTTTTTTCTGGATCAATTGATAAAACAAAGTTTACTCTAAATGTATAATAATGAATTCCACATCGCTTTCTCACTCCACTTGCGGGTTCAAGTCCCGCCTCGAGCACTTTAGAACCCGTAATAGATTGTTTTACATGATGTTGCGGATTTTTTTATTGAAGCATAGGAATAGGGTTTGATATGTAATCTATTTTTTTTGTATACATTGGTTTTATTATTAACCATAAATCAATTCTATATGAAGACTAATTCAATATTAATAAGTGAAAAAAGAAAAGTTTTTAAATTAAACACAGCATCACAAAAAATAGAATGGGATGTTTCTTTTGAACATAAAATAGCTGGAATCTCAAGAGTCAATGAATATGTGTTTATTTCCACTGTTAGTAATTGGGGGAAATACCATACCAGTTTATTAAAATTTAATAGTGGAAAACTGCTCTGGACAATAAATAAGATACTTTATCATGTTCATGTCTTTGAAGAAACTATTATATATATTGATAAAACCAAAGAGGTAGTTTGTTTATTACTAAATAGTGGTGAAGAAAAGTTCAGAGTCAAGATGGATTTCAAATGGTATGAATCTCCAAAAATGGCACTGATTGAAAATAATATATACCTATTTTCGACAAAGAGGACTAAAGTTTTAAATCTTAATACTGGAAGCTTATCAGAAGCTAAATTACCGGCAAACATAAATCCTAAGGAATTAACTTTTATAGTAGATGAGTTTCAAATCGAAATAAACACCTTACCCTCTGGAGATGCAGGTGATGCAATGTTATACGGAATAGGAGCAGGAAATGATGGAGGAGGCTTTAACGGTGGAGATGCTGGTGGCGGGGGAGATGCTGGCGGCGGGGGAGAATAGATAATAAGTGAAATATATCCTTATTTTAAACAATTTCAGAATTAAATCTAAAATCCAAAGACTCATTAGCCGAATGCGAAATACTATCTACTTTTGGCAACACATAAGGAATCAATTTAATAACAAGTTCTATCCTTTGTTTTGGTTCTAAAGAATCTAAGCATTTTCGAATTTCATCCAGTTCCTTATAAATCAAATCTTTTAAAACTGTTCTAATTACTTTAGTTAGTTTATTTGGTGTTCCCTTTTGTCTTCCACCAAAGGGACAATTGATTAATTTTCGTCCCTGATTCGGTTTTCTTCTTGGGGTCTAGTACGATCCTCCTTACTTTTACCAAATTTCGACCCAAAACTATAAATTAATCTCAATTGAATGTTTTGTCTTGAACCGTTGCTTTCTACTGCTGCAGAGCCGTTACCATAATCTATTTTCCCTACAAAACCTCTATTGAGTATCTTATTGAATCCAAGGTTTGCTTTCAATTGATCGTCTAAGAAGGCCTTGCCAAAAGAAAAATCTAATTCAGCCAACCAATCCACTTCAATTTGGCCTTCCAATGCCCCTGTGCCATAGTTTCCACTCATTTCAAAATTTATTCCCCACGGCATAACCCGCTTGAATAAACCAAAACATATACCATTTATTTAAATTCACATTATAGATTAATGACTGATAATCTGTATTGACTACAATTACACCCGTATAACCCTCAACATCACCCAATAAACTTAGGGGGGCAAATAATCTGAAATTCCAATTTGAGTTTTCCTCTATGTTTACCTCTCGCTGTCTGATTTGTGCTGTAGTATTGTCTTGTTGAATTAATTGGAAAATTTCATCGTCTGTTTTTCTATAAGCAATAGTGAAAAATGGCTGCCCTTCATAGGTCAAATTAAATTGATAATTATTGGTATATGAAGGGGCTAAATTTGGGTTCCCTTGACTGGCTGAAAAAGGGTCTAAAAATTCTGCAAAAGAGTTTAAACTACTGTAAGAAGGACGCTCGATTCGATAGCTGTAGGACACACTTGCACCCAAAACATCTGACAATTCTCTACTGACTGACGCACTGGGAAATATTTTCTTGATGGGTCTTCATTTTATACTCACTTCAGGAGTCCCCCCTTGCATAAAAATAGAGGTGCCATCTGTATTACTATCTTCGTATCGCAATCCGCCAGAAAAAGACCATTTTCCCTTGCTTGCATTTAATTTTGCATACACAGCAAAAATAGTTTCGTCAATCAAAAATTGGCTACTCTCCTCTTCAATTAAAACAAAAGCTCCTTGATCATTAGCTCGATAGGACTGTAAATCATTATCTGTATCAACATTGGCATACCTTGAACCCAAACTTAGCTTGAAATTATCGTTAAATTTTTTGAAATAATCTACTTTGTAAGTCTTAATGGCGTATTCCCCATTTTGAATATACCTTCTATCAATAAAAGGGAGTGTGCTTCTTGCGAGACCAGACAACTGGTTCGTGTTATCATTTATAAAGTTGATATAATTAAAATCCACGAGTAATTTATCCGTTTCGGTTTTGTATTCATAGTAAGGGTTAAAACTAAAATCACTTCGGTCCCTATCAAAGGTGTTTTCTGAAAATAAAGTATTGACGTTATTTTGATCAGAAACAACGGTTTCACTTGTTGCGGTACGTTGTGAATCTCTACTGTTCCACCGACCAGCAAGTCCAATTGAATGCTTCTCGTTCAAATAATAATCTAACGCACCCGAAAATCTTAGATTCACTGGAGCATAAGGCTCTATTGTTTCCTGATCATACGTCAGGTCGCCAACTGTTCTGACTAAAAACAAATCGTCTCTCCATGTCGGCTCAGAATAACCAACGCTCGTCTGCCAATTTAATTTATTCTTGTAACTGGCAATTGAGGCAGTTGTTCCGTATTCAAAACCTTGATCCTCTCCTACCCAAGTATTGACACTTCCATAAGTGCCTAAACGTACATTTTTCTTTAAAATAATATCGATAATGGCACCTGAACCCGAGGCTTGATATTCTGCTCCTGGCTGCTCGATTACTTCAATTTTAGCAATATTGTCTGCTGGTAAATCACGTAATAAGGTTTGTACATCCGTATACTCGGTTGTCTTTCCATTGATCAAAATTCTGATTCCCCTATTCCCAGCGATTGAAATACCATTATTAGTCACTAAAACACCCGGTACTTTTCGCATTACATCCCTTAAACTGGTATTTATCATCTCAGAATTTTCAAGATTCACCACCAATTTTTCGGCTGTTTGTCGAATGGTAGGACGCTTATTTTTTACCACTACTTCGTCCAAATTCTCTATCTCTTCTTCTAATATAAAATCAGCGATTTTATTTTCAAGCAATTCAAATTCTTCTGTATGCTTTAACTTAAAGCCTAAAACAGAAACTTCAATCTGATAAGTTCCCTTTTCGATATCTTCAAAAAGATACTTTCCTTCGTCATCAGAAACAACACCTCTAATAAAGGATTCATCATCCTTTTGCATTAGAATTATGTTTGCGAATGGAATTGGAGATTCAAAATTATCTGCTATTTTCCCACTTATGGTATGCTGCGCTTTTACTGAATAAAGACCTAAAAAAAGAAAAGCTAAATAGCTAAATAATGATTTCATATTGTAATGTAAATAGTCGACAGAAACAGACTAAATCTGTATCTCGTTACATCAATAAGAAGCTAAAGTCATTTAATTGTTACATTATTTAACATAAAAGTCTCTTGCAATTCAAGCTCTTTCAGAATCTACCTCACCCAAGTACTAAGGTATAACATGAATTTATAACACCCCTTAACAACTTTAAGCTACTATCTCATAATTATAGGGCAATTGCATGAAAAAGTATTTATCCTTTAGATTTAAGTAAAAAAAACGAGAAATGCCCGTGCGGTTTTCTTATGCTTCGTAAAGTGATTCCCACTGATTGACTTCCATCTCGTCGATTTTTAAATCATCAAGACCTTTTTGATCAAATGGGTTTTCGATATACTCTTGTACATTGTATAAAGCCATTAAAACAAAACTTACTACTAAAGAGAAAAGTAGCGAGATGATTGTTTCAATATTTATTCCTAGGGTTTCCCTCGCAACAATCAACTGAGAGTTGTATAGTAAAGGAGAAAGATAGATAAAGATCAAACAGTATTTTCGCAATGAAATAGGGGTACCGTGAATCTTAATGCCGCGAATCTTTTCTGCGGTGAGAAATAATTCATTTTTCACCCTAATTAAACTGTCCTTTTCACGCTCATTAAACAAACCTTTGTAAGCATCTATCAACACTAAGATCGTTTTGCGCTTTTGCCTTAAGGCATTAAACTCTTTTGTTGTGTTAGGATTCTTGAGGTAATCAATTAAAATCTCTTGTGCTTCCATTAAAACACCATATAACTTATCGTAATCCTCTTTTTTAATTTTTTCTACTGCATAAAAAATATTCGTCAAATCAACGATCTTATTCCTAAACTCGGCAAAGACATTAATCGCATCTTGTCGTCTTTGATACGCGCTTGTGATTGAGAATACCAATGGAAAAACAATGGCAATACTCATAATGGTAAAGTCAATTTCTAAATTGATTTGGTAAAAATCATATAAATAATAGATGACAACTGTTTCTATCAATATGATTAAAATTCTATAGTTAAATACAGAAGAAAGTGCGTTATTATTCATGGTAAAATACTTAAAGGGTGGTAAAACTAAATAGGTAACCTATGATGATTCCTAGTAAAAGGATAATTGCGTTTTTCAGTTTAAAAACAATAGCATATTTTTCCCAAGAATCTGGAATATTGTTTTTATTCTCATCTGTTGCAAAACCAGATTTAGTTGAATAATTCGCATACCAATAAAAAAACAACAAGGCAATCGAAAGGCCTATCGCAATAAAAAATAGTGTATTAATCATCTCTTTTGATTTATGATTATAATTCCTTTAACGAGATTTATTTAAACTTATTGGATAAGATCTTATAAAAAAGGTGAATTTTAATCTCATGCAGTATTATTGCAGTATAAACAAGGATTGCATCCTTTTGTTTTAACGCTTGCATTTATTGTCTTTTTCAGGGTCTTAATTAAGCACAAAACTCCTATAATTAGTAACTTAAGTGAAAAATACGGCTGTATTTTATTAAATTTTTACTATCTTGTAACAAAGACAAGCATTATGAATGATATTATAATTGTAAGCATCGCTATATTTATCTTAATAGCAGCAATCGTTATTTATGGTGTAGTTAGTACCTCTATGGGATACGAAGAGGACGTCAATAAAAACTATATCCCAGATCGTCTTGAACGCATGTTAGGTATGGATCCTAAAGCAAAAAAAGACGAAGAAGTCTAATCCACTCCTCCTTTCTTTTAAGCCTAATTGACTCTCCAAAAAGATTGTTTGGATAATCAGTCATTTAGCCCTAGTTTTACATGCCTAATTTAATTGAAATACAATTAAATTAATTGATACAATAAACGCATATTAATACTATATCATGGAAGCATATATTTATGACGCTATCCGTACCGTAAGGGGAAAGGGTAACAAAAAAGGAGCATTGATCGGAGTAACTCCCACAGAACTTGCTAGACAAACACTTACTGCTTTACAAGCTAAACATCAATTAGACACTACGCTAGTAAACGATGTTATTTTAGGCTGTGTTGGTCAAGTAAAAGATCAGGGAGCCAATATTGCAAAATCGGCTGCACAAGCCTCTGCTTATGGCGATCATCTTTGTGGCGTAACTCTAAACCGCTTTTGTGGTTCTGGATTAGAATCAATGAATCAAGCTGCGGCCTATATTAAATCTGGTTTCCGTGATTTAATTGTAGCCGGTGGAGTAGAAAGCATGTCACGTGTTGCTATGGGATCAGATGGTGCAGGGATGTTTATTGACCCTACACTAGCGATTCCAGGGAATCTTGTTCCTCAAGGAATTTCTGCCGATTTAATTGCCTCTAAATACGGCTATACCCGCGAAGCTACAGATGCATTTGCTGCAGAATCTCAACGCCGTGCAGCGGAAGCTAACGCAAAAGGATACTTCAAATCTCGTATTGCTATTCAAGACCAAAACGGAACCGATATCTTAACCACAGACGAAAACATTCGTCCTGGAACAACTGCAGCATCTTTAGCTAGCCTTCCACCTGCCTTCCAAATGATGGGAGCAATGGCTGGATTTGACGATGTCGCACTAGATAAATACCCAGAAGTGGAAACACTACACCACGTGCATCACGCCGGAAACTCTTCTGCCATTGTAGATGGTGCCGCGATCTCTTTAATTGGTAGCGAAGAAGCAGGAAAGCAAATGGGCTTAAAACCGCGTTTTAAAATCCGTACTGCTGCCATCGACGGGACAGACCCAACGATCATGTTGACTGGACCAGCACCCGCAACTCGCAAAGCCTTAAAGCAGGCTGGGATGAACATCGGAGACATCGACTTGATCGAAGTTAACGAAGCCTTCTCTGCTATTCCTATGTTATTCATGGAAGAAATGGGCATCGATAGCAGCAATGTCAATGTTAACGGTGGAGCCATTGCCATGGGTCACCCACTAGGTGCCACAGGTTGTATGCTTGCTGGAACATTGATGGACGAATTAGAACGCCGTGATTTAAATACGGGATTAGTCACTTTATGTATCGCTGGAGGAATGGGGATTGCCACCATTATCGAACGCGTATAATTTTTAAGCTTTACTATAGAAATGGAAAATATTCAAGATAAATTATTATCATTTAGTGTTGATGCTGATGGTATTGGAACACTCGTCATTAACCAAACTGAAAACTCAGCTAATCTCTTTTCAGAAGAGTTTATCAAACGTTATGTTGAAGTAGCCCACGCTGCTATTGCAGATGATAGCGTTAAGGGAGTTATTGTAACTTCTGGTAAACCTATCTTTATGGCAGGAGCAGATTTACGTGCTTTACTAGAAGAGATTCCTGATAAAGGGGCCTTTACCCAAACTATCCTAGAGATGCACAAGGGAATGCGTGAAATCGAAACTGGAGGAAAACCTTTTGTTGCCGCCATTAATGGAACTGCACTAGGCGGTGGGTTAGAACTCTGTTTGGCTTGCCATCATAGAATTGCATTAAATTCTACCAAAATCAAAATTGGTTTCCCTGAAATTAAAGTAGGCTTATTCCCCGGCGGTGGTGGAACAGTAAAAGCCCCCTATTTAATGGGAATCCAAACGGCCTTAATGTATTTACTTCAAGGGATTGAAGCACGTCCACCAAAAGCCTTAAAAGACGGTTTAATCGACGCTGTTGCAGAAACAGAAGAAGAAATGCTTGCAGCAGCAAAAGCCTATATCCTTGCTACGCCTAATCCAGTGCAACCCTGGGACAACAAGAAGCACAGAATTCCTGGTGGAAACATTTGGACGCCTAACGGAGTTCAAACCATGGTGGGAGCCTCTGGAAACGTTGGGAAATTAACCCACGGGAATTACCCTTCTGCGCAAAAAATCATAAAAGTCATTCACGATGGAATCCAAATCCCTGTCGATCGCGCCTTAGAAATTGAAGCCCGCAACTTTACTGCTGCTGCTTCAACTCCTGAAGCTAAAAATATGATCCGCACAGGATTCTTTGCCATTCAAGATGCAGCAAAAGGAAAAGCCCGTCCAAAAGATCAACCTAAATACGAAATCGAAAAACTAGGTGTCTTAGGGGCTGGAATGATGGGAGCTGGAATTGCTTATGTTTCAGCTAAAGCCGGAATGAGTGTAGTGCTAAAAGATGTAAGTCAAGAAGGCGCAGAAAAAGGAAAGGCTTATTCTACCATGTTGTTAGACAAAGCCATTGCTAAAAAGCGTTCTATCCCAGAAAAGAAAGAAGCTTTATTAGCTAAAATTACTCCTACTGATGATCCTAATGCAGTAGAAGGAAGTGACCTAATCATCGAAGCAGTATTTGAAAATGTTGACTTAAAAGATAAAGTGACTAAGCAAACAGAAGCGGTTCTTGGAGAGGATAAGATTTATGGATCAAATACCTCAACCATTCCGATTTCTTTATTAGCAAAGTCGTCTGCTCGACCAGAAAACTTTATCGGGATTCACTTTTTCTCTCCCGTAGATAAAATGCCATTGGTAGAAATTATCGTAGGAGAAAAAACCGAAGATAAAGCCATTGCTGCTGCAGTAGATTATACCGTTGCCATTAAAAAAGTGCCGATTGTGGTGAACGATAGTCGTGGCTTTTTTACCTCACGCTGTTTTGGAACCTATGTTTCAGAAGGGATGTTCTTATTAGAAGAAGGAGTACCTGCACCAATGATCGAACGTGTTGCGACAAAAATAGGTTTACCGGTTGGTCCACTTGCGGTGCACGATGAAGTTTCTTTAACTTTATCTGTTCACATTTTTGAAAGTGACCCGGCAGAAAAAAGCGCAAGTGAAAAACGCTCATATGCTATGGTGAAAAACTTAGTAGAAAACCACAACAGAACTGGAAAACGCGACGGTGCTGGTTTCTATGATTATCCTAAAGGAGGCCAAAAGAAATTATGGTCTGGCTTAAAGGAAATTTACACGCCAGATGTCAACGCAGTTTCAGAAGAAGATGTGAAGAAACGCATGTTACACCGTCAAGTATTAGAAAGCTACCGTTGTTTAGACGAAGGGGTTTTACGTTCTACAACAGATGGAGACATTGGCTCTATTCTAGGCTGGGGATTCCCTATTTTCACTGGAGGAGCACTGTCTTATATTGACTATGTAGGAATGGATAATTTTATCGCCGATTGCGATGCCTTTAAAGCATTACACGGAGATCACTGGGAAGTACCACAAAGTTTGCGCGATTTAGCCGCTGCTGGGAAATCCATCCATGACTTTAAAAAATAAACCTTAGTATATTGATAAAAAAAAGCGCCTTAATGGCGCTTTTTTTTATTCTTCGAATTGTTTAAAGATGATATTATTGACAATCTCTGCGTGCTGTTCGATCTGTTCTTGAGAGAAAACTTCTGTACCGTATTGACTTTTCATTAATTGCGCTAGCATAAAGAAACTACTGGACGCTCCCATAATAATAGATATAAAGTTCGCTCTAGGGATCGTCTTAAATTCTTTTAAGCCATCCATAGGGGCTTCAATACTTTTTTCGCCAAACCAAATCACTGGGGTAAATAGCTGCTCTATCAAAAAAGTAGAACGCCAATTTTCTTCCCCCATCTCTTGAAAAATGATTTTGTACAAAGCAGGATTCTCTGCTAAAAAGTATATGTATTGACGGGTATATGCTCTTAACGCCATGGTCCCAGACAAATCAACATAATAACTTTTGATATGTTCAAAACGATCGACTAATTTATCGCCTAAATAGCTCATTGATTTTTTCCACAAATCTTCTTTGTTTTCAAAACGGTAACTAATCAAGGGATTTGTCACTCCGACTTTTTGAGCAACATCTTTTAACTGTGCGCCGTCATACCCTTTTTCAGAAAAGACGTCTAAAGCAGCAATCAAAATATCATTTAAATCAAGGGTTTGTGATAAACTTGGCCTACCGCGTTTTCTTTTAGGCAGTTCACTCTTAGGCATAAATCAAATATTAGTTTTCGAAAATTACGGTTTTTTTTGGAAAAGGGTGAAAATGGTACAAGTTTTAAACACTATTTAAGAAAATGATTTAGCTGTAATTAAATATCTAAAAACACATATGCCATAAATTCATTTTCTGAAGGTAATAGTTATGCTCCTGCTTGAAGCTTCTTTGCAACGTCTTCAACTTCTTCCATTACTCTCAAGAGATTACCACCCCATATTTTTTCAATTTCTTCTTCTGTGTATCCCCGCTTTACTAGCTCTTTGGTTACATTTAAAGTTTCCGAGGCATCTTGCCAACCTTCGATTCCACCGCCACCGTCAAAATCTGAGCTTATTCCCACATGATCAATTCCAATTTTGCTTTTGATATAATCTATATGATCCACAAAATCACTCACCGATACGGGCGGATAAATGGTCTTAATGGCTTCTAAATCTTCGGCCGCAAGGGCAAATAATTCATTTCGCTTTGAGATATAAGCTTGAAGTGCCTCAAAATCTAGGGCACGCATTTCATATTTATCTAAACCTGGAATGTCGTGTTTCGCGCCAACTACTTTTAATATTGAATCTTTTGCTTTGTTGTAAGCATTGTGTTTTTCAGTATGCAAATAAGAGCTAAAGGCAACCGTCTGAACCACTCCTCCACTTTCTTTTACCCATTGCAATTGTTCGTCATCTAAGTTTCTAGAGTGATTACACAAGGCTCTTGCAGAAGAATGCGAAGCCATGATCGGCGCTTTTGAGCGCTCAGCCATTTGGCGAATAGCCTCCTTAGAAGGATGTGAAATATCAACCATGATGCCATAGTAATTCATTTGATCAATGACTTGTTTTCCTAATTCGCTAAGACCATTATGCAAGAAAAAACCGTCTCCCTCTCCTGTATTTGAATCGGATAACTGACTGTGACCGTTATGTGCTAGTGAGATATAACGAGCTCCTTGATCATAGAATTTTTTGACATTATTTAAATCGGTTCCTAAAGGATAACCGTTTTCAACTCCTATCATGGCAACTTTTTTCCCACTTTTCCAGATGCTGCGAACATCTGCAGCAGTTAGGGCCAGTTCAATTTGATCTGGCGCATAGTCGTTAACTAAACGGTGAATGGCTTTAAATTTTGATTCAGCAGTTGCAGCGGCTTTTTCAAAACCACTTTTTGTCAAGCTGTCTTGTCCTGTGTAAACAATAAACCAAGAAACATCTAAACCACCGGCATTCATGTTAGGAAGGTTGACCTGTGAATTAGTCTTTTGGGTATAGTTTATTGAATCTGAAAAGTTTCCTACATTAATATCGTCGTGGGTATCTATGGTGATTACTGCTTTATGGATGCGTTCTGCTTCGCTCATAGAGGTTGACTTTGATTCTTTTGTTTGACAACTAACAAAGGATATGGTTGCTAGAAGGACTAAAAATGGAGAGAGATGTTTCATGAAATAGGTATTGGTGAACTTTACTAAAGTAAGGAGAATTTCCTTTTCACAGAAAATTCTATCTTAGAAGAAGGATTAAACTACTCCAAATGAATAAATTAATGCAATGGTCATTGACCGCAGCGCTTGCAGGTTTCCTTTTTGGTTTTGATACCGTAGTTATTTCTGGGGCAGATCAAAAATTACAAAATTTATGGAGCTCTACTAATGCTTTTCACGGCTTTGTTGTTATGGCGATGGCACTTTGGGGAACTGTAATTGGGGCACTTTTTGGCAGTATACCTACACGTTTTCTTGGTCGAAAAAACACCTTGTTTTGGATTGGGGTTTTTTACAGTGTTTCAGCCTTAGGGTCTGCTTTAGCGACCACGCCCTATCTATTCGCTTTTTTTAGATTTTTAGGAGGCCTGGGGGTCGGTGCTTCGACCATTGCTGCCCCAGCATATATTTCTGAAATTGCTCCGGCCAAAGACCGGGGTCGTTTAGTAGGCTTATATCAATTCAATATTGTTTTTGGAATTCTTGTCGCCTTTATATCCAATTACTTCTTAAGTAATTTAGGCGAAAATGCCTGGCGTTATATGATGGGAGTTGAAGCTATTCCTGCCATTATTTACACTTTACTGACCTTAGGTATTCCTAAAAGTCCTCGCTGGTTGTTTTTACAAAACAGAACAGAAGAAGCCAAAGCCATTATTTATCAGGCTTACGCCAAAGAAGACGCAGACTCACTAATAGCAGATATTAGTAAAGAACAGGATGTAACCGTAGAAAACGAAAGCATCTTTAAACCGAAATATCGTTTTATCCTCAAACTTGCTTTCTTAATCGCTTTTTTTAATCAATTTTCTGGTATTAATGCCTTCTTGTATTATGCTCCTCGGATTTTTGAAGAAGGTGGACTGGGGGAGAGCACCGCTTTATTAAGCAGCGTAGGAATTGGATTAATCAACTTAATTTTTACCCTAATTGGCATCAATTTGATTGATCGTTTGGGGAGAAAAAGCTTAATGTATATCGGTTCAATAGGCTATATCATCTCCCTAAGTTTAATCGCAGTATCATTCCTACTGTCTTGGAAAGGGTTTGCTTTGCCAATCTTTTTATTTGTATTCATTGCTTCACATGCCATAGGTCAAGGGGCAGTGATCTGGGTTTTTATCTCAGAAATTTACCCTAATCATTTACGAAGTGCCGGACAATCCTTTGGGACATCAACCCACTGGGTATTAGCTGCCATTATTCCTTCTTTAGTTCCTCTACTATTTGCCAGTATAGGGGCTGGTGTTGTCTTTGCAGTTTTTGCTTTTATGATGTTGCTACAACTCTTATTTGTATATTTTTGGATGCCTGAGACAAAGGGGGTATCCCTCGAGTCTTTAGCGCAACAATTGATTAAAGAACAATGAAAATGATTTTCTCTTTAGAATAGTTGCCTTGATAAACAAATAGATTTCAGTAAAATAAACCATTGGACATGTCAAAAAAAGTCATTTGTTTTGGAGAAATACTTTGGGATGTTTTCCCAGGAGGAGAAAAAATAGGCGGAGCCCCGCTTAATATAGCCTTACGGCTAAAATCCTTAGGAATTGCTACCACTATTGTGAGTAAAGTTGGCAAGGATCAATTAGGCAAACGCTTAATCGATTTTATTCATCAGCAAGGCATAGGTACAGAATATATTCAACAAGACGCTCAGTTTGAAACGGGAAAAGTAAATGTGACCCTAGACCAAAATGGCGCTGCGTCTTATGAGATTGCTTACCCAGCAGCTTGGGATAAAATTGACCTTGTGTCTACACTTGAAGAAGAGGTTGCGCAAGCAGATTTATTCCTTTTCGGGAGTTTAGTCACACGAGATGTCGTTTCAAAAAAAAGCCTTTTGTCCTTGCTTAAAAAGGCCTCCTTTAAAGTCTTTGATGTTAATTTAAGAGCGCCTCATTATTCTCAAACCCTAATCGAGGACTTAATGCAAAAAGCCGATTTGATCAAATTCAATGACGAAGAATTAGCTGAAATTTCAAAAGCCATGGGCAGTCAAGAGAAGTCGCTCGAAAAGCAACTAAGATTTATTTCGGTAAAAACAAACACTCCCAAAGTATGTGTTACTAAAGGGGGAGACGGCGCTCTACTTCTATTAAATGATCAACTGTATGATCAAAAAGGTTTCCCCATAAAAGTTGTGGATACCGTGGGAGCTGGAGACTCTTTTCTAGCAACACTTTTAGAAGGTATATTGACTAATAAAGCTCCTGAAATTGCTTTAGAAAACGCCTGTGCTATGGGTGCCATGGTAGCATCAAGTACAGGAGCTAATCCAAAAATTACTCCTGAAGAACTCCATCACTTTATCAAAGCTTCGAAATAAGATTTGCTATCTTCGTAAAAAAAAAGTGTACGATTTTCTACCTTCAGACCACAAAGCTTTAAGTACAGATAAAAGCTTACAACAGTTTCTCACCAAAGACGGTGCACTTTATATGGTGCTCAATCGACCAGAAGTGTACAATGCTTTTAATGGCGCACTGATTGAAAACATACTTGAGGCGCTTGAAGAAGCTGCAGAAAACGATTCAGTTCGCTTACTGATCCTTACAGGAAGTGGTAAGAACTTTTGTGCTGGGGGGGATATTAACTATATGCGCTCTTTAGGCACAAATAGTTTTGAAGAAAACAAAGAAGATGCCTTACAAATGGCTTACCTAATGCAAGCTTTAAATGAGTTCCCAAAACCAACCATCGCCCGTGTTAATGGTGCTGCTTATGGAGGCGGAGTGGGGCTTTTGTGCTGCTGCGACATGGCCTTTGGGACAGAAAATACTAAGGTTTGCTTGAGTGAGGTGAAAATTGGGATGGTTCCGGCGACCATAGGACCTTATATCTTAAAAGCCATAGGGGTTCGCAATGCACATCGTTTAATGCTTACTGCCGAAGTCATGCAAGGACAAGAGGCCGTGAACCAACAATTACTTACCGGTTTGTTTAAGGAAGAAGAATTTGATTTACAAATTCAATCCATCGCTAAAAAAATAAGTCAAAATGCCCCAGAGGCATTAAATATCATCAAAGCTTTACTCTTAAACTTAGCCTATCAGCCTATTAATGATGGGGTTGTAGAGTATACCGCAGATGTGATTGCTAACGTTCGCGCTTCTGAAGAAGGAAAAGAAGGTTTAGCCTCTTTTCTTGAAAAAAGAAAACCAAAGTTTTAATTCTTATAATCAAAAAAGCCCTTGTCAATTGACAAGGGCTTTTTTTGTACCTCGGGTGGGAATCGAACCCACACTCTCGAAAGAACTGGATTTTGAATCCAGCGCGTCTACCAGTTCCGCCACCGAGGCTTAAGCGGGACAAAATTAAACAAATAATTTTCTTCACCTAAATTTCTATAAAATTAAGCACTACAAGGGAAATAAATTTTTACATTTGCAATCCCTAATTAGTAGAATATAAAAGGTTTAGGAAAAAATGACTGAAGCGAAGATTTTCAGCTGTACTCAAAGTAAAGATTTGGCTTATAAAATAGCTGAAAAATTTGGTATCCCTATGGGGAATGTAACTTTCTCTCATTACAGTGATGGAGAATTCCAACCTTCTTTTGAGGAATCAGTTAGAGGATCACGTGTTTTCATCATTGGTTCTACTCATCCTAGTTCTGATAATTTAATGGAAATGCTCTTGATGTTAGATGCAGCCAAACGCGCTTCTGCAAGACATATCACTGCTGTCCTTCCTTATTTTGGATGGGCAAGACAAGACCGAAAAGACAAACCTAGAGTGCCGATTGGGGCTAAAATGATTGCAAAATTATTAGAGACTGCAGGCGCTACTAGAATCATCACCATGGATTTGCACGCAGATCAAATTCAAGGTTTCTTTGAAAAACCAGTAGATCATTTATTTGCCTCAACCATATTTGTGCCTTACTTACAAAGCCTAAATTTAGATAACTTAACAATTGCCTCTCCGGATATGGGGGGGTCAAAACGCGCTTATGCTTATTCTAAATTCTTAAAAAGTGATGTGGTTATTTGCTACAAACAAAGACAGAAGGCCAATGTTATTTCACATATGGAGTTGATTGGTGATGTTCAAGGTAAGAATGTGGTACTAGTCGATGACATGGTTGATACAGCTGGAACTCTAACAAAAGCAGCAGAGCTAATGCTCGAAAGAGGAGCAAAATCTGTTCGTGCAGTTTGTACACATGGTATCCTCTCTGGTAATGCGCATGAAAGGATAGAAAACTCTTCACTAGAAGAGCTTATTATTACAGACAGTATCCCTTCAAAAAAAGATAGCCCTAAAATCAAAATATTGAGTTGTGCAGAACTTTTTGGTTCTACCATGAAAAGTGTTCACCTCAATAAATCAATTCACGAAAATTTTATCAATTAAATCAATATGAAATCTATTACAATTAACGGATCTAAAAGAGAAAGCGTAGGCAAGAAGTCAACAAAAGCCTTACGTAATGCTGAGATGGTTCCCTGTGTACTGTATGGCGAAAATGAGCCGATACACTTCGCAGCGAAAGAACTTGATTTCAGCAAACTAGTGTACACACCTAATGCACACACAGTGGTAATTAAAACCGAAGATGGCGAATTCAAAGCTGTTTTACAGGACATTCAATTCCATCCGGTTAGTGACAAAATTCTTCATGTGGACTTTTATCAGCTAAATGAAGGAAAAGAAATTTCAATGAATATTCCTGTAGTCGTTGAAGGAGCTGCACCTGGTGTTTTAAACTCTGGGGGGACACTAATCTTAAACAAACGCAAATTACGTGTACGTGCTATACCTAGTAATCTTCCTGATTTTATCGTTGCAGATATTTCTGGTTTAGAACTAGGAAATAAATTATACACTTCTCAATTAGCTGAAGAAGAGTTTAGCTTCTTACATCCAGATAACACGGTTGTGTGTCAAGTGAAAACTTCTCGTGCGTCTATCAAAAGTGACGCTGAAATTGTTGAAGAAGAAGCAGAAGAAGCGACAGAAGAAGCGGCAGAATAAACATTCTTTCGTTTATAAGTATAAAGCAGCTAGGGGCAATTACCTAGCTGCTTTTTTTATTTTTACAGAAGATGTCTTTTTGGAAATGGCTTAGCGGACAAAAATCAAATCCACTGGAAGTGAAAAAATATTTAATTGTAGGACTGGGTAATATTGGAGCGACTTATCACAATACAAGGCACAATATTGGTTTTGATGCACTAGATGCTCTAGCCGAAGAAAAAGAATTAACCTTTGAAGAGTTGCGATATGGTGCGCTTACAAAAACAAAGTTTAAGGGCAGAACACTGCTTTTACTCAAGCCTTCTACTTTTATGAATAATAGTGGGAAAGCTATAAGATACTGGGCGCTTAAAGAAAATATTCCATTGGAAAACATCTTAATCATTACAGATGATTTAAACCTTCCTTTTGGTACCCTTCGATTAAAAACAAAAGGGAGTGACGGGGGACATAACGGTTTAAAAGACACTCAAGCACAACTCAATACAACTAACTATTCCCGTCTTCGTTTTGGAATTCATTCTGACGAAAAAGGCTATGATACAGTAGATTTTGTTTTAGGAAAATGGACCGCTGAAGAGCAAACCACATTGAAAGAACGCTATGAAATGATTGCCAAAATGATTTTTTCTTTTGCCACTCAAGGTGCACAAAACACCATGAATCAGTTTAACGGAAAATAAATTTAAGGGGCGGTTTCAAATCGATTAATAATGGATTTAGTGCTGTTCCCTATTTGGTCATAACTGATAATTTGCCAAAAATAAACTTGTGCCGCATTAAGATCTGCACTAAATGAAGTAGTCACAATATCTGTGGCGATTTCACTTAAAGCGTCTTCCGCATTACCGATCAACAAAGTATAATGAGATAGATCGTTATCTATATCTTCTCCTTGCCAAGAAAAGTCATATCGACCATTTGTTAAAGTCACAATCTCATCATTCTGTGGGGATAGTAATCCAGCTGGAAAAGGCAAATAATTACCTTGTTGTTGTGCTTCTAAATAAAAACTAAAATTGCTACTTGAAGTCTCTACATTACTTAGTTCTGAAGTAGTAATTACTTTCCATTGATAGGGCGTCCCTCTGGTAAGGGTTAATCTTAAGCCCGTATTTTCTGTTATTGAAGTGATTTGCTCATTAGTGGTTAAGTTTTTCACAACCAGCTTATATTCATCTGTGTGTAAAGCTTGCTTCCAGGAAAAATCGACACTTGCAGTAGACGAGCTCTGACTTACATAGAGACAGCTCGTATTGTCTTCTGGTAAGATTAAAACCGTTTGTTCTGGATCTGGAATGGAATCTTTACAGCCCATAAAAGTCAATGATACTAACACTAATAAAAGGACTAGATTAGTTTTCATTGCTTGATAAATTTTAAAGTTTCCACTTTTTCTCCCCTAACTAACTTTACAATATAATTTCCCGCAGGATAATCCTCTACTTCTAAACCAATTGATCGATTTAATTCATCTAATTGAGCTGCCTGAACATAAAGTTGATTCCCTTGAATATCATATATGAACAATTGCACTTGAGAACTATTTCCGCCAATTAGAACAGTTAAATTATCTTGAACCGGATTGGGATATAAAGTTGAAGAGTTGTCAAGATAAATCATCTCTTTATGACTCCCTTGGCAACTTAAATTTGTTCTAACCTCAATAATATTTAAGCCTTTTTGTAAGGGTAATTCTTTTTGACTACTTCCAAAAGTTTCAAATACGATATCATTAAGACTAATAATGTATTGATCACTACCGGCTAAATTTAGGGTTACCTTTTCTTTGGCAGTATTGACTTTTGTGCTTATGCTTAAGGGAAGAGGTTCGGCTATTGTCGTTGCAAAACACTGCTCAAAATCGGGGACTTGTGCGCTTCTAATGCACAACAAATAATCCCCACTTTGAAGATTGTTTATCTGTAAGCTCTGGCCGTTCATTAAGTAACTTTGACTAAAACCATTTGATCCCACTAAGTTCAACACATATGGAAACTGAGCGACTGCATTGACCATAATTGAACCATTATTCTGTGTTATACAGGTTTCATCGGTTTTAAAAATTGAAAAATTACGCTGTGCGTCAATATCACATAAGTCACCTTCGCCATCTTGATCGGTGTCGATTTGATTTTGATTTGTGACATAGGGGCAATTGTCAGTACTATTAGGATATAAGTCATTGTCATCATTAGGTTGTAACTGTCCACTCAAACAGAGAATTAACTCTACCGCTTCAATTATTCCCGTGTCTTGGGTCGCATCATCTACTACTTTAAATCGCCAGCTTCCTTCTGATAAAGAATTATATAAAGAGGCTAAATCCCCTTGTGGTATATAAGTCCCAGAATAAGGAGAACTCCCTGATTGTATAGGTGTGGTAGCTTCTGCATCAAAAATGGTATTGTTATAGTTATTACCACTCCCTCCTTGATTTTGACTTAAAATAATTTCTCTCCCATCTGGATGAATCAAACTTAACGTTAGATCTTGATTATAGGTATGAGATATGTTCACTTTAACGTCAACGTCTATAATGGGCAGGTTGTCGATTACTTGAATGATTACTTCAGTCACTCCAGGAGAAGAACCCGTGGCATCTTGAATATTTTGTGGCACTTGATAAGAAGTAAAAGTCCCACAACTTGTTCTATTAGTCTCAAACTCAAAAGTGGAACTAAAATCACTTTGGCCACATTCGTTCAAAGTACTTACTCGCCAATAACAAGTAGTCTCCCCTAAGAGCTGAGTTGTAGTGTAAAAGTTGGTATTGACTACAACATTCTCAACATAAGATGAAAAGTCTGATACCGTACTGACTTGCAATCGATATTGACTTGCTGTTTGATTTGCTAACCAGGTGAATCGCAAGTTTGTCGATTGATCTACAGCATTATCCATAGGAGATTGCAATGCAGGAATTGGTATTGTTTCTGGATAAAATTTTACCCTAAAAACTTGATTAATCACAGTCGCACCTCTTATTCCATCTAATGTAAACGAATACGTTCCTGTGGACACACCATCTGTATTAAGGACTAAAGTTCCACTTGAGCCATTGGTCGCCAATGCTGCAGGATTGAGCGATGCGGTTACGCCAGTAGGCAAGCCACTAACACTTAAGTTGACCGATCCAGAGGCACTAACATACTCCTGTAAACTAAAATTAAAGCTAACAGAAGATATTCCACAGACCACCTTTTCTGGGACGGTAAATGGCAATGCAAAAGGGCGTTCTTGAATGCTAAACTCAGCACTGTTCACTGCAAAATAAATGTTATTATCTGCTTGAATTTTTATACGTGCTTGAGTGGTAGAAACATTTCCAGGAACCACGATAAATTCATCTCCATCATTTGCAACATTTCCTGCTAAAAGCACAGGAAAAGTCCTACCCCCGTCAAGGGATAAATAAATAGAAACTGTATCGGTATTTATTGGAGCTTGATGTGTATTTGCGACATCCCATACAATTTTTTCATTTGCACCAGAAAGCCATTCGAGGGATGCATCGTTTTGAGATCTAACGACAAACGGACCTGCATCCCCCTCTACACGAATATTCATTTCATCTTGAGCAGAAAAACCTACACCATTAGGATTTGCTTGGTCTCTATCCCGCACTGTAATTCCCCATCTTAAACTTCTCTCCACTAGAGAAACTGTTTCCCAGGCAGAGCCTATTGTAGGATTTTCTTGCGTTAAATTCCCCGCTAACACATTACTCATTCTAGGGATGGTTCTTGAAGGCAATGAATCTGGCAACAATGACCTATTCATACTTCCAGAAAGTAAATTAGGGCCAAAATCTTGTGAAGTCACCCTTCCAGAATCGAGTTGTTCCCAACAATAGGACAAACGATCTGTATCTGTAGCTATTGCAGTGAGTGTATAGGCAGTTCCTTTGGGGATGTTATAATCCAATCCCGCACTTAAAACTGGGATTTGATTTGTTGTAGTTGTCTCAGATTGACAGCTAAAGAATTTTAAATAGTCATTGATGTTTTGAATATTGTGGTAATGAAAATAGGGATCGCTGTGACGTTGCATATTCTGCCCACTTACAATTCCCGCATAAGACATGATGGTCGACCCACTCCCTGGCTCGCTATTCACCCCAAAAGATTCTGTACTGTGGGCAAAAGTGTGCAAGGCCCCGAATTGATGCCCCACTTCATGAATGACATAATCAATATCAAAATAATCTGTCAAAAAATCTCCTCCACTACCATTTGTCGCAATAAAAGGATGCGAAGAAAAAGCGCTACCCTTTTGGCCATTTCTACAAACATTTCCCACACTTCCTGCATCTCCATTCGCTTCACCTCGATGAAATAAATGTCCTATATCATAATTTTCTTCCCCAACTTCACTGGTTAAAGTTACTTGTATTTCATCATTAAAATCTCCACCAAATGGATCTGTATTGGTATCGGTGTACAATAAAGACGCAGCTGTAACTAAGGTTAATCTTATTCCTAGATCCACTTCAAAAACTTCGTTCATCCGGTTAACGGTATTCGCGACTGCTGCTAATGCATCCTCTTGATTAGTCCCATTTGTATCATCGTCATCACCCCAAAAATTAGTGTACTCTGCTGTTGCAGCAACTGCAAAACGATAGGTTCTCAATACGCCTACTGCAGACTTATTGCTGTTTTTAACAGTAGAGATTTCTTCTTTAGAAAAATTATTTCCAGCAACTGTGGTACAAAAGAATGTGTCATAATCTTTATATAACGCATCGTTCCTTTGGTAATAAATATGATCTCCGTTCCCTTCTTTTTTAGGTTGCATAAAAACCATTCCTGTGGGAGTACGCATGGTTCCACTAACCCCTTGTGGGCTTATTGTTACTCGAATACTAACGCCATTTCGTGATGTACTCCTTCCCCTGTATGCCTTAATGTTAGGGAATTTTTGCGCTAGCGCGGAAGAAAATAAAGGTACACTTGCTAATTCAAACGCCTCTAAACGATTCTCTTCGTTAGGGAAATATAAAACTAAAGGCGTTTCTTTTGTTGTTTGAGAGATTACTTCTTTTTCAAGCGCGGTTTGCAGTAAATTAAAATCCAGAGCAATTGTCTTCACTAATTTTTTTTGCTGAATAGCAGAAGTCGTCTGTGGTGAAGAAAAAAGCCAATAGTCTTGCCCAAACAAAGAAGAGGTAAAACTTAACACAAAAAGAAATAGGACTTTTTTCAAACCTTGAAAATTGAATTAATGTTTCAATAAAATAACGTACTGATTGCCTTAAATAAGCTAATTTTACTAAAAATTTAAAGATAGTCTTTTTTTGTGAAGGTCATTTCTACCATTGAAAATTATCAAGCAACTGAAGTGTGTTCATTGACCATAGGAACATTTGACGGGGTGCATATTGGGCATAGAGAAATCATTGATCGATTAGTGAAAAGTGCTCGAGAGAAAAATCATCTTGCAGTAGTGCTTACCTTTTTTCCCCATCCGCGTATGGTATTACAAAAGGATACCTCAATTCGTTTGATTGATACTTTAAAAGAAAAACAACAGCTCTTATCAGATCTTGGAGTTGATGTAGTAGTCATCCATCCTTTTTCAAAAGAATTTTCGCGTCAAACGGCAGACGAATTTACCCGCGACATTCTTGTAAAAGCCTTTAATATTGAACACTTGATCATAGGCTATGATCATCGTTTTGGCAGAAATAGAGAAGCCACCGTTGACGATCTTATCAATGCTGGTGAAACCTATGGATTCACAGTAGAAAAGATCGAAGCCCAAGAAATCGCCTCGGTCAATGTGAGTTCAACAAAAATTCGTACCGCTTTAGAAGAGGGTAAAATGAAAATTGCTACCGACTATCTCAATCGCCCTTTTCGCTTATGTGGAAAAGTAATTGAAGGAGAAAAAATAGGTAGAACTATCGGCTTTCCTACCGCAAACTTACAAATCGAAGAAGGGTACAAACTCATGCCTTGTGACGGGGTTTACTTTATTCAATCACAACTAGAGAATACGTTGGTTTATGGAATGATGAATGTAGGCTTCCGCCCTACGCTTGAAGGCGAAAAACGCAGTTTTGAAGTTCATTTTTTTGACTTTAAACAAGACTTATACGGAGCATTATTACACATTGATCTGCTTGAATTAATTCGCAAAGAAAAGAAGTTTGACTCCCTCGAGATGCTCAAAGTTCAATTAGAAGAAGATCAAGCAAAATGCCGTCAATTGATTCCTGCTAAATAGCGCTAAAATGAAGTACAAAATTTTATCTTTGTGCCAGAGATTTATTGCATGATACCACTAAAACAACTTAGAGAAAATAAAGCAGCAGCTTTAGAAGGACTTCAAAGAAGAAACTTTAAAGAACTTGAACTGGTTGATACCCTTTTAGCTGCAGACGAAAAAAGACGTAAAACTCAAACTGAGTTAGATAGTCAACTTGCAGAGGCCAATCAATTGGCTAAAGAAATTGGGCAACTCTTTAAAAGTGGGAAAGCACAAGAAGCACAAGGTTTAAAAGAACGCTCTGCAGAACTTAAAACCAATACAAAAGCTTTACAAGAAGAAATGCAAAGCTTAGAAAAGGAAATTCTTGAGCTGCGCTATCAAATCCCTAATGTTCCTCAAGCAAGTGTTCCTGCTGGAAATTCTGAAGAGGACAATGAAGAATTAGAAAAAGGAGGCACTATGCCCACCCTAGCAGAAGGGGCTTTACCCCATTGGGAACTGGCTAAAAAATACGACCTCATCGATTTTGATTTAGGTAGCAAAATCACTGGTGCTGGCTTCCCTGTTTACAAAGGGAAAGGCGCTCGTCTTCAACGTGCACTCATCAACTATTTCCTTGACAAAAATACAGCAGCAGGCTATCGCGAAATGCAAGTTCCTCATTTAGTCAATGAAGCTTCTGGTTATGGAACCGGTCAATTACCCGATAAAGAGGGGCAAATGTATCACGTAACCGGCGATGACCTCTATTTGATTCCTACCGCAGAAGTACCCTTGACTAATATGTACCGCAATGTTCTTTTAGAAGAAAAGGAACTCCCTATCGCAGTTACAGGATATACCCCTTGTTTTAGAAGAGAAGCGGGAAGTTATGGGGCGCATGTTCGCGGCTTAAACCGCTTACATCAATTTGATAAAGTAGAAATTGTACGCTTAGAAACCCAAGAACGCTCTAATGCCGCCTTAGAAGAAATGATGCAACACGTCAAAGGAATATTGGCAGAACTAGATTTACCTTATCGTGTACTGCGTTTATGTGGCGGGGATTTAGGCTTTACCTCTGCCCTAACTTATGACTTTGAAATGTATTCTGCCGCGCAAGAAAAGTGGCTAGAGATCAGTTCTGTTTCTACCTTTGAAGGATATCAAGCCGAGCGTTTACAACTGCGTTACAGAACCAAAGACGGGCAAAAACAAAATGTTCACACCTTAAACGGAAGCTCTTTGGCCTTGCCTCGCGTACTTGCTACCCTTTTAGAAAATTGTCAAACCCCAGATGGAATTGTTCTCCCAAAGGCATTAATCCCTTATACTGGCTTTGAAAAAATCGACTAAGTATGTTTATTTACAATGTAACCACACATGTAGAACCCACAGTTGAACATGACTGGCTCAAGTGGATGAAAGAAGATCATCTTCCTAAAATGATTAAAACCGGGCATTTTCAACAAGCGAAACTTTTCAAGGTGATAACAGATCAAGATCACGGCGGGATAAGCTATGCCGCACAGTATCACTGTAATTCGCGCAAAGAATACCAAGATTATATCAATCTTCACGCAGATCAACTAAGACAAGACGCCCTTGATCGTTTTGGCAACGCCATTCTAGCCTTTCGCACCCAGCTAGACGAAATCACTACTGTAGCATGAAAAGCGTTCGCCCAAAAAAGAAATTAGGGCAACACTTCTTGACCGATTTATCCATCGCCGAAAAAATCGCGCAAACCTTAACCTTTGATCACTATGACAAGGTCTTAGAAATAGGTCCAGGAATGGGCGTACTCACTCAGTTTTTACCCTGGAAAGAAGGCAAAGTTTCCCTGATCGAATTAGACAGTGAATCCATAGAATACCTACAAGCGAACTATGTTAACATGATCGATAAAATCCATGAAGGAGATTTTTTAAAAATCGATTTAAGCACTTTAATGGGGAAAGCCCCTTTTGCTATTATTGGCAACTTCCCTTATAATATCTCTACACAAATTGTATTTAAAACCTTAGAGAACAGGGATCAGATCCCTTTTTTTTCTGGGATGTTCCAAAAAGAAGTTGCGCAGCGCATTTGTGAACCTCCAGGAACAAAGAAATACGGCATACTATCGGTTTTGACGCAACTTTTTTATGAGGCCAAATATGAATTTACGGTTCCCCCAGGAGTCTTTAATCCCCCTCCAAAGGTAGACTCTGGCGTACTTACCCTTAAGCGGAAAGCAATTTACACCCTAGATTGCAACGAAAAACTTTTGTTCAAAATTGTAAAAATGAGCTTCCAACAAAGACGTAAAACTTTACGTAATAGCTTAAAAACCCTTGGGCTTCCTAAAAATATTACAGAAGATAGTATCTTTGACCTGCGTCCCGAGAAACTCTCTGGAGACGACTTTATTGCGCTAACCAAAAAAATTGACCATGGCCAACTTCCAACTTGACGATGATTATGTAGGAGCAATAAAGTCCCTTATCCAAAAACAAAAGGATAAAAAACTCAAAAAACAGGTCCACGAATTACACTATGCAGATATAGCAGAGCTCATTGAAGAACTCGCTTTAAACGATGCAATCTATCTGGTTAAATTACTCGATAGCGAAAAAACTGCCGATGCCCTAGCAGAGGTGGACGAAGACTTTCGTGAAAAAATCTTAGGTCAACTTTCTGCCAAAGAAATCGCAGAAGAAGTAGAAGAACTCGATACAGATGATGCCGCAGACATCATTGCAGAACTACCCGAAGATCGCCAAGAAAAAGTCCTCTCTCAAATTGAAGATACCGATCACCTCAAAGACATTCGCGAACTTTTAAAGTACGAAGAGGATACTGCAGGGGGTTTAATGGCAAAAGAATTGGTCAAAGTGCACGAAGACCTAAGCGTACTCAAGTGTGTCAATGCCATGCGAAAACAAGCTGAAGAGGTGACCCGCGTACACTCTATTTATGTAGTGAATGCAAAAAATCAATTACTGGGTCGTCTTTCTTTAAAAGACTTATTGACTGCGAACTCAAAAGCGATTGTCAAAGACATTTATATCCCTAAAGTGGACTTTGTCACCGTAGATCAAGATGTGGAAGAAGTCGCAAGAATCATGTCAAAATATGACCTCGAGGCCATTCCAGTTGTCAACGATAAAAAAGAATTATTAGGGCGTATTACCATTGATGATATCGTCGATGTTATCAGAGAAGAAGCCGATAAAGATTACCAACTTGCCGCAGGTATATCGAACGATGTAGAGGCAGATGACACCATCTGGGAACTCACCCGTGCCCGTTTACCCTGGCTATTCCTTGGATTATTAGGAGGTTTAGGCAGTGTTTTTATTTTAAAAGATTTTGAAACGATCATGAATCAACCGCGATTGCGCAGTTTATTCTTTTACACCCCATTGATTGCCGCCATGGCAGGCAATGTAGGGGTGCAATCCTCTGCCATTATTGTTCAAGGTTTAGCCAATGACATCATCAAAGGGTCTATGCTTCAACGGCTTTTTAAAGAGGTGGGATTGAGCTTAATCAATGGCTTTTTATTAGCACTAGTGTTAATCGGTTTTGGCCAAATCATGGGCCAGGAATTAATCTTGAGTCTAACCGTTGCGGGCTCGATGATGGGAGTAATCGTTATGGCAGCATTGATTGGCACCTTTGTACCGATTGTCCTTGACAAACGAGGTATCGATCCAGCCATTGCTACTGGTCCATTTATTACCACTGCAAACGACATCTTTGGGATCTTCCTTTTCTTCTTTATGGCACAGGCCATTTTAGGTTTTTAAACAATCGTTATGCGCATTCTTCACCTTGACGAAAACCATCCCTTACTTGTAAAAGAACTTGAAAAAGCAGGCTTTCAAAATACCCTAGCTTATACCGCATCAAAAAGCGAAATCGAAAGAACCTTAAAAGATTACAACGGACTAGTAGTGCGTTCTCGCTTTCCGATTGACGCTTCATTTTTAGCCAAAGGAACGAACTTAAAATTTATCGCCCGTGTTGGCGCCGGAGTAGAAAACATTGATCAAGAAGCTGCAAAAGAACTAGGCATAGAACTTTTTGCAGCCCCTCTAGGTAATGCAAACGCTGTGGGTGAACACGCCCTGGGCATGCTTTTAGGTTTGATGAATAAACTGCGCTTAGCCCATCAATCCATCCAAGCGGGAGAATGGCTACGCGAAACCCACCGTGGCGAAGAACTAGAAGGAAAAACAGTAGGGATTATTGGCTATGGCAATATGGGGAAAAGCTTCGCCAAAAAGTTATTAGGCTTTGATGTAAAGGAAGTCATTTACTACGATATCGAAACAAAACCTTCTGATGATTTTGCCCGTCAAGTCGCATTAGAAGAATTACAAGCAAAGGCCGAAGTCTTAAGCTTACATACCCCACAAACAACATTGACCAAAGGGATGATTAATGCCGCTTTTTTAGCTAAAATGCAGCAGCCTTTTTGGCTCATCAATACTGCTAGAGGCAGTGCAGTAAAAACAAGAGATCTCGTACAAGCCCTGAAAAACGGAACAGTAAAAGGAGCTGCACTTGATGTCCTAGAATATGAAAAAAGCTCTTTTGAAAATCTCTTTTCTACAGAAATCTCTAGCGACTTTAGCTATTTATTAGCTGCTGACAACGTTTTACTTTCTCCTCATGTTGCTGGGTGGAGTATAGAAAGTCACCGCAAACTAGCCCAAATAATCGTCCACCAAATTATTTTAAACTACAAGCAACTCTAGTTGGTTAAAACCACTTGCAAAGTCTCTCTTGTACGTTGTTCTAACAAAATCTTTTCGCCATAACTGCGCACCTTTTCTTTTGCTGCTTGATCAAAATGACGCACGGTGAATAGATTCACATCTTCTGTAACCGTTACTTTAAACTTCGCTCTTAGTTCTGCTAATAACTCCTCTAGACGGTTGTATTTATTGTTCACCACAACAGAAAAACTAATGGCTGAATTTTGAATCAATTCCACCCGCATTTGAAAACGAGAGAGTAGGGCAAAAATTTCAGAAATATTGTCTTCTACGATAAAGGAAAAATCGAGGGAAGAGAGTTTTAATAAAACTTGGTCTTTTTTAATGATGTAGCAAGGCACATATGGCTCGAGCGTTTGCCCTTTAGACACCGCTGTACCCTTTCCTTCTGGGGCGATAAACGAACGCACATAAAGTGGGATTTCTTTGCGTTGTAAAGGTTGTAAGGTTTTGGGGTGGATTACAGAAGCTCCATAAAAAGCTAATTCAATGGCCTCGCGATAGGAAATTTGATTTAATAAAACCGTGTCTTCAAAATGACGTGGATCTCCGTTCAATACCCCAGGAACATCTTTCCATATGGTAACTGATTCTGCCCCTAAAGCATAACCAAAAATCGCCGCAGAATAATCTGAACCTTCGCGCCCTAAAGTAGTCGTAAAGTTATTTGCATCACTTCCTATAAAGCCTTGAGAAACAATTAATTTTGCCCCGTTGACTTGTTCTTTGATTTTAGTTTGGGTCAACTCCCAGTCTAAATTCGCATCGCGATAATAATCATCTGTTTTAACACATTGACGTGCGTCTAACCATTTTGCTGGTAGACCGATAGAGACTAAATAATCCACAATAATAGTCGTCGATAACAACTCTCCAAAACTTACTGTTTGATCGTAAACAAAACTGTAATTAGGGGCCTTATTATGCTTAAAAAAAGTAGCCAACTCCTGGATTAACCCACGCACTTTCTCCACTAAAGGAGTTTTGTTTTCCCCTAATAAATCCGCTACAATATTTAAATGAAAGGCCTCTAACTCTTGCAGAGCAGTTTTTAATTGACCAGGATTATTTAGATAGGTTTCCACCACTGCTTCTAGGGCATTAGTGGTTTTCCCCATTGCTGACACAATGATCAACACATCTTCATGGCCAACTTTTTTTAAAACATTGGCTACATTTTTTACACTAGATGCATCTTTTACAGATGCCCCTCCAAACTTAAATATCCTCATTTTTCTTTCGCTAAATAGTGTTGCATCGCAACCTCGTCCATTTGTACAGTGCACCAGTCATTTAAGACATTTGCACCACTTTTTTTATAAAAATTTACTGCAGGGGTATTCCAATCTAGGACAACCCATTCTATGCGTCTTACTTTTTGCGAAGCGGCATAATCAATAAAGGCAGTATATAATGCTTTTCCTACTCCGGTACCACGTTCTGACTGAGTGACAATCAAATCTTCCAGATGCAAGGTTGGGCCTTTCCAAGTCGAATAACGGGGATAAAACAATGCCATCCCAATAATGCTTTCTCCTTTTTCTGCCACAATACATTTAAATTTTGACCTATCGCCAAAGGCATCACGGATCAAGTCAGCTGCTGTTATAACGACAGCATGGGGTTCCTTTTCGAAATCGGCTAACTCTTGGATCAAAGCCATAACCGATGTCATATCCCTTTCTTCTGCAAAACGTAAATTCACTGCATTCATGTGACAAAAATAGTATTGTTAATAGGATTGTACTTTGTTTAATTAGTTTTTTCACAATTTGTTAGAAAACCGTGAGATTCGATTTACCACCAGTTAGCAATCGCTTGACCAAAGGCCATGGGGTTTTCTGCATGTAACCAATGTCCTGCCTTTTCTATGGTAACTAGTGTGTTTTGAGGGAAGTGATGTTGCAGTAATAGCTCATCCCCTGCTTCAATATAGCCTGAATGTTCTCCTTTCAAAAAAAGGGTCTTTCCGGGGTACTGCATCTCTTGTGAAAGACTTGTTCCTATTTGATCACTAGCATTTTTTAAAACAGCAATGTTGATTCGAAGCCCCAATTGTGTTGGTGTTACCCGATAAATGTTTTTTAATAAAAATTGACGTATTCCAGCTTCTTTAATAAAGTTAGAAAGCGTTTGGTCTGCTTCTTTTCGGCTAGTGATTTGACTAAAATTTAAGGCTGCAAGACCATTTAATATTTGCTGATGATGTGGGGGATATGCCTTTGGAGCAATATCTGCCACTATTAATTGGGTTACTTTTTCTGGATTCGTACAAGCAAATTGCATGGCTACTTTCCCGCCCATAGAATGACCTAGGAGTGTCGCTTCTGCGATTTTATGAGCATCGAAATACTTCAAAAGATCTTCTGCCATAAAATCATAATTGAAGTCATCGCTCCAAAAACTTCTTCCGTGATTGCGTTGATCAATAAGGTGGACGCGCCAGCCTTTTGTTGCCCAGTGTTTTGCATGGGTTTTCCAGTTGTCACCCATCCCTAAAAACCCGTGTAAAATCAAGAGGTCTTTCTCGCCTTCCCCTATGATGAGGCTATGCAAAACATCCATTAGGCCAAAAGAGATAAATAGCGTTTTACAACCGTTTCAAAGCCTAAATAAAGGGACTCACTCATTAATGCATGCCCTATAGAAACCTCTAATAAATCGGGGATTTCTTGTGCAAAAAAAGCGATGTTTTCTAAACTTAAATCATGTCCAGCATTAATACCTAGCCCTAATTTATTTGCTAGAATTGCTGCTTCGCGGTAGGGTGCAATGGCAGCTTCTTTATTAGATAAATATTTTTCGGCATACGCTTCTGTATACAATTCGATACGATCTGTTCCTGTGGCTACTGCTCCTTCAATCATTTTTAGATCTGGATCGACAAAAATAGAGGTGCGAATTCCCGCAGCTTTAAATTGTGCAATAACCTTTTTGAGAAAGTCAGCATTATCAAGGGTATCCCATCCTGCATTTGAGGTAATGGCATCTTCTGCATCTGGTACAAGGGTAACTTGGGTAGGTTTTATGGCTAAAACCAAATCCAAAAATTCAGGAATTGGATTCCCTTCTATATTGTAATCTGTGGTTACTACAGTGGGTAAACCTTTGGCATCATCATAACGAATATGTCGCTGATCTGGTCGTGGATGTACCGTGATGCCTTGGGCACCAAAGGTTTGCAAATCTATTGCAACCTTTAAAAGATCAGGCACATTCCCTCCTCTTGAATTGCGTAAAGTGGCAACTTTATTAACGTTAACGCTTAATTTAGTCATCTTACTTTTTTTGAGTAAAATTACAAACTTTGTCCCCGCTACCCTATCAAATTGAATGAAAAACAATAGCGAAGGGATAGCTTGGGTTTTGACCACCATATTTTCGTAAGTTTGTATAAAACATAGTGCATGCAAATTGCAGTCCTTTGCCCGTTTATGAAACCCGTCTCCATAGGTTATGCCGAAGGCATTATCGAACATTTGATGGGATTAAAAGTAAAAGTCATTGTCGATGAACAATTACATGCAGGCTTAGAAAACCTTCCGTTAAAAGAACAACTAAACGTTTTTAAAACCCTTGATAGCAGTACAGATTTCCTTATTTGTATTGGCGGTGATGGTTCTATGTTACAAGCTGTAACAAGAGTAAAAGACAGTGGTGTTCCCATTCTAGGGATAAATACTGGGCGTCTAGGCTTTCTTACGAGCTTACAAAAAGAATCTCTCAACAAAGGTCTAGAAGCCCTTTGGGAAAAGAAATATAGCTTAATTGAAAGAACTCTTTTAGAGGTCAAATTAGGTCAAGAACAAAAATTATTAGGGGACTTTCCTTATGCGCTAAATGAAATCAGTGTAAGTAGAAAAGACAGCGCTTCTTTGATTAGTGTTAAAGTTCAAATTAACCATCACGAATTAACCACCTATTGGGCAGATGGCTTAATAATATCCACTCCTACGGGTTCTACTGGCTATAATTTAAGTAGTGGCGGACCTATTCTATTACCCGGAACACCAGCTTTAGTAATGACTCCTATCGCCCCGCACAACCTCAATATTCGCCCTTTGGTTTTACCTGATAATTCTGTGATTCAACTCAAAGTTTCTGGAAGAGAAGAACAACATCTTCTATCGCTAGACTCTCGTTTGGTTACCCTTCCACATAATACTCCCATTCACATTCAAAAAGCAGACTTCTCGATATCGACAATTCAGTTTGATGATTCGGCATTCTACAACACTTTAAGAGAAAAATTATTTTGGGGCTTAGACAAGAGAAATTAAACAATAAATCTGTCTAAAATCAGTTTAATGTAATAGTAGTGTCCAGGCGTATCGCTTGCACACTATTTGCACCCTAAACTGAATGAAAAGGATCGGCTTACTTATTGTATTTTTTTATTGCTTTCTATCTGCAAAAGCACAGATCCATGAATTAGGTGTTTTTATAGGAGGCAGTAATACCATTGCCGATATTGGACCGACAAAATTTGTCTATGCTAACTCTCCAGCTTTAGGCTTAATTTACAAATGGAATATCACCACGCGTTATGCTATAAGGGCAAGTTTAATCAACAGTAAGCTCAAGAGTTATGACACTTATGCGCAAGATTTGAGTCGTTTCAACCGATTTATTGCGGTGGATAATACCATTAACGAATTCTCCCTGGGGTTTGAAGTCAATTTTTTTGAGTTTAATCTGCATGATGATGACAAAGAATTTACCCCTTATGTTTATGCTGGAGTAAGTTACTTTGCCTATGATCTACTAGAGATACCTCTAGGACACCCCGCCCCTGGATTTCCTATTGAAAAAGTGGGCGGTGAGATGGATTTGTCTATCCCAGCAGTAGTGGGGGTTAAAGCTAGTCTTTCACCCTTATTCGTCTTGAGTTTAGAGACAGGGATTCGCTATGCATTTACCGATAATATTGACGGTAGTGCACCAGATAATACTGCCCTTCAAAGGGGGGCTGCCTATAATAATGACTGGTATGTCTTTACTGGCTTCACTTTTAGTTATACCTTTGGTCAAATTCCGTGTTATTGTAAAGAAAAGAAATGATAGACGAAACCAATTTGCCGAAACACATTGCCATTATTATGGACGGGAATGGACGATGGGCAAAATTAAAAGGAAAGAATAGGGTTTTTGGTCATCGCAATGGAACCGAAGCCGTTCACAAAGTTGTTGAAGCTGCTGCAAGAATGCAGATTGAGCATTTGACACTTTATGCTTTTTCCACTGAAAATTGGAATCGCCCTCAACAAGAAGTAAGCACATTGATGGATCTGTTAATCAGAGCATTAAGAAGAGAGTTGAACAAGATGGTTAAAAACAACATTCAACTTAAAAGCATAGGGGATATTAGCAAATTACCTACTGAGGTAGAAAAAGAATTAATCGATACGATTAACAAGACAAGAGACAATGATGGAATGATTCTTACCCTAGCATTAAATTATGGTGCAAGACAGGAATTAACTCAAGCCATGCAACAAATTGCGAGCAAAGTTAAAAATAACATAATTTCCCCCGAAAATGTTGATGAAACCATTATTAATAAGCATCTTTACACGCAAAATTTACCTTCGGTAGATCTATTAATTAGAACTAGTGGAGAACAAAGAATAAGTAACTTTTTATTGTGGCAAATTGCCTATGCCGAGTTGTATTTCTCAGAGGTGCTATGGCCCGATTTTAATGAAAAACATTTTGAAGAAGCAATTACTAGCTACCAAAAACGAGAACGTAGATTTGGAAAAACAAGCGAACAACTCATCAGCTAAACCTTTTTTCAGCACAGTTATAGCATGCTCCCTTTTTGTAATGCTTTTCTTTTGCAATCTCACAGCCAGCGCGCAAACATCCAAATTTGTGTCTGGAAAAGAATACACCATTGATTCCATCCAGGTTGTAGGACTAAAAAGCTTTAGTGAAAAAACAGTGGTTTCTTACAGTGGACTAAGAAGAGGGCAAAAAGTACGTCTTCCAGGAGATCAAGTTAGTTCTGTGATCAATAAACTTTGGAATCTTGATTTGTTTTCTGACATTAACTTCTATGCTATTAATGTAAAAGAAAATAGCCTTACGCTACAAATCGAAATAGAAGAACTACCCACCCTTAATGAGGTAAAAATTTACGGTATAAAAAAAGGGAAAATTCAAGGTATCATTAATGATACAGAATTGGAAAAAGGGAAAAAACTATCTGAAAGTTTTTTAACTAATACTAAAAATTACATCACCAATAAATATAAACAAGAAGGTTTCCTCAATACAAAGGTCACGTTAAATACTATCCCAGATTCTACCAGCGTGAATACGTTTAATATGGTCGTGAATATTGACCGTGGAAGTAGAGTAAAAATTAAGGATATAGTATTTAATGGGAATGAAAAGTTTAAAAGCAATAAACTCGCCAGTAAACTTAAAAACACAAAACAAAAAGCCTTTTATCGTTTTTGGAAATCTTCTAAATTCATTCCAGATGAATTTGATGAAGACAAAAAAGATCTCATTAATTTCTTTAAAGAAAAAGGATATCGCGATGCGCGTATCTTAAAAGACAGTGTCATCATAAATAAAGACAATACGCTAACCCTAGAATTTGATGTAGAAGAAGGAGGTCGCTACTATTTCGGGGATATTGTCTTTTTAGGAAATGCAGCTTATACAGATTACCAACTCGCTTCTGTTTTAGGAATTAAAAAGGGAGATGCTTATAACGGGGTCCTACTCAAGAAAAGAATTGCGGACGACACAAAACCAGATGGTCAAGACATCACTAACCTCTACCAAAATAGCGGGTATTTGTTCTCTAACATCAATGCAGTAGAAGTAAGTGCAGCTGAGGACACCATCAATTTTGAAATTCGAGTTACCGAAGGAAAATTAGCTTCTTTTAATAAGATAACGGTTGTAGGGAATGAAAAAACAAATGACCATGTGATTTTTAGAGAACTGCGAACAAAGCCAGGAGAATTATACAGCAAAGACAAAGTTGTTAGAACGGTTAGAGAATTAGGTCAACTAGGCTTTTTTGATGCAGAACAAATTTCTCCAGACTTTAAGAATGTAGACCCTAATGCGGGGACGGTAGATATCGAATTTGGTCTACAAGAATCTGGTGCAAGTCAAATTGAATTACAAGGTGGTTATGGTGGCGGTGGATTTATTGGGACACTAGGATTGTCGTTCAATAACTTCTCTATGCGAAATATTTTTGATAAAGAATCATACAAACCAGTGCCTTCTGGAGATGGACAGAAACTTAGTCTTCGCTTACAAGCCAGTCAATTTTTCAATACCTATAGTTTTACATTTGCAGAACCATGGTTAGGCGGAAGACAACCCGTACAATTCTCTACTTCATTATCTCGTACAAACCAATTTAGATATGATTTCTTAACTGGTCGTGCAGATAAATCACAATCCTTTGAGATTAGCAGTATAACTTTAGGACTGGCAAAAAGACTAAGGGTTCCAGATGATTATTTTACACTTTCTCAAGCCCTGACATATCAGTACTACAATCTTAAAAATTATTTTACTGGACTATTTACATTTGGTAACGGAGTATCGAATAATATCTCTTACACCGTCGCTTTATCTAGGAACAATACTTACACTAATCCAATCTTTCCATTAGGAGGCTCAAATTTTGTGCTTAGCGCGAAATTCACTCCTCCATATTCGCTATTTGAAGATGTTGATTATGAAAATCTAGAGAATTTACCTGCCTATCAAAGCATTAATGCTGAGGGTGAAATGGTCGCAGATCAAGGGAAAATTGACCAAGAGAGATTTCGTTTTTTAGAATACTATAAATTAAAATTCACTGGTACATGGTATACTAAGCTTTTCGATAAGTTAGTTTTAAAAACACAAACTGATTTTGGTTTCTTAGGCACTTATAATAGTAAAAGAGGAGAAATTCCATTTGAGCGTTTCTACATCGGTGGAGACGGTATGGCAAATAATTTTGCACTAGATGGCAGAGAGGTTGTTGCCTTACGTGGCTATCCTAACCAGGGGCTTTCAAGTAGAGATGGATCCACTGTCTATAACAAGTTTACTTTAGAGTTGAGATATCCCATTACCTTAAAACCTACGGCTTCTATCTATGCGTTGTCTTTCTTAGAATCAGGAAGAGGTTATGAGGGTTTTAAAAACTTTAATCCATTTAACGCAAACAGATCTGCTGGTGCAGGGGTACGTATCTTTATGCCCGCCTTTGGACTACTGGGAATTGACTTTGCTTATGGATTTGACAATGTCGATCTCACGCGAACTACTCCTAATGGCTGGGAGACACATTTTATCATTGGTCAACAATTTTAGTATATTTGTCTAAATAATTCATTATGAAAGCTCTTCGCCCCTTGCTTTTTGTTTTTTTTCTTAGCCTTGTACAACAATCTTTTGCACAAAGAGGCGTAAGACTTGCCTATATTGATATGGATGAAATCCTAGAAAATGTAGAAGAGTATAAAACAGCTAGTACCCTCTTAGACAAAAATGTTGCCACTTGGAAAAAAGATATAGAGCTCAAAAAAATGGAGCTTAAAGGAAGAGAAGAGCAAATGCAGGCAGAAAAAGTATTGTTAACGCAAGAATTGATTGAGGACCGAAAAGAAGAACTTACTATTTTTCGTTCAGAAATTATTGACTTGCAAACAAAGTACTTTGGGCCTAAAGGAGACTATATCCAGCAAAAGAATAACATTTTAAAACCAATACAAGACCGCGTACTTTCAATTGTGCGTAAAATCGCACAAGAAAAAAAGTATGATTTTGTATTTGATCGCTCTTCAGACTTGGTTATGCTATATTCCACAAAAAATTACGATATTAGCAACTTAGTTTTGCAACGTATTAATACGCAAGAGCGAATTAAAGCGAGAAAGAAACAAATTGAAGAACGTAAAGCTCAAATTGAGCAACGAAAAAAAAATTAAACACGACTAATTAATCTAATAATGAAAAACCTAAAATCACTTTTTATTGCCATAATTATGGCACTCCCAATGACTTTTTCTTATGCGCAATCTAAAGTTGCTCATATTGACACTCAAAAACTTATTGGTGAAATGCCTGAGGTAATTGCTGCACAAAAACAATTGGAGCAATTAGAAAAAACCTACGCTACAGAAATTGAGAACACTTATAAAGAGTTCCAAACTAAAGCACAATCTTATTCTGCTGATGCTGCTAATCAAACTGACGTAACGAATCAAGCGCGTCAAAAAGAATTAGAAACTATGCAACAGAACATCAACCAATACAGAGAAACAGCTGCACAAGACTTACAGAAAAAGCAAGTCGAAATGATGCGCCCTTTGTACGACAAAGCAAGAGTTGCTATTGAAAAAGTAGCTGCTGGACAAGGTTTTGATTATGTACTTGATGCTTCTGCTGGAGGAAGCGTTATCATGGCCAAAGGAAAAGACTTAATGGCTGATGTTAAAGCTGAGTTAGGATTTTAATTCAACCGTTAATCTAATATAAAGTCACTTAGTTATAAGTGGCTTTTTTTTTACCATGAAACGACCCATAGGCTTTTTTGATTCAGGTATTGGAGGGATGAGTTTACTCCCTGCAGTTGAAGCGTTACTTCCTCAAGAAAGTATTTGTTATATCGCAGATCATGCCTATTCTCCCTATGGTGATAAACCACTTGATGTTGTCTTAAATAGGGCTAGAGAGATCACTAAGAAACTTATTGAACTTGATTGCAAGCTTATTGTCCTAGCCTGCAACACTGCTACAACACAAATTATCGATCAATTAAGGGCAGAATTCCCTTTGTCTTTTGTGGGGATTGAACCTGCCATTAAACCAGCTGCACTTGCGACAGAAACAGGAAAAGTAGGGGTCTTAGCTACAAAAGGCACTTTAGATAGTGAACTCTTTCACCAAAGTGTGAAGGACTACGGTAATGAAATTACTATTGTCAAGCAAATCGGTAAAGGTTTAGTCGATTGTGTCGAGGAGGGTAAAAGAGAAGATCAACAGACAAGGATGTTGTTAGAGTCTTATTTAAACCCTATGATAGCAGAAGGAATAGATACACTTGTTTTAGGATGTACTCATTACCCTTTCTTAATCCATACGATTGAACAAATCCTTCCTTCAAGTGTACGGGTAATTGACAATAGCCAGGCTATTGCAAATCAAATTAAACGCTTGCTTAAAAACGAAAAGAATTTAGCAACAAAGGATACCGAGAAACAACTGTATTTCTTTTCTACCCAAAAAGAAAATAACTTAGCCTTATTTACTTCTGCTCCGGTGGAGTACCTTCCGCTTTAAACCAACCGGAATACATTAAATAATTTTGGGCGATTCTTTCAATCTCTCCTTTTTGTAAGGATGGATCAACATCTTTTATCTTTTTAGCAGGAATCCCCGCATAAATAGCCCCTTCTTCGACAATAGTCCCTTGAGTAACAACACTCCCAGCAGCAATAATACTATTTGATTGTATAACACAATTATCCATAACAATACTTCCCATACCGATGAGCACGCGATCGTGTAAAGTACAACCGTGAACAATTGCGTTGTGCCCTATAGAAACATCATTCCCGATAGTTGTTCCTGCTTTTTTATAAGTAGCGTGAATTACTGCCCCGTCTTGAATGTTAACTCGATTACCAATGCGAATATGGTGTACATCTCCCCTAACCACCGCTTGAAACCATATAGAACATTGATCTCCCATGGTCACTTCTCCTATCAGAGTAGCATTTTCGGCGATAAAACAATCTTTTCCCCAACTGGGGGTGAACCCTCGAACTGACTTTATAAGCATAACATTAATTTGAAGAAAGGTAAAAAATGATTCTGTTTAAAACCATCTCTTGAAGAGACTTTTATGTAATTTTGAAAAAAAAAGAATGAGCCATTTTATTGTTACCCCCTTTATCAAGAACGATAACAAATTCGCGTTATTTACTGTGAATGCTTCTTTTGGTGTAAAAGAAAATAAAACCTTTAATTCTGTAGAAGACGCAAAAGACTTTCCGCTGGTACAGCAAATGTTTTATTTACCTTTTGTCAAGTCTGTTGAATTAATGGACAATGGCTTAGCCCTAGAACGCTTTGATATTTTAGATTGGAAAGATGTGATTGACGAAGTAGGTCAAGAGATCCAAAAATACTTGAACGATGGAGGAAAAGTAACTGAAGCGTCTGACCTTAAAAAGGTTCCGGTGACTGTGTATGCAGAAAGTACTCCCAATCCCAGCGTAATGAAGTTTGTGGCAAACAAGATGTTAGTTGATGCCGTTTTTGAATTCAAATCTATCGAAGACACCTCAACTGCTCCTCTAGCAGCAGCACTCTTTCAATTTCCATTTGTAAAAGAAGTTTTTCTTGATACCAATTATATTTCGATCAATAAAAAAGAAGAGATAGAATGGGAAACCATCGTGATGGAAGTAAGAGAGTTTATCCGCGCTTATATTGAAGACGGGAAAACGATTGTTACTTTGGCTTCGCCATCAAAAGAAACTTTTTCTTCTAGTGCAACTCCTTTAGAGGATCTTGACGAAACATCTCAAGAAATTGTAAAGATTATCGAAGATTATATAAAACCCGCAGTCGCATCTGACGGGGGGAATATCCTTTTTGACAACTATAATACCGAAGACAAATCGGTTCAAGTGGTCTTGCAAGGAGCGTGCAGTGGTTGTCCTTCTTCTACCATTACTTTGAAGAATGGGATCGAAACCATGCTCAAAGAAATGCTTCCTGGGAAAGTAGCTACGGTTACAGCACTCAATGGCTAAGGGGCCTTCTTCAAAAAAAAATGTACTTGCTCATGCGCAAAGTCCCTACCTTTTGCAGCATGTAAACAATCCGGTAGATTGGTTTCCATGGGAAGAAGCACAGCTTGAAAAAGCACAAAAAGAAAACAAACTTGTCATTATTAGTATTGGGTATGCAGCCTGTCACTGGTGCCATGTAATGGAGCATGAATCCTTTGAAGACGAAGCAGTTGCTAACTTGATGAACAATCATTTTGTAAGCATTAAAGTCGATCGAGAAGAACGTCCAGATATTGATCACATCTATATGCAGGCACTTCAAATTCTTACAGGTCAAGGCGGCTGGCCATTAAACATCGTTGCGCTACCAGATGGTCGTCCCGTGTGGGGAGGTACCTATTTCCCAAAAGCGCAGTGGATGGATTATCTCCAGCAAATTGTTAGCCTTCATCAAAAAGAGCCACAGCGATTACTCGACTATGCCAACCATCTTGAAAAAGGAATGCAACAACTTGAGCTAGAGAAAAGCAAGGACGAACTCGACTTAGTAAAAGAAGATCTCGAAAAAACCCTTTCGCTTTTTAATGCTAAACTCGATCTTAAATACGGGGGATTAGTAGGCGCGCCAAAGTTTATGATGCCCACACTAATCGACCTTTTTCTTTCTACTACTCCATTAGAAAAACACGCCCATTTCACCCTAGAAAAAATTGCGCTAGGGGGTGTCTTTGACTTAATCGGTGGTGGATTTTCGCGTTATGCTGTGGACGAAAAATGGCATGTACCACACTTTGAAAAAATGGGCTATGACAACGGGCAACTACTCTATAGCTATAGTAGTGCTTATGAGGCAAAGCCAAATGAATTATACAAGGAAGTGGTCGATAAAACGATTGCCTTTCTCCTAAGGGAGTTAAGCGCCCCAGAAGGGGGCTTTTATGCCGCACTAGACGCAGATAGCCTAGACGAGCAAAAACAGCTCACAGAAGGCGCATATTATGTGTGGACGATTAAAGAGCTAGAAGCTTTGGGGCTTTTAGCGGAAGAACATTTTAGTGCATATTTTGGCATAAACGAAGATGGCTATTGGGAAAAGGATCAATATGTTTTTTATAGAAAAAAATCCCTTGACCACTATATTGAAGAAAATCAATTAGACGCATCTTTTAAAACTAAAGTAGCGCAATGGGAACAACTGCTAACTAATACACGTGATAAAAGATCCTACCCTCGCCTTGATGATAAAATTATCTGCTCTTGGAATGCTTTAATAGGAAGAGGTTTATTGAAGGCGGCAAAAGTTTGGGAGAATGATCACTATTTCAGCCTTTCTAAAAAACACTTAGTTTTTATAGAAGACTATTTTCTTCGTAAAGACGGGGGGCTGTATCGCCTCAATAAAGCGACAGCTGACCCAGTCAATGGTTTTCTTGAAGATTATTGTCATCTTATCGCCTATTATCTCGATGCCTATGAAGTCTTTTTTGATCCCTTTTTTCTAGAAAAAGCGGCTAAATTAATTCACTACTGCAACACCCACTTCAAGACAGACACAGCAGCTTTATTTCAATTTGCTGAAGAAGAAAAACTAATCCTTCAAACAAAAGAAGTCAACGACAATGTTATCCCTTCATCAAATGCTATAATGGCCGAAAATTTAATGCGAGCTAGTGTTCATTTAGGCAAGATGGAATGGCTTTTACAAGCCAAAAAGATGATCGCCCTTGTCGGGAAAGAAATCTTAGACTATCCTAGAGCCTACAGTACCTGGCTAAGACTTGCTTTGAGTCTGCAAGAAACTAGTATTGAAATTGTAGTTGTGGGACCAAAGGCGATAGCATGGATCAGTGATTTACAAAAATCATATTTGAAAGTAACCCACTGGGCGGCAAGTAAAACTGCTTCAAATTATCCCCTGTTTAAAGGAAGATTCCAAGAGGGGAAAACATTAATCTATTTGTGTAAAAACAATCAATGCAACTTAGCTTATGCTTCACTAGAAGAATTTAAAAAGAACGAAGCGCTTAGTTAGATTTTGCAGTATTGCCATAAAAATCTTTTAAATAAAAAGGTTCAAAATAAGCAACGTCTTCCCATTGCTTCTCTACAAACTTTTTCGTTACAAGGCTCACCATATCACGTGCAGAAGGGACTACTATCTCTGTTTGATAATCAAAGTCATCTCCCACTAAAATCGTTTTACACTTTTCTGCTCCACTGCCAATGATCACTTTTTTCCCAGCAGGGAGATCTTCGATCCAATCTGGGGTAATGATTATTGAAGATGTGGGTTGAACAATAGCATAAGCTGCATCGAGGGTCATGGTAAACACCTCCATTCTTCTGGCATCAATCATGGGTACAATATGTACCCCTTTATCAACTTTGGCTTGCTGTGCAAGAACTTCAAGAGAATTAACTGTCATTAAGGGAATATCATTAGCATAACAAATCCCTTTAGCCGATGATACCCCTATCCTTAACCCGGTATAAGAGCCTGGGCCCATACTAACCCCTACTCCAGCAAGAGATTGTATAGCAACTCCTGCCTCTTTTAAAGCAGCTTCAATAAACAAATGGAGGTAATCACTGTGCCTAAAATCGGGTGCGTTGCTTTCTTTACAGTATAGTAATGCTCCATCTAGGGAAACTGCAACAGAACAATTTGTGGTGGCTGTTTCTATATGTAAAAGGTATTCTTTCATTAGTCCGTTGCGAAAATTTTAAAATTCAAGGGGTATCCCAAAATAGAAATCTAAGACCTTCAATTTAAAGATATAATCATACTTGGCACGAACTTCATCAGATACCGCAGCTTCATACCGTTGTTTAATTTGAGAAAAATTAAAAGAATCTAACACTCCCGCATTAAAACGTTTTTGTGCATTTGTATAGGTAAGTTTTCGAGCTTCTACCGTACTTTTAGCTGCCTCATAAAATGTAGCCGCGCCTTCAGCATCGTTATATGCTTGATTGATGGTAGCCTCTAGATCAAGTTGCTGTTGCTCTTTAGTAAACTCTGAACGAGCAAGATTAATCTTATTGCGTTTTACATTATTTTTTGCCCCAAAGGCATTGAAAATAGGAATGTTTAATTGAATCCCAAAGTTATGTCCATCATTCAATCCCAATTGATCTGCAATAGGTAAAGGATCAACTATTTCTCTTCCTTCAACACGGGTATTGACTACTTCTCCAGACCCTCTAACAAATCCAATAGGAACATCTGTAAACTCTCCTGTCCCTTGAATCCTATCTGCATAAGATAAACGTGTGCTGTAGCCATAAAATGCTCTTAAAGAGGGTTGCAAAGTTCCTTTGGCTAATTTTAAATCTGTTTCTGCTATGGCGACATTTGTCTCTGCTAATTTGATATCATTACGAAAGGTTAAGGCCTTTTCAAATATCTTTTTTGGGGACTCTTTCATGACTTCAGAAAAAGGAACATCTAGATCCACCATTTCAATGTCAAAATTTTCATAATCTGTAATCAACAATAATTGCGCAAGATTGATTTTTGCTAAACGCAAGGTGTTTTCTGCTTGTACAACGACTTGCTTTTGGGTCGCAATATTTGCCTCTAACTCATAAACATCCCCAAGGGTTAAAACCCCAGCTTTGATTAATTCTTTTGAACGACTTAGCTCTACTTCAGATACTTCTAACTGAGCTTGTTGCACCCCTAGAATTTCTTTATTAAACATAATTTGTAGAAAACCATTTGCCACTAATAAGGAGATATCATCACTAATGTCTGCTAATTGATATTGACTAGCAAGTAAGGCTAAATTAGCGCGGTGTAGCTGGTTAAAATTTTGCTTTCCTTTATAGATATCTAAACCTAGATTAACCCCTCCAGAGGAGAACTGTGTGGTCACGTTTTCTAACAATCCTGTAGTAATGTTCTGGTTAAGACCTATGTTCCAAGAGTGATTTGCACTTGCATTTACACTAGGTAAAAAACTGGCAAAAGCAGAAAGTTTATCTAACTCTGCATTTGCATAGTTCAACTCATTTTGCTTAATGGTGATGTTCTTTTCTAAAGCTAGTATAACACACTCTTCTAATGTCCATTGCTTTGTTTGGGCATAAAGGACAGTCCCTAAAGATAAAAGGACCAACGTAAAATAATAGGATACTTTTTTCATGTGATTATTTATTCTTGATCCTCTTCCTCTGATTCGTCTTCTCCGATCTTTTTATCTTCGGTTTTATTCCAAACTTTGATTTTATCTTCTATTGTAATTCCTGAGACAATTTCTACATTAATACCGTCTGAAATTCCTATCTCAATATCTTTACGCTCGAATTTTTGCTCATCAATTTGAATTTCAACATAGGGTTTTTCTGTGTCTTTATCAAACTGTAATAAAGCTTCTGATATAGCGAGGATACTATCTTTTCTTTCTAAAATTAAAGAAGCGTTTGCGCTGTATCCAGCTCGGACAAAAAAGTCATTGTCAAGGGTAACATCACCTTCAATTTTAAATTGAACTGCTCCTTGTTCTTCATTCCCTTTAGGGGCAATAAACTTTAATTTAGCGTCAAATTCTTTGTCTTGAATAGCACCAAGGCTCACTGTTAAGGGCATCCCGATAACGAGTTTCCCTACTTCGGCTTCGTCTACTTTACCTTCAAAGATCATTTTCTTTAAATCAGCGATAATCGCAATGGTAGTTCCCGCGTTAAAAGAGTTACTTTCAATCACTTGATCTCCTTCTTTGACGGGCAGTTCTAAGACGGTACCTGCTACAGTTGCTCTAACATTTGTATTGGCAGAGGCAGATCCACCAGCAGAACCTAGCTTAATGATTTCAAAATCACTCTGCGCATTATTTACGTCTTGCTTTGCACGGTTGAAATTGAGTTCTACAGTTTGAAACTCTTGCTGAGAAATAATTTCTTGTTCAAAAAGGGTCTTATTACGATTGTATTCGATTTGAGCGTTTTTCAGCACAATTTTAGCATTGGCTAAACGACCTTTGGCACTGTTTAACTGGCCTTCGTCTGCTACAACCTTAATTTTTGCTAGCAAATCACCTTCATTGACAAAATCTCCTTCTTCAACATAAAGCGCTTGAAGGATTCCTTGAACTTGAGGTTTAACTTCTACTTCATCTTCTGGGACTACTTTGCCAGTAGCGACAGTTTTTTCTTCGATGGAAGTGATTAAAGCCGTTTCAGTTTCGTAGCTAATAGATGCTTTGCTATTAGATTTGATGAAGTAGGCTGCTGCGAATAATACACCAAAAACAACTATGGCAATGATTAAATAACGGACAATTTTATTCATAATATGGGTTCAATTAATTTTTATTTTATTCTTCTCTTAATGCGTCAATTGGTTTAATACTAACGGCTCTTTGCGCTGGGATTAAACCGATGAGTGTTCCTAAACTAACCATAATGGCTAAAGCTCCTAATACAAAGGAAATAGGCACGGTGGGGTTCGTATAAGGGAAATCTTCAAGGTTGGCTGTTCCAGCGTTAATCCCAGCTAGTACAAAGGCTCCTAATACAATCCCAAAAATTCCTGCAACTGTAGTCAAAAAGACCGATTCTAAAATGATCTGCATGCGAACTTCAGCCGGAGTTGCTCCTAGGGCTCTTCTTACCCCTAATTCTTTAGTGCGTTCTTTGACAGAAATCAATAAAATGTTTCCAATCCCAATGACCCCTGCAATAATCGTAGCAATACCAACTATGAGGGATAAAAAGGTCATTCCTCTAGCAAATCCCATAATGCGGTTAAATACTTCTCCTAGGTTAAAAGAACCAAAGGCTCTTTCGTCTTTTGGGCTTACTCGGTGGATGCGTTTTAATGTTTGCTTGACATCTTTCTCAACTTGAATAACGTCTGCGTCGTCATAGGCGGCGATGGTGAACCATTCGACGTTTTCTCCTGTATTGTATAATTTTCTAAAAGTGGCAAAGGGGATGAAAACATCACCATCACTTTCAAAACCACCACCTTGCACATATTTATGCACGCCGATTATTTGAAAATAAATATCATCAATGCGCACAAATTTCCCTACGGGTTCTTCGTCTGCTTCAAATAACTCTTTTTGAGTTCGCTCTCCAATCACGCATACTTTACGGGCATCGTCTATGTCTGATTGATTGATAAACCTTCCACCGTTGTAAATCTTTTTTGTAGCAATTTTAGTGTATTCTGGGAAATCCCCATAAACATTATAGGTGCCAGATTTAGTCCCTCTTACTATTTGTGAGCCACTGGTTCCGTCAAAAACACCGCGAACATTTCTTGGGGCGATAAATTGTATTTCAGGAACATTATTGCGTAAGGTCTGTGCGTCTTTTAATTTTAACTGTGGGTTTCTTCCGGTTTTAAAACCTTCATATGGTAGGCTTGTACTTTGAGCCCACACAAACATAGAATTCATGGCAATGTTTTCAAACTCACGTTCAAAACCGTTATCTAATCCTTTTGCAGATCCAGATAAAGTGATATAAATAAAGATTCCCCATAAGACACCAATGACGGTAATGATGGTACGCACTTTGTTTTTTTGGATGGAACCAAAAATTTCTTGCCAGGTGTCGCGGTCAAATATGATTTTTAGACTATTCATCTCTTAATGCAACTATAGGTTTAATACTCGCGGCTCGCTTTGCGGGAATATAGCCCGCAATTCCACCAAAGATGATTAAAATCATGGTAGAAAATAGCGCCGTTTCCATGTCGATATAGGGGTTTTTAATAAAATAATCCTCTAGGGATTCTCCCATATTATTGAGAATTAATATCCCAACTCCCATTCCTACATATCCAGAAATGGTGGTGATAAAAATAGATTCTTGAAGAATCATCTGTATCACAGATTTTGGGGTTGCCCCTAGGGCTTTTCTAATCCCTAATTCTTTTGTTCTTTCTTTTACCACAAAAACCATGATATTAGAGATCCCAATGATTCCCGCGATTAAAGTTCCCAAACCTACAAAGGTTACGATAAGCTGTAATACATTAGCGAACTGCTGATTTTGTTTTAGTTGGTCGACAATATTTCGAATAAAAATCCCTCTGGGATCAGTTGGATCAATCGATTTTTTTGCTTTTAAAAATTTGCGCAACTGATTTTCAAAAGCGACTGCTCCTGTATGACCTAATTCTGGTCTAAAAGCAACAATAATTTGGTCTACCTTATCATTTCCTTTTTCAAGTGATTGTCTTGTTGTATACGGGATATAAATAAATCGCTCTTCATTGTCACCCCCTTCGTCTTGAAAAACGCCTACTACCTTAAAAACACTTTTACCTATATCAATAAACTTTCCAACAGGATCTTCTTGCTTAAATAAGTCTCGCGCAACTAAACGACCTATAACAGCATGTTTACTCTTTTTTTTAATGTCTAATTGATTAATATAACGCCCCTTCATGATAATGGTCTTTTCGGCATATTGATGATCGGGAGCAATGCCACGAGTAGTGTAGTTGTCAAATTCGTTTTTATAGCGAACAGAGGCCCCCCTAGAAATTCTAGGCGTGATATATTCTAAAAAGAAAGGGAAATTTTCTTTGATGTCTTTTAAATCATCATTTTTAAATTCAATGCGTCGATTGGATTTAAACCCTTTGTAAGGTTTTGAGGTTTTACCAGCAAATAAAAAAAGAGTGTTTGTGGCATCGTCAAGAAAAAACTCCTTAAAGGTATTTTTTAAACCATTGCCAAAGCCAAAAAGAATAATAAAGATCAAAATCCCTAAAGCAACTGTAAATCCAGAAAGAAAAGTACGCAGCTTATTCTTGCGAATGGTTTCAAATATTTCTTGCCAGCGATCTCGACTAAACATATTGTTCTGCTAAAACCTGGTTTACTTTTGTGTCTTGTATAATCACTCCATCTTTAAGACGCACTATGCGTTTACACATTTGTGCAATATCTTCTTCGTGAGTAACAACTAAAATCGTTTTCCCCTCTTGATTAATTTTCTGAATGATATCCATCACTTCATAAGAGGTTTGTGTATCTAATGCTCCAGTGGGCTCATCTGCCAGTAATAATTTGGGTTCAGAGACTAAAGCTCTTGCAATAGCAACACGTTGCTTTTGTCCTCCAGATAATTCACTAGGCAAGTGGGTTGCCCAATCTGCTAATCCAACACTTGCTAAATATTTGAGGGCTTTATCTTGGCGCTCTTTTCTTTTCATCCCTTGATAATACAATGGGAGAGAAACATTTTCCAGGGCGGTTTTGTAATTGATCAAATTAAAAGATTGAAAAACAAATCCTAAAAATTGATTGCGATACTTGGCTGCTTTGGTTTCATCTAAATCTTCAATTAAAACCTTATCTATTTCATAGGTTCCTGTGTCCAAAATATCTAACATCCCAATGATGTTCAACAAGGTTGACTTTCCAGAACCAGAAGAGCCCATTATAGCGACTAGCTCTCCATCTTCAACGGATAAATTGATCCCTTTTAATACGTGGAGAGAACTGCTCCCCATTTTATAGGACTTGTGTAAATCGTTAATCTGTATCATGGATGATTATGCAATTTTATAACCAATAAGACGCAGGAAAATATATTTTGTTACACTTTAACAAGATTATTTATACATCATCCGGTAGACCACAAAACCAACTCCAGCGACCAATAAATAGGGCATGGCCATTAAGTAAACAATACCATCGTTGATTCCTTTAGCTGTTGCTTGCCCTTCTTCAGACTCCAGTACAGCGCGACACATAGAACATTGCGCTTCTACTTGATCTGGTAAAAACAAGCCAACTAACATGACTAAAGTAAAAAGAAGTGTCTTTTTTTTCATTTAAGAATAATAAGGTGATATCATTAAGTAAATTATTACCCCTGTAATGGTTATATATAACCAAATTGGGAAAGTGATTTTTGCAATCTTTCTGTGCGAAGTAAACTGTTGTGAAATCGCCCTAACATATGAGATTAAAACTAAGGGGATAATTACTACCGATAGAATAATATGAGAAATCAAGATGAAATAATAGGTTGTTTTCACCCATCCCTCTCCACCAAATGGTGTAGGATCTGATGTCAAATGATAGGCCACATACATGACTAGAAAACTAAGAGATAAGCCTATGGCAGTTTTCATCAATTGTTCGTGCAAAGTGATTCTCCTATTTTTAATCGCCCATAATGCAATGATCAAAATCACTGCGGTATACCCATTAATCGCTGCGTAAATGGGCGGTAAAAAAGTAAAGGACTGCACTCCTTCTAATCGTATACGAAACAGTATTGCTACTACTACTGGGATAAGGATAGAAACAGCTATAATTAAGTTCTTATATCTTAAATCATTTGCTTTTAAAGACTCTTTTTTCATACTTATTTTTCGTTTAATAGTTTTTCTATATCAACTAAAAGCTGATCTACTCCTTGTTCTTCATCATCTTCTTGATCAATCCCCATATAATAAACAATGGGATTGCCATAATTATCGCGGCGAGATCGAATAAAACCATTTTGATCGATTAAAGCAAAATAACCTTGATGTTCAAAGCCACCAGCTACTGCTGGATTAATCGATGCAAAAATATTAAAGCCTTTATTCGCAAGCTCATAAACAGTAGGCTTATCTAAGGTTAAAAACTGCCAAGAAGGGTTTTTATCTACATATCCTTCTGCGTATTTTTTTAAGGCCGAAGGAGTATCATTTTCTGGGTCTATGGAGAAAGAAGCAATGGCAAAGTCCTCTCTATCTCCAAATTGATCATACAAGACCTTCATGTTTTTATTCATGATGGGGCAAATCGAAGGACAACGGCTAAAGAAAAATTCAGCAACATAAACTTTACCTAAAAAGTCTTCGTTAGAAATATAAATGCTGTCTTGATTTAAGAATAAAAAATCAGGTACTTTTTTAGCCTCTCCATTAAGGCGAATAAAGTCTAAAGCAGTGTAACCGGGTTTTACTGAACGATTACTACTAATGGTGCTGTTATCTGAGACGCGACCTATTATCTTTGGGATAAATAAATACCCAAAAATTAATAGCACAATGATTAGTCCTATAGTACTGCCCTTTTTCATGCCGTAAAATTAAGGAATTTTAAACTGATGATGGTAAGAAAACTTACTTAGCCCTATCGCTATTGTTCTTTTTTAGAGCTAGACGGTATTCTGCTAAGATTACCTTAACATCGTCGGTCATTTTTTTGTTGAGTTCTGCAACAGAAGAAGTGTTGTACCCAAAGAGAGTTCCTACTTCTTCATCGTCGTCTCTTCCGCGCAATTTTTTTGCACGATCAATGATAAATACAGTAGGGTTACTAAACTTGTCATTTAGGGAAACATCTGTCTCGAAACTGGAGAATAGGGTGCTGATTTCGCTTTGTGCTCCAAAAATAAATTTCCATTTTGATAAATCTGTGGCAGCACCTTTTTGCAACTCGGCTAAAATTTCTTTCACCTTTTCTTGTTGCCCCTCTTCAACGACCATCACAAATTGAAAGTCTTTGAATTCGTAGAAGCGTTTATAGATTTTTTGATTTAGGTTGAAAGCATCTGCTTTTCTCATATCGAGATCACTCCCCCAAAAGCCAACCACAGAAATCATTCCATCAAATTGATGAGAAGAGCCTTTTAAAGTAGACCAGCTATTAATTTCATCTACCTCTTCTGTCAAAACAGGAAGACGTGCAAAATTATTGATGCCAGAAGCAAAGAAAAGATAGATGACCAATGGGAAGATAAAAAGTATCCCAAGGACTAAAAATTTCTTAAAGGCTTCTTTTTTCATTAGGAGAATTTAGAAATTCCAGCTAACGAAACCTGCGTTCATTACATCAAAGATATAATCTGCCTCCACTAATAATATAAAGGCCAAGTAAGGAATTAATATCACTAAAGGAAGTACAATCGACCCTTTCAACGAACCTTTTTCATCGCGAATGTGCATAAAGTCCCAGGCGATATAATAGGCCTTAACAATGGTTAAGATAATGAAGATCCAGTTTAAGATTTTCATTCCAAAAACCATATTCATCAAGCTTTCTGGCTTGATAATACCTAGAACAACTTCGATAGTCGTTACAATAGATAAGAAGATTAATACTCCCCAAATCTTTTGAACATTAGATTTGAATCTTAATAGTCCTCTAAAGATGGCTAATTTTTGATCTGCGTGTGCCATATGTGCTGTAATTTATTGTTATACCAAATAGAAAAAGGTGAATACAAATACCCAAACTAAATCGACAAAGTGCCAGTAAAGCCCTACTTTTTCTACCATTTCATAATGTCCTCTGCGCTCGTAAGTCCCTCTAATTACATTAAAAAAGATAATGATATTGATGACTACTCCAGAGAATACGTGAAAACCGTGAAATCCTGTAATAAAGAAAAAGAAGTCTGCAAAAAGGCGATTTCCATATTCATTGTGAATTAGGTTAGCTCCTTCAACGACACCAACAGCATCGTTTATTTTAGCTAAAGATGCTTCTCTAGAGAGAACAATTTTGTGACCTTTCTCGTCAATTTTTTCTCCTCGAATTAAGAGATTATCGTTTGCAGCAAAACCTTCTTTTACTTCTTCAACAGTGAAATTTGGTAAGCTGGTTTCACCCACAAACCAAATCCCGTTACTACTTTGGTGAGTAGCTCTATCAGAGATTATATTAGCTGCGAAAGCTTCAAGCGCAACGCGCTTTCCTGTATCGCCGTCAACAAATTGAAGAATTTGACCTCCTCTTGTTTCTAGTGCTCCGTATTCCCCTTTGATAAAGTTCTTCCATTCCCATGCTTGTGATCCTACAAAAATGGCTCCACCAATAACGGTTAAAAGCATATAAAATGTAACCTTTGCTTTGTTCATGTGGTGACCTGCGTCTACTGCAAGTACCATGGTTACAGAAGAGAAAATTAAAACAAAGGTCATCAAGGCAACATAGTACATAGGGGCATCTACTCCATGTAAAAATGGAAAGTGGGTAAACACCTCATCGGCAATAGGCCAAGAGTCTATGTTTTTAAAACGTGAAAAGCCATAGGCTACTAAAAATCCTGAAAATGTAAGGGCATCAGATACGATAAAGAACCACATCATCATCTTGCCATAACTCGCGTTTAAGGGCTTATTCCCTCCGCCCCAAACATTGGTTTCTTCATTGGAGTTGGTTGCTGTTACTTCCATAAAATATTGTCAAATTATTGATGTAAATTTAAGTGTTTTTACTGATAAATTGTTACAAACAAGAACAAATATAACCATAGAAAATCAAGGAAATGCCAAAACAATTCAGCTAACTCAACCCCTAGCGTTTGTTCTGGATTGTATTGATTTCGATAAGCATTGATTAGAACAGCACTAAGAACAATTAATCCTGCCGATACATGGGCTAAGTGAAGCAAAACCAAAACATATAAAAAAGAGGTGGTAATTGAACTTTCGGCTCCAGTAAAATAGTAGCCGGAAGAGACGATTTCACTAAAACCTTGAAATTGAAAATTGATAAAGGCTACAGTAAGGGCAAAGGTTAGCCAAAGCATCCCTTTGAATTGCCCCAGTTTGTTTTGTGCCAGGTTCCTTTTGGCTAAATAAAAAGTAATGCTGCTTAATACAATAGTGATTGTACTATAAGTGAAAACCGCTGGCATGCTAAAGTTTTCGAGCCAGTCTGCTCTTGAACTACTTACAACATAAGCACTGGTTAGACCAGCAAATGTCATGGACATACTGATCATTCCGAACCAAAGCATCATTTTTTTGGTTCTACTATTTCTATCTTTCATGTTAATTTCCATAAACTAAAAATTTATCCATCACGTAAATCAGCTGTACAGCACTAATATAAAATACACTACTCAACATTAATCGTCGCGCAGATTGATCATCTCTTTTACGCATTAAATCTCCTGCAAAATACAACATTATTAATCCTACAATACTTACTGCAATTGCTCCATACAGACTCAAATACAATGCACCTGTATAATGCGTAAACGGTAAAAGGGAAATCAATAACATCCAGAGGGTGTAGACGACAATTTGAAAGGCCGTTCCTTGATCTTTTTTTCCAGTGGGCAACATTTTAAATCCTGCTTTTTTGTAATCGTCATCTAGCATCCACGCAATGGCCCAAAAATGGGGAAACTGCCAGAAGAATTGCAACATAAATAATACGCCAGGTTCTATACCAAAATAGTTCGTATATGCGACCCAACCTAGCATAAAAGGTATTGCTCCAGGAAAGGCACCTACAAAAACAGCTAGAGGCGTTCTTGTTTTTAGGGGAGTGTAAAGGGCTACATATAAAAAAATGGAAATGCTCCCAAAAAAAGCTGTTCTCCAGTTCAATAAATACAACAATATTAAACCTAATATGGTCATCCCTATCGCTAATCCTAAAGCTTTGAATGGTAACATTCGCCCAGAAGGCAAAGGTCTATTTTTGGTGCGTTGCATCAAGGCATCTAAATCTTTTTCAATCACTTGATTAAAAGCATTTGAAGCCCCTACTAGACAATATCCACCTGCAGCGAGTAAGGCTAAATCGATATAATTAATGGTATCTGCTGCTAAAAAATATCCCGCAATAGAAGAAAACACAACACTAAGTGCCAAACGCATCTTTGTGATTGCTTTAAAGTCATCAAGCCAAGTAATATTTATTGCAGCAGCTTCAGCAGACATATTCATTCTTTCAACAGGGTAAAGATAACGCACCTTGAGGGATATTCCTTCTTTTCCCATGCTTTTTGAGGACAAAAAAACCGAAGTTGCCTTCGGGTTATATATCATTTACTTTTTTGTCTATTGTAGGCGGAAAGTAATCGGTATACTAAACGGCACTCGCACAGCACGACCTCTTTGTTTTCCTGGTGTCATTTTAGGAAGTTTCGAGATAATTAGCATCGCTTCTTTAGCTAGATTATCGTCAGGACTTCTTGCGATTTTGATGTCTACAATAGATCCGTCTTTATCGATAACAAATTGCATGAAAACCTTTCCCGATATGCCTAAATCTTGTGCAATCGCAGGATAGCGAAAATTATCTTTTACATGCTTAACTATTTTTTTTTGAAAACATTTACGGCGATCTTCTTTGGCAACGCCTTCACAACCCGGATAAATGGGTACGTCTTCAATAATCGCAAAGGGTACGGGATCATCATCAAAATCTTCTTCGACTTCGATATCGTCAACTTCAACAATTTCTTCTTGGTTTGTTTCTGTTGATTCAATTACCATTTCTTCCACTTCTTTTTCATCTTCTACGATTTCGATCACCTCTGGTGCTGGGGGCGGGGGCGGTGGTGGTGTTTTTATTTGTTCAGTAATTGGCACTTCTTCATCGTCTTCATCTTCAACATTCAATGATTCGTAAGCGTATCCTGCCTTCTCATAGGTCTTCCACTCGATCGCTTGCCAAGTAATAAATAAAATAAGTGTTAAACCAATAGCGAAGTAAAAACTACTGTTTTTAGACAGGTCTTTTCGAGGACTTTTTTTGGTAACATAAGGGAGCTATTAAAGATTCAACCCAACAACTCCAATATTTATGCCATAAAAAAACCCGAAGGCAACTTCGGGTTTGATATAATTTTATTTTCTATCTATTGTAGACGGAAGGTAATCGGGATACTAAAAGGAACTCGCACAGCACGACCTCTTTGTTTTCCTGGAGTCATTTTAGGAAGTTTAGAGATAATTCTCGCTGCTTCTTTTTCTAAATTCTTGTCTGGTCCACGCATACGAACGCTGGTAATTGATCCGTCTTTTGCGATGACAAACTGAACATATACTCTCCCCTGAATCCCCATTTCTTGTGCAATTTCTGGGTAACGGAAGTTTTTACGGATATGCTTATTAATTTTATCTTGAAAACATGTTCTTCTTTGTGACTTTGGCACTTTTTCACAACCAGGATAAATCGGTACATCCTCGATTACAGCAAAAGGTACATCAACGTCGTCAAAATCGTCTTCCACTTCAATATCATCAACCTCAACAATTTCCTCTTGATCTGTTTCTGTTGACTCAATCACTGTTTCTTCCACTTCTTCTTCATCTTCTACGATTTCGATCACCTCTGGTGCGGGTGGCGGTGGCGGTGGCGGTGGTGGTGTTTTTATTTGTTCAGTAATTGGCACTTCTTCATCGTCTTCATCTTCAACATTCAATGATTCGTAACCATATCCAGTTCTTTCATAAGTTTTCCATTCAATGGCTCTCCATGAGATTAATAAAACGACGGCCAGTCCAATTGCAAAATAGAGACTACTATTTTTAGTTAAATCGGCTTTGGGATTCTTTTTTAATTGCATTGCAAAAAGTTTAGTAGGCTAATTTATAAAAATACGGCTTTTGACCACAATTTTTTTGATAGTTTTTACTGAAAGTATCCCAGCTAATATACCTAAAGTGTTTGCTAACAAATCATATAGCTCAAATGCCCTATAGATCAAGACATAACCTTGAATGATTTCTAGGGTAAACCCAAATAGAAAGACCGAGATAAATGTAATGTCACGGTTGTTTATAATTTTCCAATCTAAATCAAGGGCTAAACTAAAGCATGTCGCAAGGACAAAGTAGGCAATGACATGCAACACTTTGTCTATACTTAGACCCATATGATCAATTGGAGGTAACTTTAATGGAACCGTCGAAAGGAACACAATAATCGAGGCAACACTTATGGCAAATATTGACCAAGTAAATTTAGGCACCTATAAGGGCTTTGTAAGCAGTTGCATCAAGTAGACCTGTGTTATCATTCGCATCATCCAGTTGCACCTTGATCATCCAGCCTTCTCCATAAGGGTCGTCATTGACTACCTCTGGTGCATCGGTTAGTGCATCGTTAAATTCTATCACTGTGCCTTTTAAAGGCATAAATAGATCGGATACTGTTTTAACTGCTTCTACAGTTCCAAATACCTCTTCTGCATCGATGTTTTCGTCTATTGTCTCTACCTCAACATAAACGATATCGCCTAGTTCTCCTTGGGCAAAGTCTGTTATGCCAATTGTGGCAACATCCCCTTCAATGGAAACCCATTCGTGATCTTTGGTATAGTGTAAATTATCTGGTACGTTCATAACATGTTTTTTGCTTGAAGCAAATATATATTTTTGAGCGAAATCCCAATCAATTAATTCCCAAAATTATATCGCATGGTAATTCCAGAACGAATACTGGTTTGTGGAAAGGCGGTAGAAATAGCAAACTTGGAAAAGTTGTGATCATAAAAGAAAAGTGCCTGTAGATTGCGCGATAAAGCATAGTCTGCTGTGACTTTTATCGACCACAATGTTTGTCCTGCAGTAACTTGATTATTGTCAATTTCAAGGTTGCGTAATACTGTAATATTATTGCGATAAGACAGGTCTGCCTTAATGTTTAAATCCCCTTTTAAGGTGCGCTTTCTCCCACCAATATTTGTGGTAAAAGGTAAATCTTTAATGCGATATCCCATTCCTAGAATATACTCTTCTCCGCTTGTTTCTGTCAATAAATTATTATCTAAACTTAGCGATAATGCGCGGTCAGTTTTAAGTTCGGCTAAAAATTTAAATGAATTTTTCAATTCTAAATCCACTCTAACCAGTGGATTAAACTGCTCGACTAAATTGATATTTCCGTATAGTTTTTCAGGAACAAAGTTACCGCCAGTATCTTTTAAATTTGGCGATTGGGGGTCATAATCAAGATTGGTTTGAAACTGATTGATCGTATAGCTTGAACGATAGGCATGGGTTAAAGAAAAACGATTAAATACTTTTTTAAGGGACTTGATATTCATCAAGCCAGTGTATTTTAAATTCCAATTAGGCAGGGGAACTTTTTGAATAGGATCGAGCGAAATATTGTTTGGATTACTGCCAGAATAAGCGGCTAAAAATGCTGGAACAACAACTTCTTGTTGGCTCTTACCGTAACCATTAGGGAAACCATTTTGGTCTAGATCATTTGGCGAAAGTCCTCTTTCTTGTGCTAAACGATTCGCAATAATTTGTCTGTTCTCTCTAAAGGTTTCAAAATAAGGACTCGCCTCATCTTTTGAACGTTGAAAGGCTGTTTTGATCAGGATGGTAGAAATCCCAAAGTTTCCAAAACTATTCGAATTTAAAGGAACATATTCTTGATTGACGACATTAAAGTTTTCAGTAATACTCTCAGAAAAATTACGTTCAGCACTCAAATCGATGATTAGACCTTTCCCAAAATCGAGTTGGCCCGTTAAATTGAGTTGGGTGTTGTTAAGCTGGGTATACGGTTGATTGAAATTTGGGAAATCTGTCAACCAGCCTTGCTTCGCCGCTTCATAACGAATATCTGCCTGACTCCCAAAGGTAAAGCCTGGAGAAGGTTGCAAGGTTCCTAATAGTCCCACTTTAGGTAAATAACCCGGTAGAACCTTTCCGTTGTTTTCTGTGTAGGAGAATTGCAGACGTCTTAAGATCGTTAATGCATCCACCACGCTGGTTAAAACCTTGCGCTTCTTTTTCGGTTTTTTAGCTTTAGTAGTGTCTGCTGGAGAAACTGCTCTTGCAGGGAGTGCTCGTGAATTCTTACGTTTTTTGGTTATGCCTAAAATACGATAAAGACGATCGGTTTGTATCGACCCATTTAAAGACTTTGAATTGACATTTTGGATGGTATTTACAATACCTAAAACAGCACCATTTTCATGTTCTACTTCTGCTAGAATATCTGATCCTCTTTGCCAACTAAAATCCCCGTTATAGCTGTAATTTGCGTCTATAAAACTCAAGAACGGGATATAAGCAAAGGGTAATTTATAGGTGAGATTTAATGTTTGAAAATGCCTGTTAGGGTCCCCAAAGTCCCACAACCCGTCCCAGATACCTCTTGCTTTGTCAACTCGTCTAGTGCCATCTGGGTTTTCTTCATAATAATTTTTGACAATGTTATTACTCGAGGCGGTAAAGTTTAATCGAAGGGATCGCGTTAAGTTATGCCCTAAAGAATAGGTCCAGTCAAACAAGAAATTGCGTTGTTGCAGTTCGGGTAAACTCAATTGACTTGAAGCATCTACTCCCTCTAAATATACTTCTCTAAAACGTTGATTATTGAACAAGCGATTAATATTAGAGCTAATCGAAATATTCGCAGGAACTGGATTTAAATTAATTTCTTTTAACCAGCGCAAGTATTGTTTTTTGCTAAAGAGTTTTACCTTTTTAAAAGGATTAATCTCAAAAGGCTTAAAAGTATGGCCATAATTCGCACCTAAACGAAGGGAAGTATTAGATTGATTTTCTATCTCATAATCGTGATGGGTCAACTGATTAAATGCATAAGACACGTCAAAGTTTTCGATATTGTAAAAACGCGGTTTTGCAGGACTTCCAGTTTTTCTAACACCTATTAAACTAATGCTCTTTCGTTTAGTATAATCAATAGCTTGGTCTCTTATCGCCTTTCGCTCTGTTGCGTTTTGTGCAGTACTCAAGCGATCTTCAAGTCTTAAATCTTGATAAAATGGATCGTATTCTGGGGTAATGGCAGTTTCGCCTATGCTGTAATTCAACGGTAGATTAACCCCCCATTTTTGCGGAAGTAGTTGTCCAGCATTTACGGTAGATACCAGGTCATATTGCACTAATTCTTCTCGACTTCTTTGATTTGGGGATTGATCAATACTCCCAAAACCAATGGTCGAGTAGCGACCACTAGCACTTAGATTAGCAAAATCTGCAATATTTGCGTCTAGTGCTCCTATGGCTGCCCAGCCACCTTGACTGTCAATTCCGGCGATACGCAATTCGTTAAACCACACTTCACCACACAGTATATCACCCACTTGTGTAGAAGGGTTTTTCACCCCGATCATCATGGTCTTAATCGCCCCTAAAGAAGGGTTCCCTTTGATCGATAACTTGTATCGCTTTTGCCCCGGCAAACTACTAATGGGTGTAAATTCATCTATGGGGTTAAGCTCTTCGTCAAAATAACTTGCCGTTCTAAAAGATGGATTATTCAAATAAGCTGCCTTAATTTTTGACAACAATTCTACCGGAACATCTATTGAGTTAAAATCTGGCTGCCAAACTTCTTCTGCAGCTAATCGATTTGCGGTATTTTCGACATAGCTTGTAGGTTTTAAGGGAACTTCTATCTGATAATAGTTGTCTTGATAATCTGTCCCCAATCGAATAAACGCCACCAGTCTGCTATCATATTCGTCTGTGGTTCCTGATCCCGGTAAGGGGGTTTGCCCTTGAATTGATTCGGCATGCAAGTACATTTTTAGTTTTTTGTACTGGCGTAAATCAACATCGACACCTTTATAAATCCCGCGAGAATCCATGGGCTGTAAACCACATACTCTAAAAGAAAGCGACTGCTCATTTTGACGAACAATGGTGTTGTTATTATTGATTTGCTCCCGTTGAATTTCTGGAGGTAAAACATAATTTACCGGATTGCGATTTTCGTTTTCTAAAATATTGACCGTTGATATGTCTACGGTTGTATTGGCATTCGTCAAAACATCTTCGTTTAGAGAACGGTTATAACGACGCCAATCTCCTCTTACTAAATCTAATGTTCCAAAACGCATAACTACCGATTGATCAAAACCACTCAATAACATTCGCATAAATCGAATTGAACGCAAGTCTTGGATCCCATTGATGGTATTGAAATAACTTGAAAAGTTAGTGCCTTGGTAATAATTTTTATCAATAGGGACTTTAAACTGGATCCATCTTGTGACCAGATTTTCTCCATTAGGTAAAGATACCGTTACATTTTCGCGAACATCTGTCACAAAAGGATGCGCGCCAACAGTCATATTTTTTTCGATGGGAATTCTATACTCAAAATAGCTGTCAATCGTGTTCATGGTTTGATCGCGATTAACATCTTCGGCATCTGGCTCTGTGGTACTTCCTCTATCGGTATCAGAGAAGGCAATAGGAGAATTCCCCTCTGTCCCGTTATAGTTTTTATAGCGATTAATAATGCTTCCTTCTGCTTGTAAAAAGTATTCATAGTTGTCTCCTGCCGGGTCATTTGCGGGGCCATTAGGATATACTGCTCTTTCTTCTTCATCGTTTAAACCATCTAAACCTACATCCTGTAAAAGACGATCTTCTTCAATGGTATTAAAAGCATACAATAACGATTGTGCAGATGGGGTTCTTCCCCAATTGGTCGTTTGTACAGCGGTTGCCTCTGTACTGGGTAAACCGTTTTCATATTGTTTTCGACCATCGCGTAAAATATCTTCTGATATGTTTCCTAAGTGGAAGACCAATTCTCCTAATTCATCATCATTTGACTCAAGCTCATTAAAAGTATCCAAGACCCAGAACTCAATAAATTCTACATTAGACTGCTCAAAATTAGTCGCATTAATCGAACGCATAATTCCTCCCCAATTTTGCTCAGGTTGATTCGCAAAAAGGTTATTCTCTTGATTGTTATAAGGTCCTTTTTCTTCTGGGAAATAAGCTAAATCTAAGGTAGGTTGTCTGGTGGGTTGGCCTTGAACCAAATCTTGTTCTGGAAAAATCTCTTTAATAAAAATCCCCCTAGTTGTATTTAAAGAAATATCGCTATTGCTTATTCCTGCTGGCCTGGACTGAACCGCATAAAATATAGGGTCTACAGTATACCAGGCTATTTTTGCCCGGTTGTAGCCTGCAGCTAAGTCATCTTGTCCGGCATCTGACCCACCAAAACCTTCAAAAGGAACTGAGGCTAACCTCCATGCAAAAGCTCCTTTTACATCGATATTCGTTTGGGCACCTTCAAAGTCATCTAGGTAGACATTTGTCTCACCTTCTAATTTTGTATTTCGAGGATCACCAGCAATCAAAGAGGCTATTTCACCTCTGAACGAAATTCTCGAAGGAGCAGTCGTTTCAATGGTGGGTAACTTGTTAATCAGGCGGGTTAAAAATGGAATTTCTGTAGAGAAATTAGTGTTAAAACCAATCATGGTATTGTTGACTGGCTCTGTTCCATAATTGGCCTTTTGGGTCAATGGGTTTTCACTTAAGTTAATCAATGTCCCTCCTATGGCGACCTTTTCATTAAATTGGTGTGTGATGTCAAAACCGCTAAAACGCTTGTTTTGTTGACCAAAAAAAGTATTGTTTTCTACCGAAATCTGAATAGGAACATTCGATGCCTGTAAGGCAGGATCTAGAATTTTTACACGCCCTATTTGATAATTCACCGTGTAATCTAAACCTTCTCTTAACACCCGTCCTCCAGCAGTCACTTGTACCGATCCCCGGGGGACATTAAATGCGCCAATGGCGATTCCATCGCCCCCAGCAGATTTATATCGCCCTTTTAATTGATATTTATTTTTCTCTGTTGCTTCAAGGGCAGCTGCCTGAGTTAGAGCATACATTTCTCTAAAGACATATTTGGCTTGATTCGCATTATAGGTCATCTCATCGCTGTAGGTTTCTGCACTGTTTGCAGGGTCGTCAAGTAAAGCAAATAGACTTTCTCCAAAGGGTTCAACGGTAGGGAAAATAATTCTTCCGTATTGCGGATCTACTGTAATACCGGGAATAAAATCAAAGAATCCATCGCCCTCTGGTTCTGGATCATTGTAAATGTTTAAACGGTCTAAACGCAAGCTGCGTAATAGAATACTATTCTCTAATTCTTCTGGCCAAATACTAGCGTCTACAGCAGAGAGATAGTTAATGGGCGAAGGATCGGTGTAGAGAATATTTAATCTAAAATCTTCTTGTTCTAATTGAAATGCCCCAGTGTTATAGATGTTTTTCATCATCAAATTCCAGACAGGTTGACGCACATCTGTTAAACTACTTTTTAACATTTTTACCACCAGGTTGTTTGTTTCTACCTGCGCTACAGCTGTATTTGCAGTAGTGGGATCAATACTTGTTCCTGCAACGCCTCCATTAGCAAATTCTCCAACTTGATACACCTCTCCGTTATAAGTAAATTGAAAGGCAACTCCAAGTATTTCATCATTACTCAATCGCTGATTTAGAGAGATGTATCCCAATTGTGGATGCAAATTGTATTCTGAAGGGTCTAATTTTCGAGCGCTCTCTAAAAAGGCGTAATCAAAGCCTTCTTGTACTTGTCCATTGAGGGCACCAAAAGATTGAGATAAAGTTCCCACATCTCTAATTCCATCTGTAATATAGGAGCCTGCACTAATTTTTTCTGGGTCTAATTTATTGGCTTCATTTGCAGGAACGCCATTGGGTAAAGGAGAATTAAAAAAGCTTGTGTTTAGCTGCCCTAGCCTTGTCCTATTAGGGTTTGACTCTCCTAAATCCTGTAAAGCAACAATGTTTCGAATGTTGTTGACTTGGGATTGGCGGTTGGTAATCCACACCTCGACCCTAGTAATTTGGATAGGTGAATTGATGTAAGGGTAAGTTTGTAAAAAACGGTCATAATTATCCCTAAAATAATGCGCTAAAAAGAAGTGACGATCTGCTTCATAATCCAGTGCAAAAACAGAAAACTCTTGTAAAGCGCCTCCCCCTTGTGCGATAACAGATTGGCTTTGCGAGCGTTGTTCAGCAAATACCCCAGTGATATTAGTCCGCCCAAATTTTAACTGCGCTCTTACCCCCATCAAACTTTGCGCCCCAGAAATCAAGGTACTGTTCAAGGGCATATTGATGTTTCCAATATCGATGTTTTGTAATATGGCATCTTCAGAGGCGGGTTTGTTTAAGAAATCGTTGATCTTATTCTTATAATTCCCCACCGTACCTTGCAGATTATTCGCTTTATCTTGAAGCGACTGTAGCTTTCCTTTTACATCATCAACCTTCCCTTTTACTTGATCGTATCGATCTTTTAGTTTTGCTCCTTTTTGTGCTAAATCATCAACTGTATTTGTCAAAGACTCGGGTAAAAAACTTTCAAGATCATTGATTTTTGGAGGATTAAATTGAAGTTTTACCAGGTTTTGAAAATCAAAGGTAGATTCAGTGTCATAGTTGGCGGTAATTTGAAGGCGTTCGCCAATGGAACCCAGAAGACTAAGGCTAATACGCTGATCAAAATCAAATCCAAAGTTTCTTCTATTGCGCGGAGAAAAAGAGGGGTTATCCGTCTTTTGATAGCGCACGCCTAAATCAATTCCTATCGAACCTTGGGGTTGAACATCAATTTCATTACTTCCAAAGATGGAAGAAAAAAACTTCGAATTGACATATAACTCTGGGAGCAAGTCTTTTTGAGCTTCATTATTCTGCCCTTTATTTTTGCCAATAATGGTGATTTTTTGCTGGAAATAGGCATTCATTTGGGCTTTAAGCACCCGCTTTTCAAATTCTTCGGGTGTCAAAATTAAAGGAGTCCCTATGGGAAAATCTGCAATAGAGGCTGTAAAGAAGTAGAGGTCCTGCTCAGGATCATAACTGTAAAAAGAGGTGATGTCTTGTGTTTGAGGCAAAGCGATTCTACCCAACTCATTAGCTTCTATGGTGGGGTCTTGTCCATAACTTTTCACACTCCCTACTCCCAACAATAGCGTGAGTAAAAGAAAAAAGTGTAGGTGTTTTAAGTTCGCTTTTTTTTGGTCAATCAAAGGTTATTTACAATTTATTCAAAGCTTGTTTGATGAGTTCTTCAACAGAACTATCTGGGGCACTTTGAATGATGTTATCAATTACTTTCTCGGCTTGCCTTCTAGGGTAACCAAGAACCTCTAGTGCTGATAACGTTTCTTCTTTGATTGTATTGCTTTTAAGGATAGGAATTTCATCCATTCCAGCTACATTTTGAATTTTGTCTTTCAGTTCAATTAAAACCCTTTGAGCGGTTTTTAAACCAATCCCTTTCACGGCCTTAATCGCGGCTAAATCTTCGTGTACGATGGCTTGTTGAATTTCTGTGGGAGTCATAGATGATAACATTGTTCGAGCGATACTTGCTCCAATCCCCGAAATAGAAATTAACAAACGAAAAATACTGCGTTCCATGGGTTGGTAAAAACCATAGAGCGTGTGAGCATCTTCTCTAATTTGCAAGTGGGTATACAAACGAATATTTTCATCTGAACCAATCATACCATAGGTATGCAAAGAGATATTAACTTCATAGCCCACGCCATGACAATCAATGACCACATAGGTGGGATTTTTCTCAATTAATCGGCCTTGTAATTGTGTGATCATAGCTGCTCTTTTAACTGCTTTTGCTGGGCATCAATTACTGCAACGGCAGCCATATTTACCATCTCGTCTACACTAGCGCCTAATTGTAAAACGTGCACCGCCTTTTCTAGACCCAATAAAATAGGCCCTACAGATTGCGCTCCATTGAGTTCTTTTAACAATTTATAAGTGATATTAGCCGACTCAAGATTAGGAAAAATCAAGGTGTTTACATTATTTTTGACCAATTCTGAAAAAGGAAACTTTTCCGCTAACATCTCTTTATTTAAAGCAAAATCTGATTGTAATGGTCCATCGACTTCTAGGTCTGGATAATAACGGTGTAAGTAATCTACCGCATCACTTACCTTTTTTACTCCAGGGTGATTAGACGCACCAAAATTGGCAAAGGTAATCATGGCAGTGACTGGTTTAAACCCAAACATTTCAACAACTTGAGCATTCATGTAAGCGATTTTAGCCAACTCTTTAGCCGTAGGGTCAATGTTGATCGAAGTATCTGATAAAAACAACGGACCTCTATCTGTCAACATCATATTTGTAGCGGCAATTCGAGTCACTCCTTTGGCTTTGCCTATAATACTCATAACAGGCTTTACCACAGAAGCATAGTTTCTTGAATATCCAGAGAGCATAGCATCTGCATCCCCCGTTTTAACCATCATGGAAGCGAAGTAATTTCGCTCTCGCATGACAGACTTTGCTTCATATTCTGTTACTCCTTTGCGCTTTTGATTTTCCCAATAGAGGTTCGCATAATGATTTTTAATCTCGCGCTCCTCCAAGCTTTTAGGGTCAAGAATTTGAACGGAATCTTGATCAAAATCAATGGACTCCATTAAATCGATAATGACTTCTTTTCGCCCTAAAAGAATGGGGTCTGCAATACCTTCTTCTTTAACAATCTGGGCAGCTTTGAGGACATCGAGTTGATCTGCCTCTGCAAAAACCAGTTTTTTGGGTTCTTGTTTTGCACGGTGGTGTAATACTCTTAATGTTTTTTGCTCGCTCCCAGTTCTAGCCGCTAATTCCTCACGGTATCGATCCCAATCTTCAATGGGTTCTTTTGCAACGCCAGACGCTATTGCTGCTTTTGCGACAGCCAGAGGTACCTCAACGATTAATCGGGGGTCAAAGGGTTTTGGGATGATATAATCACGTCCAAAGGTCAATCGAGTTTCGTTATAGGCAAGATTCACTTGCTCTGGCACGGGTTTTTTTGTTAATTCTGCTAAGGCTTCTACTGCTGCCATCTTCATCGCTTCGTTAATGGCAGTGGCGCGAACATCGAGTGCCCCTCTAAAGATAAAAGGAAAGCCTAAAACATTATTCACCTGATTGGGGTGGTCTGAACGACCTGTAGCCATTAAAATATCATCTCTGGTTGAACAAGCTAGATCATAGGCGATTTCTGGATCTGGATTAGCCATGGCAAAAACAATAGGGTTTTTCGCCATAGAAATCAACATTTCTGGGGTGACAATATTGGCCATCGATAAGCCAATGAAGACGTCAGCATTAATCATCGCGTCTTCAAGGCTATGCAAGTCGAGATCAGTTGCAAACTCTGCCTTTTCTGGCGTTAGCGTTTCGCGATCTTTTCGAATCACGCCTTTACTGTCTGTCATGACAATATTTTTGGCTTTAGCTCCAAATGCTTTATACAAACGTGTACAAGAAACTGCTGCTGCCCCCGCACCAGAAATCACAATACGCACCTCTTCTATCTTTTTATTCGATAACTCTAAAGCGTTTAATAAGGCCGCACAAGAGATAATAGCTGTCCCATGTTGGTCATCGTGCATCACTGGGATGTCCAGTTCTTCTTTTAATCTTCTTTCGATCTCAAAGGCCTCTGGCGCTTTGATGTCTTCTAGATTAATTCCTCCAAAAGTGGGGGCAATCGCCTTTACTGCAGCGATAAATTCTTCAGTATTTTTGGTGTCAACCTCAATATCAAAAACATCAATCCCTGCAAATATTTTAAAAAGAAGTCCTTTTCCCTCCATTACAGGCTTAGACGCCTCTGGACCGATATCTCCTAAACCTAAAACTGCCGTTCCATTAGAAATTACGGCAACTAGATTCCCCTTATTAGTGTATTTATAAACGTTGTCAACCTCTTTGTCTATTTCTAAACAAGGAATCGCAACTCCAGGGGAATAGGCTAAGGCTAAATCTCGCTGAGTGTTATATTTTTTTGTTGGAACTACTTCTATTTTTCCTGGTCGAGGTTTAGCATGATAAACTAAGGCCTCCCTACGGTTGTTTTCTTTACTCATGGTAATGTGCTTATAACAAATGTAGGAAGTCCTTTTTAATAGACGCAATTAATCGAAAAAAAAACCACTCTTAAAGAGCGGCTTTTTTTAGTATAATAAAAGTGTATTAATAGCCCGGGTTTTGGGTCATATTAGGGTTAATTAATGCATCTGCAGGAATAGCATATAACAAATACTTGGCGTCCGAGACTGATGGTTTTAATTCTTTTGTATCCAAAAAGGTTCCAAAACGTATCATATCTTCTCTTCTCCAACCTTCAAGCCATAATTCTCGTGCTCTTTCTGCATATAAATTATCTAAAGATGCTGAAATACTTCCAAGTCCAACGCGACTTCGAATCGCGTCTAAATCAGCTTGTGCATCTGCTCCAGAGCCGCCTCTAAATACAGCTTCGGCACGCATTAAAAGAGCATCTGCATATCGATACACTATATGATCATTAGCAGGGTTGTCAAAGTTTCTAGCGTCTGGAACATATTTTCTCGCTCTAAATCCTTGACGTTCTATTGTAGACTGACTCGTTATTACAAGTTCTGTAATTGGAGAAAAAGTCAGAGGATTCCCTAAACGATCTTCTAGAGCAGTTGTTCCACCTGGAGCATATTGTTGTCCTCTTAGAATACCAACTGCTACTCCTTCGTCTACTGACGTACTTAAGTTTTCAACTAAATCAGCACGTGTATAAGTTGCTCTAGTAGACCAGGGTTTTGTTCCAGCTACACCAGCAGTTTCAGTTATATCTTCAAATATAAAATCCCCTTTATTAAGATAAAGTTTATTTGGTCCTCGATTAATGGTAAAATAAATGTCAGAGAGTCCATCGTTATTAATATCTGCAATTCCAATGCCTCCGCCATTGTAGAAATTACGATAACGAAAAACATTTAACTCTGTTGTTGACTGAATAGTGTTTTGATGAGTTATTCCAGTATCTTCTGGATTTTTCAAAACAAATAGTTCATATTTATTGTCTTTGCAAGCCAAAGAAAATATGAACAATAAAACACTTAAAATATGTTTTTTCATGCTTAAAGATTAGGGGACTTTAAAGAGAAATATACAAAATAAATAAAATAATCTACCTTTTGACAAGGTTAACACTTCATCCTAGTTTGTTTAAATTAATTCTATTACTGGGCATTATTCATAATCTACCTAAGGTTGTTGTTTTAAAACAAGTAACTGTAAAATTTAACAGCACTTATCGTCGAAATCGTTTTCGTTAATCAATCTTCTTCCCTATTTTTACAAAAAATAATCTGATGAAGAATTTGACCCTAAAAGATATCGCTACTGCACTTGACCTATCGATAACTACTGTCTCTAAAGCTTTAAAAGATTACCCAGATGTAAGTACTAACACAAAGAAAAAGGTGAAAGCTTATGCAAAGGAGGTGAATTTTACCCCAAATGCCTATGCTGCTTATTTAAGAACGCAAGAGTCTAAAATGATTGGGGTAATCATTCCACAGCTTAACCATTACTTTTTTAGCAACGTACTTAAAGGTATTATGAACGCCGCAGAGGAAGAAGGCTATATGGTCATTATTCTTAGTTCTGAAGAATCTTATGAATTAGAAAAAAAGCAGGTCGATCGATTAATGAAACAGAATGTTGATGGCATCCTTATGTCTATTGCAGATTCTACGCATGATACAGAACATATTGACAATATCTCCAAACAAAATATCCCCCTTGTCTTATTTGACAAATACTCTAAGCTTAGTGAATGTTCAAGTGTGATCATTAATGATCAAAATGCTGCTTTTACTGCGGTAGAACATTTGATCAAAAGTGGGAGAAAAAACATTGCCCACTTGAGAGGTCCTTTATTCCCTCAAAATTCCATTGATCGCTTCTTGGGTTATCGCAAGGCCTTAGAAAAACACCAGCTTCCTTATAAAAAAGAGTGGGTATTTACTTGTCATGACATCACAAGTGACGAAGGCTATACTTATGCTAAAGACATCCTTGATAAACACCCTGAAATTGACGCCATTTTTGCTGTGGCAGATATGCCCGCCATAGGCGCTATCAAGTATTTTAACGAACAAAACATCTCCATCCCAGAACAAATTGCGGTGATGGGCTTTAGTAATTGGAAAATATCTGGTTTAGTTACTCCTGCTTTAAGTACCGTAAATCAACCTGGGGAAACCATGGGAAGAAAAGCGTTTGAATTATTTTATGAAGAGTTACAACTCCGTAAAAAAGGAGAAAAGTTCGCTCCCAAAATTATCGAAGTAGAGACTAGTTTAGTCGTTAGAGATTCAACTTGATTTGCTGGAGTCTAAAAAACGAATGTTTCGCTTTAGACCAGTGTATTTAGCCCTTTTTACAGCACTCTTTTGAAAGACGCGTTGAAAGGTTTCTTCGGTTAGTTCTTGCCAGTCTTTTGCCGTTAATTCCAGTAGCTCCCCTTTTGGCTGAAAAGCAGCCTCTTGATGTGGTGTAGCAAATCGATTCCACGGGCAAACTGTTTGACAAACATCACAACCAAACATCCACCCATCCATTTTATCTTTAAATGAACTTGGGATAGCCTCTTTTAATTCAATGGTTGCATAAGAGATACATTTACTTCCATCGATTTGATAAGGTGCAATAAGTGCTTCTGTAGGGCAGGCATCGATACAGGCAGTACAACTTCCGCAATGATCTGCCACAGGAAGATCATAGGCGAGCTCTAAGTCGATAATCATTTCTGCAATAAAGAAAAATGAGCCTACTTGCTTTGAGATAAGGTTGGTGTTTTTTCCTATCCATCCCAGACCCGCTTTGGCTGCCCAGGCCTTATCCATCACAGGGGCAGAATCGACAAAGACACGACCTTCTATTTCGCCGATGGATTCTTTTAAACGACTTAGCAATATTTTTAATTTACCCTTAATGACATGATGATAATCTTGCCCAAAGGCATAAGAGGCAATTTTTGGCGCATTGGGGTCCTCTTGCTTTTCTTCTGCATGATAATTGAGTAATAGAGAAACAACACTTTTTGCTCCGGGAACTAAGAGCGTTGGGTCTAATCGCTTATCAAAGTGATTTTCCATATAGTGCATTTTTCCGTGACGCCCTTCTTGTAACCATTGTTCCAGTTTAGGAGCTTCGTCTGCTAGAAAGCCTGCTTTGGCTATGCCACAAGATAAAAAGCCTAGGGATTTAGCCTCTTTTTTAATCAATTGAGAATATTGTGCCCGCTGGTCTTTCATTGAATCAAGGTGTTAAAATAATCCTCCTTGATTTCCTTTTATACGTCCCAAGTGCTTATAGGCAAGTTCTGTGACTTCTCTTCCACGCGGAGTGCGCACTATAAACCCTTGTTGGATCAAAAATGGCTCATAGACCTCTTCAATGGTTTCCCCATTTTCTGAAACAGCGGTGGCTAAAGTGGTAATCCCTACTGGACCTCCTTTAAACTTATCGATTAACGTGGTCAATATTTTATTGTCCATTTCATCTAAACCGTGGGCGTCTACCTGGAGCGCATTTAGACCGTATTTAGTAATGGCTAGATCGATCTTACCATTCCCTTTTATCTGGGCAAAATCTCTTATGCGGCGCAAAAGGCCATTCGCAATTCTGGGCGTTCCACGACTTCTACCAGCGATCTCTATGGCTGCGTCTTGATCAATGGGGACATTAAGAATGGCTGAACTACGTTCAATAATGGTCGAAAGCAATTCTGTAGAATAATATTGTAGACGACTGCTGATGCCAAATCGTGCCCGCATAGGTGCGGTTAATAGACCTGAACGGGTAGTCGCACCCACTAAAGTAAATGGATTTAAGGTGATTTGAACGGTTCTTGCATTTGGACCAGACTCGATCATGATATCGATCTTATAGTCTTCCATCGCAGAATATAGGTATTCTTCTACAATCGGGCTTAGGCGATGAATTTCATCTATAAAGAGAATGTCTCTGGGTTCTAGATTAGTCAACAATCCCGCTAAATCTCCTGGTTTATCAAGAACAGGGCCAGAGGTCATTTTAAGTCCTACTTCAAGCTCGTTTGCTAAAATATGCGCAAGAGTGGTTTTCCCTAAACCAGGAGGACCGTGAAACAGTGTGTGATCGAGTGCTTCTCCTCTTTGGTTTGCTGCTGCAACAAATATTTTTAGGTTTTCTAAAATCGCATCTTGACCAGCAAAGTCGTCAAAACTCAACGGCCTTAAAGCGCGATCGATATCTTGCTCTTCTGGCGACAAATGTTCATTGGTGGGATCGAGATGTTCGTTCATTATTACAAATATAGCAGAAGCTACAAAAAAAAGAGGCCCAAAGGCCTCTTTCGTGTTTATTATAGAAAAGAATTAATGTTGTAATTCTTCTTCTCCTTCTTTTAAGGGAACAATTTGAGAAACCCAATCCTCTTCTTGTCCTGGTTTAGAATAATCATAAGCCCAACGGTGAACTTCAGGGATTTCTCCTGGCCAGTTACCGTGCATATGCTCTACAGGAGCGGTCCATTCTAAAGTATTCGATTTCCATGGGTTTTGCTCTGCTGCTTTACCATAGAAAATACTGTGGATAAAGTTGTATAAGAACACTAACTGTGCTGCTCCCGCTGTAAAGGCAAATAATGAGATGACAACGTTAATATCAGCAATATCATCAAAGTAAGGGAAAGCAGTGTTTGTGTAATAACGACGTGGTAAACCTGCCATTCCGATAAAGTGCATTGGGAAGAATACTCCATAAGCACAGACTGCTGTTACCCAAAAGTGAATATAACCTAAGTTCTTGTTCATCATACGACCAAACATTTTTGGGAACCAGTGGTAAACCCCAGCAAATAAACCGTATAGGGCAGAAATACCCATTACTAAGTGGAAGTGAGCCACAACGAAATATGTATCGTGAACGTTGATATCAAGTGTACTGTCTCCTAAAATAATCCCGGTTAAACCTCCAGAAATAAAAGTTGAAACTAATCCAATCGAAAATAACATCGCTGGGTTTAACTGTAGATTACCTTTCCATAAAGTGGTGATATAGTTAAACGCTTTTACTGCAGATGGAATCGCAATTAATAAGGTTGTAAAGGTAAATACAGACCCTAAGAATGGATTCATTCCAGAGATAAACATATGGTGCCCCCATACAATGGTAGATAAGAATGCGATTGCTAAAATTGACGCAACCATCGCTCGATATCCAAAGATAGGTTTACGCGAATTTGTCGCGATAATTTCAGAGGTAATTCCTAAGGCTGGAAGTAATACAATATATACTTCTGGGTGACCTAAGAACCAGAAAAGGTGTTCGTATAATACAGGTGACCCTCCTTGGTAGTGTAACACTTCTCCTTGAATAAAAATATCTGAAAGGAAGAAAGATGTTCCAAAACTTCTATCCATGATCAACAATAAAGCCGCTGATAATAAAACTGGGAAAGATACAACCCCGATGATTGCCGTTACAAAGAAGGCCCAAATAGTCAACGGTAAACGCGACATTGACATCCCTTTTGTACGTAAGTTAATTACGGTAACGATATAGTTCAATGAACCTAATAATGAAGAAGCAATAAAGATTGCCATAGAGACTAACCATAAAGTCATTCCTAGACCAGATCCAGGTTGTGCTTGTGGTAAAGCAGATAGGGGCGGATAGATGGTCCATCCTGCAGCAGCTGGCCCAGCTTCTACAAAAAGAGAAGTAATCATAATCATTGAAGAAAGGAAAAACAACCAAAATGAAATCATATTCAACAAACCAGAAGCCATATCACGTGCTCCAATCTGTAATGGAATTAAAAGGTTACTAAAGGTTCCGCTTAATCCTGCAGTTAGGACAAAAAATACCATGATGGTACCATGAATGGTAACCAAAGCTAAATAGACATTAGGATCCATCACCCCCTCTGGAGCCCATTTCCCTAATAATACATCAAAAATGGCAAAAGACTGCTCTGGCCATGCTAATTGAATTCTAAATAACAAAGACATTGCAATCCCAATGATTCCCATAAACAACCCTGTAATAAGGTATTGTTTTGCAATCATTTTATGATCCTGACTGAAGATATACTTCGTCATGAATGTTTCTTTGTGATGATGTCCGTGATCCTCTTCGTGTACGTGCGCTGCTGTTGACATATCTTTTCTCTATTTTAAATTATTGAATGACTTGCGCAAAAGTTTGCTGCTGGTCCATCCATTGTTCATATTCTTCTGGCGATTCAACCACAATTTTCATCTGCATATTGTAGTGAGAGGCGCCACAAATTTTATTACATAGCAAAATATAATCAAAGATATAAGGTTCTAGGGCTTCTTCCCCATTTGCGATTAATTCTTTGCTATTTTCTACTCTAATTTTGTTGATTTTTTTCACTTTGGCAATCATATCAGGGTTTTGACGCATTTCCTCTGTAGTGGTAATGGGTGTAAAAGCAAACTCTGTAATCATCCCAGGAACACAATTCATCTGTGCTCTAAAGTGAGGCATATAAGCCGAGTGTAAGACATCTTGTGAACGCATTTTAAAGATCACTTCACGTCCTACAGGTAAGTGCAATTCTTGTACCACAACATCATCTAAACCATTAGGGTCTGTCGCGTCGATTCCCACAAGGTTTTTTCCTTCAAAATCCTGTAAAAAACGAACATTTGCGTCTCCTAAAACACCGTCTTGTCCAGCATAACGCGCTTTCCAGTTGAACTGTTGAGCGTATAACTCAACGACTAAAGCTTCGTCGTTCTCTTCAACTGTCATGATGTTTGTCCAAGTGTATAAACCATATAAGATAAGTCCAGCTAAAGTGATTACTGGAATAATGGTCCAAATCGCTTCTAAACGGTCGTTATCTGCATAGAAAAGGGCCTTTTTACCTTTTTCCCCGCGGTACTTATAAGAGAAGTAATGCAGTAATGCCTGCGTAATCGTTTGAACAAAGAAAATCAATGCGAAAGAAATCCACATTAGATTGTCATAATCGCTTCCGTGTTCAGAGGCTGCCTCTGGTAATAATACATCTCCCCAAGCGTAAAAAGAATACAAAGTAAGTATGTAAATGAATGCTAAAAATGCAAACATTAATTTCCCTTGTGTATCGTTGTCTTTGTCGTTAGCGACTTGAGTGGTGTTGCGTTCTGTTTGAGACAATTCAAACATTTTTGAAATTTGCCAAACAGCAATTCCAATTAAAACAAGTACCGTAAGTGTCAATATAGCCGTCATCTATCTTTTCTAATTATATTTTAATAATGAAAACGCTCGCTCTCGCCCATATAAGGATCTCCTTTTGCAAGAAGCGGCGCTTTCGTTAATGCTGTAAATACTATGTAAATGAATAATCCTAAGAAGAAGAAGAATCCTCCAATTTCTGGAATACCGATAAACCATTGATCTCCTACTGCAGAAGGCATGATCATATTAAAGACATCTAAATAGTGTCCTAAGATGATAACAATTCCTGCCATAATAATGAAGTAGTTGGTTCGCTTGTAGTCACTATTCATTAAGATCAATAATGGGAACAAGAAGTTCATGGCAATCATGCCAAAGAAGGTAATGTTGTAATCCTCGATACGCGTGATGAAATAGGTTACCTCTTCTGGAATATTTGAATACCAAATTAACATGAATTGTGAGAACCATAAATAAGTCCAGAATACACTCACCCCAAACATGAATTTCCCTAAATCGTGAATATGAGAATCATTTACGAATTCTAACAATCCTTTAGACTTAAGATAAATCGTGATTAAAGCAATCGCGGTGATTCCAGAGACAAACATACTGGCAAATACATACCATCCAAAGAGGGTACTAAACCAGTGTGGATCGATTGACATAATCCAGTCCCAAGACATGATTGATTCTGTCACGATAAAGAACACTAAAAATCCTGCCGATAAACGGAAGTTTTTTACGTGGTTACTATTGTCAGATGCTTCGTCTTGTGCCAAAGAAAATTTGCGTGAAATAAAACGATAGGCAGTCCATCCTGCTAAGAAAAATACTGCTCTTCCTAAAAAGAAAGGAACATTTAAGAAGGCTACTTTCCCTGCAATTAATTTATCGTGCGCAACTACTTCTGGGTCCATCCAGATAAATAGGTGATTCATATGGAATCCTGACATAGCAAGAATAGCGATTACAATAATCCCACCGGGTAATAAATAAGCGGTGATTCCTTCCATTACTCTGTAAAGGACAGGAGACCAACCTGCTTGAGCTGCGCGTTGTATAGCATAGAATGCAAGGGTTCCTAATGCGATCATAAAGAAAAAGAACGCTGCTACATACAAGGCTGCCCATGGCTTGTTTTGCAACTGGTGCAAAAGGTGTTCATCATGAGAAGCGTCGTGCTCTTCTCCGTGAGCTGCTTCAGCGGAGTGATCTTCTGTTTGATGAGCATCATGGGTGCTTTCTTCGGCGTGAGCCTCATCAGCATGTTCTTCTCCATGACCACCTTCATGGTGTTCTGTGGCGACCATGGCTTTAGCATCTTCCACTGTTTTGGGAGCGCTAAGGAAACCATACACCAATCCGGCCAATCCTATCGCCATAAAGGCAAAGGCTAAATTTCTGAGTTTATTTGAAAACGTATACATAGACCTTCTAATATTATTTAAGCAAAGCGCTTCTTAATTCCATAACATGCTGGGCAATTTGCCAGCGCTCTGTTGCATTTACTTGACCTGCGTGTGATCCCATCGCGTTTTTACCATACATCAATACGTGGTAAATGCTTCCTTCTGTAATTTCACGATCGGCATAACTAGGTACTCCTAGAAACTTTTCGCGGGTCATTAAAATCCCTTGACCATCTCCTTTTTTTCCATGACAAACAGCACAGTAAAGACCATAGAGTTCTTTTCCTTCGGCTAAATGTGCTTCTGTTTGTACAAGAGGCGATTGCAGTTCGGCTTTAGCTGCTTCATATCCTTCATTTGTATCAAGATATTCATAGGGCTGCCATCCACGTGCAATTGAACCATCTGCAGGGATTTGAGCTTCGATACCATTGGCAAAAGCATCAGAATCTGCATAGGCTTCATAGCCTACTGGTACATACATATTAGGGAAATATTGATAATTCGGTTTAGACGGATCTTGACATGACCCTAATCCTAAGGCCACGACGATACTAAATGAAAGGCTGATTAACTTCTTCATTATTCTTCCGTGTTTTCTGGTACAGTAATCTCTACAGCACCCGTTTCTTTCAATAAGGCGGTTAATTCCTTCTCGTTGTTTTTTAATTCAATTTCCATTAAAAACATATCGTCTGTAGTTAATGGATTAGGGTTTTCGGCTTCTTTAAACGGCCATAAACGGCTGCGTAAATAGAAGGTGATTACCATAAGGTGAGCCGCAAAGAAAACGGTCATCTCAAACATAACCGGTACAAAGGCTGGCATGTTTTCTAAAAAGCTAAAACTAGGTTTCCCTCCAATGTTTTGTGGCCAATCTTCAATCATAATAAAGTTGATCATGGCAACAGCAACACCAAATCCAATACAGCCATAAATAAAGGCCATAATTGCAATTCTAGTCTCTTCTAAGCCCATTGCTTTGTCTAGACCGTGAACTGGAAAAGGGGTATATATTTCTTCGATGTGGTGCTTTTTAGCACGTACTTCTTTGACCGCGCTTAATAGCGTGTCATCGTCATCGTATAATGCGTGAATTACTTGATTACTCATTTCCGTCTCTTAATTTTTTGTACTTCTCTCCTGAAGATTTTAATATCGTTTTCACCTCTGCTTGTGCAATCACTGGGAAAGTTCTTGCATACAATAAGAAGAGAACAAAGAAGAAGCCTATTGTTCCAATAAAGATTCCAATGTCAACAAAGGTTGGTGAGAACATCGTCCATGAAGACGGAAGGTAATCACGGTGTAAAGAGGTAACGATAATCACGAAACGCTCAAACCACATCCCTATGTTTACTACAATCGAAATAATGAAGGAGAACATAATACTCGTTCTCAATTTTTTAAACCACATAAACTGTGGAGAGAATACATTACAACTCATCATCGCCCAATATGCCCACCAGTAAGGACCAGTTGCACGGTTTAAGAAGGCGTATTGTTCGTATTCAACCCCAGAGTACCAAGCGATAAACAGCTCAGTGATATAAGCTACCCCAACAATTGAACCGGTGATCATGATAACGATGTTCATCAACTCAATGTGTTGTACGGTGATATAATCTTCTAAATGCGATACTTTACGCATAATAATCAACAGGGTGTTTACCATGGCAAATCCAGAGAAGATCGCTCCTGCTACAAAGTAAGGTGGGAAAATTGTGGTGTGCCATCCTGGAATAACCGAGGTGGCGAAATCAAATGATACAATGGTGTGTACAGAAAGTACTAAGGGTGTTGCTAATCCTGCTAATACCAAAGATACTTCTTCAAAACGCTGCCAGTCTTTTGCTCTTCCAGACCATCCAAAGCTTAATAAAGCATAGATTTTCTTTTGGAAAGGGCGAACTGCGCGATCACGTAGCATGGCAAAATCTGGCAAAAGACCAGTCCACCAGAAAACTAATGATACAGATAAATAAGTTGAGATCGCAAATACATCCCATAATAAGGGAGAGTTAAAGTTAACCCATAACGACCCAAAACCATTAGGAATAGGTAATACCCAATACGCTAACCATGGACGACCCATGTGAATAATAGGAAATAAACCTGCCTGGATTACAGAGAAGATGGTCATCGCCTCTGCAGAACGGTTAATCGCCATACGCCATTTTTGACGGAAGAGTAAGAGTACCGCAGAAATCAAGGTTCCGGCGTGTCCAATCCCTACCCACCATACAAAGTTGGTAATATCCCATGCCCACCCAACAGTCTTGTTGAGTCCCCATGTTCCAATTCCAGTTGAAATGGTATAAATGATACATCCTACTCCCCAAAGGAAAGCGGTTAATGCGATGCCAAATACTATCCACCACTGGCGGTTGGCAACTCCCTCTACTGGTGCAGCTACATCAATGGTAACGTCATGATATGACTTGTCTCCAGTAACTAAGGGTTTTCGAATCGGTGCTTCGTAATGCGAGGCCATATGCGATTGCTTTATCTAGTTATATTATACGTTTCTCACTTTGGTTTGGTACATCACGTTAGGTTTTGTCCCTACATGCTCCAATAAGTGATACATACGTTCGTTTTCTTTTAATTCGGAAATCTTACTTTCCTTGTCATTAATATCTCCAAAGGTCATTGCACCGTTGCTACATGCAGCAGAACAAGCCGTTTGGAATTCACCGTCCTTAATCTCGCGCCCGTCTAATTTAGCATCGAGAATCGTTTTTTGTGTTTTTTGAATACACATAGAACATTTCTCCATTACACCTCTAGAACGTACCACAACGTCTGGGTTTAATACCATACGACCAAGGTCATTGTTCATGTGGTAATCAAACTCGTCATTCTTATTGTATAAGAACCAGTTGAAACGTCTTACTTTATAAGGACAGTTGTTTGCGCAGTAACGCGTACCTACACAACGGTTATAGGCCATGTGGTTTTGTCCTTGACGCCCGTGAGAAGATGCCGCTACTGGACATACTGTTTCACAAGGTGCGTGGTTACAGTGCTGACACATTACAGGTTGGAAAGTAACTTGTGGATTTTCTGAAGCTTGCTCCATGCGTCCAAAAGTGGTCAATGAATCTCCAATTCCTGAAATGTTTTCTTTTGTTTCTAAATCCCCTTCAAAGGTCTCGTCTGAAGAGTAATAGCGGTCAATACGCAACCAGTGCATATCTCTTGATTTACGTACTTCTTCTTTTCCTACTACTGGGACATTGTTTTCTGCGTGACATGCAATAACACACGCTCCACATCCTGTACAAGCATTAAGGTCAATCGACAAGTTAAAGTGATGCCCAATAGAGCGATCAAATGCTTGCCACATATCCACTTCTGGAGAAGTAACTTCTTGCTCCATATGGTTTTTAGACACTAAAGGAATTGTATTCCAGTAGGACTTATCTTTTGTATTGAATACCTCTAGGGTAGTTTCTTTTACGATATCCCCACGTCCCATTAAGGTGTTGTGTAACTGTGTACAGGCAAACTCGTGAAAACCGTCGGCTAAACTAACATTAGCAGACTGAACATTTTTGGCATTATTATAAAATGCGAAAGCATTCACCCCAACGTTCATTTCGTCTTGTAAACCTTTACGTTCTCCATACCCTAAGGCAAGACCTACAGATCCTTTTGCCTGTCCAGGCTGAATCACTACAGGTAGCGTTAAGGTTTTCTCCCCTACGGTTACTTTAGCATAACTTCCGTTCAAGGCACCGTTGGCTACATTGACATTCTTTAAGCCTAAAGCAGCAGCATCTGCGGCAGCAACGGTTAAATAATTGTCCCAAGTAACACGGGTGATTGGATCAGGGAATTCTTGCAACCATGGGTTGTTGGCTTGTTGACCGTCTCCCATTCCAGTTTTAGTGTATAACACTAATTCTAGTCCTTCTGTTTGCGCACTAGCAAGACTTGCTACAGCAGCAGAAAGATCGGTGGCATTGTATTTATTTTGGGTTGCATTTGCAACACTTAAATATCCATCGTGCAATACAGTATTCCAAGATGTCTCACCTAAAATAGTGTCTGCCCAATTGGACTTAATGGTATCATAATAGCTTGCTTCGCTTCCTGTCCATTTTAAGACTGCATCTTGAAATTGAAGCGTATCAAATAATGGGCGAATTGTAGGCTGCGCCAAAGCGTAGTGCCCAGCTTTAAACTCATAATCTCCCCAAGACTCTAAATAGTGAGGCGTCGCCGCGATATATTGTGCCGCAGCAGCTGTCTCGTCTTCTTTCATACTGAAAGCAACAGACAAGTCAAGTTTTTTCATGCCTTCGGCAAAAGCTTCGCCTTCTGGTAAGCTATACACTGGGTTAATTCCCACAGTGATTAATCCTCCTATAGTTCCAGCGATAACCGCATCGATAACGGGCTTAACTTCACCTCCGTTTTCTTGACGGGTTAAACGTGGGCTGTTTGCGTCCATCACTACACTACCTAAAGCGTTGTTGATGGCTAAAACAAGTGCTTGAGCCCCTTTATCTTGAATGCCACTTACTACAACAGCTTTATCACCAGCAGCTTTTAAAGCAGCAACAGCAGCATCTACTTTTGCTTGATGCGCTTGACTTAAAGATGCACTTACTGTAGTTCCAGTAATTGCACCATAAAGGTGCGCTAATATATTTTTTTGCGCTGAAGGGGTTACTGGCACTCTAAAATCTGCCGCAGCTCCACTCAAGGTCATGTTTGCTTCAAACTGGAAGTGTTTTGACATTGTGGCTTTCCCGTGGTCTTTTGAAGGAACACGTGTTTTAGAATAACCTGAGTCAAATCCTCCTCCTTGCCAATCTCCTAAAAAATCTGCGCCAACAGATACAATGGCTTTAGCTTTACTAAAGTCATAATCTGCTAATGCACGAACGCCATAAGCTTCTTCAAAAGCATCTACAGCATCGGCATAAGCGACGGTATCAAAAGCAACGTGTTTTACGTTAGGGTACTTTGCCGTAAAGTCAGCAATTAATTTTGCTGTTGTTGGACTGGCGAAAGTTTGGGTTAATAAAACAACTTCTTTGTTTGTAGCAGCAAGTGCGTTAAGCTTTGCGCCTGCTTGAAGGTGTAAATCTTCCCAGCTAATATCTGCACCATTCCCTTTAGGACCTTGTAAACGCTGTGTATCATACAAGGATAAAACTGATGCGTGTACACGTGCATTTGCTCCCCCTAGAACAGGAGCATCTGGATTGTTTTCAACTTTAATTGGACGACCTTCTCTGGTCTTGATTAGGATGCTTCCAAAATCAAATCCATCTGCAATTGCAGTAGCATAGTAGTTAGCTACTCCAGGACGAATTTGTTCTGGTTGCACTACATAAGGAACAGATTTAATTACTGGCCCTTCACAGGCTGCTAATGAAGCTGCTGCTGTACTAAATCCAACATACTTTAAAAAGTCGCGACGTGAAGTACTACTATCTTCTAAAGCTTCTTTATCCTCTAAAAATTCGTTTACTGGAACATAGTCGGCAAATTCTTTTTGCTCTAGCTGATCAACCATAGGAGAATTCTCCTGAAGCTGTTCTGCGTTTTTCCAATAGGTTTTATTTGCTGCCATAAGACATTCTTCTGTTTAAGCTCTTGTTAATAGTGACACTTTCCACACTCTAAACCTCCCATTTGGGCTGCTGTGAGTTTCTCTACTCCGTATTTCTTCGAAAGTGCCTCGTGAATTTTAGTATAGTACTCGTTATCTTTTACTTTCACATTAGTTTCTCTGTGACAGTTGATACACCATCCCATGGTTAAAGGAGAGTACTGATACATGATTTCCATTTCTTCTACCGGTCCGTGACAAGTTTGACATTCAATCTGCCCTACTTGTACGTGTTGTGCGTGGTTGAAGTAAACAAAATCTGGCAAGTTGTGGATACGTACCCATTTTACTGGCTCGGTTTCCCCGGTGTACTGTTGGTTCTCTTCGTCCCAACCTACAGCAGCATACAACTTCTTGATTTCTTTGGTATAGAATTCTTTGGTGTAACCATTTTCTAAATCTTCTTCCCCGTTGTACTCTGCGATATTCTTGTGACAGTTCATACAAACGTTTAACGAAGGGATTCCAGAATGCTTAGACACTCTTGCGGAAGAGTGACAGTACTTACACTCAATCTGGTTTGCACCAGCGTGAATTTTGTGAGAATAATGGATTGGCTGTACTGGCATATACCCTTGGTCCACTCCTACTTGCATTAAGTATCCGTAAGCAAAGTATGCACTTGACAATAACAAGAATACTACAGAAAGTAAAACTAAGAATTGATTCTGTGCAAAGGCTTGCCAAAGTGGACGGCGTATTGGTTTATCTTCTTTGGGCGCTAATTCAATTCCTTGTGCAGCGGCTATTTTCTGGAGTGTTTTATTGACTAAAATCAACATCACGACTAAAATGCCGAACACAAGCGCAAGTGCGCCTAATATGATATCATTTGAAAACGAATCACTTGCCGGCGCTGCCGCTACCGCGGCTCCTGCTGGTACTGCTGGAGCTGGCGGAGTGTAATCCGTATAAGCGATAATATTGTCAATATCTGCGTTAGATAACTGTGGGAAAGCTGTCATGGCAGTTTTGTTATACTCTTCCCAAATAGCTATAGCTTGTGCATCACCCTCTTTGATCATGGCTGCACTGTTTTTGATCCAGCTGTATAACCATTCTTTGTCATACTTCGCTGAAACCCCTTTCAAGGCGGGACCTACTGCTTTCTTGTTGAGTTTGTGGCAGGCTGCACAATTTGCATTGAACAATTTTTTTCCTGCGATTGGGTCGGCTTCCTGTGCACTAACAGTAAAGGCAAATGATATGGCTATCACCGTGAACAAATTCTTTACTCCTGCAACAACACCAAGGTTACTCTTCCTCATGCGATAAATAAATATTAATGTAGATCATCAAATTGATGGGCTAAAATCCACCACAAAAGTAAGACATAGACCGCTTTTGGGAAAAGGTTCTTATTTGCATTTCACTAATTTATAATCAGTCTAAATAATATGTTAATTCTGTTGAAGAATTCAAATTAAAGATGAAATTCCATTTCTTTGTAGGATGAATCAGCGTAGTATTTTGAAGGCCATTACAGCAGGAATTTTTATTGTTTTAAGTTCAACAATAAGTGCTCAAGAAAAACAATCAAAAATTGAAACTTCAACAGAGGTCAAAATCCTTATTGACCGTAAAATAGAGGTAAATAAAGCAATTTTTGACAGTCAATATTACGCCATTCAATTATACTATGGCAACTATACTGCAGCCGAACGAATTCTAAATGAATTCAATGCAAACTTTAGTGGTTGGGAGACAGAATTGAGCTTTGAAACACCGAATTATAAGGTACGTGTAGGTCGATTTAAAGACCTCAACGTCGCTAATCAAAAGCTAGAAGAAATCAGAAAGGTTTATCCTTCTGCATTCTTACTAGAGCCTAATAATTTATAGGGTTTTCTTTACTGCTACTTCTTGGAAGAATTCAATTACATCTTCAATTTTGATGTCGTTGTAATTCTTGATTTGTAAGCCACAGTCATAGCCTTTTGCCACTTCTTTAACATCGTCTTTGAAACGTTTTAACGAAGATAAAGCACCTGTATACACCACAATTCCTTCGCGAATAATTCTAATCCCACAGTTGCGATAGATCTTACCAGAAGTTACCATACAACCAGCAATGGTTCCCACTTTAGAAATCTTGTAGGTTTCGCGAATCTCTGCTGTACCTGTTACTTCTTCTTTCATTTCTGGTGAAAGCATTCCTTCCATGGCGTCTTTAACATCGTTAATGGCGTCATAAATAATAGAATAGGAACGGATATCAATTTCTTCTTTCTCTGCGATTGCACGGGCATTGCCCATAGGACGAACATTAAATCCTAAAACAATGGCATCTGAAGCAGAGGCTAAAAGCACGTCAGATTCAGTGATGGCACCAACTCCTTTGTGAATGATATTCACTTGGATTTCTTCTGTAGATAATTTTTGTAGAGAATCGGTCAATGCTTCAACAGATCCATCCACATCCCCTTTCAAGATGATGTTTAATTCCTGGAAGTCTCCTAAGGCGATACGTCGTCCAATCTCGTCTAAGGTAATATGACGCTGTGTACGAACATTTTGCTCTCTTAGAAGCTGTGTGCGTTTAGCGGCAATTTGCTTTGCTTCACGCTCATCTTCTAATACGTTAAAGTTGTCTCCAGCTTGGGGTGCTCCGTCTAATCCTAAGATAGAGATAGGTGTAGATGGTGGTGCTTCTGCAATGTCGTTTCCACGCTCGTCAAACATGGCTTTTACTTTTCCGCTGTGTTTACCAGCTAAGATGTAATCTCCAATTTTAAGCGTTCCAGTTTGAACAAGAATAGTAGAGACATAACCACGGCCTTTATCAAGATAAGCCTCAACGACGGTTCCTTTAGATTTTCTCTCTGGGTTCGCTTTAAGCTCTAATAATTCTGCTTCAAGGAGAACTTTTTCTAGTAGTTCATCAACTCCCGTTCCTTTTAAGGCAGAAATGTCTTGAGATTGAATCTTTCCTCCCCAGTCTTCAACCATTAAATTCATGGCAGCAAGACCTTCTTTAATTTTGTCAGGATTTGCTGTTTGCTTATCCACTTTATTAATCGCAAAGATGATTGGTACTCCTGCTGCTTGAGCATGACTAATCGCTTCTTTAGTTTGGGGCATGATGCTGTCATCTGCTGCAATAACGATGACGGCAATATCCGTTACTTGAGCACCACGTGCACGCATGGCGGTAAATGCCTCGTGACCTGGTGTGTCTAAGAAGGTAATCTTTTGACCGCTTTTTAAGGAGACAGAATAGGCTCCAATGTGCTGGGTGATTCCTCCAGATTCTCCTGCAATAACATTTTCTTCACGAATGTAATCTAAAAGAGAAGTTTTTCCGTGATCAACGTGTCCCATAACGGTAACGATAGGTGCACGACTAATTAAAGAGGCTTCATCTTCAACTTCTTCCTCTTCGAAAGTTTCTTCAAGATCACTTTTTACAAATTCTACTTTGAAACCAAATTCATCTGCAACAATACTTAAGGTTTCTGCATCTAGACGTTGATTCATGGTTACCATGATTCCTAGACTCATACAGGCAGAAATAATTTCTGTTCCACCTACTTCCATTAAAGTAGCGATTTCACCTACTGTAATAAATTCAGTTACTTTAAGTACTTTACTTTCAGCAGCTTGCTGTGCTAATTCCTCTTCCGTTTTTTGACGGTGTTGTACTCGCTTATCACGACGGTATTTTGCACCTTTAGACTTATTTGTTTTCCCTTGAAGTTTTTCGAGGGTTTCTCTAATTTGCTTTTGAACTTCTTCTTCGGTCGGTTCAACTTTAGTTACCGCCGCAGGTCGATTGCGTGGTTTTTGACCTGGTTTTCTATTGTTATTTGCTCCCCCCCTATTTTGACTTCCTGGCGTTTCTTTGCTTATGCGTTTACGCTTTTTCTTACGTGCTTCTTCAACATTTTTTTCTTGTTGCTTAAAGCGATTGAGGTCAATGGTTTGTCCGGTTTTCTTTGGACCTGACAACTTGGTGTATTGGGTGGTGATTTTCTTGCCTTCTTCTTCTTCCGCTTTGTTTGGTTCCTCTGTTTTTTCTACCGCCAGGTCAGGAGGAGTTTCATGTTTGGCTTCAATCTTCTGAGGTTGCTGCGCTTCTTCTTTAGGGGGCTTTTCTGCCTTAACTTCTTCTACTACCGCTGTTGGTGCTGGCTTTTCTTCAATAGGTGTTTCAAGAACCGCTGCTGGTTTTTCTTCCGTTAGCTTTTTTGGCGTAGCCTTAGGTTCTAAATCAATTTTACCCACCGCTTTTGGTTTTTGGATGGCAGCACGCGCTTTAATCACTTCTTGTTGTGCTTTTTCACGCTCTAGCTTTTCCTGTTCAAGCTTTTCTTGCTTTAAACGAAGGTTTTCCTTTTCCTTTCTTTTTTCTTCACTAATTTCTGCAGAAGCGTCTTTTTTAGACTTATCTGTTTCAAATTCGTCCAAAAGAATGTTGTAAACTTCTTGCGAAATTTTAGTAGTAGGACGGGCTTCGATTTCGTGCCCATGCTGCGAAAGGTGCTCAACTGCTCGATCTAGTGAGATGTTAAGCTCACGTAAAACTTTGTTTAAGCGCAATGTTGGTTGGTCTGACATAGATAGTTTTATGCGGTATCAAAAATAGAAAAATTATCGCTTTCTTTATTCTTCGAACTCCTCTTTCAATATTTTAACAACTTCTTCGATGGTTTCGTCCTCTAAATCTGTACGTTTTATAAGCTCTTGTATATCAAGTTCAAGTACACTTTTAGCGGTATCTAACCCTACTTTCTTAAATTCTTCAATTACCCAGCCTTCGATTTCGTCAGAGAATTCTGTCAATTCGACATCTTCTTCCATTCCTTCACGATATACATCGATTTCGAATCCTGTTAATTGTCCGGCTAAGCGAATATTATTTCCTCCACGCCCAATGGCTTTTGACACCTCTTCTGGGTTTAAGAAAACTTGTACACGTTTGTTCTCCTCGTCAATCTTTAAAGAATTGACTTTAGCGGGAGATAGTGAGCGTGTAATAAATAGCTGCAGGTTATTGGTGTAATTGATTACATCAATATTTTCGTTTCCTAATTCACGAACAATCCCGTGAATACGCGAACCTTTCATCCCGACACAGGCTCCTACTGGATCGATACGATCGTCATAAGAATCCACAGCAACTTTTGCTTTGTCTCCAGGAATACGCACCGCTTTTTTAATGTTGATCAAGCCGTCGAATACTTCTGGGATTTCTTGTTCGAATAACTTCTCTAAAAACTTTGGCGAAGTCCTAGAAAAAATAATTCTAGGCTTGTTGCCACGCATTTCTACAGTTTCAATAATTCCGCGTACATTATCTCCTTTACGGTAAAAGTCTGATCCTATCTGGCGGTCCTTTGGTAAAATCAATTCATTGCCTTCATCGTCTAACAAGATGACTTCACGGCTTCTAATATGGTGTACCTCTGCGGTATATAATTCTCCTTCTAATTCTTTAAATTGCTTAAAGATATTTGTTGAGTCGTGCTCGTGAATCTTAGCCACAAGGTTTTGACGCAAGGTCAAAATTGAGCGGCGTCCTAAATCAATTAACTTTACTTCTTCAGACACATCTTCTCCTACTTCAAAATCTGGCTCGATTTTATGTGCCTCTTTTAATTCAATTTCTTGATTGGGATCTTCTACTTCGTCGTTTGCTACAACGATACGGTTTCGCCAAATTTCTAAATCCCCTTTGTCAGGATTAATAATGATATCGAAATTGTCATCTGACCCAAACTTGCGTTTTAAGGTATTTCTAAATACTTCTTCAAGAATTACCATCAAGGTAACTCTGTCAATGAGTTTTTCATCTTTAAACTCTGAAAACGAATCAATTAATGCTATATTTTCCATAATTAATTACTTAAATAGATACGATTACTTTGGCGCTTTTATATTGGCCGTATTGAAATTCTCTTGTCTTTGTTACAGTTACTTTTCCTTTTCCAACAGGTTTAGGCTCTCGCGCTTTCCATTGTAAAGTAAAAGAAGCATCGGTTGTTTCAACAAGGGTGCCCTGCACCTGCTTGTCTTCACTATCGGTCACTTCTAGCTTCCGTGATACATTCTTTTTAAACTGTCTGGGGATAGTCAATAAAGACCCTACACCGCAAGAACTTACTTCAATTGAAAAGTCTGTTTCTTCTCTATCAAGGTTGTGTTCTACTTTTCTACTTACTTGCATGCAAGCTTCTAAAGTAACCCCTTGATCGCCGTCTAGGAGCACGCGAATACTGTTATCCCCACCAATGGTGAGGTCAATTAAAAAGAGACTTGGATTTTCCACCAAGGCTTCTTGTACGAGTGCTTCTACCTTTTCTTTAAAACTCATCTAAAAAAAAAGAAGACCTTAAGTCTCCCAATCGTTGTGTTTAGAATGTGGTGCAAATATAGGTTATTTCAATGATTTTTTGTTTAGATATTTATTTTTTTCATATTTGTCTAACCTAATCTTATCAATCATGAAAAACCTATGTTGGGGGAAAACCCTTTTTTTGCTTGTTTTTATTCCTGTTTTTTCTTTTGCCCAAAACACTTTAAGCGGTACTGTTCTCGACGACGAAGGTCAACCCTTATACGGTGCTACTGTTATTGTTAAAGGGACAAATGAAGGAACTGTTACAGACTCACAAGGAGAATTTAATTTAACTACTCAACAAGCTTTTCCGCTTAAGCTAGTCATCTCTTTTGTTGGCTTTGACAACCTTAGTTTTACCGTAAACAACGATCAACCTCAAGAATTTCAACTGTCTTTTTCAAATCGATTTGATGAAATTATTGTTTCCGCTTCGCGAAAGGCAGAAAAATTACAAGAAGCCCCGGCCGCTGTTTCGGTGATTTCGGCAAAGCAGGTGACCCAATCTGGAGGAGCCATCTCTCCCATTCGCGCTTTGATCAATAGTCCTGGCGTAGAACTACAACAACAAACCGGGCAGCGTATCAATATTGCACTGCGAGGAGCAAACGGGATTTTTTCTACTAATGTATTTCCCTTATTAGATTACCGTTCATTAATCACCCCTGGTTTAGAATATTTTGATTCGCAAAACTCCCCGATCAATACCATTGATTTAGAAAGAGTGGAAGTTGTTTTAGGACCGGGTTCTGCCCTCTATGGTCCAGATGTCACCACGGGAGTCATTCACTTTATTTCAAAAGACCCCTTTAAACACCCTGGCTCTACAGCCGAATTGATCTATGGAGAACGCAATACCTTTCGGGCAGGGGTTCGCCATGCTGGAAAAAACGAGAAAGAAACCTTTGGCTATAAAATTAACCTGCGATACAGCAGTGGGAAAGACTTTGCCCTAGATCCTAATGATAGCGAAGACAGTCAAATCCTCGCCAATTTTAAAACTTCTATCAACCGGGCGACCATTTCTGCAAATGGTAATGTAGATACCTCTTCGCCTGGCACAAAACTCTTCGATATTAGCCCAACGCAAAAAGAAAAGTATTGGGCAGGACTTGCAAATGCCTCCCTTTATTTTCGTCCAGAAAACGGGATGGAAATTGTCACTGCTGGAGGATGGAATGCTGGAACCGCGATTTTCTATAATGATCTGGGAGAAGGTCAAGCTTATGGAAACGAATATTGGGGACAAGCACGGTTTAACTACAATGGCTGGTTTGCCCAAACCTATTTTATTAAAAACGATGGCGGTAATGATGAGAACCCTAATTACCTCAATCGAACTGGCTTTATCACCCCTTTAGAACGCTCTCATTATGAAGCACAACTGCAATATAATTTTGACTGGAACAGCTTCTTTAATTCAGAATGGACCACAGGAGTTGATTATAGAAGTGCTACCGCCAATACCGAAAATCATGTTTATGGTCGCAACGAAGACGATGATGATTACCGCATTTTAGGAGGCTATTTACAAGGGAAATTTAAACTAGATCCTAAACTGGATCTATTTGTCGCAGGTCGTTATGACGGCTATAATTTCACTGATGAAAAAACTTTTTCCCCCAGAGCAGCTTTTGTTTATAAACCCAGTAATCAACACAATATTCGTTTAACCTATAATCGCGCTGCAAATCCTATCGCGGCTTCTGATATATATTTTGATTTACCCACACAATCTTTTGGCATCTTTGATGCCTGGGTATATGGAGCAAAGACCCCTTACTCCTTTGGCAATAATCCCGACATTAGTTGGTTGATCCCTGGAGTTCCTAATACTCCTGTAGCTGCTGGATTTCCGCTTGCTGCTGCATTTGCAGCAGTCAATCAGGGTGTGATTAACGAGATAGTCAACCAACTAGGACAAAGCCCCGTAACAGCCCCACTAGTCCCTTTAGCGCAAAGTATTTTATCCAACCCCGAAATCGTACCTAACACTGCATTTACTCCTGTATTAACACTAACAACAGACGGACAACCTTTAGCCCCAATAGGAGGTCAAGGGAATTTATTGAGCTTTTTAACGTCCTATGAATTGGGCTACAAAGGCGTGGTAGGGAATCGTTTTTCTTTTGGTGTAGACATCTATCACTTTAGACGAAAAGGGGGAGCCACCTTTAGACAAATCACGCCTGTGGTAAACATTGAAGATCTCCCAGAAAATTTAGGGCAAACCGTTCAAAATAACGCGCAAGGTCAAATTGAGCAAGCCCTAATCAATCTAGGAAATAACCCCGCTGTTGCTGCTGCAACCGCTGCCTCGCTAGGACAACAATTAAACGCTGCTTACAGCGCAGGAGGAGAATCGTTTTTACAAATGCTTGCCCAGGCTGGTTTACCTTTTCATGGAATTGTTGAAATAGAAGAAAACAGCGCAGCAATTCCTCGACTTACCTTGGGGTATTTATCGGTTGACGAAAGTGTTGTCAACGAAGATTGGGGAGCAGAATTTAACTTTAAGTTTTTTGCCACAGAAGAACTAGGGATTCAAGGAAATTACACCTGGTTTCAAGTGGATAAAGACATTCCCGGAGATGCATCTTTTCCAGCGCATAAAATTCGTTTAGGATTGAGCTATGACCCAGAAACAATTTTTGATGCCACGCTTAATTATCAATGGGACGATAGCTTTACATCTAATAGCGCTGTTTTTCCAGGTAATGTTCCAGCTAAAAACCTAGTCGATATCACCTTAGGCTTAAAATTAAGTGAGTCCTTGCGTTTTGAGTTAGCAGGGATTAATGTGCTAAATAATCGTTTTAGGGCGCTCCCTAGCTTCCCTAAATTGGGCAGAACAGTTACTGGACGACTTGTAGTGAACCTAAATTAAATCGGCATAATTTCTTAAAAAAAACCGTACTTTTAAGGGCTATGAAATATGAAATCACTTCCCTTGGAATACGGTTTTCTAAATACCGTGCAAAGGAACAAACGCCCTTTGAGCGCTTGTTTGAGATTTTTAAAGAATTAATCACCCACACCTCTGGAGATTTTGACGAAGCCATTGATTGGTTAAGAGAACTCGACCGGGAATATCAATTGACCGACGACGACTATACCATTGATGATTTTGTCGATGATCTATTACAGAAGTCTTATATCCAACCCAAAGGGACGGGCAGTGGAAAAGGTGACGGCATGGGCCTTACTCCTAAGACCGAAAAACTTTTACGAGAATACGCATTAAAGCAAATCTTTGGGAAGCTTAGAAAATCCAATGCTGGAAATCATAAAACCAAAAAATTAGGCCAAGGCGAGGACAATACCGGCGAATTTAAAGCCTATCAATTTGGCGATGCCTTAGAAAAAATCGACATGACCCAGAGCATTAAAAATGCTCAAATTCGATCGGTAGGAAATGACTTTACCCTGCAGCACGACGACCTGGTGGTAGAAGACAGTTTTTTTAAAACCCAAATGAGTACGGTCCTGATGATCGATATTAGTCACAGCATGATTCTCTATGGGGAGGACCGCATTACCCCAGCGAAAAAAGTCGCCATGGCCCTAGCAGAATTAATCACCACCCGCTACCCTAAAGACACCCTTGATATACTCGTTTTTGGGAATGACGCCTGGCCCATTTCCTTAAAAGAAGTCCCCTACCTCGAGGTGGGACCTTATCATACAAATACTGTTGCTGGGTTGGAGTTGGCTATGGACTTACTCCGCCGAAAAAAGAACAGCAACAAACAAATTTTTATGATTACCGACGGGAAACCCAGTTGCTTAAAACTCCCCGATGGTAGTTACTATAAAAACAGTGTAGGCTTAGACGATACCATCGTTGAAAAATGTTACAACATGGCCCGTCAGGCCAAAAAATTACACATCCCCATTACCACTTTTATGATTGCACAAGATCCCTATCTGCAACAGTTTGTGCGCACCTTTACAGAAGCAAATCGCGGAAAAGCCTTTTTTACCGGCTTAAAAGGCTTGGGCGAAATGATCTTCGAAGACTATGAAAAAAACAGAAAAAAACGCTTAGAATAAAGAAACAACCCACTATGAGTTCACCTAATATTAATACCCTTGGCGCCCTTAAAAAAACAGACTACAAGCCACAAAATATACAAGACGAATTAGCAAAAAACTTACGCCAGCGTTTGCGGGATGGTGTCGCCACTTTTGAAGGCTTAATCGGGTATGAAAACACGGTTATTCCAGATGTAGAACGCGCACTTCTATCGGGGCACAACATTAATCTACTCGGTTTACGTGGACAAGCCAAAACCCGTTTAGCCCGTCAAATGACACAGTTGTTAGACGAGTGGGTACCAGTTGTGACGGGCTCAGAAATCAACGACGACCCCCTTGACCCTATTAGTCGTGAAGCCAAAGAATTAATCGTACAACAGGGCGACAATACGCCCATTGAATGGCTGCATCGTAATGATCGCTTTTTTGAAAAATTAGCGACGCCAGATGTAACAGTAGCCGACCTTATTGGCGATGTTGATCCCATTAAAGCCGCTAACTTAAAACTCTCTTATGCCGATGAACGGGTAATTCATTTTGGGATGATTCCTCGTGCCCACCGCTGTATCTTTGTGTTAAACGAATTACCCGATTTACAAGCCAGAATACAAGTAGCCTTATTTTCTATACTACAAGAAAAAGAAATCCAAATTCGCGGCTTTAAATTGCGGCTGCCTATTGAAACACAAATCATCTTTACCGCTAACCCAGAAGATTATACTAATCGAGGCAGTATTGTAACTCCTCTAAAAGATCGTATTGGATCACAAATCCTAACCCACTACCCGCATAGCCGTGAAATTGCGAAAGCCATTACTGCTCAAGAAGTAAAAATGAAAGAAGGCACCGCAGCTCAAATTCACATCCCAGAACTGGCCAGAGATATCCTAGAGCAAATAGGTTTTGAAGCCCGTAAAAGCGATTATGTCGATGCAAAAAGCGGGGTGAGTGCACGTATGAGTATCACCGCTTTTGAAAACCTGATCAGTACGGCAGAACGCAGAATCTTAATCAACGGAGAAGAAAGTACTTGCATTCGCATGTCTGACTTTTTAGGCATCATTCCTGCCATTAACGGAAAAGTAGAGTTGGTCTATGAAGGAGAACAAGAAGGAGCAGAACAAATCTCTTATCACTTGATTTCACAAGCCTGTAAAACCCTTTTCCCAGACTATTTCCCAGAGATAAAGAAGCTCGAAAAACAAGACGAAGAAGGCCCTTATGACAAACTTTTAGGATGGTTCTTTAGCGACAACGAACTCTTTTTAGAAGATACCCTCGACGATGGGCTCTATCGAGATACTCTAGAAAACATTCCTGATATCAAAAATATTCTTGATACCCATCAAGCAGCTTGTCCAGAAGAAGACACTCACTTTATGATGGAATTTTTATTATGGGGACTAGAAGCCAATAAACGCTTGAATAAATACCGCACCCTAGAAGGCTTTCAATTTAAAGACGCTTTGGGTAGTTATATTAGTGGACTATGAAAAAAGGAAATAAAAAAAAACTACTGATCTTTTCCCTAGCTTTTGGGCTAGTGAAAAAAATCTTTTTACTCTGTTTTTTCATAGATTGCTTTTAAGAGATTTATCTTTATTTTAATTGATTCCCAAATCTTCTGAATGAAACAAAAAACAACTGTTATAAAAAGTTTGCATTTATTGCGAGAAGCATTTCGAGGGAAGGACTATGATTACACCCAAGGATCGCTTTCAAAAGCTATTTTTCTTTTAGCCATTCCTATGGTTTTTGAAATGCTGATGGAATCTGTCTTTGCCTTAGTAGATATTTATTTTGTCTCGCAAGTAAGCACAAATGCCGTTGCTACCATCGGTTTAACTGAATCTGTGGTAACACTAATTTATGCTGTTGCGGTAGGGATAAGCATGGCCGCAACTGCTGTAGTTGCCCGCCGAATAGGCGAAAAGGACAATGAAGGAGCTAAAAAAACAGCCGCGCAAGTCATTTATTTAGGGATTATTGTGAGTCTCTTATTTAGTGTGGTGGGAATTTATTTTTCAAAAGACATTCTTTCTATTATGAAAGCGAGTCCAGCAGTCATTGAAGAAGGCTATCGTTACACACAAATATTAATTGGCGGAAATATCACCATTGTCTTATTGTTTTTGATCAATGCGATCTTTAGAGGCGCTGGTAATGCTTCTTATGCCATGTGGGTTTTGATTTTTTCTAATAGTTTAAATATAGTCCTCGACCCTCTATTTATTTTTGGTATTGGTCCTTTCCCAGAGATGGGAGTTACAGGAGCAGCCGTAGCGACAACAATAGGAAGAGGCAGTGCTGTTGTATTGCAACTACTATTGCTTTGGTTAGGTAAAAGTCGTATCCAACTGGCTTTTGGTCATCTTAAATTGCAAGGAAAGATTATTCTCAATCTTCTACGCATCTCTTGGGGAGGCATTGGTCAATTTTTAATTGGCACATCTAGCTGGGTGTTTTTGATGCGGATTATATCAGAATTTGGGAGTGAAGTTCTGGCGGGGTACACCATCGCGATAAGAATAATGATGTTTAGCCTTATGCCAGCGTGGGGATTGAGCAATGCTGCGTCCACCCTTGTAGGACAAAGTTTAGGTGCCCAGCTTCCTGATCGAGCAGAAAAAGCAGTATGGCAAACCAGTAAATACAATGCCGCTTTTATGGGAATCCTTTCCATTATTTTATTGGCGTGGCCAAAGGAGATTATTCAGTTTTTTAGTCGTGATCTTAAGGTCCTAGAAATGGGTACATTAAGTTTACAAATTTTTGCTTACGGCTATGTGTTTTATGCCTATGGGATGGTAATCATTCAAGCATTTAATGGAGCTGGCGACACAAAAACTCCCACTAAAATCAACTTCTTTTGTTTTTGGTTATTTCAACTTCCACTCGCTTATTTTACCGCATTATATTTAGAATGGGGACCGATAGGAGTACTTTTTGCTATTGTGATTGCTGAAATTGTTCTTAGCCTAGTGAGTATTTATTTTTTCAAGCAGGGCAGTTGGAAAAAAATCCGAGTTTAAAGGATTTTAACGCATCATTTCTATGGTCGTATTCCCTAAGATAGAAAGGGTTTGATCCCGTACTTGTTCAAAGACAGGTTTTATGCTGCATGTTTTTTCGTCGCACTCATCACAGGGCGCATAGTAATTAAGAGAAACACAGGGTAATAAGGCAATAGGACCATCCATCATACGCATCAATTCAGCTAACTTAATATCAGAAGGTTTTTTGAGTAGTTTATAGCCTCCGGTTTTCCCTCGTTTACTTTGGAGCAATTGAAAATTGCGTAATTCTCTCAAGATCGTTTCTAGAAATTTTTGAGGGATGTTTTCCTTTTCAGCGATTTCAGTTGAAAATATAGATCGATCTTCAGATTGGTTATCAGCTAAATATAATAAAGCCTTAATGGCATATTTGCATTTCTTTGAAATCACTTAATTCTGTATTTATAGGATCAAATATAGGGGAAAAATAATAAATCCACTTAATCCCTATAAAGTTTATAGGTTTTACTTGTTTATTTAAAAAGGCTCCCCTACATTTGCACCATAAAAAGAAAAAAATGGGAGATTTTAACTTCAACACAAAGACTCTTCATGCAGGACATGAAGTAGACAAAACACAAGGAACACGTGCTGTACCTATTTATCAATCTACTGCCTATGTATTTGATAGCGCAGAACATGCTGCTAACTTATTTTCGTTAGCAGAGCCAGGATACATTTACACGCGTTTAAACAACCCAACAAATGATGTGCTAGAACAGCGATTAGCTGCCCTTGAAGGTGGAATAGCTGCAGTATCTACTGCTTCTGGAACATCAGCAATTGCAACTGCATTGATGGTTTTACTCAAAGCGGGAGACCATATTGTTGCTTCAAATAGTTTATATGGAGGAACGTATAATTTATTGAGCGTTACCCTACCTCGTTTAGGGATCACCACCACTTTTGTTGATCCAGACGATCCTGCTAATTTCGAAGCTGCTGTACAGGACAATACCCGTGCATTCTTCGCAGAATCGCTAGGGAACCCTAAATTAGATGTACTTGATTTAAAAACTATTTCAGGCTTCGCCGAAAAAGCTAAAGTTCCCTTTATTGTAGATAACACTGTTGCTACACCTGCCTTGCTCAACCCTATCGAGCACGGAGCAAATATTGTGATTCACTCTTTAACAAAATTCATCAATGGAAATGGTACGGCCATGGGAGGAGTGATTGTTGATGCAGGAACCTTTGACTATGGCAATGGTTTGTTCCCAGAATTTACAGAACCTAGTGCAGGTTACCACGGTCTTGTTTATCACGAGGCTTTAGGACCAGCTGCTTTTATTGCTAAGGTTCGTATCGAAGGTCTGAGAGACTTTGGCGCAGCCTTAAGTCCATTCAACAGTTTCCAAATCATTCAAGGTTTAGAAACATTGAGCATTCGCATGCAACAACACTCTAAAGCCGCTTTAGAAATTGCAACTTGGTTAGCGCAACAAAAAGAAGTCGCATGGGTAAACTACCCAGGTTTAGCGGCAAGTAAATACAATGGCTTAGCCAAAGAGTATTTACCAAAAGGACAAAGTGGAATTGTCACCTTTGGTTTAAAAGGTGGTTTTGGTGCGGCGAAAAAAGTTGCAGATGATACAAAGATTTTCTCTCTACTAGCGAATATTGGAGATTCTAAATCCTTGATTATTCACCCAGCCAGTACTACGCACCAACAATTAAACGAAGCGTCGCAAAAAGAAACTGGGGTGACCCAAGACTTAGTGCGCCTTTCTGTTGGACTAGAAGACATCGAAGATCTAAAAGCAGATTTAAAGCAAGCTTTTAACTAAACTTAATTAGGCATTGTTTAATCGCTTTGCCTAATTTTTATTTTTATTAACCTACTAACCCTATAGGTTTAAATATTTAATTAAAATGATAGTCGACTTGATTTTAAAACAAAAGAAAACAACTCCTAAAAGTGAAGGGGTGGAGAGAAGCATTCTTAAAACAATTTCTTGGCGTGTGATCGGGACCCTTGATACTTTTTTTATCGCTTACATGGTTACGGGTACTTTTAATCATGCGGTATCAATTGGCGGGTTTGAATTGATCACAAAAATGATCTTGTATTTTTTTCACGAACGAAGCTGGAATAAAATCCAGTGGGGTAAAAACATCTAGTTATGGAAAAAGAACTATTGAAAGAATTAAACGAATCTTTTAAAAACAAAAACTTACAAGAAGCCTTCGATGCATTAATAGAACTTAAGTTGGGGAAGATGGCTTTTTCAACCTCTTTTGGTCAAGAAGACCAGGTGCTTACTGATTTTATTTTTCGCAGCGATTATCCTATCACGATTTTCACCCTAGATACCGGAAGGCTTTTTGAAGAAACCTATGAGGTTTATCACCGCACTGTAAACAAATATGATAAACTGATTGAACCCTATTTTCCCGATGCTAAAAAAGTAGAAGCTTTATTAGCTAAAAAAGGGCCTAATAGCTTTTATAGTTCGGTTGAAAACAGAAAAGAATGTTGCGGTATCCGTAAAATTGACCCCTTACAAAAAGCCTTGCGCGGGGTGGATCTGTGGATCACTGGACTTAGAGGTGGTCAAAGTCATTTTAGAGAAAATTTTGATCTCTTTCAATATGACACTTCCTTTGGGTTAATCAAATTCAATCCCCTCGTTTATTGGTCATTAGAAGAGGTTACAGCCTATTTAGAGCAATACAATGTTCCGCAAAACAGTTTGCATAAAAAAAATTATCCCAGTATTGGATGCGCGCCATGTACACGCCCGGTAGAACAAGGAGAAGATATTCGTTCGGGTCGCTGGTGGTGGGAAAACAGCAAAAAAGAATGTGGATTACATCAACAAGATTAATATGAATATTTTAAAACAATTAGAAGAAGAAGCAATCTATATAATTAGAGAGGTGGCTGGACAGTTCAATCAACCAGCCTTACTTTTCTCTGGTGGAAAGGATTCTATCGTACTACTTCACTTATGTGCTAAAGCATTTTATCCTGGAAAAATACCTTTTCCCCTCCTCCATATTGACACAGGACATAATTTTCAAGAAACCCTTAACCACAGAGATTATTTAGTCGAGAAATATAACGCCCGCTTGATCATTGGCCTAGTACAAGACAGTATTGACCAAGGGAAAGTGCAAGAAGAAACAGGAAAGTTTTCAAGTAGAAATGGTTTACAGACCACAACCCTGCTGGATACCATAGAAGAATTAAAACTGGATGCTTGTATTGGTGGTGCGAGAAGAGACGAAGAAAAAGCAAGAGCTAAAGAACGCATCTTTTCAGTAAGAGATGACTTTGGGCAATGGAATGAAAAACTACAACGTCCAGAATTATTCGACATTTTAAATGGTCGTATTCATACTGGAGAAAATGTAAGAGCGTTTCCTATCAGCAACTGGACAGAATTAGACGTATGGGAATACATCAAACAAGAAAATTTAGAGCTTCCCAATATCTATTTTGCGCACAAAAGAGAAATATATCCACGTGAGGGACAATGGATGCCGCGTTGTGAATTTCATAATATCCCCGAAGATGTCATCCAAGAAAAAACAGTTCGCTTTAGAACCGTGGGAGACATGTCTTGTACTGCTGCAGTGGTCTCTAATGCATCGACAGTCGAGGAGATAATACATGAAATTAAAGCCTCGGCATTTTCAGAAAGAGGCGCTCGTATGGATGATAAACGCTCTGAGGGAGCAATGGAAGAACGCAAAAAAGTCGGTTACTTTTAATCAAATCACTATGGAATTATTACGTATTGTTACTGCTGGAAGTGTAGATGACGGCAAAAGCACACTTATTGGAAGATTGTTATACGAAACAAAATCCCTTAAAGACGATCAATTAGAACATATTGTAGAAAAGAGCAAAAGCAAAGGAATTGACTACATCGATTTCTCACTTGCAACAGATGGTTTATTGACAGAACGTGAACAAGGAATCACCATCGACATCTCTAATATCTTTTTTAAAACGAATCAAAGACGATTCATTATTGCCGATGCTCCTGGCCATGTAGAATACACCCGTAATATGGTCACAGGCGCTTCTAATGCTGATACGGCTATTATTTTAATTGACGCTAGAAAAGGAGTTCTCGAGCAAACACAACGTCACTATAATATCACGCAACTACTTGGGATCAATCATTTGATTTTTGTTATCAATAAAATGGATTTGATCGATTACAATCACGAGAAATTCAAAGGCATCAAAGAGGACATCCTACAATTGACCCAGAAGAATGAAAACACACTGCATCTTCTTCCAGTCTCTGCTTTAAAAGGGGATAATATTACCATCCAATCAAAGAATACTCCATGGTATAATGGACCTGCTTTACTCGAATTAATCGAAAATATTGATCTTGTTCCATCAAATCAACAAGAAAATATCCTACAAGTACAATGGGTGATTCGTCCACAACTTAAATCACATCATGACTATCGCGGTTTTGCTGGGAAAGTGAACAGTGGTTGTTTTCGTGTAGGAGATGAAATAACTGTATTCCCCTCTGGATTAAACTCAAAAATCAAACAAATTGACCGTTATGGGAAAGCTGTAACTCTTTTATATGAGGGAGAAAATGGCACCCTTATCCTAGAAGACGATATCGATTTATCACGTGGTTCTAGTATCATTGGAACAACCGCTGAAGAAGAAACACAACCGTCAAAACAAATCAATGCGACCATTTGCTGGATGCAAAATCAACCCCTTAATACGCAAAGCAAGTATTTCTTACAACAAGGAACGCAACAGCTACAAACTAAAGTAACCACCATCGAAGGTTCCCCTGCTAGTTTTAAATTAAATGATATAGGCAACATTAGCCTGCGTTTATCTGAACCCATTTTATCTACTCCATTCAAACAGAACAAAAACATAGGACGCTTTATCCTGATCGATCCTCAAACAAATAATACCGCAGCAGTAGGCTTTATCCGATAAATTATGCAAAGTTTTAGAACAGAAATTGAAAACCCCATCGTCGAAAAAGACATTATCGATTTAGAACAAAAAATTCATGCTTTTAAAAATAATGCCATTGACGAAGAAAAGTTTAGAAGTTTACGCCTTGCCAGAGGAGTTTATGGACAACGTCAACAGGGTGTACAGATGGTTCGCATTAAGCTTCCTATGGGCCGATTTACAGCCAAACAATTAAAAAAAATCGCTTATGTCGCAGACGAATATGGGAGCGGAAATCTTCATATAACTACCCGTCAAGACATTCAATTGCACTATGTTGAATTAGATCGCACGCCACAACTGTGGGAAGAATTAGAAAAAGATCAAATCACTTTAAGAGAGGCTTGTGGAAATACCGTAAGAAATGTAACTGCTTCTGCGACAGCAGGAGTTGACATTGACGAACCCTTTGATGTAACACCTTTTGCTGAAGCATTCTTTCAATATTTTTTGCGCAATCCCATTTGTCAAGACATGGGAAGAAAAATTAAAGTAGCCTTTTCGAGCAATAAACAAGACGACGCATTAACCTTTATTCACGACCTTGGGTTTATCCCAAAAATTAAAGATGGAAAAGCTGGCTTCCAACTTATGCTGGGCGGCGGAATTGGCTCACAACCCATGCCTTCTCAAAAGCTATTTGACTTTTTAACCACAGATCAAATCATCCCCTATAGCGAAGCGATTATTCGCCTTTTTGATCGACATGGGGAACGCAATAAACGCAATAAAGCAAGGCTCAAGTTTCTTGTCAAAGACCTTGGATTAGAACAATTTTTAACCCTAGTTGAAGTCGAAAAAAAATCACTTTTAACCCAAAGTTTACCTATTCAAACCACAGAACGCAAACTAGATGCGGCACAAATTAAGCTTGATGAAATTGATGTACAAACGGATTCTGCCTTTACACAATGGAAAAAAGTAAATACGTTTCCACAAAAGCAAACAGGTTACTTAAGCGTAGGTATTGCAGTGCAAACAGGAGATATTTCTTCTAATAAGGCGCGCAAGCTCGCCGAAGTGATCACACGCTTTACTAAAAATGACAACCGCTTTACAATCGCGCAAAGTATCTTATTGAGAGATGTTAAAGAAGAGCATCTTCCCGCCCTCTATCTCGCGTTAAAAGCATTAGACTTTCACCGTATTGGGTTTCATAAAACAAATGATATCGTTGCATGCCCGGGAACAGACACCTGTAATCTGGGGATCGCAAGTAGTTATGGACTCGCCAGAGAATTACAAAAAGTAATTGAAGGTGAATTTAACCACCTTATCGAAGCCCACGATCTTAAAATTCGCATTAGTGGGTGTATGAATGCCTGTGGACAACACACCCTGGGACATATTGGTTTTCAAGGTATGACCCTTAAAGCCAATGGAAACATCGCTCCTGCCACACAAATACTATTAGGCGGGGGAGTTTTAGGGAATGGTAATGGCCGATTTGCAGACAAGGTCTTAAAAGTTCCTGCTAAAAGAACACCAGATGTTTTGCGATGGATCTTAACTGACTTTGAATCGAATAAATTAAATAGTGAAGACTTCTTCGCTTACTATGATCGAAAAACAAAAGATTACTTCTATCAAAATCTAAAACACCACAGTGAGACAGATCAACTCAAACCAAAGGACTTTATCGATTGGGGCAATGAAACAAAATATGAAAAAGCCATTGGGATAGGAGAATGTGCTGGGGTCACTATTGACTTAATTCAAACCCTAATCTTTGAAGCAGAAGAAGCCTATGGATGGGCCTTGAGTGCACTAAATGAAAACAGATTGAGTGATGCCGTTTATCACGCCTATAACGGTCGAATTAGAGCTGCAAAAGCATTGCTAATAGCCAACGAACAAAAAACCAATAGCCACAAAACTATCATTGATGGATTTGATATTCAATTTCCACATTTTAAAGAAAGTAATGGGGTAACATTTAAAGAAGGAATCAAAAACTTTACTCAAAAAAGTCCCGATACAAGCTTTGCAAAAAACTTTATTCAAGAGACGCAATCTATTATCGCTTGGGTCAAAAAAGAACGCAATGCAAAATAATTTTCAAGGAGAAATTACATTGGTAGGAGCTGGTCCAGGGGATCCAGAATTGCTTACCATAAAAGGGCTAAAAGCCATACAAAAAGCAGAGGTCATTCTATACGACGTCTTAATTAACCCTAGACTATTAGACCACAATCCAATCGCAGAAAAAGTTTTTGTAGGAAAAAGGTTAGGCTTTGCAAAAATGAATCAAGAAGAAATCAATAGCCTTTTGATTAGCTATGCCTTAAAAGGAAAAAAAGTAGTTCGCTTAAAGGGAGGAGATCCTATGATCTTTGGTCGTGCAGCAGAAGAATTGCATTATGCTTCTCTTTTTAACATCCCTACCCAAGTTATCCCAGGGATTTCATCTTATACTGGCATTGCTGCACAACATCAAATTCCCTTGACAAAAAGAGGAGAAAACGAAAGCATTTGGATTACAACTGGACACACGCAAGACGGAGAAATCTCAAAAGATATTCCTCTTGCGGCACAAACAAATGCCACAGTAATCGTTTTAATGGGTATGCGTTTTTTAAATAAAATCATCAAAACATTTGCACAACACAAACCCAAAAATTATCCTGTCGCAATCATTCAAAATGGAACGACAGCAAATGAAAAAGTAATCGTGGGAACCTTAGAAAATATTATCTCTTTAAAAGAAGAATATCAAATCACTAACCCAGCGAATATTATTTTTGGCAAAAGTGTCGTAGATCATATTACCCAATACAAGAACCTAAAATCTAAGGTATGCCAGAGTTAAATCCACTTTATCCAATTTTTCTCAAGGCACACCAATTGGAATTTTTAATTGTAGGAGGAGGATATGTTGCCTTAGAAAAAATGGAGTTTTTATTAAAATCTTCGCCAAAGGCAAAAATCACCCTTGTGGCGCCTTTTCTTCGTGAAGAGACAAAAGCTTTTATAAAAGACAAACCAGTATGTGTCATAAAACGTCGTTTTCGCTTGTGGGATTTACGCAAAAAGAACATCGTTATAGCAACGACTGATTCCCCAGCGGTGAATCAAAAAGTAAGACTTGCTTGTAACAAAAGAAGAATATTAGTAAATGTGGCAGATACTCCCGACCTTTGTGACTTCTATATGGGGGGGATCGTTACAAAAGGAAATTTAAAAATTGGGATTTCTACCAATGGAAAATCTCCGACGATTGCAAAAAGAATGCGTCAATTTTTAGAGGGATTTTTACCCGATGAAATTGATGACTTGCTTAATACACTTAGGGACTACAGGCAGACCCTTAAAGGAGATTTTGAGTCAAAAGTGATTGAAATGAATGAAAGAACTAAATTGTTATTAGAAGAAAAAAATGATTAAAACAGATATCATCATTGTAGGGGCAGGCCCAGTAGGCTTATTTGCCATTTTTGAGGCAGGTTTGATGAAACTCAAATGCCATCTAATCGATGCCATCCCACAAGCGGGAGGACAATTGACCGAGATTTATCCTAAAAAACCCATTTATGATATTCCCGGTTATCCCAGTGTTTTAGCAGGCGAACTGGTCGATAACTTAATGGAACAAGCCGCTCCTTTTAAACCTGGATTTACCCTAGGGGAACGCGCAGATACCATTGAAAAACAAGCAGACGGTAGTTTTATTGTCACCACCAGTGAAGGAACACAGCATCAAGCACCCGTAGTAATGATCGCTGGAGGGTTAGGGAGTTTTGAACCCCGTAAACCAAAGATTGACACCCTTCCTAAATTTGAAAAAAATGGCGTGGAATACATGGTCAAAGAACCCGATGCTTTTATTGGAAAGAAAATCTTTATCTCTGGTGGTGGAGACTCTGCCTTAGACTGGGCGATTTATTTTGCCGAACACAACAACACCTCTGTCGGTCTTGTACATCGAAGCGATACTTTTAGAGCCCATAAAGACTCGGTTGAAAAAGCGTATCAATTGCAAAAAGAAGGAAAAATTGATTTCTATACCCATGCAGAAATCGTTGGACTAAACGGTGAGGACACCCTAAAATCAATTGAAATTAAGCAGAAGGATCAACCCAATAAAACGGTTGAAGTGGACACTTGGTTACCCCTCTTTGGTTTATCGCCAAAGCTAGGTCCAATTGCCAACTGGGGTCTAGAGATTGAAAAGAACGCGATCAAAGTAGATAACACCTTAGATTATCAAACCAATATCCCTGGCATTTTTGCCATAGGAGATGTGAATACCTATCCTGGGAAATTAAAACTGATTCTCTGTGGTTTCCACGAGGCTACTTTGGCGGTGCAAACCGCCTATAAGATTATCAATCCAGATAAACGCTTTACTTTAAAATACACCACAGTACAAGGGGTACAGGGTTTTGAATAATCTTTTTATAAAGGTTTAATTTAATGGTAGTTCCTTAAAAGGGGCGTACCTTTGCAGCGGTCTAAAAGACCGCGGAAAAAATAATGAAAAAAGCCTTATTCTTCGTTTTACTGCTCTCTAGCATAATTGGCCGGTCACAGCTCAAAGGGAGCGTAAGTGATGGAGTAAAACCCATTGCTGGGGCAACGGTCTATTTCCCTTCCATCAATAAAGGGGGAGTAACTAATCTTGATGGAGTTTTTGTCTTTGATGCTTTACCAAAGGGGAATTACCCTGTAGTGATTTCTTATGTTGGCTTTTTACCGCAAAAAACAACCCTTAGCATTAGCGAAGGCGAACAGGATCTTGGCGAGTTGATTCTTTTACCCGATAGTTCTTTGGATGAAATCATTATTTCTGGGAATCTAAAACCGGTGAATCGCCTAGAAAGCACGATTCCTGTAGAAGTCTATTCCCCTGAATTTTTACAACAAAACCCCTCGCCTAATCTCTTTGAAGGAATACAATACATTAACGGTATCAGGCCGCAAATCAATTGCTCTGTTTGCAATACCGGGGACATTCACATTAATGGTTTAGAAGGTCCCTACACTTTTGTCTTAATTGATGGAATGCCCATTGTAAGTAGCTTAGCCAGTGTTTATGGCTTAAGTGGCATCCCAACAGGAATGATTGAAAAGGTTGAAATCATCAAAGGGCCATCAGGCACCTTGTATGGGAGTCAAGCAGTGGGGGGATTGATCAATGTGATCACAAAATTGCCAGAATACAGTCCGCGCTTTTTTAATCACATCTATGGGACCTCTTGGCAAGAGTTTAATGCAGACCTTGGATTCTCTGGAAAAATCAACGAGAATGTCCATTTTCTAACGGGCATCAATGGGTTTATCTACGACAATCCTATAGACCATAACAACGATAACTTTACCGATGTTACCCAGCAAAAACGCTTTTCGCTCTTTCAAAAGTTTGCTTGGACAAACAACCCTTCCCTAAAAGGATCATTCGCCTTTCGCTATTTGTATGAAGATCGCTGGGGCGGAGAATTAGATTGGACCGATGCATATCGCGGAGGAGATCAAATCTATGGAGAAAGTATCTTTACCAAACGTTTTGAAATTATTGGCGCCCAAAACCTATCCGATCAATGGGAAGTTCAATATTCATATATAGATCACGATCAGGACTCTTTTTATGGTGATATGGCTTTTCAAGCCAAAGAGCGGATTGGTTTTGTGCAAGGCATCTGGCGTAAAGAGAGTGGACGACATCAATGGTTGGGTGGGCTAAGCACCCGCTATAGTTGGTATGACGACAATACTCCTGCTACCGAAATTGCCACAGTAAACAACCCCAATCGCTACTGGTTACCGGGCGTCTTTATAGAAGATGAAATCGCCCTAAAAGTGCGTCATAAACTCCTGCTAGGCATGCGGCTTGATCACCATCCAGACCACGGCATTATTGCCACGCCACGGGCGGGATACAAAATCAATTTTGACGAGCAGACACTGCTTCGGCTCAATGCAGGAACAGGGTTTAGGGTCGTGAATATTTTTACCGAAGACCACGCAGCTCTCACTGGTGCAAGAGATTTAGTGATTGAAGAAGATTTATCCCCAGAACAATCGTATAACATCAACCTCAACTTTTACAAAAAAATCTATACCTCCAACGGATGGATTCTAGGAATTGATACCTCCCTATGGCATACCTATTTTACCAATCAAATCCTTCCTGATTTTGACACTAACCCTAATGAAATTCGTTATAACAACCTCAACGGTCATGCTGTTTCTCAAGGAGGAAGCATCAATATTGAAGCCAATTATGGTCGATTTCGCGCACAATTAGGCGGGAGTCTTTTAGATGTTTTTACCCAAGAAAACAACAATAAAGTTCGCCCTGTATTTACCGAAAAATGGTCGATGACCTGGGCGATTACCACTCCTATATGGATTGAAAAGTTGCGCCTTGATTATACGGGGAATCTTTATGGGCCCATGCGACTACCTTTATTAGGAGATCTTGATCCTAGAGCAGAATTCTCGCCCGTGTGGAGTATTCAAAACATTAAGCTAAGCTATCAAAAGGACAACGATTGGAACTTTTTTATAGGGGTGAAAAATCTGCTCGATTGGACCCCGACAAAAAACAATCCTTTTTTAATTGCGCGCAGTGATGATCCTTTTGATCGCAATGTGCAATATGACGCAAACGGAACAATTCAAGCAACGAATCAAAATCCTTACGCACTAAGTTTTGATCCCACTTATATCTATGCTCCTAACCAGGGAATTCGTTTCTTTATAGGACTCAATTATTCTTTATCTCGATGAAAGCAGATTCCTTTAATGTCTTTGGCGAAGCCTTACAAGTCTGTGGGACAACACCCATGACGGGAGCCTACCGCAATGGCTGCTGCGATACCGGCCCTTTTGATGCGGGTACCCATACTGTTTGCGCTGTAGTAACAGATGAATTTTTACAGTTTTCAAAAAGTAAAGGCAATGATTTAACCCGTGCTTATCCACAGTATAACTTTCCTGGTTTAGTGGCGGGAGACTACTGGTGTCTCTGTGTCTCGCGATGGCTAGAAGCTTATCGCGCAGGGATTGCACCAAAAATTAATCTTGCCGCGACCCATCAAAAAACCTTAGACTATGTCTCTTTGGAGGTAATGACTACCTTTGCGCTGGATGATATTTAATTTTCTTTTAATCTTTTCGGGAGTTTCCTTTCTCTTTTTCGGGATAGGCTGTTTAAGTAGTCCTTATTTAATTGCAGAGTTCGAACGCTATGGGGTGCCGCAATTTAGGACTCTAACGGGCGTTCTCCAGTTGTTGGGTGGAATAGGAACCTTAGCTGGTTTTTATTGGATCCCTCTACAAATATTTAGTTGTTTTGGTCTCTCACTATTGATGTTATTTGGTGTTGGAGTTCGCATCAAAATAAAAGACCGCTTTATCCAAAGCTTTCCTGCAACATTTTATTGTGTCTTGAACGGCTATCTCTTCTGGATACTTCTATAAACTTTAACGTATCCTTGTGAAAACATTATCAGGACTTTAACAGCCCAAAGAGGGTTTAGTCGCTACTTTTATATCATAATTTTCATGTACTAGTTGATAATTTTGGTTAATAAAGCCCCTGGTAAGCTACCAAGACCGCCAGGGGTTTTTATTTTTGCAAAAAATAATATGGCCAAACGCACTCCACAACCCGATGAAATTGATCTACACGGTCTTAGGCATAAGCCAGCTTTGGAGCTTGTTCGTGAAACCCTAGCAAAGCGTGAAAACCAACAAGGATCCTTTTCTCTTACCATCATTACAGGAAATTCAACCGTGCTACAAGAGCGTATCTTTACTGAAATTTTAGACGAAACTTATTATACCTATTATATTCCCTCGTGGAATTTAGGGCAGATTATTGTTGAAAACATGACCTTATAGTTTCTTCCGAAGCTGTGTTTCGTGAATAGAATACTCAAAACATTAGAAAATTTAGTTCTCTTATTGTAATTGCCGATCACCTTAATTGATTCAAAAGCAAAATAAGATTAATCTTTTTGTTTTAAGTCTTTGATATACTGGGTGAGTAAGGCGAGTCCCTCTTCATGTACGATAGAACGGCCTATTTCTGGCATACGAATCGCAGGATCATTACTGCTCATTCGATAGACAAAAATTGATTCTTCTGGATGACCGGGAACAATATCATATTTAAAATCTCCAGACCCTTTCCCCGCAGCGATAGGCGGCTTTAAAACACCTCGTTTACGTTGATCTTTTTGATGGTAATTTAAATACAAACCTGAATTTTTTGCACTTCCTTGAGCAGAATGACAATGGGCACAATTAGCGTCTAAATAAGCTTTTGCACGATCTTCTACACTTGCTTTAAGGACATCATTCCAAACGGGCATTGGTTTGTAGACTGCGGCAGAGCTAAAGTTAGTTAAGATCCCTGCTTGCTTAAAATAATCCAGTTGATTGATTTCTTGTTGCAAAGCAGTATAACGTTGATTTAACTGGGCAGCAGTGATCCCTATAGGGATAATGTTATTGTCGCTGCTATGACAGTTTTTACATTGGTTTAAATTAGGCACTACATAGTTGACATGTTTATTTTCTCCTTGACCATCCTCCCAGCTTACTGCAATGTTTTTCCCCACATAATTCAAATCGGCATTGGTTTGCTGCTCGTTCCAAATGTAGTTAAGCGGTTTCCAGCCTTTTTCTTCTTTGATCAGCAAACGGGTTTCAATAATCCTCCTGGGCGATGCGATATCTCCTTCAATTGCGTGATAAAAGAAGTTCTTGATTAAGATTGCGCCAGGATCAAAGTCAAATGGTCCATTTGCAGTAAAATCCATTGACTCTCCTTGAGGTAAATAAATAAAGCGCGCCTTTTCGGCATAATTAGAAAATAAAGGGGTGTTAATGGCATAGGGAAAAACCCGCTCTGTGGGGGTCAAATCTTTCAATTCTCCTTTAAAAAAGGCGTAGTCAGAAAGCAGTTTAGGATCGTCTGTGGCAATTGTTTTTTTAATCAGTGTTGTTGTGGCCTTTCTTGCTTTTGGCGCAACGCGCTTATCCTCTGTTGTACCACATGCACAACACAATAAAAAACAAGCCAATACAATGCCTACCCCTTCAATCCGCATGATCACTTTTCTAATTTATTAAACAATCAAATGGGCTTTGATCATTGGTGAAACCTTCAAAATCGTGTGCAGCATCGAGATAAACAAAAGAGGCTTCACCATTATTTTGAATACATATTTTATGCTCTTCATCTTGAAGGGATCCCCCTGGAGCAAAAATTCCATCATAGGCAATATCTGGAATGTTACCACTGTTTTTTACAAGCCACAATATTCCAAAGTCATTTGAAAAGGTGGGGAAGAAATGTTTGTTAGAAAAACGATTATCTCTTACATCAATTCTCCCGGGATAAGGATTATAGGCTTTGTCATCTTTATAATCACTTTCAATCGCTCTTAAGCCTCTGGCTTGAGCTTGATCGTTAACTGTTGCTTCACGTTGCTCGTCTTCTTCAGCTGCAAAGATTTCATAAGAAACGACGCTTAAGTTGGTCGTTTTGTGATTCGCGACAATATTATTGTGAAATTGTACATCTTTAGTCGCCATAATCACTACTCCAGCTCCCTTTGGCACAGCACTAACAATAGAACCTTTTACCGCAAAATTGGTAAGGTTATTATCGTGAATATTATTGTTATAGACATTTACATTTCCCCCGTATAAAGTGAGTTCAGGAAGGTTGAAAATCAATAAGCCGCTGGTGTTTTCATAGGCTTCATTTCCATAGATTTCAACATTGGTACTGTTTTCACTTTCAATTCCAGCCACATTGTAAAACGCCTTATTGTTACGAATAATCACATTATTTGATTGTCCCACATAGATCCCTGCATCTGATGAGCCTATCGCTTCACATTCTTCGATAATTACATTAGTAGAAAGTACTGGATAGAGCGCATAGGCGCCATTTTGAACAGAAACTTCTCCTGTCCATGCAGAACGAATACGGCGCATGACGATACTGTCTGATTCGCTTATTTTTAAATTATCCCCCACGGCGTCTTCAATCGCAAAATCTTCTAGGGTGATGTTTTGACTATTGGTAATCTTGATCCCTTCTGCGCCAGAAGTTTGTCCTTTAAAAGATAGCACGGTTTTATCTATTCCTTGTCCTTTAATGGTTAAGTGGGTTTTGTTGTCTAAACTAAGGGATTGGGAGAATAAGAAATGACCTTCGGGTAATTCAATGACAGAACTGTCTTTTGCCAAGATAAATTGTTCTACCATTTCTTCTTCTAGATCAACATAATCTCTTGTTGGGGTGTAAGAGGGTAAAGTGTCTTTTTGGGTAATATAAACTACGGCGAGTATAAGGAGCAGCAGTAGCAAAATGCGGGCTTTTTTCATGCTAATTAGGTTTAATTCAATGATTAAAGTACATAATTTTCATGAGCTACGATGGAGGGAAAAAGAAAAACCCTCAATTTCTTGAGGGTTTCTGTTGGCCCACTAGGGCTCGAACCTAGACTCTTCTGAACCAAAATCAGACGTGTTGCCAGTTACACCATGGGCCAATTGCGGTGCAAATTTAAAATAAAAGTAGGACTTTCCAAACCTAATTGGTTGCCTTTTACATTAGATCTTAGCTAACTTCCAGAAACTAATTTTTCTACGGGTAAAAAAGCCTAGATTTTCGTAGAGATTTATCGCAGCAACATTAGACTCAACTACATGTAAATAAGGCGTTTTACCCTCTTCAAAAATGTTTTGAGTGCAGTGCTTTATCAATTGTTTAGCATAGCCTCTACCCGTATAATCTGGATGAGTTACAATCGCACTAATCTCAGTAAAACCCTTCATTTTCATGCGTTCACCACTTACCGCGACCAGTTGCTGGTCTTGATATATCCCGATATAACGTCCTAAAGCTGAAGTCTCTTGTTTAAAATACCCTGGTTGAACATAATTCACCAACTCATATAAAGCTTGTTTTTGTGCCTTACTTTCAAGGGGAACAATTTCTTCTTTAGGAATTAAATCAATAGGGCTGTCTAGTACCATTTGTAAACAAACTAATTCTTCGACTAAGATCAAGCTAGTGTCAAATACCGGTGCGGTCCCAACAATAAAAAAGTCTGAAACTAACTGAGCATAATTAGCAAGATCTTTTGCCTTAACCAGCGGATCTATAACTCCTCCGAAAGAACAATATGCAGGGTCATAAAATTTCACCCCTTTATATTCAAGGGCTTTATCTTGATGTGTCTCACACAAAGAATGATATACCGGGTTGTCTAATTTTTTCCTTTCTTGATACAAACTTTTAATAAAAACGTAAAATTCTACGAACACTAAAGTATACATTCAATTAATAATAATCATACAACCCCACACAATATTGTTGCTTAAAAAACACAACTCTTTAATTTTCCCATTATTTTTAAATAAAAAAAGAATGATACAACTCATCGTTACCGGAGGTACTTTTGACAAAACCTATGACCACATCAAAGGGGAATTGTATTTTGAACACACCCATATCCCCAAAATGTTAAAGCGCAGTCGCTGTAAGCTCCCTATTCATGTCACCCCTTTATTATTAAAGGATAGTTTAGCATTTACAGAAGAGGATTTACTGCGCATTGAAAAAGCTTGTACAACCACGAGCGCTAAATCAATCGTTATTACCCATGGCACCGATACCATGGTGAATACCGCTAAACGTCTAGCACAACTTGCACTGGACAAAACCATTGTTTTAACTGGGGCGATGATTCCTTATGCTTTTGGGAGCTCTTCCGATGGGTTTTTTAATTTGGGCTGTGCCCTCTCGTTTTCACAAACTCTTTCCTCCAATGTTTACATCACCATGCAAGGGCAATATTTTTTATGGGACGAAGTCCAAAAAAACAAAAACTTGGGTCTTTTTGAAAAGCTTTAATTAAACAAAAATGGAATTGTTAAATCCCGAGAGAATTAATTTTAGAATACGTATTTTCGTAGGCATTAAGGGCCACCTATGACAGCTAAACAACTTGCCTTTTGGAATCGCATTGTCGCAACAGAAGTATTTATAATTGCCTTACTCACCTTTGGATTAACCGTTGAACCCACAGCGAGTTTTTGGGATGCTGGAGAATATATTGCCACTTCGGCAAAGCTACAAGTGGGTCACCCCCCAGGAGCGCCATTTTTCCAAATGATGGGTGCCTTCTTTGCCCTTTTTGCCACCGGACCAGAAAAAATCGCCTTAATGGTGAATTTGATGTCGGTGTTTTCAAGCGCTTTTACTGTTCTTTTTCTCTATTTATCCTTGACCCTTTTATTGCGAAAACTGCCTTCTTTTAAAGAAGTTACAGATAAGAGAGAAGCCATTGGCTATTTTGGGAGTGCTGCAGTAGGTGCACTAGCATTTTGTTTTTCAGATAGTTTTTGGTTTAACGCAGTAGAAGCTGAGGTATATGCCATGGCGACCTGCATACTGTCTGCCTTATTCTGGATGGCCTTGCGCTGGGAAAGAGAAATGAACACGCCACGTGGTGATCGCTGGTTACTGCTCATCGCCTTTGTAATTGGACTTTCATTTGGGGTGCACTTTATGGGACTGCTGACCATTCCTGCCATTGGGATGCTCTACTTTTTTAAGAACACTAAAAAAGTCACCTTTAAAAACTTTATCACCGCCAACATTGTTTCTGTCGCTATCCTGCTCTTTATCTTTAAAATGTTACTTCCTTCTACCCTAGCCTTGTTTAGTAAAATGGAAGTGTTTTTTGTCAATCAAGTCAATCTACCTTTTAATAGCGGAACTATTATTACAGGGATCTTATTTCTAGTCTTCTTTTACTACAGTTTGCGATTTACCAGAGCAAAAAACTACATCAACCTCAACACGGGAATTCTATGTGTATTGTTTGTACTCCTAGGGTTTTCTTCTTGGATTATGCTCCCCATTCGAGCAAACGCCAATACAGTCATCAACGAAAACTCCCCTTCTGATGCGCGACAATTATTGGCCTACTACAACCTAGAACAATACCCAGAAACAAAACTGTTCTATGGCCCTATGTTCTCTGACATGTATGCCGGTCAAGATGATTTCGAGCCATATATCGATGATAAACCTAAATATGAACGGAATGAAAAAACTGGGCGTTATGTAATTGTCAACCATTGGGAAAATGCGCGGATTAATGCTAACAGTAACCATAAAGGTTTTCTCCCCCGCTTATGGAGTTCAGAACATGCCGAGAATTATATCAATTTCACCGGCCCACTAGAATTTTCTATTCGTAAAGAATACAGGGGAAGTGAAGAATTGTTCCAACGTGTTGCACAATTTAGACAGGATGCTGCAGAGGGTATTTTAACCGGAGAAGATTACCATCAATTTTACAAAACGATGGCCCGTTATATCGACATCGAAAAGCCCACCTTTTTTGCGAACATTTACTACTTTTTTACCTATCAGGTGGATTATATGTACCTGCGTTATTTCCTTTGGAATTTTGCCGGAAGGCAAGATGACATCCAAGGAAAATATGACATTCTACACGGGAATTGGTTAAGCGGAATTCCCTTTATCGACGAAATCCGTTTAGGCAATCAAAGTGCGATTAGCGAGGATGCAAAAAACAATAAAGCAAGAAACACCTATTTCTTTTTGCCTTTTATCCTGGGCTTAATGGGGCTGCTGTTTTTATATCAACAGGACAAAAAACGCTTCTGGGTATTATTGCTGTTTTTCCTTTTCACGGGATTAGCGTTAAAAGTTTACCTCAACGAACGTCCTTTTGAACCCAGAGAACGAGACTATGCTCTAGTGGGTTCTTTCTATGTCTTTGCCATATGGATTGGGATGGGTGCCTTTTACTTATCCAACGAATTAATACGAGTATGGAACAACGCATGGGCAAGACCTATTGCAGCTGCCGTTTGTCTGCTTGCTGTTCCATTTTTAATGGCCTACCAAAACTGGGATGATCACGATCGATCTGGACGCTATACCGCTCAATCTGTGGCAAAATCTTATTTAACTTCTATCCAAGAAGACAAGGGGGCGATGATTTTCACCATTGGGGACAATGATACTTTTGCCCTGTGGTATGCACAAGACATTGAGGGCTACCGAACTGATGTGCGTCCAATCAACACCAGTTTACTCGCAACAGACTGGTATATCGATCAAATGAAACGCAAAACCTATGAGAGCGAACCCATACCGTCGCAACTCACCCATGACAAATACGCCTATGGGATTAGAGATTACATTAAATATGAACCCCTAGCAGATTCCTTGCGATGGGACATTAAAGACTTTGTGAATTGGGTTGAAAGTGATGACCCTAGAACAAAATACAAAAGCTTAATCGCGCAGTCAGGAGGAGACCCTGCACTTTACCCCATGGGAACACAGGAGATGATTTTTTACCCTACCAATAAGATTCGCGTCCCTATAAATATTGAAAATGTGATCAAAAGCGGGCTAGTAAATGAGAAAGACCGCGATCAAATTGTCCCCTATATCGATATAGATCTTCCTAAAGGAGGTTTATATAAAAATCAGTTAATGATGCTGGATATTTTAGCAAATAATGACTGGGAACGACCTATCTACTTTACTGGTGGGAGTTATGCAGAGAGCGAGTATTTATGGATGAAAGAATACCTCCAACTCGAAGGTTTAGTCTATAAGTTAGTCCCCATTAAAACGCCTTTAAATCCCGTAAATCCTTATATCATGGGACGCCTTGATGCTGATCTCATGTATGAAATTGTCAAGCAATGGGAATGGGGGAATTCAAATAGCCCAGACATCTATCACGATCCAGAAACCCGTAAAAACAGTATCTCTTATCGCTCAAATATGGTGCGCCTTGCAGAAGTTTTAATTGATGAAGGAAAAGATCAAAAAGCGGAAGAAATCATGGATTTAGCGCTTGAGAAAATGCCCATAGAGTACTTTGGGTATTACAGTCTACTCACGCCTTTTGTGGACGCGTATTACCGCATAGAGAAGAAAGAAAAAGCGCGTAAAGTTTTTGAGGCAGTCGCCAAAAAACACCACAGTCAACTCGACTACTTCAACAGTTTATCACTGAATTTACGCTATGAACTAGGCGAAGAAATCTTAACTGAAGTCGAACGCTATCGCGCATTAGTAGAAGCTGTTTTAGACAATAAAGACAACGAAAAAGTAGGAATCTATATTCAAAACTTTAGAAGCTATAGCCGTGCGTATGCCTTTCTTTATGGAGAGTATGACTATTATACTGCCATGGAAGAATTTGTTGAAGGACTTTACCTGGCTGGAGAAATTGAAGAGGCAAGAGCACTAGTCAATAAAATTAGCGAGGTATATGATGAAAGACTAGAAGTTATTCAAGGATTTGAACCAGAACGTCAACTCCAATTGCGCAACAGAATCATGGATGAGGTCAATGGATTTAGAAGAATATTGCTCTATGTCAATCTTTATGATAACGAAGCGCAAAGAGATAGTCTAGAAAACAAAATCTACAATAGAATCAAAGACTTAGTCATCTTTGACGATATGGTAGAAGGGAATTAATTAACGTATTCGTTCATTAAAGCAATCAAAGTATTGGCATCTTGTTCCCCACTTTGACGCCATACCATTTCTCCTAGTTTATAGATCATAAGGGTTGGCATTACTTTTACGCGCAGCGCATCGACTAACTTAGGGTTTTTAGCCATATTAATTTTGATCACTTTCCCGTGATCACCCATGGCCGCTGCAACATCTCGAAGGGTGTGATTAAACTCTTCTTTCAGCTCTTCTAACTCTTCAAAAAACACTAAAAGAAGTGGAGCTTTCCCGTCTACTAATTCACCAAATTTAGACATGCTAATTGTGTTTTAGGTTAATGATTACAGTACGAAGTTAGGGTATTTTCTTTAAACTTCTTTGCTAGAGCGTTTTAAGGTAATTACAGTAATCTCTGGCCAAATCCCCACACGACCGGGATAGCCTAAAAATCCAAAGCCTCTGTTGACATTAATCCATTCTTTCTTCTCTTGATATAAGCCTGCCCATTGCTTGTAACGCCATTTGACTGGGCTCCATTTAAACCAACCAGGGATTTCGATCCCAAACTGCATCCCATGAGTGTGCCCACTCAAGGTTACATGAAAATTATAGGGGTGGGGTAATACTTTTGCCTCCCAATGCGAAGGATCGTGTGAAAGCAAGATTTTAAAATCATCTGCAGCAACCTTTTCGATCGCTTTGTCGAGGTCTCCTTTCTTTTTAAAGCCTCCTTTTCCCCAGTTTTCAACGCCTACTAAAGCAAGTCGCTGTCCGTCCTTTTCAAGAAAGTGGGTTTCGTTACGTAAAAGGGTGAAGCCCATCTGGGCTTGAAGATCAAAAAGCTGCTGTAAATTCGCCTCCTTATCTTCCTTAGTTTCCCAGTTGACATAATCCCCATAATCGTGGTTCCCTAATACAGAATACACTCCTTCTTTGGCCGATAAACGGCCAAAAGCGTCTTTCCACGGCAGTAACTCATCGGCCTTATTATTGACAATATCTCCGGTGAACAAGATCACATCAGATTTTTGCTCGTTGATTAAATCAATCCCATAATTCACCTTTGCTGCATTGTCAAAACTACCCGAATGTATGTCTGATATTTGGGTCAAGGTGAAGCCATCAAAAGCTTCAGGGAGATCGTCAAAGGTCAAGGCATAATGTAAAACCTTATAGTTGTACTTCCCTTTAAACATACCAACTAAAAGCGACGCAAAAGGAATCGCAGCAAGTCCTAAGGCGAGTTGAGAAATAAACTTTCGCCGACTAGGCAAATAATTCCCTTCTCCTCTTTCGATAAAAAAACGGTACAAGGCTTGTGGAAGACGAAGCAGGTCTTCAAAGGCTAAAAATAAAACCAAAATTAATTGAAAAACCATTAAGGACAAAAACAAGCCCAATGAAAAACTAATCCCTTGGGTCCAGCCGGCAGAGCGTTCATAGCCAATACTGTAGTACATAAAGTTTCCAAAAATAAGCCCCACCAATGCGATATAAGCAATCACTAAGGGTTTACTCAAGCCAATGGTTTTAATGACCTGAAAGGAATACCATTGTAGTAAGCTAAAAAAGGTGAGGAAAAATATCCAACGTAAAAGCATCTTATTTCATTTTTTCTGCTAACTCCATCGCCTTGCCGTCAGACAAGCTCGCCACAAAGCAACTCGCATTTAATAGTGTTTTATAAAGGGTCTCTTCTATTAAAGGGGTGCCTTGAGGAACTAAGCGTAAAATCAATTGATCATAGGTGTTTGTCGTTCCTTTAAATTGATTTACTGCAGCGGTACTAAAAGCTGACAATAAGGTGGAGATTACTTTATAGCCTACGATTTCTTTTTGTAAGACTTCGTCTGAACGGTACACCTTATCTACGCTTATGGCAATGATATCATCCATTTGAGCTTTATACTTGCTTTTGTCCAATAAGGCATGGACAAAAGTTCCTGCTAAAATCTCTTGTTCATAGGCTAAGAACATCTCAACAGCGTCCATAATTAAACTATTAATGGCCAAGGAGCGCAAGTAACTCATCCGCTGAGAAGTGGATTGTAAGCCAGCATACTTTTCTGTATCCATGCGATCTTTTACCAACTTAATAAGGTATTCTAGGGCATAATCTTCAGAAATCCACCCTAGATTGATCCCGTCTTCAAAGTCGATAATGGTATAGCAGATATCGTCTGCCGCTTCTACGAGATAAGCCAGGGGATGGCGATGGGTTCTTGCCTGGTCTTTCAATCCCATGTCAATGGCGAGCTCGCCAAAGAAGGCTTTTTCTGACTGGAAATACCCAAACTTTTTATCGGCTACATGGGCGGTAGGACGATAAGGCAACGACCCTTTAGGGTATTTCATATAGGCACCCAGCGTTGCATAGCTAATACGCAAGCCCCCTGGTGCCCCCGGCACAGATTCTGTTAAAAGTTTAAAGCCGTTTGCATTTCCTTCAAACTGACAAAGATCTGCGTATTCTTCTGGTGTGAGTTCTTCTTTATATTGTTTCCCCTGACCGGTTTCAAAGTAATGCCCTATGGCTTTTTCTCCGCTATGGCCAAAGGGAGGATTCCCAATATCATGTGCTAAAGCAGCCGCAGCTACTATAGCGCCAAAATCATTGGGGTGGTACCCATGCACTTTCTGTAAATGGGGGTGGCGTTTTAACACTTCTTTCCCAGCTAAGCGTCCTAGGCTTCGCGCTACAACAGACACCTCTAAACTATGGGTCAAACGCGTATGGACAAAGTCTGTTTTTGAGAAGGGAATGACCTGAGTTTTGTCTTGCAGGGATCTAAAATAAGAAGAGAAGACTACGCGATCATAATCCACTTCAAAGCCCAAACGAATTTCGTCTTGTTCTTTTCTTATTCGCTTAGTAGTGTCACCAAAACGTTGTAAAGAAAGGAGTTGTTCCCAGGTCATATTTTTTCGTTCAAAAATAGGGAATCTAAAAGAGTTCTCCCATATTAATTTTTCTTCCTTTTCTGAGAGACGTTAATCGCACAAAAATTAATCTTGGAGCAAAAAAATCCCCTTCTTTGAATATGAAAGGGATTATAGTAATCAATTTTACTACCACTGCAATATCTGCAGTAGCCAAGATTGTAATCCCAATTAACATCAATAAGAAAATATTGTCCATGCCGTTTATTTGTGATAATGTTGTAAATATCATAATTAGTAGATTAAGTTAATGTGTTAAAATCGTTAAAAATGAAGGTCAAAGCCTAGTCGAAATGTGATATTATACTGTTCACCATCGATGGTCGTGTAAGTCAAATCACTTTGTGCTTTTAGTTTGTGTCCTACAATGTATTTATTCAATCCAAGAGTGTATTGTTTTCTTGGATCAGTCCTGGTAATTGCTTCATAGGTTACTGAAGTAAATCTTCCCGCTAATTCTATATTATTGCGAAATAAATACCCCATCTGTAGGTTTAGCGCATTCCCTGTCAAAACAATATTACCAGTTGGGGTGATACCATCTATTTCTGTAGCTATTTCATTTTCCGCAGTACGCTTAGCATATTCGCCCATAAAAGAGAATCCTTTGCATTTATACATTGCATCAATAAAAATAGTTGTTTGATCTGTTGCATATATTGAGCCATCTGTTCTAATCATGTAGTCACCTGCAAAACCTCTCTCTCTAACAGCGTTTTCGTTGAAGTTATACGTTAATCCTAACATTAGTTTAGGTTTTTCTTCTCGTTTGAGATCTGCTTGAGAATAATCCCCTTTCGACTTAAAGGTACCCATAGGCAGTAATTCTAGACGAGCGGTATATTGTAGACCACCTTCATTTCCTTCGGTAACATTGCGTCCTTCTCCTTGAGAAATAGCTAATTTTTCTATCATTAAAAAATCGTTTCCTAACTTGCTTTTATGACGTAATTGGAGTCCTAGATCTCGATCAATATTGAAACGACTGTTCAAAAGTGAACGATCTATTAATTGCAGATTAGCAGAAGACACAACGCGTTCTACGTTTCCAGGTAATTTTGTTTGACCTGCCCACAGCTCCCAATTTTTAGCAAAGTTCCACATAATAACTGCATCTAAGATATAACGTGGAGTGTTTCTATTAAATTGATTAGCTCCAGATATATCACGATTTGATAAGCCTAACTCGATTTTATATTTAAATTTTGAGCTGTAGGCAAAACCATCAAATATAAGTCGTGCTCTTCGAACAATAAAGTTGTAATCCGCACTGTCATAATCGTCTCCGTTATAATCCCAAGAAGAATTTGAACGTACTTGAAAACGGGGGGCAAATTTTACACTAAATGTACTGTCTTTAGCAACAAAATTTAGTAATCCTTTTCCGAAGGTTGTGTCGTTAATTTCTTGCGCATTAATGGTTAATACAGTTGAAATTGCAAATAAAATAAGTCCAAGCTTTGTTTTTATTGTGAATTTCTTTTGTGTCAAAGAAACAATCACAATTTCTTTTCTAATACGCTTAGTCGTATCGCCAAAACGTTGTAGAGAAAGGAGTTGTTCCCAGTTCATTCTTTTTTTTGTAAATGTAGTAAAATGCGACTGCATTAAATTAATGTTAATGAGCTTTTCTCAACTTAACATTCACTTAAAAATGAAGTAGTACAAAGTTAAAATTTACGGTTTAAGGCTTAACACAGAACTAAAATATCCCGCTTAGATATAGCCTAGTTTTGGAGTATCAAAAAATGAAAAAATGAAAACAACAAAAATTTTATTACTATTCGTATTAATAGCTAGTTTAAGTTCTTGTACTAGTGAGCCAGAAACCATTTTTGAAACAATCACTGTAACCGAAACAGTAACTGTAACCACTTCGGCACCGGTGACTACCCCGGAAACTGAAACAGTTGGTGCAGGTGGAATTTATTATATCGATGATGCTGTAACCTGGACTAATGATCGCATATGGATCATATATGGAAAAGTTGTTGTTAGATCTGGCGGTTCACTTACCATAGAAGCTGGAACAATCGTTAAATCAGAAAGTGCGCAAGGTGTAGATGCTACAGCTTTAATTATTGCTAGTGGAGCAACATTCAATGCCAATGGAACTGCTGACAGTCCAATTATCTTTACAGATGTGAATGATAATATTGATTATGATGATGGTGTTATAAGCCCTAATCGTGTCCCTACAGACACTGGAAAGTGGGGTGGAATTATTGTCTTAGGTAACGCTACAGTTGGACAAGATGGTGGTAGCGACGATATCGAAGGTATTGCTGCTGGATATGATTGGACCGCTTATGGTGGCAATGACGACAACGATTCTTCTGGTTCAATGACTTATCTTTCTATTCGTCACAGCGGAACGCAACTAGCTGGTGGAGATGAAATCCAAGGTCTAACCCTAGGGGGAGTTGGTTCTGGAACAACAGTTAATCATATTGAAGTTGTAGGAAGTAATGACGATGGGATTGAGATTTTTGGAGGAAGTGTCGATGTAGACAATGTAGTGATTTTTGGACAACGTGACGACGCACTTGATTTAGATCAAGGTTACAAAGGAACCATTACTAATGCTGTACTAGCCTTAAGAGCAAATTCTGACAATCCATTTGAAATTGATGGTACTGAGGATTCTACTGGAGCAATTGACGGGGCATTTACTGTAAACGATATAACAGTTTATGGAGATGATAATCCAGAGCCAGGCAAAAATAATCTAGGAGATTGGAAAAGTGATGCTACTGGCTTGACAAATAATGTTGTCTATAAAAATATTAATGCTCTCGCCATTAAAGGCATCGATGCTGATACTTACAATGGGCAAGCAACTGCAGCCTCTCTAGGTAACTTAAACTTCAACAATTTTGATTTTGTTACAACGACTGCTATCGCAGATATTTTTGCTAACACTACAGTTACAGATTATGCAGACTGGGCAGAAATTGTAACAGAACAACAGGCAAATACTGGTGCTGACGAAACAGTGTTTTCATGGACCCTGTGGAATGCACTTTCAAATTAATGTATATATATATTTAACTAACCTTTGGATTTGCCTGACTTTCCAGTCAGGCAAATTCTACTTTTTACAAATGAGACAATTATTTATTTTATTCGCCCTTTTATTTTCAACCTATACCTATTCACAATCCATTATTACGGGTACTATTACAGACGGCGAATTTGTCGAACCTTTACCTTTTGCCAATGTAGTGCTTAAAACTGCAGATGGAGCAAACACCTTAGGAGGGAGTACTTCTGATTTTGATGGGAAGTTTAGCTTTGATGTTGTTCAAGGCAAATACCTGATAGAATTCTCTTATGTAGGCTATGGCACACAAAATATTTCTGACATCGAAGTAAACAGCGATGGAGAAGTAGTTGTAAATGTAACACTTAGCGCCTTAGACAATGCGTTAGATGAAGTTGTTGTAACCACTTCTGCAAGACAAAACTCAGAACAAGCTGTTCTTGCGTTGCAAAAAAAGTCGATTAATTTAATGGATGGTTTATCTTCTCAATCAATCACAAAATCTGGAGACACCAACCTTGCTGGGGCAATTAAACGTGTCCCAGGAGTTTCCTTACAAGATGGCAAATTTGTCTATGTTCGTGGATTAGGAGATCGTTATTCTAAAACACTTTTAGGAGGATTAGAAATCCCTGGTTTAGACCCTGATAAAAACACCCTTCAATTAGATATTTTCCCTACCAACCTTTTAGATAACATCATTGTAAATAAATCGGCAAGTGCTGATCTAAATGCAGATTTTTCTGGAGGGGTAGTAAACATTATCTTAAAAGACTTTTCGGCTTTACCAGAATACACTTTCTCTGTTTCTGGGTCTTATAATCCCTCCATGAATCTTGTGAGCAATGCCATTCAAAATAATCCTGAAGGAACTAATCTCTTTGGATTTAACAATGGTTACTTTGATCAAAGACTTGGGGCTCGTCAAGTGATCCCTCTTCCTGAAGTTTCTCAACCAGGACGCTCATCAGTCTTAACAAGAATTACAGAAGTTTTTACTCCAGAAATGGCAATAAACCGTTATAACACAGGATTGAACTATAACATCGGTGCAAGTGCGAGTAATCAATTTAGTCTAAAAGAAGATAAAACCATAGGATTTATTGCTGCGATAGGTTTTAGAAGCAATACTGAGTACTATGCCGATTATGCTACTGGAACAACCAATAAAGAAAACAGCAGTGGAATTACACCAGAAACTTCTCAAAATGGAGAATTAGGTAAAATTACCAAATTAGCGAGTGGTCTTGCAGGTATTTCACTTAAGACAGAAAAGTCAAAATACAAGCTTAACTTACTTAATTTACGCAGTGCAGAGTCTAATGCAATTAATGCGGTTTTTCAAGACTACTTAGAGAACCCTTATATTGGTATTGCAAATGTTCTTACCTATACAGAACGTAATATTGTTTCTATCCCCTTTAGTGCAAAACACGTTTTAAATGAAGGAAAATCTACCATAGAGTGGAAAGTGGCCCCTTCTTTTGCAGAAGTCTTTGACAAGGATTTTAAAAAGACGGTATTTGAAACAAATCAAGAACGCTCTTATTTTGTCCTCTCTCCTGCAACCACGCAATTACCACAACGTTTATGGAGAACCTTAAGAGAAGACGCCCTTGCCAGTACATTTTTATACTCACATGATTTTGAAAGAGGTAAAGTCGAAGGGAAGTTGAAAACAGGAGCCGCTTATTCTACTAAAAACAGGAGCTTTAGAACGGCTAATTATTCGGTTGACTTTATTGGTCGAAGTGAAAATTTATTGGGAGACCCCAATAATCTCCTTCAAGCAGAAAACTTATGGACGCCACAAAATAATAATGGCTCTTACATTTTTGGAGACTTTCAACGTACCAATCAGTATGATGCAAAGAGTAGAACTACTGCAGCTTTTGTCTCAGCTGAACTAAAATTGAATGATGCGTGGAAATCAGTGATTGGTCTTCGCTTTGAAAATTACCTTGTAAAATATACGGGAGAGAGCTTAGAACTAGATATTTTTGATAATGCAGAGTTGATTAATGTAAGTGATTTTTTCCCTTCATTAAATGTGATAAGAAGTCTTGACGAGGATACTAATCTTCGTTTTTCCTATGCCAGAACAACAGCACGACCTAGTTTTAAAGAAAACTCTGCAGCGCGCATTTTTGATCCCATTACAGAGCGCTTTTTTATTGGGAATACAGACTTAAACCCCTCTTATATTAATAACTTAGATTTACGTTATGAAAAATATGGGGAAGGAAATCAATTCTTTGCTTTAAGTGTTTTCTTTAAACAGTTAACTGATCCTATTGAAATTGTAGCATTTGACTTTAATACTGCCAATCAGTTAATTGCACGAAACAATGAATCTGCAACCGTAGCTGGAGTTGAAGTTGAGTACCGCAAGAACTTACTTGATAACAGCACAAAAAAACTTTCTCTTAATGTCAATGCATCTTTCATACAGTCTAGACAACGCATGAGTGATGGAGAGTATGATGGACGTGTAATCACAGAACCCAATAGAACCATCGATCCTTATCGTGTTTTACAAGGACAATCTCCATTTTTGATCAACACAGGAGTAACCTATACCCTTCCTGAATCAAATCTCGATGCGAGTCTTTTCTACAACGTACAGGGGAAAACACTTGAAGTAGTGGGTGTTGGGAATATTCCAGATGTCTATACAGATCCTTTCAATAACTTAAACTTAACCGTAATAAAAAAGTTCGGCACAGATAATAATCAAACCCTTACCTTGAAAGTTCAAAATATTTTGAATGATTCTAGACAGAGCTACTATGACTACTTTGGGGAACAACAATTGCCTTTCTCGTTATACAACCTTGATAGAATGATTACTTTGGGATATAATATTAGGTTCTAAGCCTTGATAATACAATGAAAAACGAGTAGATTTACCACATAAGTAAAACATGGAGAATCTATATTTTTATATTGTGATATTATTGGCTGTTTTAGCCATAGGAGATTTAATTGTCGGCGTTAGTAATGACGCTGTCAACTTTTTAAATTCGGCCATAGGATCAAAAGCGATTTCATTTCGCAATATCATGATTTTAGCCAGTATAGGAATTGCTCTAGGAGCCATATTCTCCAGTGGTATGATGGAGGTTGCGCGTAAAGGAATCTTTAATCCTTCGGCTTTTAGCTTTCAAGAAATCATCTACATTTTTATGGCCGTGATGATTACGGATATCCTCCTTCTGGATTTTTTTAACACCCTGGGGATGCCTACCTCAACGACTGTTTCTATCGTTTTTGAATTACTGGGTGCTGCCGTTATGATGGCAATGATAAAAATTTTAGCTAACAGTGGCAATATAGGAGAGTTAGAGAATTATATTAATACCGCTAAGGCATCACAAATTATTTTTGGAATCTTGCTCTCTGTGTTCGTCGCCTTTACAATAGGGGCGATAGTGCAATGGATCTCTCGCTATCTGTTAACTTTCTTCCTAGAAAAGACTTCTGCAATAAAGAAAGCGCTTTTTGGGGGAGTTTCTTTAGCCGCCCTCTCCAACTTTATTTTAATCAAAGGAATCAAAGGGACTGAATATGCCGATATTTCATTTTCACTTCTAGGAGATCAAACAATAAAGGAATTTCTTAATAATGAAATGATCCTAGTGAATGGGTTAAATCTATTGATTTGGTATTTGATTTCTTTTGGATTAATAAAATTCACTCAAATTAATATTTTCAAATTAATCATCGCTATAGGAACCTTTGCCCTAGCACTTGCTTTTGCAGGGAATGACTTGGTTAATTTTATTGGGGTCCCTATCGCCGCTTTTCAATCTTATGAGATTTGGGTTGCTTCTGGAGTAGCCGCCGAAAGTTTTCCAATGAATGCCTTAGACGCTAAAGTACCTACCCCTACTTTATTCTTATTTGCTTCAGGAATGGTTATGATATTAACGCTTTGGTTTTCCTCAAAAGCAAAAGGAGTAGTACAAACTTCCCTAGATTTGTCTAGTCAAAATGACACCAAAGAGCGTTTTAAACCTAACGCACTCTCTAGGGGAATGGTTCGTTTTTTTAGTTGGACCAGTGATCAAGTGATTCGATTTATCCCACTATCTTCACAGAAGAAAATCAAAAAACAATTTGAATTAGTTCCCCTTGATTCTTCAGAAGACTGGACAGATAACGCCCCTTCTTTTGATATGATGCGCGCAAGTATCAATCTTGTTGTAGCGGCTGTATTGATTTCTGCAGCGACCTCTCTAAAGCTTCCCTTATCTACGACTTATGTTACTTTCATGGTTGCAATGGGAACATCTCTGGCAGATAAAGCTTGGGGGAGAGATAGTGCTGTATATCGAGTGGCTGGAGTGTTAAACGTAATTGGAGGATGGTTTTTTACCGCTTTTAGTGCCTTTACCGTTTGTGGTATTATCTTATACTTGTTTCACATTGGTGGTCCTGTGGCCATTGCATCAATCTTTTTTGTGGTACTGCTTATTACAGGAAAAAATTTCTTGAACCATCGAAAGAAATCAAAGGAAATTGAAGTAGAATCTCCCATCTTAAAATCTGGGAGTCATTCTTATATTGGGGTGATTAAAGAAGCAGATGAAAATATCACACAGGTTGCTATAGACACCCATCAAGCTTTTACCCTGGTTATTGAAGGGCTTTCCTCTCAAAATCTTAAGAAGCTTAGCAAGGCCAAAAAGAAAGTAAATAATTTAGAAGAAAGTATCCACGACCTTAGATCCAATTTGTTTTCTTTTATTCGAAAATTAGAAGATAATAGTGTTGAAGCGAGTCGATTTTATATTGACACTTTGGTACATATTCAAGACATCATAGAGGACATCGATTATCTTGTCAACATAAGCTATGATCATATCAATAATAATCACAGTAAATTAAAACTAAGTCAAATTCGGGGACTAAAAGAAATCTCTCAGTTAATTGACTTATTGCTTCAAGGTTCTATTAACGCTTTTGAAGATAACTCCTTAAAACAACTGGGGGAAGTGTTAGGGAAAAAGGAGGATATGATTGCTACGATTGACGATAAGATCAATGAACAGATTAGCTTGACAAGGGTGGAGGAACGAAGTCCAAAAAACACAAGATTGTATTTTAATATACTCCTAAAGTCGAAAGATTTAATTCGCCACAAAATAATCTTAATTGATTCGTTTTATCAAACGACAAATCAACTAAAGACGAATTTATAAGTGTTAACGTTCTACAGAAACTACTTTAGTTTGTGATTCAAAAGTTAATTTTTGTAAGATCTTATTGTTTTTAAACTCAACTTCTGTTAAGTCTTTATTATCCCAAAACAACCAAGTGCCATTGCGTTTTCCACGTGAGTAGTTGGCAACACAAAGTAAATCTCCTTCTTCAGAATACTTGACCCATTTCCCATGAAGCTTATTATTCTTAAAATAACCTTCTTGTGCCAGCTGACCATTTTCATGGTAAGTATTAACCTTGGTTAATTTGCCTTCTTTAACGGTAACCGTTTTTAAAGTTTCATTATTCTCCTGTGCCATTACAGTCACTCCTAGCATTAAAACGAATGTTAAAATATAAGTTCTCATAGGGATTGTTTTATGATTACATATCAAATATATAACATTAATTTAATATATAGGCAATAATTAGATAACATTAATTTAACATTGGGGGTTGAAGCATAAAAAAAACCCCATTAAGGGGCTGTTTTACAGATATTTAGTCTTAAGAACCACACATTAAACAATCGTCATCTTCGCTTTCACGAGACTGATCTAACATGGTTTTTAACTCTTCTGGGGTTAAAGGCTCTACGGGTACAGCGGCGGGTTTAGCTGCTGTATTGGCTTTTAATGGTGCCTGTGCAGCGGCTGCAGCGGCTGTTTCAGGCACTTGTGCTTTCTCTTTGTTACTCAAGGTAAATTTAATCGCATCTACGGCTGATTTAGTTCTCAAGTAATACATCCCTGTCTTCAAACCTGACTTCCATGCATAGAAGTGCATAGAAGTTAATTTTGCCATGGTGGCTCCTTCCATAAAGAGGTTTAAGGATTGAGATTGATCGATAAAGTAACCTCTATGGCGAGACATGTCGATGATGTCTTTCATGCTTAGCTCCCAAACTGTTTTATACAGCTCTTTGATCTCTGCTGGAATCCCCTCAATGTTTTGAACTGATCCATTTGCACGCATCAACTCTTGCTTCATATCTTCTGTCCACAAACCTAGTTCGACTAAATCTTCTAAAAGGTGTTTGTTTACAACGATAAACTCTCCAGAGAGTACACGACGAGTGTAGATGTTAGACGTATAGGGTTCAAAACATTCGTTGTTTCCAAGAATTTGAGAAGTAGATGCTGTTGGCATAGGTGCAACGAGAAGAGAGTTACGCACACCGTGCTTTTTAACTTGTTTACGTAAAGCTGCCCAGTCCCAGCGACCACTTAATTCTTCGTCTTTCACACCCCACATATTGTGCTGGAATTCTCCTTTTGACATCGGAGAACCTTTAAATGTAGAGTAGGGTCCATCTTTTTCTGCTTCTTCCATAGAGGCAGTTACTGCAGCAAAATAGAGGGTTTCGAAAATGTCTTGGTTTAAGTCTTTTGCTTCTTGCGAAGTAAATGGTAGGCGCAGTTGTATAAAGGCATCGGCTAATCCTTGTACTCCTAGTCCTACTGGACGATGGCGCATATTAGAATTCTCAGCTTCTTGAACCGGATAGTAGTTACGATCAATTACACGGTTCAGGTTTTTAGTGACTTGCTTGGTCACACGGTAAAGTTCGTCATGATCAAAAGCTCCGTCTTTTACGAACATAGGCAAGGCAATCGAGGCTAAGTTACATACAGCAACTTCGTCTGGAGAGGTATACTCCATGATCTCTGTACATAGGTTAGAAGAACGAATGGTTCCTAGATTCTTTTGATTCGACTTGCGGTTCGCTGCATCCTTGTACAACATATAAGGTGTTCCCGTTTCGATTTGCGATTCTAATATTTTCTCCCATAATTCACGCGCACGAATGGTTTTACGACCTTTTCCTTCACTTTCGTATTTGGTGTATAACGCATCGAATTCGTCACTGTGACATTTGTACAGATCTGGACATTCGTTTGGACACATTAGGGTCCATTCTGCATCTGCTTCTACCCTTTTCATGAATAAATCTGGCGTCCACATGGCATAGAATAAATCACGTGCACGCATTTCTTCTTTTCCGTGATTCTTTCTTAAATCGAGGAAATCAAATATATCGGCATGCCATGGTTCAATGTAAATAGCAAAAGAGCCTTTTCGTTTACCCCCACCTTGATCTACATAACGAGCGGTGTCGTTGTAAACACGGAGCATGGGAACAATTCCATTAGAAGTTCCGTTAGTTCCAGAGATATAAGAGCCTGTCGCTCTAACATTGTGTATCGATAGACCAATTCCTCCTGCAGACTGAGAAATTTTAGCCGTTTGTTTTAAGGTATCATAAATCCCGTCAATACTATCATCTTGCATGGCCAAAAGGAAGCAAGAAGACATTTGTGGTTTTGGTGTTCCAGAGTTGAACAGGGTTGGTGTTGCGTGGGTAAAGAAACGTTTAGACATCAGCTCATAGGTCTCTAAAACCGAATCAATGTCATCCATGTGAATCCCTACAGAAACGCGCATCAACATATGCTGTGGGCGTTCAACTATTTCACCGTTAAGTTTAAGTAAGTAAGAACGCTCTAAGGTTTTAAAACCAAAGAAGTCATAGCCAAAATCGCGATTATAAATGATGCTTGAGTCAAGGACTTCTTTGTTCTTTTGAATGATGTTATAAACCTCGTCAGAGAGTAAAGGTGCATCTTTACCTGTTCTGGGGTTAACATATTTGTACAAGTCCGTCATTGTTTCAGAGAAGGACTTCTTAGTGTTTTTGTGCAGATTCGATACAGAAATACGCGCAGCCAGTTGTGCATAGTCTGGGTGCGAAGTGGTCATTGTTGCGGCAATTTCAGACGCTAGATTATCCAACTCAGAGGTAGTCACTCCATCATAAAGCCCTTCGATCACTCGCATCGCAACACGAACTGGATCAACCAGTGGATTTAAATCATAACATAACTTTTTTACCCTTGCGGTAATTTTATCGAACATAATGGGCTCTTTATGCCCGTCTCTTTTGACTACAAACATGCACTTTTGGTTTTAACGATTATTTCATTGGTATAGTTGCTTGTCAACAATACCGGTGTTTTTTATAACTAGAAGGAACTTCTAGAAATCTGCGTCGAAACTAATTTTAGTTTCTTGATCTTCGGCGTTTAAAACACCTGCCTTTTGATATTCTGACACACGCTTCTCAAAGAAGTTGGTTTTCCCTTGTAGGGAAATCATGTCCATAAAATCAAATGGGTTGGTCACATTAAATTCTTTTGGGCAATTTAACTCAACCAATAAGCGGTCTGTCACAAACTCAAGGTATTGTGTCATTAACTTAGAATTCATCCCAATCAAGCTAACTGGTAATGATTCTGTTACAAACTCGCGCTCGATGTTTAGGGCATCTAAAATAATTTCTTGGATACGCTCTGTAGGCACTTTGTTCACAAGGTGATGGTTGTGTAAGTGCACGGCAAAGTCACAGTGTACTCCTTCATCTCGTGAGATTAACTCATTGGAGAAAGTTAGTCCTGGCATAAGCCCGCGTTTCTTTAACCAATAAATTGAACAAAATGCTCCAGAAAAGAAAATCCCTTCTACAGCAGCAAAGGCAATAAGACGCTCTGCAAAAGAATCTGAATCTATCCATTTTAATGCCCACTCTGCTTTTTTCTTAATGGCAGGGAAAACCTCAATTGCACGGAACAATTGATCTTTTTCGGCCTCATCTTTAACATAAGTGTCGATCAATAAAGAGTAGGTTTCAGAATGGATGTTTTCCATCATGATTTGGAAACCATAGAAAAACTTCGCTTCAGAATATTGAACTTCGTTGACAAAGTTCTCTGCTAAATTTTCATTGACAATTCCATCAGAAGCAGCAAAGAAAGCTAAGATGTGTTTGATGAAGTATTTTTCATCTGCACTTAACTTGTCGTTCCAATCTGTAAGATCCTGGTGTAAATCGATTTCTTCTGCCGTCCAGAAACTTGCTTCCATCTTCTTATACCACTCCCAAATGTCGTGGTGTTTGATTGGAAAAATTACGAATCTGTCTTTGTTTTCTTGAAGTATCGGTTCTACTGCTGCCATAATCTCGTCATTTTGAATTTCTAGTTCTGTTTTTGTCTCTAACAAAGATTTAAAATTGTGAGAAGAAATAAAAGTCATACTTATCCACAATGACCTATAGTTTTTAACAAAACACCCTTAAATTACAACAAATCGCTAAAATAGACTAGTTTTTAACAATATGTTAATCAAGTGTTTAAACTGATTTTTCAGCTCTTAAGCCCTATAAAACCTAGAAACGCAAATTGGCTTTTTCTTCTGCAACTTTTTCAAGCGAATTATACCAGTCTTTTCCAAACTTTCTAATCAAGGCTTCTTTGACAAATTTGTAGACGGGAACTTTTAATTGTTCTCCTAAACTGCAAGCATCACTACAGATTTGCCAATGGTGATAATTGACCGCTGCAAATTCTGAATATTGTTGTACACGAACGGGGTATAAATGACAAGAAACGGGTTTTTTCCAGTCAATTTTACCATCTAAATAGGCTTTTTCTATCCCACAAGCAGCATGACCTTGATCGTCAAAGACGGTGTAAACACATTCTTTTCCTTCTATGATAGGGGTTTCCCATTCTCCATCCCAGCCTTTTATGTATAGCCCTTGCTGCTCAATTTCAGCTAAACCTTTTTCATTGAGATAAGGCCGAATGGCCTCAAAGTTTTTTTCTAATTCCTTTAATTCTCCTTCTTCGAGTGGTGCTCCTGCTTCTCCTTCTACACAACATGCGCCTTTGCACTGTTGTAGATTACAAACGAAATCTTTTTCAAATAAATCATCTGAAACCAATGTTTTATCAATCTGCATCATGGGTCAAAGATAGTTTTTTGAAGAGGATAAATTCGTTTTGAATCTCACAAAAGCAAAGAGAATTGATGTACTTTTGCTTTATAAAACACAAAGAGATGGCATTTGACTTAAAAGAAGTATTTACCGCTGGAATGGTCTTATTTGCTGTAATTGATATTATCGGCAATATTCCATTAGTGATTTCATTAAGAGAAAAAGTTGGGCATATTCAATCTGAAAAAGCCTCAATTGTATCAGGGATCATCATGATTGCTTTTCTTTTTGTAGGAGAAGAAATCCTGAAACTCATTGGGATTGACACCAATTCTTTTGCCATTGCAGGATCTTTTATCATCTTTTTCCTGGCGCTTGAAATGGTCTTAGGCGTCAATCTCTTCAACAATGACGAACCGGATACAGCCTCAATCGTTCCGCTTGCGTTTCCCATGATCGCAGGAGCAGGAACCTTAACTTCTTTACTTTCCCTTAGAGCAGAATATCACGTGATTAATATCATTATTGCTATTGTGATCAACATCATTATTGTGTATGTGATTTTAAAATCTTCTAGTAGAATCGAAAAACTGCTGGGACGATCTGGAATTAATATTATTCGAAAAGTTTTTGGCGTAGTCCTATTAGCTATTGCTGTAAAACTCTTTACATCAAACGTGCAGCAACTCTTTTAAACCATATACTATGAAAAACTTCTTGCGTGTTATGGCAGTACTGGCCTTAGGAATGATGATTTTTAACCTCACTATGATTGACTGGGAAATGCCTACAGAAGGAGACAGCCTGGTCGCCATTATTGGAATTTTAGCTTCAGGTTCTGCTTTACTTTTAATTTGGATTCTTTTGCTATCGCTAAAGATAAATGCCAAGCAAAAAGGGAAGGACTTTTAATTAATCCAAAGGTTTTTCTTTAAGCTCTTGCAAGGCTTTTTTGATAAATTCGTCCTGTCGATGAAGTATTTTTAAGTGCGCAGCTTCGTCAAAAAGCTGTAATCCTAAATAGGAATGTATTGCGGTGGTAGCAAGTTCCTCATTTTCTGGTTGCAAAGGAACTCCTTGCTCTTTTATGTATTGCTTCAAAGCGGTGATCCATCTTTCTTTTTCTGCTAAAGCGGAAGTTATAAATGCTTCCCGATCTAGGTCTTCAAAGTCTTTACGGCGTTGATCTAATTCTCTAAAGACAAAGTGATTTATTAGATTAGAGCGTAAAAGATAACTGCTCCATTCTTCGTCTAAACTTGCTGTGTTTGCCACATAAATATCTGGCACAATCCCGCCGCCGCCATAAACCACTCTTCCTTTTGGAGTTGTAAACGCAAGGGAGTCATTTTGAGGTATTTTTGTCGCATCGGCAATTTCTCCTGTTTGGTAACGCTCTTGAACTTCGTCATAATAAGCTTCGTTCCCTTTGTCATAAGCCCGTTGTATAGATCGTCCTGTAGGGGTGTAATAACGCGCTGTGGTTAAGCGAACTGCTTCTTTAGTCCCTAAGGGCATTTGCTGTTGTACTAAGCCTTTCCCAAAACTGCGCTGCCCTAAAATCCAAGCGCGATCATTGTCTTGCAGTGCTCCTGCCACTACTTCACTTGCAGAGGCAGATTCGCCATTAATCAAAACATAGACTTGTCCCTCTTCAAAGACACCTTCTTTTGTGGCATAAGTTACCTCTTGCTCTCCTTTGTTGCTTTCGACCATAACGATCGACTTGCCTTCGCTCAAGAAGGTATCGGCAATTTCTTCGGCAGTATCTAAATATCCTCCTGGATTATTACGCAGGTCTAAAATTAGCTGCGTCATTCCTTGCTGCTTAAGGGATGTCATGGCTTTGCCAAACTCTCTTGAAGTTGTTTCTGCAAAACGATTGATCTGGATATAGCCTATTTCTGGTTCGACTAAATAGTGCGCGACAGAGGTAATAGGAACCGCTCCGCGGTTTAATTCTACCATTAGGTTTTTTTGCTCAGTAGGGCGAAAGAGTGATAGTTTTAAAGGACTGTCTTCTTCTCCTCTAAGGATGTTAACAATGTCTTGGCTTTGCAATTGCTTCCCATAAAGGGTGTCTTGATTGGCAATTAATATTCTATCCCCCGCCAAAATTCCAGCCGCCTTACTGGGACCCCCCGGAAGAACTCGCACCACATTAACGGTATCGTTTACCATAAAGAAGCTCACCCCTATCCCGACAAAATTTCCCTGCATATTCTCTGCCATACGAGACAATTCTTCTTTGGAGATATAGAAAGAGTGGGGGTCTAACTTTTTGATTAAATCTTGAATTACCTCTGTGGCTAAACTATCTGTATCAATTTGATCGACATAATATTGATCTAAATACCGCATAAATTGTGACAGTTTTTGATTTCCTGTCATCGGTTGGCGTACTACATTTTGAACGATTTGTTGATTACTCCCAATCAAGAACCCTAGCGTTATTGAAAGTAGCACAACTACCCACATATAGACGGTGTAGGACTTCATTCGCTTTTGTTTTCTAAAGAAAAATGTTCAACTACTACCCCAGCTTTTTTTAGAAAATCAACCCCAGACAGATCTTTATAAGCAGTGGCATAAACCACGCGCTTGATGCCCGATTGATGGATTAATTTAGAACATTCTTTACAAGGTGAAAGAGTAATATAGAGGGTTGCACCCTGACACGATTGTGTCGAAGAAGCAACTTTTAGGATGGCATTTGCCTCGGCGTGTAACACATACCATTTTGTATAGTGTTCTTCGTCTTCGCAAACATTTTCAAAACCCGAAGGGGTGCCATTATAGCCGTCAGAAATAATCATCCGATCTTTGACAATTAGGGCACCTACTTTCTTGCGTTCGCAGTATGAGAGGTCTCCCCAAGTCCTTGCCATTGAAAGATATGCGCGATCGTATTGTGCTTGTTTATTCATGCTAAACGAAGATATCAATTTTGAGGCTTAATTCTTTAAAAAAGATTTTAAAAACATCCCCCTTAGTGTAAACAAAAATGCCCAGATTCCCGCTAGCGAAGGTTTAGGTTTTTTTCCTTTCCCTAGGCGTTGAATTTGCAACTCATACCATGGGAGTTCTACCCCACCCATTTTATCTAACAGTTGGATTCCTATCCTGGGGACAGGAGTTTCAAAGCGGCTTTCTTTTCCGTCAAAAATATCTTGAGCCAGATTGGGGTACAAACAAAAAGGTCTTCCCAGGCCTATCACATCCATCGCTCCTCCTGCAAGGGCTTCTTCCATCACTTTTACCGATCGAAATCCACCGGTAAGCAACAAAGGTTTGTCGGTTATTTTACGTGCTTTCTTGATATAATCTAAGAAATAAGCTTCTCGCTCAACGGTACTTTGTTTGCGGTTCCCTTTTACCATGGCAGGCTTTTCATAGGTCCCCCCAGAAATTTCAATCAAGTCCATCCCCTCGCGTGAAAGAATTTGAACGACTTCCATCGATTCTTCTTCGGTAAAACCACCGCGTTGAAAATCGGCAGAATTAATTTTAATTCCCACCGGATAATCTGGTCCTACTTGCTTGCGAATCTCACGATAGACTTCCAAGACAAAACGGGCTCTATTTTCTAGTGGACCGCCCCATTTATCTGTTCTGGTGTTGCTAATTGGGGATAAAAACTGACTCACCAAATAGCCATGTGCCCCATGAATTTGACAGCCCGTAAAACCGGCTTCTTTCATGATTCTTGCCGCATTCCCAAAGCGTTTAATGATGTCCCAAATCTCCTCTTCTGTTAGCGGAGTAGCGACTTTAAACATTTTAGAGGCGCCCCCCATTTTTAATGGGACCGCCGAAGGCGCAACAACTTCTCTATTGATTGAACCAAAGGCTTGACGCCCTGGATGATTCAATTGTGGCCATAAATGCACGCCCGTTCCTTCTACCGTTTTTGCCCACTCTTTTAATAATTCAAAATGGGTATAATCTTCCACCACAACATTTCTGGGCTCCCCCAGCGCCTTGCTGTCAATCATTACATTTCCTGTAATCAAAAGACCCGGATTCCCTTTTGCCCATACTTTGTAAGCATTAATCAAGGTCTTTGTAGGAGCATTGCTCAAGGTCCCAATGTTTTCACTCATGGCCGATTTTGCAATGCGATTTATTAAAACAGAACCATTGGGTAATGTAAAGGAAGAAGCAATTTTTTTCATGAAAATAAATATATTAGAAAAGGAAGATAGTTAGATTCTTTCAACTATCATAACAAGGGCGAGCAGGAAGATTATCCCCCCTAATCCCAAACGCCAAAACTTTAAGAAACGATACCTTTTTGAGATAAAAAAGTTGAGTAATAACACGGCTAAAACAATGGCTAACTGGGCTAATTCTACTCCTAAAGCAAAAGAAAAAAGACCGACAATTGCGGCATCGGGTTCAACCATCATCGCAAAAAAGCGTCCAAAACCTAAGCCATGAATTAAGCCAAAAAGAAAGGTTAATACACTGCTAAAACCATTTGTACTTGGCCTTTTTTGCAATAACAACGGGAAACAGCCCACCGCAATAGTAATAGGGATTAATAATTCTATCCAATAACTAGAAAAACCATAGCCAGCATAATAGTTGCCAATCAAAGAAAGACTGTGCCCCAGGGTAAATAAGGTTACCCACCACAAAAGTTTTTTCCAGTCATTAATCCCAAAAGGCAAACTTAAAGCAACAATAAAATACAAGTGATCTAAGCCGTTAAGATCAGTAACATGTTGAAATCCTAATGTGGTATAAAATTGAAAAGTCTCCATTATAAACCTCTTTCTTTTTGAATAGCTTCATAAGCCGCTTGCACCTGCTGAAATTTTTCTTGCGCGCCTTTTTTTAGAGCTTCATCCTGTGTTTGTAACTTGTCGGGGTGATATTTTTTCGCCATGGTGCGATAGGCTTTTTTTACTTCAGCATCGCTAGCACTAGAGCTAATTTCAAGGATTTTATAGGCGTTGTCTGCAGATTTAACAAACATCGCTTTAATGCTTTCAAAATCCATGGAACGCAACTGCAGGGCATTAGCGATTTGAAGAATTTTTTGGACCTCAAGCTCAGCTATATGTCCATCGGCATTCGCAATGGCAAAAAGAAAGTGTAAAATCTGGAGGCGGGTTTCATATGGAGCTCTTTGAGCAAACAAACGAGTTATCTCATTTAAGTTTTGCTGCTCTTTTTTAATCTCTGTATTGAATTTTGCGAAGATTGAAGAAGCATAGGCCTCTCCATAATTACTGATAAAATAATTCCGTACAAAGCGCAACTCCCTTTCATCTACCTTCCCATCTGCCTTTATTACAATGGCTGCAAGAGAGAGTAAATTCAGCTGTACTTGGTCGGCTTGCATTCGCTGGGATTGAACACTAGCAAAAGGGTTGCGTCTTTCTTGACGAAAAAGCTGCTCTAAAACACTCCCAATAAAATAGCCTAAGATTGCACCGCCAAAGCGAAAATAAGTATATCCTAATATGGCCGTTATCCACTTTATCATTCTCTTGATCTTTCTAAGAACAAAGATAACTTTAACTTTAAAATGAGGACAACTACAATGTCAAAATGAGAAAACTCTTTATCTTTGCCTAAGCAAAAAAAAAAAACAATTATGTATCCAGCTGAATTAGTACAACCTATGCGCGACGAGTTAACCGCAGTAGGTTTTAAACAAGTAAATGAAGTAGAGACGATTGAAGCGGCTATCAATGCAGAGGGTACCACCTTAGTTGTCGTAAATTCTGTTTGTGGCTGTGCCGCAGCTAATGCAAGACCTGGGGTTAGATTTTCACTAGATAACGAAAAAGTCCCTAGTTCCTTAGTAACTGTTTTTGCAGGAGTAGATCGAGAAGCAACAGATGCAGCTCGTTCTATGATGGTGCCTTTTCCTCCTTCTTCTCCTTCAATGGCATTGTTTAAAGACGGAGAATTAGTGCATATGTTAGAACGTCACCATATCGAAGGTCGTCCTGCAGATATAATTGCTGCTAACTTAAGACAAGCTTACGACGAGCACTGCTAAACCAATCTAAAGGTGGATGTTAAAGCTCCTCGCTTATCCCTTTTCTTTTCTCTATTACTGCTTTTTTAGTAGTTGTCTCTTGTTTTTCCATCCTATTCAAGTCTTTTGTTTGCGATGGATAAATATCAATGCTCAAAAAAAAGCAATAGATGTTTTGAACTTTCTTCTTTTAAGATGCCTCAATCTTTTAGGGACAAGAATCGACTTTAAAACATCAGATTCTCTCCCACAAGAAGGAACTTTGATCTTTGCAGCAAATCATCAAAGTACTTATGATATCCCGCCCCTTATTTGGTATTTGAGAAAACATCATCCTAAGTTTGTCGCCAAAAAAGAATTGGGAGAAGGGCTACCCAGTATTTCTTATCATCTGCGCAATGGCGGCAATGTTTTAATTGACCGAAAAGCACCTTTGGCTTCGTTAGAAGCCATTGCTAGTTTTGCAGAAAATGTACAACAAAACAACTGGTCAGTGGTGATCTTCCCCGAAGGGACAAGAACCCGTAATGGGCAACCTAAAAAATTTCAACGAGCAGGTTTGCGCACGTTACTTAACAACATTAAAGACCCTGTTTTAGTTCCTATTAGCATTAACAACTCTTGGAAATTAGCCCAGTGGAAATACTTCCCCATGCCATTAGGAGTACGTTTAGAGATAAAGGTTCAAAAAGCTATTTTACCTCAAGAAATGGAAATGGAAAAAGCGATTGATTTGTTAGAAAATGCCGTAAAAATAGGGGTTAAAAGTTAGCCTTTCGCTTTTCTAAAAAGGCTTGTGTTCCTTCTTTAAATTCTGGATGGCCAAAGCATTGGCCAAAGGCTTTAATCTCTTGTTCAAAACCGTCTGCGCCTTCTTGATAACCCGCATCAATCGCAGCCAATGCATGTCCCAAAGCATTAGAAGAATTCTGCATGATTTTATCGGCTAATATTGCCGCGCTCGCTAAAAGTTCTTCTTGAGCAACCACCTGGGTAACAAGACCAACTTGCAAGGCTTCTTCTGCCCCCATCATTCTACAGGTCAAAATCAAATCTGTTGCTCTACCACGGCCAATGAGTTGCGCCAAACGTTGGGTTCCCCCATAGCCTGGAATTACACCCAAAGAAGTTTCAGGTAGGCCCATACGGGCATTTTTTGAAGCAATTCTAATATGGCAGGACAAGGCCAATTCGAGTCCTCCGCCTAATGCAAAACCATTGATGGCTGCAATCACTGGCTTAGAAGATTGTGCAATTAAATCAAAAACCTTCTCTTGTCCTTTACGCGACAATGCTTCACCTTGCTGGGCGTCAAACAGAGCAAATTCTGCTATATCTGCTCCCGCAACAAAAGCTTTTTCACCGCTTCCCGTTAAGACAATTACACGAATTTCACTGTCCTGTGCTAGGCCTTGAAATAAATGATGAAGCTCTTCTAATAGTGCAGCATTCAAGGCGTTTAATTTTTTAGGTCGATGTAAACTTACCCATGCAATTTTATCTTGTTTTTCAACTAAAAGGTGCTCAAATGTCATCATTGATTTATCGGTTTAATTCTATATAAAAAGTGGTTCCTTTTTCAAAAGACGAGTTAAAATCTATGGTCCCGTTAAGAGAAGAAATGATATTTTTTACAATGGCTAAACCCAGTCCCATCCCTCCAGTTTTAGTGGTGAACTTGGGCTCAAATACCCTAGGGATATCATCTGGCGAAATCCCTGTGCCATTATCTTTAATCTGAACCTTTAGTTTTTGTTTAGTCGCTCTTAAGGTAACTTCAATCGCAGGAGACTTTCCTTGAGGGACAGCCTGAATCGCGTTCTGTATTAAGTTGGTCATTACCCTAATCCATTGGGTTCTATCGATTGGCCAAACAACTGCTTTTGATGGGAAATTTAATTTGATTTTTGCATTGTCAAAAATCTCTGTGGCAAGACGTGTAATTTCTGTAATGTCCTCTTCTAGGATATTAGGTTGTGGAAGGGTGGCAAAATCAGAGAAAGCACTAGCTACCCTACTCATGGTATCGATTTGCTCAATCAAGGTTTTAGAGAAATCGTTTAGTTTATCCAAACCGTTTTCTGCTGAAGGATCAAACCGTTGCTGAAAGCTTTGAATGGTCAATCGCATAGGGGTTAACGGGTTTTTAATCTCATGGGCTACCTGTTTGGCCATTTCTTGCCAGGCTTGCTCCCGTTCACTTTTTGCTAATTTTTCTGCACTCGCTTCTAAGGCATCTAACATGCTGTTAAAAGAGGTCACTAAACTGTCTATCTCTTTACTGGCATTATCTAGTGTAACCCTTTTATTGCCTTTTAAGAGACCTATTTTATCGATTTTATTTCGAAGGTTTTCTATCGGTCGTGTGATAAATCCTGACAATAAAAAGGCAAAAGAAAAAGTAATAATCGTCATTAATAAAGAGATCTGGTATACCCGAGTTAAAAAGGTATTTAACTCTGTCGTGCTAAAAGATACATCTTCAAAATAAGGAAAATATAAAATCACATAAGGCTGCCCATTGTCATCTGACAAGACACTGTAGGAGGATTGAAATTTTCCTTTTTCAGCTTGATTTTGTTGTAATAACCGAAGGCTTTGATCTTCGAATAATTGCGCAACCACTTCTTGGGACAAGCGATAATTTTCATCCTCTTCACCCATTTCTGCATAAGAGTAAAAAAGGGGTAAACCCTCTAGGGTAAAAAGTGCGTATTGTACTTTGTGAATGGCTGCAATAGAAGTGAATTCTTGCTGATAATTCGCCTTTTTTTGTTGAATTTCTTGAAAAGCAGTGTCGCGCTGCATCAAATAATTTAAGTGGGTTTTTACCTGAGTTTCTTTTCGGAAGAGTCGCCTTAAATTATAATCTTCGCTTTGAGAATTGTATTGTAAATAGGAAGCAAAAAGAATCAACAAAAGAGAGAAAATCGTCAAGACAATCATGGAGAAAAATATCCTCGATCTTAATGAAATTTTTCTTCCTTTCATAACTTTAATCCTTGCGAACTTTTTGATACAGCTTGATTCCTAGCATCAATAAAACAGCTAATCCTATCAGAGATAATACTCCAAAAATCCAATGAAAACTGCTCTTTAAAATCACCAAAAAGACAATGGCAAAAAGCAATAAGGTTGCCCCTTCATTCCACACCCGCATAAACAGAGATGAATATTGTATGTCGTCCTTTTGAAAAGCTTTAAAGATGCGATGGGTCTTGAGATGATATAGAAATAGCAAACCCACAAAAAATAACTTAATTAACATCCAATCTTGTGTTAACCAAGACGGAATGATATAGAGTAAAAGCAGCGCAAAAATTGTCGCTAACACCGCCGAAGGCCACGAGATGATATACCATAAACGCCTTGCCATCAATTTGAGTTGTTCGGCAAGAATTTCTCGATCTGGACTTCCTTTTTCCATCGCCTCAATGTGATAAATAAATAAACGAGGCATATAAAACAAGCCGGCAAACCAAGTAATCACAAAGATTAAATGCAAAGATTTGATGTAATTGTAATAGGCGTCCACCTTGATATAAGATTAATTGTTCTGCTAAAAATACAAAAAGAAGAGAGCAAACGCTCTAGCTGAAAGCGATATATTTTCTCAGCTCTCGCTGTAAGAAGATGGCGGTAACCACCGTCGCGACCGCTTCTGCAATAGGAAAAGAGATCCACACCCCAAAAGAACCATAATAACGCGGCAAGATCAACAGCAACGGAATAAAGAAAAAACCCTGTCTCGTCAAGGTCAATAATAAGGCAGGGATTGCTTTCCCAATCGCTTGAAAATAAGCCGAACCAATCAACTGAATCCCAATAATGGGTGTACTTAAAAAGACCCAAGTCAAAACATTTGCTGTTGTTGAAACTACTTCGGGTTCATTTGTAAACACCGCTGCAATATGATCGGCAAAAAAGACAATCATTACAAAAACCAACGTGGCTAATATCGTCGCATAAAGAATGGCTTTCTTGATGACTTCTACCACCCGCTCTTTTTTGTTTGCGCCATAATTAAAGCCTGCAATAGGAACAAAACCTTGTGTGATTCCCAGGATAGGGAAAAGAGCAAACATTAACATGCGGCTAATAATAGCATAAACGGCGACTAAATTCTCTCCTTCTAAGGTGAATAAAATATTATTCACTAAGAGGACAGTAACACTCACCACGGCTTGTCTTGCGAGGGTAACAAAGCCCAGTCCTCCCATCTCTTTGACAATTTTTAAATCGAGTAATAAATCATTCCAGCCTAAACTTAAATCTGATTTTTTAGATATAAAAAAATAGAGGATATAAGCTCCACAAATGGCATAAGACAAGGTGGTTGCCCAGGCGGCACCTTCCATCCCCCAGCCCATTTGATAGATAAAAACATAGTCTAAGATCAAGTTAGATATTGAAGGCAACACCATGGCGTACATGGCATTCTTTGGCTTGCCTTCTGCTCGTATGGTATTATTTCCCATCATACAGAAACCTAGAATGGGCACTCCAATCAACACAATGATATAATAAATTCTAGCTAAGGGATAAAGTGCCCCCTTTCCACCAAATAGTGGAATGATTTGTTCTAAAAACACCAAACCCATGATCATAAAACTTAGGGTAAAGAGAAAGGTTAGGGTCAACTGATTCCCAAATACTTTGTTCGCCCTAGCCTTTTCATTACTCCCTAAAGCACGAGAAATAATAGAACCTCCACCCATTCCAATGGACATTCCCAAAGCGGCAATAAAAAAAGAAACTGGAAGAACAACATTGATGGCTGCAATAGCATTAGCACCGATCCACTGTCCCACAAAAATGGTGTCAATTAAAATATTGAGTGACATCACTAGAATGCCAATGGAAGCTGGAACCGCTTGCCGTATCAATAGTTTGCCAATGGGGTCTGTCCCCATTTGTGTCGAGCGATCTGCCATTAGGCTTTTACCGGTGAAAGAGCCCATTCATCGACCCAGCGACTCATTACATTAATCCACTCTTCGCGATCATTAATGCAGGGAACTACTTCTAGGTGTTCTCCTCCATTATCTTCAAAATCTTCGGCAGCTTCCATCCCTATTTCTTCAAGGGTTTCTAGACAATCAGAAACAAAGGCTGGGGTAACCACAGCCATTTTTTTAGTGCCCCTTTTGGCGAAAGCCTCAATGGTTTTATCGGTATAAGGTTGCAGCCATGGATCAAGTCCCAGGCGCGATTGAAAAGAAGTGGAATAGGTCCCTTCTTTTAATTCTAAATATTCGGCGACTTGTTTTGTGGTTTCATAGCATTGATGACTGTAGCAAAATTCATGTGCTGGAGAGTCGGTTTGACAACATTTTCCGTCCATTTTACAGTGCGACTTTGTGATGTCTGACTTGCGAATATGGCGTTTTGGCACCCCGTGATATGAAAACAGTAAATGCTCCCATTCTTTGTCTTTTAAATAGTCTTGAATCGAATTTGATAAGACTCTAACATAATCTGGATGCTTGTAAAAGGGCGGCAAAGCAGTAAAGCTCATTTGCGGGAAATGCTGTTGACGCAATTCTTCTGCCAAAACTAAAATGGTCTCTGTCGTCGCCATAGCAAACTGGGGGTAGAGGGGTATAATAAGTGTCTCTGTCACCCCTTTATCGGATAAGGCTTGAAGCCCAGTTTTAATGGAAGGTTTCCCATAGCGCATCGCCAATTCTATAGGCACACTAGTCTTGTCTTGCACTTTCGCTTGAAGTCGTTCTGATAAAACGATTAAGGGAGATCCTTCTTCCCACCATATTTTTTTATAGGCTTTAGCCGATTTCTTTGGACGAGTATTTAAGATAATCCCCTTCACCAATAGGGTGCGGAATAGTTTAGGCAAATCAATTACCCTTTCATCCATTAAAAACTCTCCTAAATAGGTTTTTACATCTGGTGGATTTGGGCTGTCTGGCGACCCTAAATTGACCAATAAGACTCCTTTCATATGCTTTTTCTTTTCTTTTTTGGTGGATCGCTCCGCCAGCATTTTTTTTACGAAGATAAGGATAGTAGGTATTTTTTTGGAGTGGTGCCATATTTCTTTTTAAAGGCAGCGATAAAATGACTTGCAGTTGAGTAGCCTATTTTTAAGCCTACCTCATTTACATTGTATTTCCCCGATTCAAGCATTCGTCTTGCCTCTTCCATTTTATGCGACAATAAATAGCCATAAACCGTATCGCCATAGAGCTGTTTAAAGCCTTCTTTTAACTTGCTTAAACTTAGCTCGATCTCCTCAGACAATTCTTGTAAAGAGGGGGGTTCTGCCATGTGGGTTAAAATTATTTCTTTAGCTTGCCTAATCTTGCGCACATTTTCCTCGTCGACTAAAAATGGACATTGTTCACTGTTCGCATCCTCGCTCTTATTAAAATAAAGACTTAACAATTCATACACCTTCCCTTTGAGGTAAAGGGCCTGCATAGAGGGGTGAACATTTGCACTTAAAATTTGACTCAACACCACCGCCATACTGGGGGTAATAATTGAAGTATCATAGTACTTTTTAGTTAAATTATCTGGACTCAAAAAGTGGATATGGTCAGCGTCTTGAGAAAACAAACTGTGAAACTTTTTGATAGAAATAACTACACTCACCAGCCATGCATTAGGAGCTAACTTTAAATCCATGGGTAAATCTCGCTGGGGGTTAAACAACAAGATGTTGTTTTCTTCTTCTACCGGAAAGCTGTAATTCCCATCGTTAAAAAGAAAATCACCGCGGCCTTTTGTACAGAAATGAAACTGAATAAAACTGCTACTCATCTCTCGAGTTTCACGAATAACCGCTGCACTATCATTTTGAAAACGCATCACAAAAAAGCCTTCTTCAATCTGGGTTAGCTTTGCTAAACTTTTATCGTTATTTTTATCCATCGAAAAGGAGATTTGCTTATTTAGAATAGTTCTTAATAGGTTAGGTTGAGCCTTCTTAAACACTTGTTTTTGTTGAATTTAGTCAAAAATAATCGCTTTGCGTTACTTTCTCTACTTTTAGCGTTACTTTTTTTCTCTGGCGTCCTTTATTTTTGTATCGGATTTAGATTTGATACATGAAGGTAGATTCTACTACACACCATTTTTATACCATTGGCATAAGCTATAAAACTGCTAACCTTAATACAAGGGGGAAGTTTAGCTTGAGCAATGAGCAATGTTTAAGCCTTCTCAAGGAAGCCAAAGAAAAAGGCATCAAAGAAATCTTGATCAACACCACTTGCAATAGGACAGAAATCTATGCCTATGCAGAACATCCTTATCAAATCATCAAATTACTTTGTGCCCATTCTGGGGGGGAGTTAAGTGTTTTTGAACAACTAGGATTTATTTTAAAGAACGAAGAAGCCATTCATCACATCTTTAAAGTAGGAACAGGATTAGACTCGCAAATTTTAGGGGATTTTGAAATCATCGGTCAACTAAAGCAAGGCTTTTATCGTTCTAAAAAATTAGGCCTAGTCAATGGCTTTTCAGAACGCCTAGTCAATGTGGTTATTCAAGCGAGTAAACGCATCAAAACAGAAACTAAAATTTCGACTGGAGCGACATCTGTCGCTTTTGCTTCGGTGCAATATATCATTCAGAATATTGAGGCAGTTTCAGACAAGAACATTTTGCTGTTTGGCACCGGTAAAATAGGGAGAAATACTTGTGAGAATCTCATCAAACATACCGAAAATGATCATATTGTTTTGATCAACCGCACCCACGAAAAGGCAAAAAATATCGCAGGAAAATTCAATGTCCTGGTCAAAGAATACGGCGAATTACCCACAGAAATTCGCAAAGCAGATGTAATGATTGTCGCCACTGGCGCACAGCTTCCCACGGTGGCGAAAGATATTATACATACCGAGAAACCGCTGTTAATTTTGGATTTATCCATCCCCAGCAATGTGCATGAAAATGTAAAAAACTTAGAGCATGTAAAAGTGGTCAACCTTGATACCCTCTCGCAGATTACCAACAAAACACTAGAAGAGCGCAAAAAGCATTTGCCCCATGCAGAAGAAATTCTTCGTGAAATTGAGGCAGAGTTTTCACAGTGGTTACACGACCGTCAATATGCCCCTACATTACGCGCTTTAAAAGCAAAACTAACGGCACAACAAACTGCCGAAATTAAAGCCCGAGAACGCAAACAAAACCTGCCAGAAGAAGCAACCCTAGTATCGGATCAAATGATCCAGAAAATCACAGGACAACTCGCTAATTTCCTAAAAGAAAACCCCACTAAAGCCAGTGACGCTTTAAATATTTTTAAAGACGTTTTTCAATTAGACCCCTCGCACCATGAATAGGGTTATGCGCATAGGCACACGCGATAGCGCATTGGCCCTTTGGCAAGCAAACACCCTGCAAGAACGTTTGTTAGAATTAGGCATCACTGCAGAACTAGTTCCCATAAAAAGTCAGGGAGATCTCAATTTAAACCAACCCCTCTATGCGATGGGAATCACAGGGATTTTCACAAAATCCCTGGACATTGCACTGATCAATAAAGACATCGATATCGCCATCCACAGCATGAAAGATGTCCCTACTCAATTGCCCAAAGGGATTGTTCAAGCCGCTGTTTTAGAAAGAGGCCCAGTGGGAGATATCATGGTGTGGAAAAATAATATGGCTAAAGCCAAAGAGACAAAGACCATCGCAACCGGCAGTCTTAGAAGAAAGGCACAATGGATGGCGGGAAACCCCCAAGACAAGATTGTTCCCTTAAGAGGAAACATTCAAACCCGCCTTAAAAAACTGCAAGAAGAAAATTGGGATGGCGCTATTTTTGCCGAAGCCGCCCTGCATCGACTAAATATTAAAGACGAAATCGTTGAGCCACTTAACCATCTGTTACCCGCTCCAGCACAAGGGGCTTTAATGGTGGTATGTCGGTTAGAAAACGAAGATATCGCTCAGCAACTCACTTTACTCAATGACCGTGAAGCAGAGATTTGCACTCAGGTCGAACGCGATTTTTTAAGCACTCTAGAGGGAGGCTGTACCGCCCCCATAGGAGCATATGCTTATTGCGAAAAAGATACCGTCCATTTTAAGGGAGGACTATATTCTTTAGAAAGAAGCAGTTCGCAAGAAATTAAAAAGAGTTTCCCTAAAAAAGAGACAGATAAAATGGGGGCGATACTCGCCAAAGCATTACTCCAACAAGGGGGAGACATATTGATGAAAGAATTCAAAAAAGGGCATGCATAACATTAGACTTTTATCGACTAAATGTTTGCCTATTGATCAGCAAAATAGATTGATCCAAACTGGGGTGAGTTATAGCTGTTGGGACTTTATATCAACTACTGCAAAAGATTTTGACGCTAACATAGACAATAAATCGCTCATCTTTAGCTCTCAAAATGCGGTTAAAGCTGTCTTTAATCAATTCCGCGATAGCGCAAATAATTGCTATTGTGTGGGAGAAAAAACCCAAAAGATTTTAGAAGAAAATGGTCAAAAAGTGGTCAAAATGGCTCAAAATTCGTCCATTTTAGTTGATTTTATCCTAAAAAACGCTAAAAACGAGTCATTTTTGTTTTTTACCGGAAACCGCAGAATGCCCATAATCGAAACGGCATTTGCCCAAGAAAAAAGACCGCTAGAAGTTGTCGAGACTTATACAACTATCGAACAACCGAAAGCCATAGGGAATTATGACGCTGTCCTTTTTTACAGCCCTTCTGGCGTCGAAAGCTATTTACAAAACAACAGCCTTGCGCAAGTCACCAGTTTTGCCTTAGGCGAAACAACCGCGCAAAGCCTTCAACTACATACCGATAACATTATCACAGCGAGCCAGCCCACCATTGAGCATTTAATTGCCGCTGTTAGAAAATACACCACAACACTAGCATGATACAAAACGATTTATTTTTACGCGCTTTAAAAGGAGAAACGGTTGAACGACCGCCCGTATGGATGATGCGTCAAGCAGGAAGATACCTTCCAGATTTCATGAAGCTCAAAGCAAAATATGACTTCTTTACCCGCTGTCAAACCCCAGAACTAGCGACAGAAATCACCATCATGCCCATTGATCAAATCGGGACAGATGCCGCTATTCTCTTTAGTGATATTTTAGTAGTGCTTCAAGCCATGAATATCGAAGTAGAAATGAAACCAGAAGTGGGGCCATGGATCCCTACACCCATTCGTTCAGAAAAAGAACTCAATGAAGTAATTGTCCCCGATGCTGAAGTCGCTTTAGACTATGTAATCGATGCGGTTAAAATGACCAAACAAGCCTTGAACAAGCGCGTTCCTTTAATCGGTTTTGCGGGGTCACCCTGGACATTGTTGTGTTATGCCGTTCAAGGGCAAGGCTCAAAAAACTTTGACATAGCAAAAGCCTTTTGCTTTAGTCAACCCGAACTAGCCCACCGCTTATTACAAATGATTACAGATACCACCATCGATTATCTTAAAGCAAAAGTAGCTGCGGGAGTAGATGCCGTTCAACTCTTTGATTCCTGGGGAGGATTACTTTCTCCAGACGATTACAATATCTTCTCTTGGCCTTATATCCAGCAAATCGTTACGGCTTTAAAAGACGATATCCCCGTGATTGTCTTTGGGAAAGGCTGTTGGTTTGCCCTACACGATATGGCAAAATCAGGTGCTTCAGCACTAGGCGTTGATTGGACCTGTTCTGCTCGCAATGCGCGTTACCTCTCTGGAGGTCAAATTACCTTACAAGGAAATTTTGACCCATCGCGTTTGCTCTCTCCTATCCCCACCATTAAAAGCGAAGTCAAGAAAATGATTGACGGCTTTGGAAAAGATCGCTATATCGTAAACCTAGGTCATGGAATTTTACCCAATATCCCCGTTGATCACGCCCAGGCTTTTGTCGATGCAGTAAAAGAATATAAAGTTTAAATCATGCGCACCCAATTTTACAAGTACATCTGTGACCTACAAGACACCATTACTGCTGCCATTGAAAAAGTAGATGGCCAAGCCAGCTTTCAAGAAGACCTTTGGGATCGTCCAGAAGGTGGCGGTGGCCGCACTCGAGTAATTGAAAACGGTGCTGTTTTTGAAAAAGGAGGCGTCAATATTTCTGGGGTTCATGGGACCTTACCCGCTACCATGCAAACGCATTTTAATGTCAGTGAGGCTTCTTTTTATGCCTGTGGCTTAAGTCTAGTTCTCCACCCTAAAAATCCTTTGGCTCCCACAGTTCATGCTAACTGGCGTTATTTTGAATTGTATGATGCAAATGGAGAAATCGCCGATCAATGGTTTGGCGGAGGCCTTGATTTAACCCCCTATTATCTTTTTGAAGAAGATGCCATACACTTTCATCAAACGTGTAAAGATGCATGCGATCGACATGATCCTTCTTTCTATGCAACCTATAAAAAACGCTGTGACGAATATTTCTGGAACGCCCATCGAGACGAAGCCCGTGGTTTAGGAGGGCTGTTTTTTGACTACCTAAAACCACAACAAAAAAGCATGGAAGAATGGTATACTTTTGTGACAGACGTGGCCAATCATTTTCTCACCGCCTATGTTCCCATTATTGAAAGAAGAAAAGACCTTCCCTATACAGAAGCGCAACGCAACTGGCAAGAAATTCGACGTGGACGCTATGTAGAGTTCAATCTTGTTCACGATAAAGGAACCTTGTTTGGCCTAAAGACAAATGGCCGTATTGAAAGTATTTTGATGAGCCTGCCCCCACAGGTACAATGGAAATACAATCATGATCCCGAAGCAAATTCTCCAGAAGAAGAGCTCATCAAAGTATTGAAACAGCCTAAAAATTGGGTCGAACTAAAATAGATTCTTTATCTTGATTAAAAGTACAAAGAGATGAGCACCTTATCTATATTAATTGTCTTACCGCTCTTGATCATTTTTTCCTATGTGTTTGATATTATCGCACGGAAAACAAAATTTCCGGCAGTCATTCTATTGATGTTTACCGGGATCAGCGTTCGATTAGCCACGACCATTTACGGCATAGATAATTTTGGTTTTTTAGATGGGCTTATTCCTGTTTTAGGCACCATTGGTTTAATTCTGATTGTTTTAGAAGGAGCCCTTGAACTCAATATTACAGTAGATAAACTAGCCGTAATTATCAAAGGATTTCTCGCCGCTGGGCTTATTTTAATTCTTAATGTTATCGTGATTAGTCTGGCTTTTGAACACCTCTTAGGCATGTCTCATCAAGCAGCGATAATTTATGCGACACCTCTTTCGATTATTAGTAGTGCGGTAGCCATTCCCTCTAGTGCAGGATTGAGACAACAAGAAAAAGAGTTTGTGGTTTATGAGTCCACCTTTTCAGACATATTAGGGATCATGTTATTTAATTATGCAATTCGGCAGTTTGAAACCAATCAATCTTTAGTTAGTCCAGAATCCCTTATCGCTTTAGGTCTTCAAATACTAGGGGTCATTATAGTCTCTTTGTTCATCACTTTTTGTCTGTTTCAATTGCTACAAAAAATTGAACATCACGTAAAGTTCTTCCTCATTTTAGCCCTACTGATCTTAGTCTACGCCTTTGGGAAATTCTTTCATCTTCCTGCCTTAGTTACCATTTTTATCTTTGGCTTATTTTTAAGCAATGTAAAGGCCTTATTGCCAGGGTTTTTAAAAAGGCGCCTTGACTTAGAAGAAACCGAAAAAGGCTTACACGAGTTTCATATTTTAACCGCTGAATCCACTTTTTTAGTCAAAACCTTTTTCTTTCTTTTCTTTGGATTCTCCATTAAAATAACAGACTTTACTTCAATAGAACCCTTTGTTTATGGCTTGGTTATTTTTGGGGTCATGTGGGCATTGCGCTATGCCTATTTTACAATAACTACCTTTAAGTTAAGTCCTTCCCCTTTAGTGTTTATTTCACCTCGTGGCTTGATTAGTATCCTTTTATTTCTTCAAATTGCAGAAGTTGAATTTTTAGGCGAAGCCAAAGTATTGATCGACGAAAAAGTTCTTTTAGTCGTCATTCTTGTCTCGATGCTCGTCATGACAAGAGGTACCATGAAAAAAGAAACCACACTCCCTGAAGAAATTATACTTCCCGAAGTGCAAGATACACTCCCGCCAGATCAAACAACAGCGCTTCCCCCAGAAGAAAACAATCAAGATAACATCCTGCCTACAGAAGAAGAAACCCTATAAAGAAATGTATCCGTTAAAACGCAATAGAAGATTAAGAACCAGTGCTGCTGTTAGAAGCCTTGTACGCGAACAAAACCTTAGTATAGACGATTTTATTGTCCCCCTATTTGTAGTCGAGGGAAGCAATATCAAAGAAGAAATCCCCTCTATGCCTGATTATTATCGCATGAGTTTAGATTTAGTCGTTGAGGAGGTTAAATCCATATGGGATTTAGGCTTAAAAAGTGTTTTACTTTTTGTAAAAGTGCCAGATCTCTTAAAAGACAACAAAGGCACCGAAGCTTTAAATCCAAAAGGCTTGATGCAGCTTGCCATACAAACCGTAAAAAAAGCCTGTCCTGAGATGCTGGTCATGACCGATATTGCCTTAGACCCTTATTCTTCTTATGGACACGATGGAATTGTTCAAGAGGGCATCATTCTCAATGATCCCACCAAAGAAGTTTTGGCCAGGATGGCCTTATCACATGCCCAAGCAGGAGCTGATTTTGTGGCTCCTAGTGATATGATGGACGGTCGTGTAGAACACATTAGAGAATTACTAGAAGCAGAAGGTTTTCATCACACCGGTATCATGAGCTACAGTGCGAAATATGCCTCTTCTTTTTATGGCCCTTTTCGCGATGCCTTAGACTCGGCCCCAGGTTTTGGGGACAAAAAAACCTATCAAATGGATTTTCACAACCGCAAAGAAGCCATAAGCGAAACCTTACTCGATATAGAAGAAGGCGCAGATATCGTGATGGTAAAACCTGGGATTGCCTATTTAGATATCATTCGAGACCTCGCTGAACAAATTGAAACCCCCATTGCGGCCTATCAAGTGAGTGGAGAATATGCGATGTTAAAAGCTGCCGCCGCAAAAGGTTGGATCGATTATGATGCAATTGTCTACGAACAACTAATCGCTTTTAAACGTGCTGGAGCCTCATTAATAGCCACTTATACCGCTAAAGACGCTGCACGTATTTTAGGCGCATAAATTATTAAGGCACCGTTTTTGCGGTTTTTGGATAAAAAAACAATTATCCATGAAACGCCCTTTAATCATTTGGACCTGTTGTTTACTATTTCTCGCCTGTATCGGAGAAGACTTTGTAGACGACTATGTTGCTCCTAATTTAAGAATCACTAACGCTATTATTAGCATAAGAGAAGGCTTGAGTTATCAATTCGAAGCTCAGTTTTTTGATGAATCGGGGAGAAAGGTGGACCAGCCTAGTCTTGAGTGGTCGGCAGTTCCTCCTACCGCAGTAGAAATCCAACCCAATGGAACGCTCAAAGCATTGAGCCCTGGCGATGTAATGCTCACTGTAAGGACTGTTGGATTATAAGGGAACCCTATTGAAGCCACTTTATCTTTTACGATTAGTCCCAAAGTGGTAACAGAAATTTCAACTGAAACCACCGAAACAACAACTAGCACTACAGACACAACTAGTTCTACCTCTGACACCTCAACGGCAACAACAGATACAACTAATAGTACATCAGATACCTCAACAGCAACATCAGATAATTCAACGAGTACCTCTGATACAGCCAGTTCAACAACAGATACAACGACATCAACAACTACAGATAACGAAGAAAACAATGGTGATGAGGATAACACTAATGGCGGTACAGATGATGGTATTATCGTAGCGCCCCAATTTTTGAGGGACAAATTCGAACTACCTCAAGCTATACCTTAGAAGGAAATTTCCGTTATGAACACAACGGGACGCAAATCATCCTTAGCATAGATGACAGCTATCGGGCTTCTTCTTCTTTACCGGGCTTATACCTTTATTTGACAAACAATCCTAGTTCTCCCGAAGACGGTTATGAAGTAGGTGCCGTTAGTGTTTTCTCTGGGGCACACAGCTATAGTTTACCAGCCTCGATTGGGTTGATGGATTATAAATATCTTCTCTACTGGTGTAAACCTTTTCGTGTAAAAGTAGGTGACGCACAAATCTTTGACTAATGAAAAAGTTAATACTACTTTATGCTTGCTTATTCGGGATGAATCTCCAGGCACAATGGACACAAGAAAAAGGAAAAGGCTATTATAAAATTGGGGTATGGTGGCTGGAAGCAGATGAGCATTATACGAATACAGGTCTAATTGACCCTAATGCAACAAGGGGTTTGTTTATCACTAATTTCTTTGGCCGTTATGGCCTCAACGATAAAATTACTTTGATCGGCTATATCCCGCACACTAGGGTTTATCAAAACGTACAAGTATTTAGTTCTGGCAGAGAACAGATTCCCGGTGAGCAATTTTCGAGTTTAGGGGACATTAATCTGGGGGTGGAATATCAAGTAGCTAAAAATAAAGGCTGGGCCCATTCCATCTCCCTTAGTTTAGGCTTACCCAGCGGGAAAAATCGCGGCGGGAGTGATGGGAGCTATCAAACAGGAGATGGAGAATTTAATCAGCTGTTGCGTTTTCACATAGGGAAGTCTTATCAATTAGGAGCACAGCATTTTTATGCCAAAGTAAGTGTGGGCGTCAATCAACGCTCAAAAGGCTTTTCAGATGAATTTCACGCAAATATGGAAACAGGAACTAAAGTTTTTAAAGAGAAATTATTACTTCTATTAAGAAGTAACACCATACAGTCTTTTCACAATGGAAGCCTAGACGCATCAAACAGCAATGGAAGTATTTTCGCGAATAATGTCGAGGTAGTCAATCTAGGAGGAGAGTTAATCTATCAATTAAGTCCAAAAATAAGTTGGGGGCTAAGTGGTTCTTATCCCCTCAGCGGTCGAGTATTATACAGAGCTCCCGCCTTTTCGACCGGGATTTCTTATCAACCATAGCACTCTTTTCAATAAAACGAATTAGTTGTATTTCATTGATTTAAATTTAATTATCCACATTACAACTTTATTTTGTCTACCTTTATATTCTATATTAATAACACCGTCTTGGATATACATTACTTTGATAGTCCATTGGGTACAATTAAGGTAAGAGGTGATGTTGCGGGAATTCAAGAAGTGCTTTTTGAAGAAAGTACACTTGAAATGAATAATACTGTACCCATAAGTTTAGTTCCCTGTGTGGAACAGCTTCAGCAATACTTTGCTGGCAACCTTCATATGTTTAATTTTAAAATGAATCCTCAAGGGACAGATTTCCAAAAAGCCATCTGGAATTTATTAAAGGACCTTCCCATTGGTAGTACAATTTCTTACTTAACATTATCGCGCCTTTATGGGAATACAAAGGCCGTTCGAGCTGTCGCTGCAGCTATAGGAAAAAATCCTATCTTAGTGGCTATCCCATGCCATAGGGTAATTGGCAGTGATGGTACACTGGTAGGTTATTCTGGAGGATTAGACAGAAAAGAGACTTTACTTGAAACCGAAGGCTTCCCTGTCCAAAAGAGATTAATTTGATACACCGTTTAAAACGGTATTACTATGAAAAAAATTTTGCGTTACACTTTAGGAGCTATCCTCCTCTTTCTACTTGTACTTTACATTAGCCCTTACAATTTTATCTTTATTGCAGCTAAGCAAGCCATTAAAACAGGTCGAGATACAGCCTTTTTAGAGGATTATCAATACTTTGATAATGCGGTAGTAAAAGCGTCAAATAGCCCAGAAGAATGGCCAAAACACGCACAGTACAACAGTATCCCTTTATCAAATAAAATTACTGAAGTGCATAAGAAGTATGAATCAGTTGCCTTTTTAGTAATTCACAAAGACAGTTTGTTACACGAATCTTATTATCAAGATTATTCTGATACTTCCAAGAGCAATTCATTTTCTGTTGCAAAAAGCTTTGTATCTGCCATGTTAGGAAAAGCCATTGATCAAGGGCATATCGAAAGTTTAGATCAAAAAGTGGGCGATTATTATCCCGAATTTAGCAAAGGTTTAGCCGCAGACTTAACCGTGGGAGATTTGTCTTCTATGTCAACTGGACTAGACTGGAACGAGAAATACGACCTTTCTATCAATGGAATGATGGAGGCGTATATCACGCCAAATTTAGATAAGCTAATGCTAAATCGAAAAATTGTAACTCCCCCAGGAGAAGGCTTTGTCTATTACAGCGGCGCAACACAACTCTTAGGGATGGTTATTAAAAAGGCTGTGGGACAATCTTTAAGCAGTTATTTTTCTGAAAACTTTTGGCAACCTATGGGTGCCGTGGAAGATGCTTTATGGCAAGTAGACAGCAAAGAAAATGGCATGGAAAAAGCCTATTGTTGTTTTGCGACAAATGCAAAAGATTTTGCCCGTATGGGAAAACTATATAAAGACCACGGAAAGTGGAATGGCGAGCAATTACTCGACTCTGCCTTTATTGCAAAAAGTACCCAACCGCGATTTGAAGACAGCCCAGAATATGGCTATGGCTGGTGGCTAGCTCAATACAAGGATGAAAACGGTTATGCCATGCGTGGGCACCTGGGGCAGTATATTATCGTCTTCCCAGAAAGTGACTTGATCATTGTGCGTTTAGGACGTCAAAAAGGACCAAAGAAAGACCGTTTTGGACCACAAAGCTTCCACGACTATATACAAGAAGGTTTTGAAATGATAGCAAATGTTACGCAACCTTGATTTAGCAAAAATCTTATTCCTGGACATCGAGACCGTCCCAGAGGAACAAAAACACGATGGATTGTCGCCTGAAAGACAAGCCTTGTGGGAACAAAAAACAGCCTATCAGCGCAAAGAAGATCAAAGTCCTGAAACGTTTTATGATAGGGCAGGAATATGGGCAGAGTTTGGGAAAATTGTGTGCATCTCTGTAGGTTTTTTTGACACAAATGCTCCTAACAACAAACAATTTAGAATTAAAAGTTTTGCTGGCGAGGAAGAAAACATTCTCTTGCAGTTTAAACATCTTTGCGACAAACATTATTATTTAAAATCCCACTTGCTTTGTGCCCACAACGGGAAAGAGTTTGATTTTCCCTATATCGCAAGACGTATGGTAATTCACAGAATTAGCCTCCCTAAAATCCTTAACCTCTTTGGGAAAAAACCCTGGGAGGTACAGCATCTCGATACCCTCCAATTGTGGAAATTTGGGGACTATAAGCACTACACCTCTTTGGCTTTATTAGCTGAAATTTTTGGAATCCCTACCCCAAAAGATGATATCGATGGCAGTGATGTTGCACGCGTTTATTATACAGAAAAAAACCTTGATCGCATTGTACGTTATTGCGAAAAAGACGTCTTAACTTTAGCCCAAGTATTTTTAACTTTCTTAAATAAACCCTTATTGGAGGAAAACCAAATTGTATGGCTAAGCGAGTAGATGCAGCACTTTTATCCATTGACAACTTATCCCTTTCTATCGGCGGGAATCGCATTCTAACGGACATCAATTTAAACGTTCAAACCAACGAAATTGTCGCCCTTGTAGGAGAATCTGGTAGCGGGAAATCTGTCACCGCTCAAGCTGTGATGGGGTTATTACCCAAAAAACAAACCCAAATTGAAAGTGGTACGATCCATTTTGACAATCACAATTTGCTTGCACTTACTTCAAAAGAATGGGGAAAACTTCGCGGAAATGAATTAGGAATGGTTTTCCAAGAGCCACAATCTTCGCTCAATCCCTCTATGCGTTGCGGCGAACAAATCGAAGAACTGGGGCGGCAACATCTATCTAATGATCTTTCTAAGCAGGCCCTTAAGGCCAAAGTTATTGAAGCACTTACCCATGTACAATTACCTGATCCTGAACGTGTTTATGAGGCTTACCCACATCAATTGAGCGGCGGTCAAAAGCAACGCATCATGATAGCTATGGCGCTTTTTTGCGCGCCAAAACTTTTGATTGCAGACGAGCCTACAACTGCATTAGATGTCCTAGTCCAAAAAGAAATCATTGAATTAATCAAATCACTGCAAGACGAATTTCAAATGAGTGTTTTATTTATCTCACACGATTTGTCTTTAGTCGCGAATCTAGCCGATCGCATCGCCGTGATGCAAGCTGGAAAAATTGTAGAACTAGCTCGTACAAAAACACTCTTTCAAAACCCCCAGCACCCCTATACAAAAGGATTACTCAATGCCCGACCCCCAAAAGATCAACGCCTGCGAGAATTGCCCACTTTAAGTGATTTTTCTCATGGAGATTTTCAACCGCAAATTGTTGCCCAAAAAGAAAGAGAACAACAGCACAAAAAACTATACAAACAAGCTCCTTTATTAAGTGCAAAACAACTAGAAAAAAGCTATTTAAATCCCTCTTTACTAGGTAAGCAACAACGGCCAACACTAGCGCTTAAAGACATTAGCTTTGACCTTTATCCTGGAGAGACCTTAGGTTTAGTAGGCGCTTCAGGTTGTGGTAAATCAACCTTAGCTAAAGCCCTTGTTTTTATCGATCCAGCGAATCGCGGAGAGATTTATTGGCAAGACACCTTAATCGAGGAAAATAATAAAAAACAGATCAAACAACTGCGCAAGGACATACAGTTTATTTTTCAAGATCCTTATGCGGCACTTCATCCCTTAAAAACGATTGCTGCGGCGATTGACGAAGTTTTGATCGTACATACAAACTTTTCTCCTTTGGAGCGAAGCGAAAGAATTACAGCCCTTTTAACACAGGTAGGCCTCTCCCCAGATTTTAGTAATCGTTACCCGCATCAACTCTCTGGCGGACAGCGACAACGCGTCGTGATTGCAAGAGCACTGGCGGTTGAACCCAAAGTGTTATTGTGTGACGAAAGTGTGGCAGCACTCGATATTTCTGTGCAAGCACAGGTATTGAATTTGTTAAATCACCTCAAAAAAGAATTGAAGCTTTCTTACCTTTTTGTCTCCCATGATTTGAATGTCGTCAAACATATGGCTGATCGTATTATTGTGATGCATCAAGGCTGCATTGTTGAAGAAAATGAAGCAGATGCACTTTATCACAATCCACAAACAGAATTTTCTAAATCGCTTTTAGCCGCAATTTTATGATAGATAAGCTAATTCTATTATTACAACTCTTTGACTTGAATCTTAAATAACTTTATGGTGCTGGATTAGGGATTCTTTCTTGTACTGCCTCTATCGCTTTTAACACCTCTTTTGAAAGATCAACATCGACAGACGCTATATTCTCTTCTAGCTGCTCAAGGTTTGTCGCCCCAATAACATTTGAGGTAACAAAAGGTCGATTGGTAACAAAAGCTAAGGCCATTTGGGTAAGCGAAAGATTAAATTCTTGCGCGATTTTATAGTATTCATCTGTGGCTAAAATACTGTTGTCTCCATTGAAGCGGGCTAAATTAGGAAAGAGTTTAAAACGAGAGTTTTCTGGCATCCCATTGCGGTACTTACCAGTTAAACGACCAAAACCTAGCGGAGAATAAGCCAGCAAGCCCATTCCTTCTCGCATACACATTTCTGAATTTCCTACTTCAAACAAGCGATTGAGTAAGCTATAGGGATTTTGAACCGTTATCATTTTTGGGTAACCTTTTTCGGCTAATTGCAGACAACGGTGAATACCCCAAGGCGTTTCATTTGACAAACCAATATGTTTGATTTTCCCTTCTTCAATTAGTTTTGCAAGAGTTGCTAGAATGGCTTCAAAATTATCTTCCCATGGATCTTTATCTGGATGTCCTTTATAGCCGCGAACGCTAAAAAAGTTGGCTTTTCTCTCTGGCCAGTGCAACTGATATAAATCGAGATAGTCAGTATTTAAACGCTTTAAACTTCCTTCTAGGGCTTCGCGTAAATGTTTAGGGCTAAACATATCATGATCGCGAATATGGGCGGTATACGCTCCACCTCCCACAATCTTTGAGGCGAGCACAACTTTATCGCGATTTCGTGTTTTCTTAAACCATGTCCCAATAATGCGTTCAGTTTGGGCATAGGTTTTTGCGTTAGCAGGAACAGGATATAATTCTGCGGTATCAAAAAAGTTAATTCCTCTTTCAAGGGCAAGATCCATCTGGGCATGGCCTTCAGCTTCAGTGTTTTGATTTCCAAAAGTCATGGTCCCTAAACACAATTTTGAGACCTTAATGTCTGTTGAGGGTAATACAGTATATTTCATAAATGATTTAGTCTTCCACACCTTCAAGCAAGGCGGCAATTTTATCCAATTTTGGTGTTAAAATAACTTCTATTCGCCTGTTTTTTGCTTTCCCAACTGCGGTTTTATTTGTTGCCAAAGGTTGGTGTTGCCCTCTTCCTGCTGCGGTTAAATTTTCGGCTTTAATACTGTTGTTCTTTAATAATAATTTGACAATCTCTGTAGCTCTTTTAGTCGATAAGTCCCAGTTTCCACTTAAATTATCATTCCCAATATAGGGATCAGAATCTGTATGTCCTTCAATCAAAACAGCAATTTCTGGGTTTGTCGCTAAGACATTTCCTAACTGTTTGAGGGCTTGTTTTCCATTGCTTGCTACAGACCAACTTCCAGACTGGAACAACAACTTATTTTCCATGGAAACATAAACCTTCCCCCCGCGTTGCTCTACAGAAAGACCATTACCTTTAAAACTAACTAAAGCATCTGCGAGGGCATTTTTTAAAGTACTCATTAAGGCTTCTTTGTCGGCGATTAAGCCTTCGAGTTCTTCTACTCTACTAATTCTAGAAGACAATTCATTACGTAAAGAATCCAGGCGGGTTCTTTCTGAGAGAAGTTCGCCTTCTTTAATTTGAATTTCTTCTAAAAGCCCACGGTTTTTTTCTATGCTCGCTTGCAGCGCTTCATTGCTGTTTTGCTCTAAAGCGGTGTATGCATCTTGCAAGGTTGCTAAAGTTCCAGAAGTCGTTGCTAAAATTTGGCTTTGCTTTTCATATTGCTCCACTAGTTCTCCATAGTGATAACGCAATGAATCATAATTTTTAATGAGTTGGTCATGCTCTGTTTCTAAAACCGCATTTTCCCCTTTTAGGGTAGCATATCGACTTTCTATTTCGTTAAAGATTTTAGAGGAAACACAACTTGTGCACAGGGGTAAAATCAATAAAAGAAGGAGTTTTTTCATCTACATTATTTTCGTTTAACTTAATTCAACCACAACTGGGCAATGGTCAGAATGATGGGCTTCTGGTAAGATATAAGAACGGGAAATATTTTCTTTCAAAGGCGCACTAACCAACGCATAATCGATTCGCCAACCTTTATTATTAGCGCGAGCGTTAGCGCGATAACTCCACCAACTGTAATGATGAGGATCTGGATTTAAATGACGAAAAGAATCAATAAATCCGCTTTTTAAGAAGTTATCTAGCCATTCTCGTTCTTGTGGTAAAAAGCCAGAGACATTTTTATTTCTAACTGGGTCATGAATATCAATCGCTTCGTGGCAAATATTGTAATCCCCGCAAATCACAAGTTGAGGAAAATCTTGTTTTAAAGTATCGATATATTCCTTGAAGTCGTCCATGAATTTAAACTTGTATTCCAGACGATCTGTATTTGTCCCAGAAGGGAGATAAAGACTAATCACAGAACAAGTATCAAAGTCAGCTCTTATTACTCGTCCTTCAAAATCCATATGATCAATCCCAGTACCATAGTTAATGTTATTAGGAACTGTTTTGCTTAAAATCGCGACTCCACTATAACCTTTTTTCTGAGCAGAAAACCAATAGTGTTGATAGCCTAAGGCTTCAATTTCTGTCATGTCAACTTGTTCTTGCATGGCTTTGGTTTCTTGCAGGCAAACCACATCTGGGTTAGCGGCTTTTAACCATTGAACAAAGTCTTTTTTAAGCGCAGCGCGAATTCCGTTAACGTTATAAGAAATAATTTTCATCGTAACTAAATTACCAATTTGTTCTCTATCTTTATAATGCACATAATCTTTTAATCTACAAACTATGAACACTGTTGTCAACCAAATCCACAAAAGGAGTTTTCCCTTTTTACTGCTTTCCATTTTCTTTTGTTGGAGCATAAACGCTCAAAATAAAGCAACCAAAGACAGCTTGATCACTAGGCACGAGGTTCGACTAGACATTTTTCAATTGATTGTGCTTCCAGGAATCGATGTGTCTTATGAACGTTTTATTGATGATTTATCGAGTTGGGGGGTCTCTGCTTTCATCAATTTCGACAATGAGTTTTCTGAAGCTTATCGTTTTGAACACTTCGAAATCTCCCCCTATTATCGGTTGTATTTTAAAAAAAATAACGCCCATAATTCAGGCTTTTTTGTACAACCTTTCCTTAGTTTAACATCTGGAGAATATGATTATTATTCTGAAGAATTAAATTTTAACGCAGCAAATAATTCTAGCGATTATGGCGTAAATGACTTTTTTGGATTAGCCGGCGGGGCGCTTATTGGACGTAAATGGGTCAATCAAAAACGATATACATTTGAAATTCATGCAGGGGTTGGCCGATATTTTGTGCTCGAATCAGACAACAATGCCTATCGAGACGGTACTGCTTATCCCAGAATAAACTTTTCTATTGGCAGAAGATTTTAAATATTCTTCAACCAGTGTTTAACATTGAGCTTTGCATCTAAATAAGCGGGGAGCTCCTTTATCGCGATACGTTCTTGTTTCATGCTATCACGATCGCGAAGGGTCACTGTTTTGTCTTCTAATGACTGGTGGTCCACGGTAATGCAATATGGTGTACCCAGTGCATCTTGACGGCGATAACGGCGTCCAACGGCGTCTTTTTCGTCATAAGCAACCGCTTGTTCCCATTTAAGGCTATCGACAATTTCGTGGGCTAAATCTGGCAAGCCATCTTTCTTTACTAATGGAAGTACTGCTACTTTTGTAGGCGCTAAAACTGCTGGTAATTTTAATACAGTGCGTTGACTCCCATCTTCTAAAGTTTCTTCGCGAAGCGCCCAAGAAAAAGTCGCTAAGAACATTCTGTCAAGTCCAATGGACGTTTCCACCACATAAGGAACATAGTTCTCGTTGCGTTCTGGATCAAAGTATTGCAATTTTTTTCCAGAAAACTCTTCGTGACTAGATAAGTCAAAGTCTGTTCTAGAGTGGATTCCTTCTAGTTCTTTAAAGCCAAAAGGGAATTTGAATTCGATATCTGCAGCAGCATCGGCATAATGGGCTAACTTTTCATGGTCGTGAAAACGGTAATTATCTTCTCCCATCCCTAGCGATAAATGCCATTTTAAACGGGTTTCTTTCCACTTTTCATACCATTCTTTTTGTGTCCCTGGGGGAACAAAGAATTGCATTTCCATTTGTTCAAATTCACGCATGCGAAAGATAAACTGTCGTGCAACGATTTCGTTCCTAAAGGCTTTTCCTGTTTGAGCAATCCCAAACGGGATTTTCATACGACCTGTCTTTTGCACATTGAGGAAATTGACAAAAATCCCCTGAGCGGTTTCTGGACGTAAATATAAATCCATTGCCGACTCTGCAGAAGCGCCTAATTTAGTGCCAAACATCAAATTAAACTGCTTGACATCGGTCCAGTTTCTAGAGCCAGACTCTGGGCAGGCGATTTCTAATTCTTCAATCAATGCTTTGACATCGGCTAAATCTTCTTTTTCTAAAGATTGCCCTAAACGTTTTAAGATAGCGTTGATTTTATCTTGATACCCTACTACGCGTGGGTTAGTTGAGATGAACTGAGCTTTATCGAAGGTTTCTCCAAAACGCTTTGCCGCTTTTTTGACTTCTTTCTCCATTTTTACTTCAATCTTAGCGCAGTAATCTTCTACTAAAACATCTGCGCGATAGCGCTTTTTAGAATCTTTATTGTCGATTAATGGATCGTTGAACGCATCGACATGACCAGAAGCTTTCCAGGTGGTAGGATGCATAAAAATAGCGGCATCGATGCCCACAATATTACTATGCAGTTGCACCATGGCTTTCCACCAGTAGTCACGTATGTTTTTCTTAAGGGCTGCGCCATTTTGTGCATAGTCATACACAGCGCTTAACCCGTCATAAATTTCACTTGAAGGGAATACAAAACCGTATTCTTTTGCGTGGGAAATGATCTTCTTAAAATCTGTCATGCTGCAAAAATAACCCTTTTTCGTATTTTGGAGGAACCAAATCGCCTTGAAATGTTCGTTCCTCTTTTTCGGCTGCTACAGACAGTATTTGAATTGTTTTTCCCGCTCCTATGCATTAACTGTCAAAAGGAAATTAATTCCCGTCAAAAGATCTTATGCCTCTACTGTGAACTCGAGTTGCCTTTAACCTATTTCCATTTAATTCACCCTTCGCCCTTAAAACGCCTTCTCTTTAATGACCTCAAAATCGACAGGGTTTTCTCTTTGTATATTTTTGAAGAAATGGCACTAATTGAATCTTTGCTGTATCAATTAAAATATGGTGGAAACAAAGCGATTGGTGTTTTTTTTGGCCAGAAGTTAGCGGGATTAATCAGTGGTTTAGCGTGTACTTTTGATGGGATTATTGGGGTGCCATTGCACCCAAAGCGACAAAGAAAAAGGGGGTTTAACCAGGTTGATTTAATTGGCCAGAGTGCAGCAAAAGCCTTATCAATTCCCTATTATGGAACATTCCTTGAAAGAATTAAACACACCCCAAAACTTTCAAAAGCCAGCCGTGATAGAACTGAGATTCTTCAAGATGCATTTCGAATTAATCCACTGATTAGACTCCCTAAAGGACACTATTTATTACTCGACGATATTCTAACTACAGGAGCCACCTTAAAAGCCTGTTCAAAATTGCTTGTTAAAATTGATCATCTTTCCTTGAGTATTGCCACCATCGTCTATAGAAATTAGCAGATTTATGTGTTACTTTGCAGCATATGCGAAAAAAACTAAGCATTATTATCGCCATACTATGGGTGGTCTCAACGACACACTGCGCTAAAAGAGGAACCCCTAGTGGGGGAGAAAAAGACAGTATTCCCCCTGTGTTAGTCTCTGCAAACCCCTCGCTCAATAAAGTTAATTTTGATGCCGAAAGGGTAGTCTTAGTTTTTGACGAATACATACAATTAAAAGACATTGCGAACCAATTAATTGTTTCTCCTCCCATCGAGAAAAGTTCGTATAAAATCCTTCCCGAAGGGACCGTGAGCAAGAAGGTAGAGATTCGTTTTGAAGAAGCCCCTAGAGATAACACAACTTACACTTTTAACTTTGGCGAAGCCATAGAAGACTACAATGAAAATAATCCTCTACCCTTCTTTAGTTATACCTTTTCTACTGGGGATTATTTAGATTCTTTAAACTTATCTGGGACTGTTAAAGATGCATATGCGTTAGGTTCTTTATCCCAGATTTCAATTCATTTATATCCGATTGATTCAACTTATACCGATTCAACGATCTATTTACAAAAGCCATTTCATGTGGGAAATACACTTGATAGCATTTACTTCAATTTACAAAGTCTAGCTCCAGGGAAATATGAGTTTATTGCCATCAAAGATGTAGGGAAAAATTATCTATTCGATCAATTTGTGGATTTAATAGGCTTTTTTGAAGCACCCATTGAATTGCCGCAAGACTCCTTGAAATTCCCTATACTCTTTAAAGAAGTGACCAATTTTAAGTGGGGAAGGCCTCGTTATGTAAATGAGCATCATTTAGAGTTTGCATACTTTGGAGATGTGACTAATAAAGACATTGTTTTTGAAGAGGCATTTGAACAAAATGCCAAAGGTTTCTTTACTCGCGATAGAGAAACGGATACCTTACACTACTGGTTTCAACCCCAAAAAGAATTGGATTCTATTGTGGTCGCTTTGGAAGAAAAAGATTCGATGCGCCCAGTGGTGATTAAACCTTTTAAGCCTGTCTTAGATTCTTTAATGATTAATGTTCTCCCCAAAAACCACAATATTTTACACTTTAAAGACACCCTTAAGATTGAAAGTAATCTTCCAGTAACAGAAGTAAACGACGAATACATTCAAATCTTTGATATTGATACTGTAGCCGTTCCTTTTACGAGTTCTATTGACCCAAATAAAGATAAGGTTTATCTTGACTTTAAAAAAGTTCAAAAGGACAACTATCGCATTCAAATTTTACCGAACGCGATCAAGGATTTTTTAGGTGCAACAAACGATACTATCATTCATTCTGTAAAAACGGGAGCTGTAGAAGATTATGGGACTTTATTTTTAACCGTCGAAAGAAAGGATGAATCGATACCTTACTTTTTTGAATTGATTGATAAAAACGGAAGCCTTATTAGACGTGTTAACCAAAACGAAGACAACAGCTATAAATTGGAGTATTTAAGACCAAAAGAATATCAGATTCGTTTTATCAAAGACGTCAATGGAAATGGTCGCTGGGATACAGGCAATTACCTTGAAAAAAGACAACCCGAAGAGGTGATTTATTTAGCTGACTATCTTACCCTAAGAGCAAATTGGGATTTAATCGAAACCTTTACGATTGAATAGTAAAGCGATCTCTATCGTTTAAAAAGTTGAGTTTTTTTCGGGCCAGTAACATTTTATCACGATCCATTATGACCGTTGTGTGATCTTGTTCTTCTGCTTTAGTTGAACCTACTTTTTCACCCATATAATCATATACAGCCGTGTGCCCTGGATAGTATAAATCAGATCCATCTGTCCCAATTCTATTGACACCCACGCAGTAGCTCATATTTTCAATCGAACGGGCTTTTAATAATGCATCCCATGCACCAATGCGTTTATGTGGCCAGTTGGCGGTATAAATCAATACATCATAATCTGATGTGTTTCTTCCCCATACAGGGAACCGCAGGTCGTAACAAACCCGTAAACATATTTTCCAACCTTTATAGTCAATTATTCCGCTGTTTTCTCCAGTAGCATAGGCCTTGTCCTCTGCTGCTAAAGTAAATGTGTGACGCTTGTCATAAAACTGAATTGTTCCGTCTGGAGAGACAAACAAGAAACGATTATAATATTTCCCATTTTCTTTAATCGCTGTGCTCCCTGCAATAGCAGCACCTTTTTTCTTCGCCCACTGCTGCATCCATTGAATGGTTTCTCCTTCCATGGATTCTGCATTTTTCTCTGCTTCCATACTAAAACCGGTGGTAAACATTTCTGGTAGAATGATCAGATCTGTTTTAGGAAGCCCATCGATTTGATGACCTAAATGTTCCCAGTTCTTTGGTTTATCCTCCCAAAAAAGATTGGTCTGAAGGGCGCTAAGTGTAAGATGAGATTCCATATCTTTAATCGTTTACAGTAAAGATTAAAAAATTGTGTTTATGAAACAGTATTTTCTTCTGATTTTTTCGGCGATATTCTTCTTAGGCAATCCACTGGTAAAGGGCCAAATTACTTATTTCCCAGACGCCAATACCCAATGGAAAAGCCTGAGTGAAAAACAAGTGAACCTCAATGAAGGTCTTTTAAAAAAAGCTGTGAGCTTTGCCATAGAAAATGAGTATAGCGGGGAACGCGATTTACGTATTGCTATTTTAAAAGGGTTTTCGCACGAGCCTTATCATCAAATTTTAGGTCCTACCAAAAAACGAGCTGGCCCAGCGGGAATGATTATTAAAAATGGATATATCGTTGCCCAGTGGGGAGACACCAAACGGGTAGACATGACTTTTTCTGTCACCAAGAGTTATTTGTCAACTGTGGCAGGGTTGGCAGTAGATAGAGGCTTTTTTCGTGCTAGCGATAAAGTCGCTCCTAATGTTTGGGACAATACCTTTGATGGAGATCACAATCAACAGATTCAATGGGACCATTTACTCAATCAATCTTCTGATTGGTCGGGAAACCTTTGGGGAGGCTACGATTGGGCGGATCGACCGCCAAAAGAGGGAGGCATAGACGATTGGAAATATCGAAAATTATATGCGCCAGGAACTCATTTTAAATACAACGATGTTCGGGTAAATGTTCTTGCCTATTCTTTACTCAATGTATGGCGTAAGCCTCTTCCTCAAGTACTCAAAGAATACATCATGGATCCTATTGGTGCTTCGAACACTTGGCGCTGGTATGGGTATAACAATTCATGGGTCAATATCGACGGAAGTAAAATGCAGTCTGTCTCTGGCGGAGGACACTCTGGTGGTGGACTCTTTATCTCTACCGAAGATCATGCACGTTTTGGCTTATTATTCCTCAATAAAGGAAAATGGAAAACACATCAACTCATCAGTCCTGAGTGGATTAAAAAGGCTACGACACCTTCTGTAGCAAACCCTAGTTATGGCTATTTGTGGTGGCTAAATCATAAAGACAGTTCGCGTTATGTGGCTGCTGCTGGAGAAGACATGTACTATGCTGCTGGTTTTGGTGGAAACTTTATTATTATCATTCCCAAAGAAAACATGGTGGTGGTAACCCGCTGGCTAGAGCCAAAAGCAATGCCTAGCTTCCTTGAAAAAGTAATGGACGCAACAAAATGATACAACTCCCCCCAGCAAAAGCCTATATTTTTGATATGGATGGCACCCTAACAGATAATATGCATTTTCATCACGAAGCATGGATGAAGTTTATTGCACTCAAAAAGCTGGGAATCGATGCAGTAACTTTTGAGCGTGACTACCATAAAGGCACTTTGATCGAAGTCATGGCTCGTTTTTTTCCCCACCTAACCACCAAAGCTGAACTTAGGGCTGTGGGGAATGAAAAAGAAGCATTATACCGCGATACTTATGGACATTTACTTGAACCTCTCCCGGGCTTGCATCTTTTTTTGGAACAACTCAAGGCAAAAAATATTCCCTTAGGATTAGCCACCATGGGCGACCAAAACAATTTGGAACTGACTTTGAAGCAGTTGGAAATTACCTCCTATTTTCACAGTACTACTGGAGGGGATCAAGTGACACAAGGGAAACCTCATCCCGAAATCTTTTTGCGAGCCGCAGAAAAAATAGGCATTGACCCTAACGACTGTCTCGCCTTTGAAGACACCCTGTCTGGGATTACAGCTGCCCAAACTGCAGGGATGGAAGTGGTGGGAATTAGCACCCAGTTTTCGCAAGAAAAGTTATTGGAATTGGGCTGTGGTGTTGCCTTAGAAAATTATGAAAACATACTTCTGTGATGAATAAAAATCTATCCTTATCTCTGCAATTGATTCTAATAGGCTGTTTGACATTTTTTATTCATGAACTTGTTCATTTTCTGGCCCATCTCAGTTTAGGGCATACTGTCAATTTTAACATCAACCATATAGATTTGATTCAACCTAAAAAAATAATGGATAATTGGAAACAGGCATGGGTTTCTGGTAGCGAAGCTTTTTTCACCTTCTTTCAGGGCTTTGTGGCCTTTCTAATGCTTAAAAAAAAATCATCTCGTTTTTGGTTTAATGTTTTGCTTTCGGCTTTTGTCCTTCGCCTTGCTGCAGCGTTATTAGGTATAATCAAGTCTAGTGATGAAATTAAAACGAGTATTGCTATGGGTCTCCCTTCCTATTTTTGGACCAGTATTGTACTATTAGGATTGCTTTACTTGATATTTAAAGCAAAGAATAAGATAGGACTTAAACCAAGGATAATCTTAATCCATTTTACCTTATTAGTTATTGTTACCTATCTTTTTAGTTTAATCTAGTAATATGGAAGCATAAAAAAGCCTGCTCATTCTCATGAGCAGGTTGTCCTCTTAATTTTAAATGGGCTTAGCCTTTTAAACTAGCCGATAAATATTCGCGATTCATACGAGCGATGTTTTCTAAAGAAATTCCTTTAGGACATTCTACTTCGCAGGCGCCGGTATTGGTGCAGTTTCCAAAACCTTCTTCGTCCATTTGTTTTACCATGTTTAAAACACGGTCTGTCGCTTCTACTTTCCCTTGGGGTAAAAGGGCATATTGCGACACTTTTGCCGAAACAAACAACATTGCAGAAGCATTTTTACAGCTCGCTACACAAGCTCCACATCCAATACAAGTTGCAGCATCAAATGCTTTATCTGCATCGTGCTTATCAATAGGAATGGCATTTGCATCTTGGGTATTACCAGAAGTGTTTACACTCACAAAACCACCCGCGTGTTGAATACGATCAAAAGCTGAACGATCTACCGCTAAGTCTTTTACCACTGGAAAAGCATTAGCACGGAAAGGTTCAATAGTGATGGTGTCTCCATCTTTAAATTTACGCATGTGCAATTGACAGGTTGTTACCAGACGGTCTGGACCGTGGGCTTCTCCGTTAATGTACATCGAGCACATCCCGCAAATTCCTTCGCGACAATCGTGGTCAAATGCAACTGGGTCGATTCCCTTACCAATTAATTCTTCGTTGAGCACATCCATCATTTCTAAAAAGGACATATCTGGCGATACATTTTCAATAGGATAAGTCTCTATACTTCCGGTAGCGTCTGCGTTTGCTTGACGCCAAATCTTTAGTGTTAAATTCATAGGTCTATTTGTATGAACGTGTTTTTACTTCAATTTCTTCATAGTTCAAGTCTTCTTTAACTAAAACTGCTTCAGATGGTTCTCCTTTGTATTCCCAAGCTGACACAAACGTAAAGTTTTCATCATCACGCAAGGCTTCTCCTTCAGGAGTTTGTGACTCTTCACGGAAGTGTCCGCCACAAGATTCTGTTCGCTCAAGCGCATCCTTAGCAAATAATTCTCCTAATTCTAAGAAGTCTGCTACCCGACCCGCTTTTGCTAACTGTTCGTTGAACTCGTTTGCTTTTCCAGGAACATTAACATTTTTATAGAAATCTTCACGCAGGGCTTTAATTTCAGCAATGGCTTCTTTTAAACCTTCTGCATTACGTGACATTCCACATTTGTTCCACATGATTTTCCCCAGTTTTCTGTGATAAGAATCTACCGAGTTTTTACCGTTGTTGTTTACAAAAGCATCGATTTGATCCTTCACTGCTTTTTCTGCAGCCTCAAATTCAGGGGTATTGGTATCGATGGCTCCCGTACGGATATCACTGGCTAAATAGTCACCAATAGTGTAAGGAAGGACAAAGTAACCATCTGCTAAACCTTGCATTAAGGCAGACGCTCCTAAACGGTTCGCACCGTGATCAGAGAAGTTCGCTTCTCCAATCGCATAACATCCAGGGATACTGGTCATCAAGTTGTAATCTACCCAAACACCTCCCATGGTATAGTGTACCGCTGGATAAATCATCATAGGGGTTTCGTAAGGGTTTTGATCCACGATTTTTTCGTACATCTGGAAAAGGTTTCCATATTTTGCACGCACAACATCTTGCCCTAATTTCTTGACTAATACAGCGTCATTTTCATTTAAACCTTTTACGTGTGCCTGCTCTTTTCCATAACGCATAATAGCAGAAGCAAAATCAAGGTAAACCGCTTCTCCTGTTTTATTTACCCCATAGCCTGCATCACAACGCTCTTTAGCAGCACGAGAGGCTACATCGCGAGGCACAAGGTTACCAAAGGCCGGATAGCGACGTTCTAGATAATAATCGCGGTTTTCTTCAGCGATTTCAGTTGGCTTTAACTTGCCTTCTCGAATGGCATTTACGTCTTCAATGTTTTTAGGCACCCAAATTCGTCCATCATTACGCAAAGATTCTGACATCAACGTTAGCTTTGATTGATGGTCTCCAGAAACAGGAATACAGGTTGGGTGAATTTGTGTAAAACAAGGGTTGGCAAAATGCGCTCCTTTTTTGTGAATTTTCCATCCAGCAGAAACATTACTTCCCATGGCGTTAGTCGATAAGAAGAATACGTTTCCATAACCTCCAGAAGCGATCACAACCGCATGTGCCCCATGACGTTCAATTTGTCCATTGACTAGGTTACGGGTAATAATTCCACGTGCTTTTCCATCAACAAGAACAATATCCATCATTTCGTGACGGTTGTACATTTTGATTTTACCACGCCCTATTTGACGGTTCATGGCAGAATAAGCGCCTAGTAATAATTGCTGTCCTGTTTGACCTTTAGCATAGAAAGTTCTGGAAACCAAAACTCCCCCAAATGAACGGTTATCTAATAATCCTCCATAGTCACGTGCAAAAGGAACTCCTTGCGCAACACACTGGTCAATAATATTTGTCGATACCTCTGCTAAACGATGAACATTAGCTTCACGCGAACGATAATCTCCCCCTTTAATGGTATCATAAAACAAGCGATAGGTAGAATCCCCATCTCCTTGATAATTTTTTGCTGCATTGATTCCCCCTTGCGCAGCAATAGAGTGTGCACGACGTGGAGAATCTTGAAAACAAAATGTTTTTACATTATATCCTAGCTCTGCAAGGGTAGCAGAAGCAGATGCTCCAGCTAAACCTGTTCCTACCACAATCACGTCAATTAAACGTTTGTTAGCAGGACTCACTAGATTGATGTGGCTCTTGTGATTGGTCCACTTATCGGCCATAGGCCCTTTTGGTATTTTAGAATCTAAAGTCGCCATATTAAAATGCAGTTAAATGGTGAAACAATGCAATAAAGACAAACCCTAATGGAATCCCGATTGCAAAAGCAGTTGTAAAACCTTTTATTGCTCGAGTGTATTTATTATTTGCGCCTAGGGATTGGAACGAAGAGCTAAATCCATGTAAGAGGTGCAAGGCTAAAAAGCCAAAAGAAACCACGTATAATCCTACACGTACAGGGCTTTCGAACTTGTGAACCATCTCTTCGAAATATCTCGTGGGATTTTCTGGAAGTACCTCAACGTATTTGTAATTCATTTCTGGAATCCAAAAGTCGTAAAAGTGAAGTCCAAGGAAGGACAACACAACAGCACCAGAGATAATCATATTTCTTGACATCCATGATGAATTTGCTGCGCCATTATTTGACGCGTATTTGCTAGCTCTTGCTTTTCTATTTTGAATTTCTAAAACAAAGCCCATTACAAAGTGAAAAATCACCCCAAAAATTAATACGGGTTGTAAGGCAAATTGAACTAGGGGATTGTTTCCCATAAAGTGTGAAAATTCATTAAAGACCTCTTCACTGAAAACAGAAGTTAGATTGATGGTAAAATGCTGTAGCAAAAAGAAAACCAAAAACAATCCCGAAAGCGCCATGGCAAATTTTCTAGCCAGTGACGTTTTGATTAGTGTACTCATTTAATTCAGTTTATTTGAAACAAAACTAAGGCATAAAGCTGTTAGAATGAAATTATTCCCTTTGATTTTCACAGTTTATAACAACTCTAAATTTAGCTGCGATAATCCTGTTTAAGCAATCAACACGAATCTTATCACAATACCTTAATTGTTTAAACACAATTAAAATGGCAAGGAAACGGCTAAACCAAAAACTTGTCGAAATTGAAGATCTGCCAATGCATTGTCATCATACAAAAATTGCACTTCAAGCATAGCGCTTAAATACTCATTGACTTTCATGTTAAGTGTACTGGTAAAATCAAGGTCAATATTTTTAAATTCTTCAAGATAGTTTGCAACTAAACTCAAATTATTTGAAAGCACTACATTCTTTGCGATTGTTCTTTTGCTTTGCAAGGCAAAGGAAGCCCCTGCCTCCCAGCGGGTAGTTTTATCTGCTGCTACCCCAAAAAAAGTTTCCCCAGCCGCAAGGTTGCGGGTAAACATTTGATCGACTACGATTAAACGGGCATTTAAAGGGTTGAATTGTAGTGCAATGAGATCATCTTTTTTAAATGCGATCCCCACCCCTAAACGCATATAAGCTGGAGAGAAAAAGCCTGATGTTTTAACCCGTTCAATATCTCCCTCTTGTTCGATAAAGTTATTCCCGGGAGCATTTTGCGTTTTAAGATTGAAGGAAGAAGAAAAGTTTATGTCTCGTTCACTTTTGCGAAGCAAAATAGTGTTGATTTCTAATTGGTCTTCTGTCTTGTTAAAATAATCATCGCCCATATTTTTAGCATAGCCTAAAGCAGCATCTAGGGTCGTCGTCCAATTCCATTTTTCATTTTGATACGCAAGATCATAATCAAAATTGAGGGTTCCACTAAAACTATTCACCCCTCCTGCGAGCCAGTTGTCAAAACTAGATTGATTGATCAAGACACCTAGTTTTCGTTCTTGCTTCCAACTGGGCAGACTATCTGGTTCTGCCTCTTGGGCAAAAAGCATGCTGTTTACAAAAAGTCCTAAAATCAATAAGAGGAGAACCTTCTTATTTAATTTTAAAACTTTGCGCTGTAGTACGTCCGGCTTGTTTAACGCTAAGGGTGTAGGTTCCTTTAGGTAAATAGTATTGTCCATTTTTTGCAGATTTTAGGGGGTTCTTTTTGTTTTTTCTTTGGTAGTTGTTCAATTGATCTTCAGCTAAAGTTAGATCGTAATCAATATAATTGTAGCCTTTGTCTATTGATTGTTCACTTGAATAAACAAGGGTTTTTTTCTCATCATAAATAGACCATGTAATGCTGCCAGCATTGCTTGAAAACACTTTTAACTCTAGTAAAGGAATATAAGCTTTTCGCCAGCTTGAATAGCTACTTCCCCATCTATCCGAATGACGAATATCCTCGATTGGTAAAAGCTTAAAGTCTTTGACCTCTTCTTGTAAAGGACTGATATCTGCCTTGTAAATGGAACGACCATGGGTACCTACTAATAAATGATTCTCTTCTGATTGAACCACTAGATCGTGTACCGCTGCAGTGGTAAGTCCTGCTACAAAGGGCATCCAATTTTCTCCTTGATCAAAAGAAACAAATACCCCCATATCGTTTCCTAAATAAAGGATATTTTCCTTTTTAGGATCTTCGCGAATTACATTAACTGGAGAAAGAGGTAAGTTGCCCGCGATGGTTTTCCATTGTTTTCCACCATCTTCACTCACATAAACATAAGGACTAAAATCATCCCAGCGATACCCGTTTAAGGTAACATAAACACGGTCTTTTTGGTGTTGCGAAGCAACAACTCTACTTACCCATAAATCTTGTGGGAAGCTATCAGAAATTCGTTCCCAACTCCCACCACCATTGATGGTTTTGTTAACATAACCATCGTCACTACCCGTGTAGAGATACCCAAACTGAAAGGGAGATTCTGAAAGGGTTGTTAAAGTTCCATAGGCAACATTTCCTTTGCGGCCTCCTTTAGTCAAATCACTTGAAATGGTTTCCCAATCGTTGCCTTGATTTAAAGATCTGTGGAGTTTATTCCCACCAAAATAGAGTATGTCTTGATTGTGGCTAGACAGTAATATCGGGGTTTGCCAATTGAATCGATAAGGCGTTTCTCCCAGGGTATGCTTTGGCTGAATAGCCTCCCGCTTTTTATTAGCTAAATCTAAACGATAGTAGTTGCCAAATTGAAAACCGGTATAAACGATCCCACTGTTGCGGTTGTCAATTTGAATTTTCATCCCGTCTCCACCCATGATCGAGGTCCAAGGATTGTGTCCAGTAGCGTGCCAACGCTCGTCGTCTATCGCGTTATGAGTGCCTTTCCACACCCCATTGTCTTGTAGACCGCCATAGACATTATAAGGCTTTTCGTTATCGACATTAATAGCATAAAATTGCCCTACAGCAGTCGAATTATTTTTCATCCAGTGATCGCCATCGTCATAGGTAATGTTAACTCCGCCGTCGTTCCCATTGATCAAGTGCCCTGCTTTCTCTGGATTAATCCACAAGGCGTGATGGTCAGCATGAACATTTGCTTTACCAATAGACGCAAAGGTTTTACCGCCATCATTTGAGGTTAATAAGGGTACGCCATAGATGTATATTTTATCTTCTTGTTCTGGATGGACATGTACATGTCCAAAGTAATAGCCGTAACTATAGTATAAATCATCGATATAACCTTCGTGGGTTTTTTCCCAACTGGTACCGCCGTCTGTGCTTTTATAAACCTCTGCACCTACAACTGGGGTGTCGAACAACTGACTATTAGCGTCTTCTAAATAGGTGGCTAAATCCTTAGGGACCACGGCACCACTGCGCACGCTGCTTTTCAAGTTGGCAGCTCGGTATTTTTCTTGGAAATTATTTTCTTTTAAGAAGGCATTTAATTTTTTGTCCTCAAGGGCAAGAAAAACTTCTTTGCTCATGCTTTTAAAGTCGTCCTTCGTTAAAGTATTGCTTTTTTCTTTGTCTGTTTTTGGACGTCTAAACTGAGAATCATGAATCGCATAAAGGGTGTTTTCATCAAAGACGGCGAGTCCTATACGCCCCACTCCTTCTCCGCCTGGAAAACCTGTTTCGACGCCGCTAACCAGCTTCCATGTCATTCCAGCATCGGTACTTTTATAAATCCCTGAATTTTCTCCATTCCCTACAAAATCCGAGGCTTTACGGTCTTTTTCCCATACTGCAGCATATTGAATAGCAAAGTTATTTGGTGCAGTTGCCATGTCAATCACTCCGGTTTCGTTATTGATGTATAAAGTGTGTTCCCAGGTTTTACCCCCATCTTTAGTGATGTAAACTCCGCGTTCTTCATTAGGGGAATACAAATGACCTGTTACTCCTACAACAACATGATTAGGATCTTCTGGATGAATTAATATTTTTCCAATATGATGACTGTCCTCTAGTCCAGCAAGGGTCCATGTGTCGCCATTATCCGTTGACTTCATCATGCCAATCCCCGCATAAGAAGAGCGAGAAGCATTGTTTTCACCTGTTCCTACCCAAAGTGTCCTAGTAGGCCAATGGACGGCGATTTCCCCAATGTTTTGTGTGGGAGCATTTTCAGAAATAGGCGTAAAACTGATCCCATTTGATTTGGTATGCCATACACCTCCAGAGGCATAGGCCACATAAAATTCTGATGGATCATTAGGGTTAACCGCGAGGGCAACCACTCGACCGCTCATTACTTTAGGGCCAATGTTTTTAAAAGGAACATTTTTCACTTCAGAGTTTTGTTGAAGACTTTTAAAATAATCCAAAGAAGAAGAAAGGGCCTGCGCATCTGTGGCAGAGGTTTGTGCTAAAACTACACTACCAAAGGCCAATAAAAAAGAGTGTAAAATTGCTTTCATGAAGTCGAATTTAGATTGAAAATACAATTTTTTCTAGGTTTACAATTATCCAAGAAATGAAATGGGGGTTTTTTCCTATTTTTAACCAAAACGAATTCATGCGCTATCAACCACTACCAGCAACTTTTTATCGACAAACAAGGGCTAACTTTATGGCCCAAATGGAAGGCAACAGCCTTGCGGTTTTTAATTCAAATGATGTCTATCCTATTAGTGCAGATTCGACCCTTCCTTTTGCGCAGCATCGCGATATTTTTTACCTCAGCGGAGTAGATCAAGAAGAAAGTATCTTAGTCCTTTTTCCCAATGCTTTAGAGGAAAAACAGCGCGAAATTCTTTTTGTTCGTGAGACGAATGCTCATATTGCTGTTTGGGAGGGAGCCAAACTCACCAAAGAGCAAGCGACAAAATTAACGGGGATTGAAACTGTTCATTGGCTCTTTGATTTTGAGCACATCTTTCAAGAATTATCTACCCAGTGTGACACCTTTTATTTCAATACAAATGAACATTATCGACAGTCTGTAGAAACCCAAACCAGAGAGGATCGTTTTATCGCACAATGTAAGGCGAATTATCCTGCCCATGCTGTGGCTAAAAGCAATCCTATTTTACAGCAATTGCGCTCTGTCAAAGCGCCAGAGGAAATTGCGCAAATTCAAACCGCCTGTGATATTACTGAAAAAGGTTTTCGTCGTTTGCTCCATTTTGTTCAACCTGGAGTATGGGAATATGAAATTGAAGCAGAATTAGCCCACGAATTCTTACGTCATCGTTCAAAAGGTTTTGCCTATACCCCTATTATCGCCAGTGGGAACAATGCAAATGTCTTGCATTATACCGAAAACAACTGCCAGTGTAAAGCAGGAGATTTACTCTTAATGGATGTCGCCGCAGAATATGGAAACTATTCCAGCGACCTTACCCGCACCATTCCTGTTTCTGGAAAATTTACCGCCCGTCAAAAAGCGGTTTATGAAGCCGTTTTAAGGGTAAAGAAAGAAGCAACAAAAATGTTAGTTCCAGGAACCTTGTGGAAAGAATACCACCTTGAGGTGGGGAAAATCATGAGCAGTGAATTACTCGGATTAGGCTTACTCGATCAATATGATATTGATAAGCAAAACCCAGATATGCCCGCGTATAAACGCTATTTTATGCATGGTACATCGCATCATATGGGGCTAGACACTCATGATTATGGTTTATTGCACTTGCCCATGGAAGCAAATATGGTCTTTACCGTTGAACCGGGAATTTATATTCCAGAAGAAGGCTTTGGGATTCGTTTAGAAGACGATGTGGTCACACAAGAAAATGGAGCCCCCCTCAATTTAATGAGCAATATTCCTATCGAAGTTGACGAGATTGAAAGTTTGATGAATGCTTAGCTGCAGCCACAATCTGGACCACAGTTTTCGTCTTTTGCCTTAAAAAACTTTAGATACAACACTCGTACTGCAAAGACAGCGGCGACAGCGACCAGTAAAATTTGTAGGGCTTCCATTAGGATAAGATTTGATAAACGGCTAAAGCCGAAAGATAGGCAATCAAGGTCATACTAAACAACTGTATAATGGGCCATTTCCAGCCATTGGTTTCTTTCTTAACAATAGCTAAGGTACTCATGCACTGCAAGGCAAAAGCATAAAACAACATCAATGAAACTCCAGTGGGAAGGTCAAATAAAGGTTTTCCATTTGCTTTAGTTTCTGAAGCCATTCTGTTTTTAATGGTTTCTTCGCTGTCGTTCCCTACACTGTAGATGGTTGCAAGCGTACCCACAAAAACCTCTCTTGCAGCGAAAGAACTAATCAAAGCAATCCCTATTTTCCAATCAAAACCTAGGGGAGCAATCGCCGGTTCGATGCTTTTCCCTAAAATCCCAATAAAAGAGTGTTCTAGTTTATAAGACGCTATAGCAGTGTTTAGTTCTTCTTCGGTGAAATCCTTTCCGATGGAATTTTCTGTAACAATTTCTTTGGCATTTTTGAACTCTTTCCCAGGGCCAAAAGAAGCCATAACCCACAATAAAATAGAAATGGCCAAAATGATTTTCCCGGCTTCTACTACAAAGGATTTGGTCTTTTCAAAAACCGTAAGCCCCACATTTTTTAATAAAGGAAGTTTATAGTTAGGCATCTCAATCACAAAATAGGTTTTGGATTGAATCTTTAACACCTTATTTAAAATAGCGGCAGATAATAGGGCCATAACAAAGCCTAGTAAATAAAGTCCCATAAGGGTCAAGCCTTGATATCCCATTCCTAGAAAGGTTCCTTCTGGAATCACCAGCGAAATCAAAATAAGGTAAACGGGTAAGCGGGCAGAACAGGTGGTAAAGGGAGTCACTAAAATGGTGATTAAGCGCTCTTTCCAGTTTTCGATATTACGGGTTGCCATAACCGCTGGAATGGCACAAGCTGTTCCAGAAATTAATGGGATCACACTTTTTCCGCTTAAACCATATTTGCGTAAACCGCGGTCCATTAGAAAAACTACCCTGCTCATATAACCCGTCTCTTCTAGTACTGCTATAAAGAGAAACAGAAAAGCAATTTGTGGGATAAAAATCACGATCCCACCTAAACCAGCGATGATGCCTTCGGCCAAAAGATTTGTGAATAAACCTGGCGGGAGGTTTTTCTTCGTTGCTTCGCTTAATTGACTAAAGCTTTCATCGATAAAATCCATGGGAATGCTACTCCAGTCAAAAATGACTTGGAAGATGGTCAACAAAATCATAAAGAAAATAATGTATCCCCAAAAACGATGAATCAAGACACGGTCTAAACGCGAACGAAAATCAGTCGCTTTATTAATATCGACCGTATAGGTTTCTTTTAAGGCCTGATTAATGACTTGATAACGCTTGATGGTTTCTTTTTGCTGTAATCTTTTAAGGTGAGGTTCAGACTGTGTTCGATAAGCGGTGGCATCTTCTACTTTTTGACGTTCTAATTTGGCAAAATTGACATCTTGGGTAATCACTAACCACAGTTTGTAAAGCGATTGATCTGGGAAAACCTTTTCAAGGTTTTCAAAATACTCCTTGTCGATGGCACGAATATCTGTGTTGGGCTCTTTTGAGAGCGAACGATATTCGAGTAAATGACTTTTAAGGTTTTCTATCCCCGTATTTTCTCGGGTACTTATAAGGGCTATTTTTGTTTTTAATTGGGTCTCGAGTTTAGCGATATCGAGCGAAATCCCCTTCCGCTTCATGCGGTCAGACATATTAATTACCAAAAGTGTGGGAATTTCTAAATCTTTAATTTGAGTAAAAAGTAGCAGATTTCGCTTGAGATTTTCTATATCAGAAACCACTACCGCTACATCTGGAAAGTCTTTATCGTTTTTATTGAGAAGCAGTTCGACAACCACACTTTCGTCCATAGAAGAGGCATTGAGACTATATGTCCCCGGTAAGTCAATAATATGCGCTTTTGTTGTGCGGTTTAAGCGACAAGTCCCTTGCTTTTTTTCGACGGTGATCCCTGGGTAATTCCCCACTTTTTGATTTAAACCTGTTAGTGCATTAAAGACAGAGGTTTTCCCTGTGTTAGGGTTTCCTATTAGCGCAACATTGAGGTTTGTACTCATTTAATCAAATCTATGGAAATATGTTGTGCCGTTTCTTTACGGATGGCTAAGTGACAACCGTCAATCACTAGGTACATAGGGTCTTTTAAAGGTGCTAATTGTACTAAGTGCACTTCATTTCCGGGAAGACATCCCATTTCAATCAATTTAAGCGGAAGTAGATCAGTGTCGATCTCCACAATTCTCCCCCTTTGATTTTTCTCGATCTGATCTAGTGTAATCATTATTTAGAATGATTTTAAAGAAACAAAAGTAGGTGAAAATACGCCCGCTCCCAAAACATTAGAAAACAATTTAATCTTCAAAACCGTATTCTATTTTTAGGGTAGTGATGTCTTCCATCAAGCTTTCCATAGCGGCTTTATCTGTTCCATCATAATAGCCGCGAATGCGTTTGTCTGGATCAACCAATACAAAGTTTTCGGTATGAATCATATCATGTGGCCCCCCATCGCCATCTTCTTTCACCACAAAGTATGATTTACGGGCAAGGGTGTAAATTTCTTTTTTATCGCCGGTTAAAAGATTCCACTTAGCATCGTTGACCCCTTTTTCAAGAGCGTATTTCTTCAATTGAGGGACAGAATCAATTTGAGGGGTGACACTAAAAGACAGTAACTTAACTTTGTTGTCTTCTAAAATTTGTGCTTGTATACTCCCCATATTATCTGTCATAATAGGACAAATGGAGGGACAGGTGGTAAAAAAGAAATCAGCGACATAGATATGATCTTCATAATCGCGTTGTGTAATCACTTTTCCGTTTTGATTCATCAAACGGAAAGGGGCAATTTTATGGTATTTCTTAACGTGTTGTAAAGTGCTATCGACCAATTCAAAACTCACTTCTGAGGGTTGATAGATAGGGAGGATTTTTACAGGTACAAGTGCGTTGTAAAACAGTGCTAAGATGACTGCAGAAATGGTCGCAAAAACCACGAAAAACTTTCGGTAACGAGCAAAATTAATGTTCATATCTATGCCACAAAATTACACTCTTTTTAGCCTTTTACCTTGTTAAAAGAAAGATAAATAGGCATGGGGATAGCGAGGGCAAGTTGAAATGCTTATTTTTGGGCTTGTTTAGAAAAAATATTCTATGGATCCAATTGTCATTAAAGGCATTCAACTTTTATTAAGTTTATCAATTTTAGTCGTTTTACACGAGCTAGGTCACTTTATACCCGCGAAATTATTCAAAACCAAAGTGGAAAAATTCTACCTCTTTTTTGATGTAAACTTTGCGCTTTTCAAAAAGAAAATTGGCGAAACAGAATACGGCATCGGGTGGTTACCCCTGGGCGGATATGTCAAAATCGCTGGGATGATCGACGAGAGTATGGATACCGATCAGATGAAGCAGCCGGCACAACCCTGGGAGTTTCGCTCAAAACCCGCCTGGCAAAGATTAATCATCATGTTAGGGGGAGTAACCGTGAACATCGTCCTTGGATTTCTAATTTATATGATGATTCTTTTTGTTTGGGGAAAAGAAACCCTACCGACGGAAGATGTCACAAAAGGCTTTAGTGTTTCTGCTATCGCAGAAGAAATAGGTTTTCAAGATGGCGACCAAATTTTAAGTGTTGACGGAGAACCCCTTGAATATGTGATGGACGTGAACCGTCATTTATTTTTAAGAAGTCCAAAGACCGTAGAAGTTCGCCATGCAAATGGGTTAAAAGAAAGTATCGCTATTCCAGAAGACTTTGGCACGACCATGTTTGAAGCTGGCGAAATGTTTCCACTTAATCCCATTGCTAGCATTTATGTTGACAGCCTTTACCCGGGAAACCCCGCCGAAAAAGCTGGGATTCAAATAGGAGATATTTTGGTCTCCTTTGACGGTAAAGCCATCAACGGAAAGGGAGACCTTAGAAGCGAAGATTTAAAAGCACAAGACAGCGTTGTTTTCAATATCATTCGAGAAGATGAAGCAAAAACAATTACTGTTTACCCTACTGAAGAAGCGGTCTTAGGTTTTATGGTTAGAGAACAATTTGATTTTAGCACCACCCATGTTGATCTAGATTTAGATCAAAGTATTGTTGAAGGCTTTGACTATGGTTACTGGACCTTGCATGATTATGTCGTCCAGTTTAAATATATTTTTACGAAAAAAGGCGCTACACAAGTAGGTGGTTTTGGGGCGATAGGAAATCTTTTCCCTTCACAATGGGACTGGCAAGGCTTCTGGAGTAGTACTGCTTTAATCTCGATTATTCTAGCCTTTATGAATGTATTGCCCATCCCAGCTTTAGACGGGGGACACGTGATGTTTTTATTATACGAGATGATTAGTGGACGAAAACCCAACGATAAGTTTATGGAATATGCCCAAATGTTTGGCTTTTTCTTGCTCTTAGCCTTGGTATTATTTGCGAATGGAAATGATTTATACCGGTGGTTGTTTGCTTAATTAGAACGATTTTTCCATAAATCTTTGAGCCTCCCATCACTCTTTTTTATATTTGACTAACAAGACATTATTAAATTAACTAACATGAAAAAATTACTCTTGCTTTCGATTGCCCTTTTTAGCTTAGGCCTAAGTGCTCAAGATAAAAAAATTACGATACCTGATTTAAAAGCCCAGTTTGATTTACTCAACGAAAATGAAGCAGGAGAAATAGATCCGATCAATGATAAAGAAATCAATAAAAAAGTGAAATTTTTTATTGAAGAAAAATTCCTCAATGTTGAGTATACAAGAAATATCATTTGGGATAGCTATGAGACCTTTTTAAGCCCGTTTGATCGTTATCACTACCACACTTATATCGTACAGGTAAAAGTCGAAGATGTCGATCGTCTTAAATACATAGAAGTTAAGTATAACCCAAATACAGATGCTATTGAAAGTAACTTCGAATGGAATGCCGATATCGAAGATTTTGAAGAAGCTAAGGTCGAAAAAGAGGCCGCAGCAATTAATGCTTAAAATAAATCAATAGGAATTTGGGGGGAAAAGATTTTCAATTATCTTTGCCAACCAATTAACCATCCTCCTTAGCTCAGTTGGTTAGAGCATCTGACTGTTAATCAGAGGGTCCTTGGTTCGAGCCCAAGAGGAGGAGCTAGCGCAACCGCTACACTACATTAACTAAATTAAGCCCTTCAAGTAATTGAGGGGTTTTTTCTTACAATCAAGTTTATCATAAATTTAGTTAATTTTTTGGCAACTA
>Ga0209716_1000007_pt1 | contig 190159 bp, 172 predicted proteins | sample COGITO_mtgs_1205_FD_184811 | JGI IMG/M metagenome (GOLD analysis project Ga0209716, IMG submission 184811) | Pelagic marine microbial communities from North Sea - COGITO_mtgs_120531 (SPAdes) (version 2) | ecosystem: Environmental > Aquatic > Marine > Epipelagic ... | reverse complement strand
CTCGTTTTTTTACAATAAACAAATCAACTAAATAGACCAAAAGAGCGTGTAGCAACTGTTTAGTAGATTAGGGCATATGTTTTAGTAGCCATTCAATATCACCATCCTTATCCATAACTCGTTTCTTTAGGTCTATTATAGGTATAAAGTCCTTCCCCCTTATCTGTTTTACATTTATCTCACCTTCATTCTTCCAACGCTCAAAAGTTTTAGTAGATATTCGAAAATAGTAGCATACATCCTGTTTAGTCCAAAGACTTTTACGCTGTAATCGTTGGTCTCGTGTTAGTGTGTTTTTATCCTGTAAATCTTTTACCATATCAAAGAGAGCATCTATCTTCTCACTATCAGTCAAAGCATCAAAATCTTTTTTAATCATAAATCAAAGGTATAAAAACAGGGATAGTAGAAAAAAAAGCAAAATAGGAGGTATAAGAGGAGGCAAAACTAAAACTAAAAATCCCTAAAACATTGATTTAAAATGTAATAGGGATTCTATAAGTGGAGTCGGCGGGATTCGAACCCGCGTCCAAACAAGCGATCAAAAAGCTTTCTACAAGTTTAGATTTCGTTTGATTTTCGAATTTGCACTGACCGAAAACTGCCCATACAGATCTTAGCATCTTTATTGAAAAACACAGGCAATGCTTCTGTGTTTCGATGTTGACATTTATGGTGCCTCATTAGGAATCGCCGTCAACAAGGGCTATTCAGAGACATCCAGCTTCCCAGCCTTGCCGGGACTTGGCATTAACGTACTATGATTCTGTTAATTATGCAGCTAGAGCGTAGTTATTCTCGCCATTTAAAAATGTGAAAAATGAGATTTACGAGCTGTAATTCAGCGCTCGACTTGCTTACCTTTTCATGCGTCCTGCTGTCAAAACCAGTCGACCCCATGAGTTTTCAATGAACTTCAAGCTGCGAATTTACAAATATTGAGCCAAAACATTTTCTTTCGTGTTTTATTTTATACGATTGGGCTAAAAGTCGTTGAGAACCCACTATATTTGCCGCGTTTAAAACAGATATGGAATCCATTAAAAATATCGCGATCATTGCCCATGTCGACCATGGGAAAACGACTCTGGTTGATAAAATTCTTCACCATTGTAATCTGTTTCGTTCCAACGAGACAACAGGAGAACTCATTTTAGATAACAATGATCTGGAACGCGAACGAGGGATTACCATTTTATCCAAAAATGTCGCAGTAAATTACAAAGGGGTCAAGATCAACATCATCGATACACCTGGTCACGCCGATTTTGGCGGTGAAGTAGAACGTGTGTTGAACATGGCAGATGGGGTTTTGCTTCTTGTTGATGCTTTTGAAGGTCCGATGCCCCAAACACGTTTTGTGTTAAAAAAAGCAATTGACCTCGAGTTAAAACCCATCGTGGTTATCAATAAGGTAGATAAAGAAAACTGTACTCCCGACCAGGTTCACGAATCGGTTTTTGATTTGATGTTTGAGTTGGGGGCCGAAGAATGGCAGTTGGATTTTCCGACCGTCTATGGTTCTGCAAAAAACAATTGGATGAGTACCGATTGGAAAAATGAAACTGATTCTATTGAACCTCTTTTGGATATGGTTTTGGAGCACGTCCCCAGTCCTAAGATTGCAGAAGGAAATACACAAATGTTGATCACTTCCCTGGATTTTTCCTCCTTTACGGGAAGAATAGCCATTGGACGCTTACAGCGCGGACAGTTGACAGCTGGAATGCGTGTGAAATTGATTAAACGAGATGGTACTGAAGTACCCTCACGTGTCAAAGAGTTACATCTTTTTGACGGTTTGGGAAGAAAGAAAGTAGAGGGCGTAGAAGCGGGTGACCTCTGTGCGGTCATTGGATTGGAAGGATTTGAGATTGGCGATAGTATTGCCGATTTTGAAGCACCAGAAGCACTACCTACCATTGCTATTGACGAGCCTACGATGAGTATGTTGTTTACCATTAATGACTCTCCATTCTTCGGCAAAGAAGGAAAATTTGTCACTTCCCGTCATATTCGCGAGCGTTTGGAAAAGGAATTGGAAAAAAACTTGGCCATGCGATTGGAACAAACGGACAGTTCAGATACGTTCATTGTCTTTGGTCGTGGTGTACTCCACTTGTCGGTTCTGATAGAGACCATGCGTAGAGAAGGGTATGAATTACAAATTGGTCAGCCTCAAGTGATTATCAAAGAAATAGATGGAGTAAAGATGGAACCCATGGAGGAGTTGACCATTGATTTACCTGAGGAAGTTTCTGGAAAAGCCATTGAAATGGTGACTACGAGAAAGGGTGAAATGTTGGCCATGAATCCCAAAGGCAGCAGAATGATTTGTGAATTCAAAATACCTTCTAGGGGTATTATTGGGTTGAGAAATCAATTGCTCACCGCTACAGCAGGTGAAGCGATAATGAACCACCGCTTTATCGAGTTTAGCCCCTTTAAGGGTGAAATTCCGGGACGCATAAACGGTTCCTTAATTTCAATGGAAAAAGGAGCTGCTATTCCCTATTCTTTGGACAAACTTCAGGAGAGAGGAAAATTCTTTGTGGCGCCTAACGAAGCTATTTACACAGGTCAAGTGATTGGAGAAAACAGCCGTCAGGACGATTTGGTAGTCAATGTGACCAAAACCAAAAAATTGTCAAATGTCCGAGCAGCCGGTTCAGACGACAAAGTAAAGCTAGCACCACCCATCAAATTTTCTTTAGAAGAAGCTTTAGAATACATCCAGAAGGATGAATATGTGGAGGTCACACCCAATTCACTTCGCATCCGGAAAATCTTCTTGGATGAAAACGAGAGAAAGCGTCAAAAAGCCTAAATTATTTTTTAGCCACCACTTCGTTTAGCCTTCCTTGATCGCATTGAAAAATTTTCCCAGGAAATTTGACAATCATATTATAATCATGGGTTGCCATCACGATACTGATTCCCCCTGTATGTAGTTTTCGAAACAAGTGCATGATCTCTTGACTGGTTTCTGGATCAAGATTCCCTGTGGGTTCGTCTGCAATGATCAACTCAGGATGATTGAGTAAAGCTCTGGCAATGGCAACTCGCTGTTGTTCCCCTCCAGAAAGTTCAAAAGGAAATTTTTGATCACTAGAAGTTACATTAACCAATTCTAAAACCTCTGCGACACGTTCTTTTATTTTGGTTTTTCCTTTCCATCCTGTTGCTTTTAATACAAAAGACAGGTTGTCAAAAAGAGTACGATCGGGGAGGAGTTTGAAGTCTTGAAAAACTACACCAAGTTTTCTTCTAAGAAGTGGTATTTCTTTATCTTTTAGTTTATTGAGATCAAAACCGACAATAGTACCTTGTCCAGAGTGCAGTGGAAGGTCCCCATAAAGCAACTTTAAAAGACTGCTTTTTCCAGTTCCTGTTTTTCCGATAAGAAACACAAATTCGCCCACATCCACTCTAAAGTTTACATCCGTTAGAATGGTGTTTTTTTCGTTTACGATGGTTACATTCTGAAGGTTGATCATGGAAAATTGTAATTTATTCAATACGACATAAAGGTAAATCTTTTGAAGTAGTCCTTAATAATTTGTTGATAAAATATACATTTCAAGACGGAAACACGTTCTTAAATCAGTAGGAATGAATTATTTTTAATCCACGATGCTCAGATACCAAAACTTGTTCATTTTTTGTAAAATTGGCCTCTTATTTTTGCCCTTTTTACTTCAAGGGCAACTGTTTAATGATTCCAAAAAGACTGAACTTAGTGATCATTTTTTTGGACTGAGTTACTTTCCCGCTTCTTGGCAATCCAGTGTGTTTGAAGAAGATCTCTACACCTCCAGATCCAATCAGCAAGAAGTACAATTCAACAAACTCTCCAATGCCTTACGACTCAATTATTCTGGAGCTGAAAAAATGCTGGTCCAATTTAAAGAGGATTTCCCTAACGCTGTGGGAACAAAGACAATTGATTTGGATGTTGCCAATTATTACTTTCAAAATGAAAAATATCGGTATGCCCTAAAATGGTACCAAAGAATTTCTGAAAATGAAGTGCCCAAAAAAGACTTGCCTCTTTTTAATTTTAATAAGGGATACACGCTTTTTTCTGCCAAAAATTACAAAAAAGCAAAACCGTATTTGGAGAAAGTTAAAGACGATAAATCTTTCGAATCAGATGCGCATTATTATTTAGGGCACATAGCCTATCAATTGGAAGATTTTGATGGAGCACTGACTTCTTTTCAAAATATTTCAAATCCTACCCAAAAAGAAAATTTGATTTACTTCCAAGCGGATATGAATTTCCGTCTTGGACGATTTGATCAAGCGATTACTCTAGCAAAAGAAGCCCTAGCAAAAGCAAGTAATGAAGAAACCTCGGAGCTTTCAAAAATCATTGGAGAGAGCTATTTTAATCAAGAATCTTATGCGGATGCGATTCCTTATCTGGAGAGTTATGAGGGTAAAAAAGGAACTTGGAATAACACCGATTTCTATCAATTGGGCTATGCTTATTTTAAACAAAAAAAATACGACCAAGCCATTGGACAGTTCAATAAGATCGTTGGAGAAAAAAATGCGTTAGCACAAAATGCCTATTATACCCTAGCGGAATGTTATCTCAACACCGATCAAAAATCTGCGGCGCTCAATGCTTTTAAAAGTGCTTCCGCAATGAATTTTAATTCAATAATTCAGGAAGATGCGTTTTTAAATTATGCAAAATTGAGTTACGAAATTGGGAATCCCTTTGAAGAACCACCTCAAGTTCTGGTTGCGTTTTTAGAAACGTATCCAAAGAATAAGCAAGTAGCAGTCGTCGAGGAACTTCTAATCAATTCCTATACCAAGGATAAAAATTATGCAGCAGCTCTTGAGATCCTTGAAAATAAAAGTGGGTACAAAAATAACGAAACCTTACAGCGGGTTTTGATGCTCAGTGCGATTCAGGAATACCAAAAAGGGCGTTACGCAAGTGCGAGTGCTCTCTTTCGGCGTGGACTAAAACTAAAAGAGAACAAATCCTTAGAAGCTTTCGGTTTGTACTGGTATGGTAGATCAGAATATGAGCGTAACTTGTTTGATAGTGCCCTGGATTTGTTCAAGCAGTTTCGGAAACACGCTAAGAAAGAAAGTGTTGAAATGGCAAATCGTTTAAATTATGACATAGGCTATGTCTATTTTAAACTGGGAGAGTATGAATACGCATTGCAGTCTTTCGAAGCATTTAATGAGGAAAATAGCATTTTCGATGTTTCGTACCAACGCGACACTTTTTTGAGAATGGGAGATTGTCAGTTTGCATTAAAAAAATATTGGCCTGCGATGGAGTATTACAACACTTCCATTGCTCTTTCGCCTGACAAGGGAGCTTATGCAAGTTTTCAAAAAGGAATTAGTTATGGATTTGTCGATCGCAATTCCAAGAAAATCGAAGCTTTAATCGATTTTCTTGAGATCTACCCAAACGACCCTTTGGTGGATGATGTCTTGTCTGAATTAGGCTCTGCCTACAGCAGTGCTTCTGCTGCTGACCAAGCGATCGAGACCTATGACCGTTTGTTAACGCGTTTTAAAAATAGTCCGTATCTCGCAAAGGCCGCACTCAACAAAGGATTGATTTTGTTTAACCAGGAAGAATACACCGCTTCCAAGGCGGTATTGGAGGAAGTAGCGGTAACCTACCAGCGGTATGCAGTAGGTGAACAAGCCTTGCGAACCCTAAAAGAAATCGCTGTGGATCAAGGAACTGTAACTGCGTTTACGCGATGGATAAAAGAGCAAAAGCTCGAAACCTTTACAGATACAGAACTCGAGAAAACAGCTTTTACCGCTGCAGAACGACAGTTTTTAGAAGGAAAAACGTCAACCGCACTCAAGTTGTTTGAAGAATATTTGGAGACTTATCCTCAAGGTGCATTCAGCAAATTGGTCACCTATTACTTGGCTGAACTTTATTTTGAAAAGGAAGACTATGACGAGGCTTTGGTGGCCTACCAGTTGTTGATAGAGGACCCACAAGTATCTACCTATACCGAAAAAGCCTTAACACGTGTGATTTCACTTCTAAAAAATAAGGATCAACAAATAGAAGCGATCCCGTATATGGAACACTTGGCTGAAATTGCTTCTTTCGAAGCAAACAAACGATTTGCGACGCTCAATTTAATGCAAGCTTATTATGCAAATCAACAATTTGAAAAGACAGTAGAAACGGCAGAGGCAGTGTTGAATTTAAATGAGGTAGAAGACAGAGTCCAATGGGATGCGCTAAAACTCAAAGCGAGATCCTCTTTGGCACTACGCGATAGTCTTAAGGCTGCGGACGCCTATCTCAAACTAGAAAAAACACCCCAGACAATGATTGTTGCTGAGGCACTTTATTTTAGAGCAGAACGTTTATATCGTGAAAAAAATCATACGGCTTCAAATGATTTGATTGCCAAAATAGCTCAGAACTCTGGGCAGTCGGGAAAATGGAATGTCAAGGCACTTCTATTACTCGCTAAAAACTACTATGCACTAAACGATGCTTTTCAGGCTGTTTTTGTTCTAGAGTCCATTATCGAAAACTTTGACTCGTTCCCCTTGATTGTTCAAGAGGCTTCAGAATTAATTGAAACCTATCGGGCTTCATTGAGTGAGGAAAACCGTTCCATAACAAAAGAGACAAACAATGAATAGGATCGGAAATTCTTTTTTACTTTCTCTCTTTGCCCTTGGAACACTCTCCGCCCAAGAAAACGAACAAGAACCTATAGGAACTCAGGAAGTACTGGTTGTCAAATCCTACACTCCGAGTTTGTCAGATGCTTTTAAGATCAAATCGGTTCCAAAACTCTCCGATAGTCTAACTTCTTTAGAAAAAAAACTGGTGTATGAACTCAAAAAAGTTCCCGTCATTTCTACATTCGAACCCAATAAAGCCTCGCCTTTAAGATTACAGCAGCGAAAGTCCTCCATACCCTACAATACATTTTTTAGTGGAGGCTTTGGAAACATGAGTCAATTGTACTTTAATGTTTCTAGCGTGATTGAGATGGATCGTACACAAAGATTCGGAATCAATTTTTACCGAGACGGTTTTGGAACTGACCTAGCCAATAGCCTTTTAAAAAGCTCTCAAAACTATAGCCGTTTTGGGCTTCACCACAATTTGAGAAACTCTTATTACAATGCGAATTCCCTGTTACAATTTGAAACCAGCAACACTAATTATTTTGGACTTTACGATAGGGATTGGGATCCTTTGATTCTAAATTCCACCAATCCAGAGAGTAGGAGAAATTATTTTAAAATTAGGACACATTGGAATTGGTACGATGATGTGTTGAGAGGAATTACCTTTCAGGCCGATTTAACCTCAGATAATTTTAATTCTACCGAACAACAATTAGGGTTACAAACCGATTTTGAAGTAGATTTTGGGGGAGGGAAACTCAAGTCAGAATTGCATTTACAAGGATTTCACACTGCGTTTGAGACTTCTTATTTTGAGCGAACTTTAGAGGAATATACACAAGGTAAGGGAACCTTAAATTTATTTTGGCAACACAGCAGAAACGACGTGAAGCTAAAAATTGGTGCGGGTGCTGCCTATCTTTTTGGTGTTGAAAATAGTTCAAGCTCACTTTTGTATTACCCTCATTTAGAAGTGGTTTACCGAAAAACAGGGAACGTCCTCAGTCCTTATTTAAGAGCCGAGGGCGGTGTTCAGTTTAACACCTATAAAAGTTTGACCCTTACAAACCCCTATCTTGCCCCTACCACTCTTTTGACACCTACTTTTAACCGGTATAATGCGAGTCTTGGAATTCGATCTCAACTGGCCTCAGTGTTGAATTTTGACCTTGGATTTATTTATGATCAAGTTGAAAATTTCAACATCTTTGAACGATTGCCTTTTGACAAGGACCATGAAAATCAAGCTTATCGATTGTCAAATGCATATGCCTCCCGTTATGTAGACACAGATTTATACGGATTTAAAGCTTCTCTTCGTATTGATTTAGCAAAAGATAATTTTGTGCGTTTTGAAACCCGTTATCGCGTTTTTGAAACAAACGGAAACCAAGAGTTGTGGAATGTTCCTGCCTTAGAAATGAATTGGGAAAGTCAATTTCAATGGAAGGATCGTCTTGCATTTTCATTGAGCGGAAATCTATGGGGAGACCGAAAAGCTGCTTTTCGCCCTGTTTTTATTAATCAAGACTTGAATAGTGCTCAAACTCCTCTTCCCGAGAATATCCCCTTATTTATCAGTACAACTGCTCATCTAACCTATAAATTAACCGATCAGTTTGACGCTTTTGCAAAAGTAAAAATGAACAGTCAAGAAACGCACGGGAGATGGGCTTATTATCCAGAACCCCAATTGCTCTTATTGGGTGGAATAGTTTATAAATTTGATTTTCAGTACTAAAATCAAAAGATCTAAAACTTGAAACAATTTTATGAACCCCAATTGATTTTTACTACATTTGTGCGTCAAAAATTAGAAGTATCAAATACTTTTTAACTTAATCCCAATATGAATAGAATCTTAATAACTTTTTTTGGATTAATCTGTACTGTTGTGATGATCTCTTGCCAAAATAAGGTAGATTTAATTGTACATAACGCTTCGGTTTACACTTTAAACGATAAAAAAGGTAATGCTTCTGCATTTGTTGTCAACGATGGAAGGTTTATCGCAGTGGGAGGAGAAGAACTTTTGGAGAAGTATTCTGGTAGAGTCTTAGACCTTCAAGGCCTGTCTATTTATCCTGGCTTTATCGATTCACATTGCCATTTTATGAGTTTGGGACTAAGCCTTCAACAAGTTGATTTAAGGGGTACCCAAAGTTTTGAAGAAGTGCTAGACCGAGTTAAAGATTTTGCAAAAAACAAAAATTTAGAAGCCGTATTGGGTAGGGGATGGGATCAAAACGATTGGGAAGACCAATCCCTTCCAGAAAAATCTGAACTCGATGCGTTATTTCCTGATATTCCTGTCGCCTTGAGGCGTATTGATGGTCACGCTCTCTTAGTAAATCAAAAAGCATTAGATCTTGCTGGAATTGACGAGACCACAGAAGTAGCTGGAGGAACCTTAATAAAAGAGAATGGAAAATTGACAGGGGTACTAGTGGATACTCCCATGCAACTTGTTTCTGCCATTCTCCCTAATCCCACTAAAGAAGATAAGATTAAAGCACTTCAAGATGCTTCAAAAATTGCTTTAGAAAATGGGCTCACTACAGTATCTGTTGCAGGAATGGACAAAGAGGATATTTATTTGATTGACAGCCTTCAAAAGGCAGGTACTTTAGATATTCGAATCTACGCCATGATTTCGAATACCAAAGAAAACATGGATCACTTTCTCTCAGTAGGTCCTCTACAAACCGATAAACTAAATGTGCGCTCTTTTAAAGTATACGCCGATGGTGCATTGGGATCTCGAGGGGCCGCATTAAAAGAATCCTATTCTGATTTAGAATCCCACAAAGGAGCTTTTATCACCCCCAAGGATTCCCTCGAAAAACTCGCCTATCGATTGGCCACAACCCCTTTTCAAATGAATACACATGCCATAGGTGATGCTGCAAATAAAGCTGTTTTAGAGGCGTACAACAAAGCCTTAGTTTTTTCAGCTGACCCGAGATGGCGCGTTGAACACGCACAAATTATTGACACGACAGATATTAAACTTTTCAACAGAAAAATTATCCCTTCAGTTCAGCCTACCCATGCTACAAGTGATATGTATTGGGCTGAAGATCGATTGGGAGAAAGCAGATTGACAGGTGCTTATGCTAATAGAGCACTACTAAAACAGTCAGGTCGAATTGCATTAGGAACAGACTTCCCCGTTGAAGAAGTAAATCCGTTTTTGACTTTTTATGCAGCGGTAGCTCGCCAAGATCTAGAGGCTTATCCAGAAGGAGGGTATCTTCCTGAAAATAAATTAAGCCGAATAGAGGCGTTAAGCGGAATGACCTTGTGGGGCGCCTATGCAAACTTTGAAGAAGATCAAAAAGGATCTATTGAAGTAGGTAAAGTTGCAGATTTTGTAATCTTGGACAGAGACATTATCCAAATAAGTGAAAAAAGAATTCCAAAAACGAGAATCGTAGCTACTTTTTTCAACGGAAACATCGTTTATAGCAATCGAATCAACTAAAGGGAATTGATAACTTTCATTTTCCTCTTCTGAAACCAGTTGATATTTTTTAATTTATATCTAAATTTCCTTTTTTAGTTAATAAATTTAACTGAAACAATATTATTGTTTTTATTTTGGATAGCATTATCTTATTTTTGATTAAAAATTAAAATATGTGTGGTATTCTATGTGCATTTGACTTAAAGCAAAGCAATGTTTCTATTCGTCCTCAAATTCTTGAAATGTCAAAAAAACTACGACATCGGGGTCCCGATTGGAGTGGAATTTATGATGCATCCAATGCTGTTCTGTCTCATGAACGTTTAGCAATAGTCGATCCGACCTCTGGAAACCAACCGTTGATTAGTCCTTCAAAAAAATTGATTTTAGCCGCCAATGGTGAAATATACAACCACCGTGCCCTACGATCGACTTGTGATTTGGAGTATCAGTTTCAAACCGAATCGGATTGTGAAGTGATTCTTGCACTGTACGAAAAAGAAGGGAAAGACTTTGTCAAAAAATTAAATGGAATTTTTGCCTTTGCTATTTATGATCAAGAGCAAGATGAATATTTTATTGCCCGAGATCATATGGGAATCATTCCTCTTTACATGGGATGGGATGGAGATGGCACCTTTTACGTAGCTTCAGAATTGAAAGCCTTAGAAGGGGTCTGTTCCAAAATAGAGCTCTTTCCTCCAGGTCATTACTTGCACAGTTCGGAAGGGAAACCGGTCAAATGGTATACTCCAGATTGGACCGAGTATGAAACCGTAAAAGACAACCCAACTTCCATAGAGGACCTACACGATGCTTTAGCGGATGCGGTGCATCGTCAGTTGATGAGTGATGTCCCCTATGGTGTACTACTTTCTGGAGGTTTGGATTCCTCCATTACCTCAGCTTTGGCAAAAAAATTCGCTGCAAAACGAATCGAATCAGGGGATACTCAAACTGCCTGGTGGCCTCAGTTACATTCGTTTTCTGTAGGACTAGAAGGCTCACCAGACCTTGCTGCTGCTCAAAAAGTAGCGGAACACATTGGTACGGTTCATCATGAGATTAAATTCACAATTCAAGAAGGTTTGGACGCCATACGTGAAGTAATCTATCACCTTGAAACTTATGACATTACCACCATACGCGCTTCAACGCCTATGTTTTTGATGGCAAGAGCCATTAAAGCGTTGGGAATTAAAATGGTACTCTCAGGGGAGGGAGCAGATGAACTCTTTGGTGGGTACCTCTATTTTCACAAAGCTCCCAACGCAGAAGAATTTCACGAGGAGACAGTTCGAAAACTAGAAAAATTGCACCAGTATGATTGTCTCAGGGCAAATAAATCCTTAGCAGCATGGGGCATCGAGGGGCGGGTACCTTTTTTAGACAAAGAATTTATTGAAGTTGCGATGCGCCTCAATCCCAAAGACAAGATGATTACCTCCGATCGAATGGAAAAATGGGTCTTGAGAAAAGCATTTGAAAGCTATTTGCCAGAAAGTGTAGCTTGGCGTCAAAAGGAACAATTTTCAGATGGCGTCGGTTACAGTTGGATTGACACTTTGAAAGATTTGGTGGAAAAAGAGGTCACGGACGAACAAATGGAAAATGCCCATTTTCGATTTCCCGCACAAACTCCTCAAAACAAGGAAGAATTTTACTATCGCACCATTTTTGAATCCCATTTTCCTAGCGAAGCGGCCGCATTGAGTGTTCCATCCGTCCCCTCAGTAGCGTGTAGTACCCCCGTGGCACTGGCTTGGGATAAGGCCTTTCAAAATCAAAATGACCCGAGTGGAAGAGCGGTTGCAAATGTTCACGATAAAAGCTATAAATAGACGCTTTATTACTGCTGAAATTGCAGTTGTTTTGCACACTTTGATGTTGATAACTTCCTCAATATTGACAAGGGTTTAGAGCTAATTCTAGGAGCTGAATAAGTATATTTGTTAGTAGGTGTTTTCACAGACCACAAACGAATAAATTATGAGCGAAGAAAATCAAAAAAATCAATATTCCGCGGATAGTATTCAGGCCCTAGAAGGTATGGAGCATGTCCGTATGCGACCCTCTATGTACATTGGTGATGTGGGAACTCGTGGACTGCATCATTTGGTGTATGAAGTCGTGGATAACTCCATAGATGAAGCCCTTGCAGGTCACTGTGACCAAATCACGGTGACGATCAATGAGGACAATTCGATAACGACTAAAGACAACGGTCGCGGAATCCCTGTAGGGATCCATAAAAAAGAAGGTGTTTCTGCTTTGGAAGTGGTCATGACAAAAATAGGCGCCGGAGGGAAATTTGATAAGGATTCTTATAAAGTATCGGGGGGGCTTCACGGGGTAGGAGTTTCTTGTGTCAATGCCCTTTCTGAAAATCTTGTCGCAACTGTATTTCGAGACGGAAAAATTTGGCAGCAGGAGTATTCCCGAGGGAAATCCAAAGCAGCTGTAGCGACTATAGGCGATACTACAGAAACAGGGACCGAAGTTACTTTTAAACCCGATTCTGAAATATTTAAACAGACCCTGGAATACAACTACGAGACCCTTTCGCTTCGTATGCGGGAACTCTCTTATCTGAATAAAGGAATTAATATTGTCATCATTGACAAAAGAAATAAAGATGATCAGGGTGAATTTGTTTCTGAAACCTTCCAGTCCAAAGAAGGACTCAAAGAGTTTATCCATTTCCTTGATGAAAGTAGGGAGGCCATTATTGGGGATGTCATCGCTATGGAAGGAGAAAAAAATGGTGTGCCTGTAGAGGTGGCCATGATTTACAACACCTCCTTTTCTGAAAATTTACACTCCTATGTAAATAATATTAATACCCATGAGGGAGGGACACACCTTTCCGGCTTTCGAAGAGGTTTGACAACAACCCTAAAAAAATATGCAGATAGTTCTGGGCTGCTCGACAAATTAAAATTTGAAATTGCTGGGGACGACTTTAGAGAAGGACTTACAGCCATTGTTTCTGTGAAGGTTGCAGAGCCCCAATTTGAAGGACAAACCAAAACAAAACTGGGAAACAGAGAAGTCACTTCTGCGGTATCTCAATCTGTATCGGAAATGCTTGAGAATTATTTGGAAGAAAATCCAAACGATGCGAAAACCATTGTCCAAAAAGTGATTCTTGCCGCTCAGGCGCGCCATGCCGCTCGCAAGGCAAGAGAAATGGTGCAACGAAAAACCGTGATGAGTGGCGGAGGACTTCCTGGAAAACTCTCTGACTGTTCTGAACAAGATCCTTCACTCTGTGAAGTTTTTCTAGTAGAGGGAGACTCTGCAGGGGGAACGGCAAAACAGGGGAGAGATCGAAATTTCCAAGCCATACTCCCTTTACGTGGGAAGATTTTGAATGTAGAAAAAGCCATGCAACACAAGGTTTTTGAAAATGAAGAAATTAGAAATATTTACACCGCTTTGGGAGTGACGATAGGTACTGAAGAAGATAGTAAAGCACTGAACCTCGAAAAATTACGCTATCATAAAATTGTGATCATGTGTGATGCGGATGTAGATGGAAGCCATATTTCAACGCTAATTTTGACCTTCTTCTTCCGATACATGAAAGAACTTATTGAAGCAGGTTATATCTACATCGCCACACCTCCTTTATATTTAGTCAAAAAAGGACAAAAAAAGGATTATGCTTGGAATGACGACCAAAGAGATCTGTTGCTTCAACAGTTTGGCTCAGGTGCCTCTGTACAACGCTATAAAGGACTTGGAGAAATGAACGCAGAACAATTGTGGGATACAACTATGGATCCAGCAGAACGTACTTTACGTCAAGTTACTATTGACAATGGTGGAGAAGCAGATCGCATCTTTTCGATGTTAATGGGGGATGAGGTCCCCCCACGAAGAGAATTTATTGAGAAAAATGCGATATACGCCAACATTGATGTGTAATTTTGCATCAGAAACAAATTAATTTAAATTCTAAAAAATGAAAGTCACCATCGTCGGGGCAGGTAATGTAGGAGCCTCTTGTGCAGAGTATATCGCACAAAAACAAATCGCTAGTAAAGTTGTTTTATTAGATATCAAAGAGGGATTTGCAGAAGGAAAAGCACTTGATTTATTTCAAACGGCAACTACCCTAGGGTTTAATACCTCCATCAAAGGGGTAACAAATGATTATTCAGCTACTGCTGGAAGTGATGTAGTTGTCATTACTTCAGGGGTTCCGAGAAAACCAGGGATGACACGAGAAGAATTGATCGGAATCAATGCTGGAATCGTTCAAAAGGTCTCTGAAAGTATTTTACTGCACTCACCCGAAGCTTTCATTGTTGTTGTTTCCAATCCTATGGACACCATGACTTATTTGGCATTAAAAGCGACTGGACTTCCCAAAAATCGAATTATCGGTATGGGTGGTGCCTTGGACAGTTCTCGATTTAAAACCTATCTCTCTTTGGCTTTGGATAAACCTGTAAACGACATTCAAGGGATGGTGATTGGGGGTCATGGAGATACTACGATGATTCCACTCACGCGCTTAGCAAGTTACAACGGGGCTCCAGTTTCTCAGTATTTGGATGCAGCCTCCTTAGAAAAAGTAGCTGCAGACACCATGGTAGGGGGAGCCACCTTAACCAAACTTCTTGGCACTTCCGCTTGGTATGCACCAGGAGCTTCTGTCGCATTCCTTGTAGATAGTATTTTAAATGATTACAAACGAATGATTCCTTGTTCGGTACTTTTAGAAGGGGAATACGGGTTAAAAGATCTCTGTATTGGAGTTCCTTGTATTATTGGAGCTAATGGAATTGAATCCATTGTAGATGTAGATCTCAATGCAGAAGAACAAGCCTTGTTAAACGCCAGCGCACAGAAAGTGATGGCGATGAATGAAGCGTTAAATGATATTCTTTAAGAAGAGTTCTCTTGATGAATTTCATTATTCTAAATTAGAGTTGTCTTTTCCTAGGTTTAATCCTATATTTGCTCGCCTTAATTGAGCTTTAATTTTTATTAAAATGCAAAACAATTCTTTAATAAGGGTTTTCGGTATACTATTTGCCCTAGTAAGTATTTACCAACTCTCTTTTACTTTTATAACAAGTAGTGTAGAAACACAAGCGGACCAATATGCAACCCAACTTATTGCAGAAGACGAACCGGACTACCTCGAACTCCGCGATCAAGAGGCCAGTTCGTATTTGGACTCCATAGGAAACAATCAACTTTATGGATTTACCACTTATAATGACGCGAAAGAAAAAGAGCTGAATAAAGGGCTCGATCTCAAGGGCGGAATTAATGTGATACTTCAAATATCAATTCGTGACATTCTCAGTGGGTTGGCGGAAAACACTAGGAATCCAGTTTTTAACAAAGCTTTGGACGAAGCGGATGTTCTCCAAAAGTCTTCCGATGAGCCTTATATTGAATCCTTTTTTAAAGCATTCGATGCAGTAAAAAGTGGAGAAAAATTAGCTTCCCCCGATATTTTTGCGAATCGAACCTTGAGTGATGAGATCAACTTTGAAATGACTGATCAAGAAACGCAAGTTGTAGTTCGCAGAAAAATAGATGAATCTATCGTTTCTGCCTTTGAAGTACTGCGCAAGCGTATAGATAAGTTTGGAGTTACTCAGCCCAACATCCAGCGGTTGGGAACTTCGGGACGTATTTTAGTAGAATTGCCAGGAGCAAAAGATGTAGATCGAGTACAAAACCTATTGCAAAGTACGGCGCAATTGGAGTTTTGGGAGACCTATAAAAACGATGAATTGATCAGCTTTTTGATTCAAGCAAATACGTATTTAGGTACTCAAGCCAAATCCGAATCTGTTTTGGATGATGCTTCAGAAAAAGATGAAAGTTCTGAAATAGACGATCTTTTAGCTGATGTAGCCACGCAAGATTCAATTGCACCGACAAGTAATCCGATATTGGATAGAATTGTAGGACAAGGTTTTCAAGGGGGTCCTGTTTTGGCACAATTTGCAGCTCGAGATAGTGAGCTGATTATGGGGTATCTCAACCAACCTGAAGTGCGCAAGTTGTTGCCCTCAGAATACAGATACATTCGTTTTACTTGGGGAAAACCTACTGCAGATGGGAGTGTAGTAGAATTGTACGCATTAAAATCTAACCGTGATAATCTAGCCCCTCTTAGCGGTGGTGTGGTTGTAGATGCCTTGCAAACTTTTGACCAAGTGGGTAACCCTGCGGTCTCTATGCAAATGGATTCACGAGGTGCTCGTATCTGGGAAAACATGACAGGCAAAGCGTTTAAGGAGGCCAGTAACATCGCCATCGTATTGGATAACATTGTTTATTCTGCACCTGGAGTATCCAGCGGTGCCATTGCGGGAGGTCGTTCTGAAATTACCGGAAACTTCACTTTAAATGAAGCTATTGACTTGGCCAACGTTTTACGAGCAGGTAAATTACCTGCCTCAGCGGAAATCATCCAGTCTGAAATTGTAGGACCTTCTTTAGGTAAAGAAGCCATTCAAGCAGGAATTTATTCTTTTATTATTGCCTTAATAATAGTGCTTCTTTGGATGATTTTCTACTATGGAAGCTCAGGAATATTTGCCGATATTGCTTTGCTGTTAAATATTCTTTTAATCTTTGGAATCCTAGCGGGTCTCGGGGCGGTACTTACCTTACCCGGGATTGCAGGAATCGTATTGACTATCGGTATTTCTGTAGATGCAAACGTATTGATCTTTGAGCGGGTACGTGAAGAACTCAACAAAGGAAAAGGAGTACGTAAAGCGATAGCGGACGGATTTAACAATGCCTTGTCTTCTATTTTGGACGCGAATATTACTACAGGACTTACGGCATTGATCCTTTTTGTTTTTGGAACAGGACCCATTAAAGGTTTTGCAACTACACTTCTCATCGGTATTGGAACCTCTTTGTTTACCGCAATTTTCATTACTCGAATCTTAGTGGATTCAAGAAACGAAAAAGGTAATGGAGTTTCTTTTTCAACTAAAGCCACTCAAGGTTTGCTTTCTAAGGTTAATATTTCCTTCTTGCAAAAACGAAAGATTGCCTATGGAATTTCTTCTGTACTTATTCTTATTAGCTTGGCTTCATTGAGTTTTAAGGGACTCAACCAAGGGGTTGATTTTGTTGGAGGAAGATCGTACACTGTACGTTTTGAAAAAGCCGTAAACCCATCAGAAATTAACGCTTTACTTTTGGATGAATTCGGAAGTGCAGAAGCGAAAACTTTTGGGGAGGAAAACCAGCTTAAAATTACAACCAAATACAAGGTGGATGTAGAAGGTATTGCCGTGGATGAAGAAATTCAAAATAAACTTTATACCGCTTTGTCTTCCTATCTACCCGATGGGATTTCCTACGATGATTTTGTAAAAGGTAGTTCAGAAAAGTCCATTGGAATTATGTCTTCCATTAAAGTAGGGCCAACCATTGCAGATGATATCAAAAACAATTCATTCTTAGCCGTTATCGGCTCTCTGATTGTTGTTTTCTTATACATTCTCCTGCGTTTCCAAAAGTGGCAATTCTCCCTAGGTGCTGTTGCTGCAGTATTCCACGATGTATTGATTGTATTGGGAATTTTTTCTTTGACCTATACCTTCATGCCTTTCAGTATGGAAATCAATCAGGCCTTTATTGCCGCCATTTTAACGGTTATTGGATATTCTCTGAATGATACTGTTGTAGTTTTTGACCGTATCCGAGAGTTTGTCAACGAACACACCAAATGGGAATTTGACGAGACAGTGAATGGTGCTTTGAACAGTACCTTAAGTAGAACGTTGAACACATCATTGACGACTCTTCTCGTACTCTTGGCCATCTTTATTTTTGGTGGAGAATCCATTCGAGGATTTATGTTTGCATTAATCATAGGTGTTTTGGTAGGAACCTATTCTTCAGTATTTATTGCTACTCCAGTTATGTACGATACCCAAAAGAAGAAAGCACTCGAAGCCAAAAACAAATAAAACATTTAATATTACAAAACAAAAAAGCCAAGTTTTTAAACTTGGCTTTTTTGATATAAACTTAATTTGCTAGCGCTATTTTAATGTGTTCTAAATGATGTTCACAATGCCAAGCGTACAATAGAATAGTTGTACCCACAGGGTAGAATTTGTTGCGCTCCGGGTGGAAATAAGAACGTTTGAGTTGTTCTGTATCGAGCTGCTTCAAAAATACAGTCCATCTTTTGTGCAAGGCATTCAGCAGTTCTAAACTGTAAGAAATTTCAGTATTCGTAGCATCGGGAAGAGTTGCCCAATCTGTTTCGTTATAGTCTTTGATGTGGGGTTGGATTTCTAGTACGGCGTGTTTTATTCTCAAATAACTGTGTAAGTGACTGTCTGCCAAGTGATGTACCACTTGCGCAATGTTCCACCCCCCAGTGCGATAGTGTTTGAGGAAGTCTTTTTCAGTGGTCCCTGCTAAAGCTTCTTTTAGGCGTTGCGGAAAATTTGATAAGACTTGAAGTGCTGATTCTATTTGAGTTGAATTGGGTTTTTCGATCCATTCGAACTTCCCAATTGGAAACTTAATATTTTCGTTCATTTTGATTCGAGTTTTTGGTAGGTTATTTGATCGCCTTCTTGGATTTCATACTGATCACTAAGCCCCGCTTGTATTTCAAAAACATATTGTGCAGGCTTTACAGAGGATATTCCTGTAGGATCCTTCGGAATGGCGTTTTTATGAATGTGGACAATCTCAAGTTCTTTATTTAAAAAAATCAGATCCAAAGCAAGGGGCGTATTCTTCATGTAAAAATTCAAAACCGCTTCTTGCTCAAAAGCAAAAAGCATTCCTTGATTAATTTCTAGGGTATTGCGATACATGAGCCCCGTTTGGCGTTCATAGGGATTGTCTGCAATTTCGATATCAAAAGATGTTGTCTTCTCCTTTCCGGACTGCGAAATCATCAGGTGACCTTCTTTATTAAATTCAATTGATTTTTCAGCAACCTTGATGGTGCTTGATTCTTTACAAGCGAAAAGCAATAGAAGGAACAATCCTAAGGGTAAAGCGCTGTAGGTAAATTTCATTCGGTAATTTGATTTCGGCTTCGATACATTAATAAAATTCCAAAAAGAACAAAGGGGATACTCAACCACTGTCCGGTAGAGAGTAGGCCTAGGATTTCTTCAAATCCTCCTTGACTTTCTTTAATAAATTCTATAAGAAAACGAATAGTAAACATACCGATAAAAAAGAGTCCAATAAGATATCCTTCCCGCTTTTTCTTTTCGGTACGATATACTTGGCGGAGGATAAAAAACAAAATAAGATATCCCACGGCTTCGTAAAGTTGAGCAGGATGTCTAGGAAGGTTTTCTCCGCGATTCAAAAAAACGACACCAAAATTCGAATTGCTGTATTTGCCTACAATTTCGGAATTAAAAAAGTTTCCTAAGCGCACAAAGCTGGCTCCTACAGCTACAGGAATTGTCACACGGTCCAAGAGCCAAAAAAGAGAACGCCCTTTGAACTTCCGCTTGTAGAGATAAAGTCCAAGTAAAGATCCGATTACTGCCCCATGACTTGCTAAACCTCTAAATCCGGTGAAGGTATATCCGTTTGGGGTATCTCGAATGGGCAATAAGATTTCTAAAAGATGATCTTGATAATAATCCCAACTGTAAAAAAACACATCTCCAAGGCGTGCGCCCAGGAGTATAGAGAGTACCATGTAGATGAAAAGCGACTCGAGGTACTCCAAAGAAATTTTCTCCTCATCAAAAATTTTCTTCATTAGATAATAGCCCAATCCAAAAGCAATAATAAACATCAGACTGTAGTAATGAATTCCAAAGCTTCCAATTTTAAAAAGCGTTTCGCTCGGGGCCCAGTCGATCTTTGTAAAGTACATGTATGCAGATTTAACCTTGTAAAAGTAACTAAAATCAAAGGGATACGAAATAATTCCTTAGGGAATTGGATCATAGCCCGAACCGCCCCAAGGATGACAACTTAAGATGCGTTTGAGCGCAAACCAGCCCCCTTTAAAAAGTCCGTGCTTTTTCAATGCTTCCAAAGCGTATTGGGAACAAGTAGGTGAATATCTACAGCTGGGGGGAAATAGGGGTGAGAGAAAGTTTTGGTACCCTTTAATGAGAAGTAAAAACGGGAAAATCAAAACTTTTTTCAAAAAGGAAGACCTTTAATTTATTTTAAAACTACTCCCTTCGGGAGCATCATTAATTTGAATATTTAGTTCCAAGAGCGCATCGCGTATTAGGTCTGAAGTTTCAAAGTCTTTCGATGCCCTAGCTTGATCTCTAATTTCTAATAACAATTTTAGCGTACCTTCAAGTTGACTCACATCTTTCACTCCATCATTCTCGGTTGATTTTAACCCCAATACATCATAAAAGAAGGCATTGAAAAGGTTCTTTAAATCTTCCAAATCTTTTTCACTGATCTCTTGTTTTTGATTGGCTACGCTATTGATAAATTTGACAGCATCAAAGAGGTGAGCGATTAACAAGGGGCTGTTAAAATCGTCATTCATGGCCTCATAACATTTTTCTTTCCATGCTTTGAAATCAAAATCAGTCGTTGCAGCAGAAGGAGACAGGTTTTCTAAAGTCTGGAGAGCTTCCAGCAATCTGTTGAATCCTTTTTCTGAGGCTTCCAAAGCCGTTTCACTTAGGTCCACAATACTTCTATAATGCGCTTGAAGCGTAAAAAAACGAACAGCCATAGGTGAAAAAGCCTTTTTAAAGACCTCATTGGAGCCGTTAAACATTTCTTTGGGTAAGATGTTGTTGCCCGTTGATTTGGCCATTTTCTTACCGTTTAAGGTCAACATATTAGCATGAAGCCAGTAGTTTACGGGTGGCGTTTTATCAATGGATTCGGCCTGAGCAATTTCACATTCGTGATGTGGAAATTTTAAATCCATACCGCCTCCGTGAATATCAAATTGAGTACCTAGGTACTTTCTGCTCATCGCGGTACACTCCAAATGCCATCCTGGAAAGCCATCACTCCAAGGGGATGGCCAACGCATGATGTGAACAGGCTCTGCTTTCTTCCATAAGGCAAAATCTTGAGGATTTTTCTTGTCGCTTTGGCCGTCTAGTGTTCGGGTATTGTGAATCAAATCCTCAATATTTCTCCCGCTGAGCTTCCCATAAGGAATGTCTTTGTTGAATTTGAGGACATCAAAATAAACCGATCCATTGACTTCATAGGCATAGCCTTGCTCCATGATTTCTTTGATCAATTCAATTTGCTCCACGATATGACCCGTAGCTGTGGGTTCAATGCTGGGAGGCAGGGCGTTGAATTGGGCCATGATGTTTCTAAAATCAACCGTGTAGCGCTGTACGACCTCCATGGGTTCTATCGATTCGAGACGCGCCTTTTTTGCAATGCGATCTTCCCCTTCGTCGGCATCGTTTTCCAGGTGTCCTGCATCAGTAATATTTCTAACGTAGCGTACTTTATATCCCAAATGCTTCAGGTAGCGGTACATCAGATCGAACGAAATGAAGGTTCTACAATTTCCTAAATGAACATTGCTGTACACCGTGGGACCACAGACGTACATTCCTACATGCCCCGCTACAATAGATTCAAATACTTGTTTTTCGCCTTTTAGAGAATTATAAACGGAAAGGGAGCTATTCATTAAAATCTGTGTCAAGTTTGATATAATCTAAAAATTCGCGTTTCTTCTCTTCCGTTTGAAACACACCTCCAAATTCACTAGTCACGGTACTACTAGAAACATCACTAATACCGCGTGAATTTACACACAAATGTTTTGCGTCTATCACGCAGGCTACGTCGGGCGTACCGAGTACTTTTTGTAACTCTTGAACAATTTGTAGGGTAAGGCGCTCTTGGACTTGAGGTCGTTTAGCGTAGTATTCTACGATACGGTTCATTTTTGAAAGCCCTACTACTGATCCGTTTGAAACATAAGCCACGTGTGCTTTCCCTACGATAGGAAGCAAATGGTGTTCACAGGTAGAGTAGAGGGTAATATTTTTTTCTACCAGCATTTCTCCGTATTTGTAGGAGTTTTTAAAGGTAGAAGCTTTTGGTTTTCTTTCTGGATGAAGCCCTCTGAAAGTTTCTGTCACAAACATTTTTGCCACGCGTAGGGGGGTCCCTTTCAAACTGTCATCGTTAAGATCCATTCCTAGCGTTTCAAGGATGGCTTTAATATGTTCTTGAATAATGAGGATTTTTTCATCATCATTTTGTACAAAAGCATCTGCTCGTAACGGGGTTTGAGCGGTAGAAGAAAAATGGTCTTCTCCTGTGTCAGCACTGTTATCTGGGATAAGTTTCTCTATTTTCATAAGCTTCAAAAGATGCCTACAAATATACTGATTTTAAAAAGGAATAGAGAAGCCGCTTTACAATCAAAGTTTGAAATTAAAACTGAGGGTAATTTGCGTTAAATCTTTGCGAAGGGTGTACGCATCGGTCAGCCCTTCTGAAAAGAAGTTAAGTTGCTTATTTTGCTCAAATTGAACGAAAGACAGATTCAAACTACTTGCTCCAAAATCAAAGCCTAGACCCAAGGTGAGTGCCTGATCGTTATTTGTCAAACGCTCTTGATTTTTGGTTCTGTAAAAATACCCTGCACGAAGACTGAGGGTTTTGAGTCGATATTCTCCACCTATTTTTAACGTGTTGACTGGTTCAAAAGTGTTTTTAGCTTCAGTACTTACCGCATCTAAAAAGCTACTTCCACCATTTTGACTCAACCTGCTGTTGGATAGGTTCTGCGAACTGTATTCAACCGACACAAGTCCACTTTGATTAATTATATAGGCAAAACTAAAACTGGTTTTTGAAGGAATTCTCAAGCGGTAAGGATCATAGGAATTTGTAATTTCTGGAGCAATTGTCTCTTTGATTTCAAAACCTTCTTCAAATCGATAGGTACTGAGCTCTTGTTGTGTTTGGTCACGAATATCAATCCATTGGGTGCTGTCATATCCTAAACCAAGACGAATATTATCTAATTTTAAGATTCCTCCAAACTGCAACGAGAATCCTTCTCCGTAGCTAATGAGAGAATTGTTGAAATTGACATCATACACGAAGGAATCTAAATCGTGATCTCCTTCGAAAAAACGCTGTTCATTACTAAACTCTAAGCGATGCCGGTTGATATTGACCCCTAGGTGTAGTTTGTTTTGATACAGTCCACTAAAGTTAAAACTGGTTTTTCTATGAAACCCTTGATTTATAAAATCTAAATCGTGTCTAAATTGCCTTGAATTGATATTGGAAACGTAGGAGCGTTCACCTGGATCACTACTTAAGGGATCAATGATATAAGATTGGTATCCCAAAAACGCTTGTTGGGCTCCATATCCAACTTCATCTCCTAGGTAGCGATAAATGTCTGAGACGGTTTCGTCATCATAAAGTTGGATATCCTCAAAAGTAATTCCATCCGCATAGTAAAGAAAGTAGTCCTGGATGCCTGAGGTATTTGTACCGCTCACAAACGCATTTTGATCAAAGTTTGCAATTCTGTTGACATTGATGGCAGCACTTACCCGAGACCAAGGACTTTCTTCGTTGGTGTTGTTAAATACAAATACAGCACCAAATTGATCAAAGTATAAATTTTCGTCCTCTGTGGTCTGATTGGTTCCAGAAAAGAGTCCTTGATTTTGTCGGGTTTGAAAGTTTACAGAACCTCCCACTTCAGAATTTAAAAATACAGAGGAAGCAGCAGGATTGTCATTAATGGCAGATAAATCACCACCCAATGCTCCAAAGGCACCCGCCATGGATGTGTAGCGCGCAGATCCATACAAGCCAGAGCGCGTCAGATAGGAGACGTCGTTTAGCGTTTGTGCGGCTAAAAATTGAGACATAAAAAGGGCTGTACCCAAGTAAAGTAAGGAACGCATTTATCCGATTTTTAAAGGTTATTAATTTCTACGACCACTACTTCTGGAAGAAGAGCTACCCCTACTTGAGGACCGACTACTATCAGAGCTGTAGGAAGAGCGACTACTGCTCGAACTGCTAGGACGCGAGTAAGATCTAGTGTTACTAGAGGAATTATTCGACCGTGTGTAATTGGATCTTGATCTTTGCGTACTGTTGTAGTTTGAATTATTCTTTTTTAGATTTCTATTATTGGGTTGTTGCACCCGATTTGAAGTCCGGTTGTAGGATCTGTTAGGAGCCACCTGTAACGTTCGAACAGAACTACGGCGCTGCACCTGTGCAGTAGATCTGTTGGGATTCCGTTCTGTAAGTCGATACTGCGTTTGAACTCTTGCAGAACTGCGGGTCACTCCCGAACTGCCTTTGGTGATGTTTGTATTTCCCTGAGTTTGCCCCAAGCTTCTGCTTCTTGAAACCACATTGCCCACAGGGCGAACACTTCTTGACTGGCTTGAAGACCCTGCTGAAGTAATTCCTAGGCGGTTTCTATCGAAGCCTACAAGTGTGCTCCTACCAACAGTACGTGTCCCTCTGCCTACGTTGAGTCTGTTGAGGGTCGTTTGAATTTCGTTTGCTTTCGAATTGGCTGTTCTACTATTACGACGTGATCGGGAAGAGTCGCTGTTGTATGTTTTTTCACCTCGCCCTGATTTGATTCGCGCTACAGTAGAGCGATAATCGCGATTATTTCTTCTGTTAAAATCATTTCCGTAATAATCACCGAAGCGATTCCAGCGGTTAAAACGATTCCCCCAACGGTTTCCATACCCAAATCCAAATCCATAGGGATTATAAAATCCGCCATAATAGCTGAAAGGAGAGTAGAACGGATCAAATCCTCCCCAACCAGCAAACCCCCCATAAGGATTCCAAAAAGGACGGTTGAAAAAAGGATCATAAAATCTTCCATATCCAAAACGATAGGGATTTCCATAATAGTTATTCCAAAAAGGAGAAAAGTTAAAAGCAAATCCAGATAGCCCCCACAAGTTGTTGGGACGGTTATTAATTAAAACAATTTCTGTCTGAGCAGTTTGACCACCCCAAGGAATTTGGGAATTCAATTCCTGATTCACTTCCTCTTGATACGAACTGTTGTACGAATGGGTATCAGTAAAATAAACTTCGTCAGCTGCAGGTTCTACATATCCTTCTTCTGCAGCACTTTTAAAATATTGAGTGTAATAATTATTGTTATCTGTTGTGGCTTGAGGACGTTCTGAACGTAAAACTGTTTGTGAAGCATAAATCCCGTCAGACTCAAAGTAAGACGCCCCTTGAAAACTTCCACAACTCAGTACTAGCGATGCCAGTAAAAAGCTTAACACTACTCTTTTGATCCTAATATAAAATTGTGTGGTTTTCATAAGCGTTGATTTTAGAAATAGGCTACAAAAGGTTAGCTTTGCTGTCTATAAATTAATACAATCAAATATAGGCAAAATCTGTGCCAAAGTTTTTATGGCGAATAAATTAACCTCTCGAGATCAAGATTATTCTAAGTGGTACAACGAAATAGTAGTTCAGGCAGATCTCGCTGAAAATTCTGCTGTTCGTGGATGTATGGTCATCAAGCCCTACGGCTATGCCATTTGGGAAAAAATGCAAGCTGAACTGGATAAAATGTTCAAAGCAACGGGGCACGAAAATGCCTACTTCCCTTTGTTTGTTCCCAAGAGTTTGTTCGAGGCTGAAGAAAAAAATGCGGAAGGTTTTGCAAAAGAATGTGCTGTAGTAACGCACTATCGATTGAAAAATGATGAAGAGAACCCGGGTAAGCTCAAAGTAGATCCTTCCGCCAAATTGGAAGAAGAACTCATAGTAAGACCCACTAGTGAGGCTGTGATTTGGAATACCTACAAAACCTGGATTCAGTCCTATCGCGATCTCCCTATTCTGATTAACCAATGGGCTAATGTGGTTCGTTGGGAAATGCGTACGCGTCTATTCCTAAGAACCGCTGAGTTTTTATGGCAAGAAGGACACACAGCGCACGCAACAAAACAAGAAGCCCTAGAGGAAGCAAAATTGATGAATCAAGTATATGCTGATTTTGTAGAAAACTTTATGGCTATACCAGTTATACAAGGAACAAAGACCGCTAGCGAGCGTTTTGCTGGTGCAGAAGAGACCTATTGTATCGAAGCATTGATGCAAGATGGCAAGGCACTTCAAGCGGGAACCTCCCACTTTTTGGGACAAAATTTCGCTAAAGCCTTTGATGTAAAATTCGCCACAGACCAAGGAAGTCTTGATTATGTTTGGGCAACCTCTTGGGGTGTATCCACTCGATTGATCGGCGCGTTGATTATGACTCATAGCGACGACAACGGTTTGGTATTACCACCCAATTTGGCTCCTTATCAAGTGGTCATTGTTCCCATTTACAAAGGGGAAGAACAGCAAAAAGAAATTGCTCAAGTGGCAGAAAAGATCAAGGCCAGCTTGGAAGAAAAAAACATCCGAGTGAAATTTGACAACCGTGATAAGTTTAAACCTGGTTTTAAGTTCAACGAATACGAGTTGAAAGGAGTTCCACTTCGTATCGCAATTGGACCCAAGGATTTAGAAAAGAATAGTGTTGAAATTGCAAGACGGGACACTTTATCCAAGAATATTGTTTCTCAAGAAGAAGTTCTCAATTATGTTGAAAATCAACTTGAAGAGATGCAACACGCCTTGTTTGACAAAGCGAAGCGTTTCCGTGAGGAAAACATTATCGAAGTAGAGACCTTTGACGATTTTAAAAAAGCGATTAAAGAAAAGGGAGGCTTTGTTTCTGCTCATTGGGATGGAACTGACGCGACTGAAGAAGCAATCAAAAAAGCCACAAAGGCGACCATCCGCTGCATTCCTTTGGATGCCAAAAAAGAATCCGGAAAGTGTGTGTTTTCTGGGAAACCTTCTACGATGCGTGTGCTTTTTGCAAAGGCGTATTAACGCAACTCTATTTTTTCTATTTCAATCTTTTCTTCAATAAGGTCGATGTACTGAATCTGATAAACGCTGTCTTTTAGGGTAAAGTTTGTGATGCTCACCGTTTGTATGTCTTTATTTTTTTCTAAATAATTCACACTATATAGAGGTTGAGCTACTTTTCGATGGAATTCTAGGGTATGATTTAGATTTTTAATTTCAAAAATAGTTTGCTGAAACAGTTTTTGAAACACTTTATTTTCTTTGGTTTGGTAAAGGCTGGTGGAGCACCACAAATAGGGGAGGGTAGGGTTCAGATTCTCTTTTTTTAAATTGAATCCCGTCCCAGTATAAGCTAGTAATTTCTATTCTTGAATCTGAATAGTGAAGGGTGATCAGTAAAAAGGGTGCATAAAACGCGAGTGCTTTTTGTTGTAAATCAAAACTTTGCATAGACACGTATTCAAGGGGAAGCTGTCCTCTACTTTGTCTGCGCGTGTGATCTGGGAATTCGCCTTTGGCATTGAGCAAGCAGCTTACTTTTTTTCTTTGGGATGGGCAACAAACCACGTTCTCGATTTTAATGCTAAATAGAAATAATAGAAATAAGCGGGCAAGTAAAATACCCAAAAGGGCCAAAATTCATAGTGAAACAAGCGGATCCATGTCGTATTTCTCATTTCATTTTTTTAAAACTTCTTTGTTGATTAACTCTTTTAAGCTATAGTTTTTTTCTTTGGAGTAGAGGAAAAGGTGAACCACAATAAAAACAAGAGAAAGTACCGCCATAAAAAACAGTTGCCCGTTATCTGAGTTTCCGCCCCACTGAACCACTATTCCCTCAGGGGTAAACAGATGAGTGCCTATGGCGCCACTAAAGAAGCCCAAACTTGCAAAAGAAGCCAGTACCTGAGTTTTGGGAATAAGGAGCGTCAGGGCCATGAAAAGCTCTACACAGCCCAATCCGATTCGGCCCCAAGGCTCCACACCCAGTGTACTAAAAACATGAACCGCTTCTGCATGTCCACCGAATTTGAAATACAAGCTTTTCAAAAGGATGACAGCCACTACAAGTCGTAAAAAGAATGAAAGTTTATTGAGCATGGAAAGGGATTTAAGTGTTAGTAACTCTTAGTGAGGTTGGTCCAATTCTGGTCCGCTTTGGACTTGAGTTTTTTATTGTTTTTGATCCACTTCTTTCGGGTATCGGTAAAGGAAGTTTTATAAAAAAGATAGAGTTTCCCCTCTTCCAGGGTATAGGCCTCGGGATTTATGGATACTTTGTCGCCGTTTCTTCCCATTGCGTAGGCGCACCAACCCCCGTATTGTGGGAGGTACTTTTCAGGATTGGATTTGAAAGCCTTTTGGTTGGCTTCTTTTTTAAACAGATAAACCGCTTTGTTGTAGAGTACTTTGAACTGAGGACTGCCTTCAGCGACTTCATTTTGCTAGTAGGAAACTAGGTCATAGCCTGAAACGGCTAGGTTTTCATCAGTTAGATTTTGTTGCGCAGTTAGAGATAAGAACGTTCCGCAGAGACAAACAATAAGTAGAAGAAGGTTGGGAGGGTAAAAAAGGTTTATTTTCATGGGTTTTGATTTGAATATTGGGCACTTCAAATGTATTTAAATTATCAATCACGAGGTGTTAATGGAAACCAAAAAAAAAATTACTTCTTAGACGAGGCTTTTTGTTTTGTTTAGTGCTTGTATAATAATAATATTCCGTGTACATTTGCGCACGAAAAATATGGCCCGTTCGTCTATCGGTTAGGACGCCAGGTTTTCATCCTGGAAAGAGGGGTTCGACTCCCCTACGGGCTACTATATAAATTGTAATTATGGCAAATCATAAATCGGCATTAAAACGCATTCGTTCCAACAACAAAAAACGGTTGTTAAACCGTTTTCAACACAAAACGGCGCGGAATGCAATCAAAAAATTAAGAGAAACCACTACAAAAAAGGAGGCAAATAAATTGTTTCCTAAAGTTGCTTCTTTGATTGATAAACTCGCAAAAAAGAATATCATCCACGCCAACAAAGCGGGTAACTTAAAGTCTAAGCTGGCAAAACACGTCGCTTCCCTTTAAGAATTTTTTAAGATTATATAAAAAAAAGGCTCCACATGTGGAGCCTTTTTTTGTGCCTTATAACGAATCAACTAGGAATTCATTGAAATCAAGAACTCTTCGTTGTTTTGTGTTCGGGTAAAGCGGTCGTTGATAAATTCCATAGCCTCTACGGGGTTCATATCGGCGAGGTATTTTCTCATGATCCACATCCGTTTGATTGTGTTTTCATCCAGCAAGAGATCGTCTCTACGGGTACTGGAAGAAACCAGGTCAATGGCTGGGAAGATTCTACGGTTGGCAATACGGCGATCCAATTGGAGTTCCATATTTCCTGTTCCTTTAAATTCTTCAAAGATCACTTCGTCCATTTTGGAACCTGTTTCGGTAAGTGCCGTTGCGATAATGGATAAGGAACCTCCGTTTTCAATATTTCTAGCCGCACCAAAGAAACGTTTTGGCTTGTGTAAAGCATTGGCGTCCACACCACCACTTAAGATTTTTCCTGAAGCAGGTTGTACTGTGTTGTAAGCTCTTGCCAAACGGGTGATGGAGTCCAGCAAGATGACTACATCATGTCCACATTCTACGAGACGTTTTGCTTTTTCCAGTACAATATTGGCCACTTTTACGTGTCGTTCTGCAGGTTCGTCAAAGGTAGAAGCCACAACTTCACCGTCTACATTCCGTTGCATATCGGTCACCTCTTCCGGGCGTTCGTCAATGAGTAAAATCAATTGATACACTTCGGGATGGTTTGCTGCTATGGCATTGGCAATGTCTTTGAGCAACATCGTTTTTCCCGTTTTGGGTTGGGAAACGATCATACCCCGCTGTCCTTTCCCAATGGGGCAGAACAAGTCCATTATTCGTGAAGAAATGGTATTTTGCTTTTCGGCAAGGTTAAATTTTTCTTGTGGGAATAGGGGAGTGAGGTGTTCAAAAGAAACGCGATCGCGAACCACTTTGGGATCTAGCCCATTGATTTTATCTACTTTGATAAGCGGAAAATATTTTTCTCCTTCTTTTGGAGGACGCACCGAACCTAAGACGGTATCTCCTGTTTTAAGTCCAAACAAACGCACTTGAGATTGGGAGACATAAACGTCATCTGGAGAAGAGAGGTAGTTGTAGTCCGAAGAACGAAGAAAGCCATAGCCTTCTTGCATCATTTCCAACACTCCTTCTGTTTCTACAATCCCGTCAAATTCAAAGTCGGGTTGGCGGTAGCGGCTTTTGTTGTCCCGGTTATGATAATCATTTCCTTTACCATTATTGCTGCCGTTGTTGTGTTTGTTTTTGTGGTTCGGGTTTCCGTTTTTTCTGTGCGGGTTATTGTTCCCTTGGTGTTCCCTTTTCTGATTTTGGTCTCCCGTGTCTTCCGCTTTCTTTTTGGGCTTTGATTTTTGAACGGGAAGGACCTTTAAGGCAATCTTTTTTTCGGGCGCTGGTTTCGGATCGCTTTTCGGTTTATTTTGAGTTGTCGCATTTTCGGTCGCTCCCTCGTCGGGTTTTGACGCGATAAAATCTACGATTTGATAAATCAGGTCCAATTTTTTTAGACCTGCAATGCGTTTAACACCAATTTTTTTGGCGATTTGTTGTAATTCGGGAAGTTTCTTTGTTTTAAGAGTAGCTATTTCGTACATGAAAGTTTTTATGATTTTCTACTTTACAAAAGATTGGTTTGTTGTTGTAAAGCCTTGAAGTATTGTAGTGGAACAATATTACAAATTTTATTTAAAATAAAAGCTTTTAAAAAAAACTTAATTTTGCATAAAACACAAGCATGATTCAACGTATTCAGTCCCTGTATTTCGTATTTGCATTCTTTTTGTTGTCGGGTTTATTGTATTATTCAATACTATGGAATGAGGCCTCCTGGATCAGCAAAAACCACCTTTTTTATCTCAACCCGACACTAGTGTTGCTTTCGGTATTCCTATTTAAAAAACGAATACTTCAAGCTCGTTTGTGTCTCTTGTCTATTGTGATTCAATTGGTTTTGGTTGGCTACTACGGGGTTCAACTTTTTGTTGGGGTTGCTTATCCATTGACTTATTTTGTGTTTGGGGTTTCCCTGGTTAGTATCCTCCTTCTCTTCTTAGCACGAAGTGCCATTTTAAAAGTCGAAGCCTTAGTCCGTTCCGTGGACCGCATTCGTTAATTTCCCTCGTTGTCCCAGTTCTATGGCTTCTAAGTTTTTAAGTTCTCCTTTTTCAATCTCAAACCGCAACAGGGTTCTAAACTTGTGAAAGCCAGAGATGCCTACGGCTCCTGGGTTCATATGAAGATGTCCGTATTTTTTGTCTTGCATCACTTTTAGGATGTGGGAGTGTCCACAAATAAAAAGTTGGGGTTGGTATTTTTCAATCAGTTTTTTCGCTGTGGAAGTATACCTTCCGGGATAGCCGGCTATATGCGTCATTACCACCGGAACTCCTTCACATGTAAAATGTAAAACCTCTTCGGTTTGAAGACGTATGCTGTGCCCGTCAATATTCCCAAAAACAGCGCGTAGTGGTTTTATCTCCTCTAGGGTATCCAGAACCTCTGAATTACCTACATCTCCCGCATGCCAAACTTCATCTGCCTGCGCGGCATAAGAAGCTATTTTTTCATCCATGTGACCATGAGTATCGGAAAGTAATAGGATTTTTTTCAAAAAAGTATAACTTTAATTCGCCAAAGATATCGAATCTTACAATTACCTACTTTATGAATCCCACACCAGAATCCCTCATCAGTACCTCTAGGAGTAAAAGTAAAATTGACTTTTATAAAGAGTACATCCTTTTTTAATTAGAACAAGACCATACCCCGCGTAAACTCCTTTACGAAGAAATGGATCGAGTGGTTTTAAAAAAAATGGGAAAAGGCTGGTGGATTGGGTTCGGGTTCACTCTCGTTTTTACAGGAGTTTCATTCTATTTGTATTTTTTTGACTCGGCTAGTATTTACGATGTTATTACCGCCTTTTTACTTTTACTGATGCTGTTTGCAAGTTATGCAGAACGTCATAATAAACTCATCCAAATTAAAAAAGGAAGCCTCACCATCGATGTCTTTAGATCGACGAAAGCCAGCGAACTGGAGTGGTTGTTAGACCGTTTAAACGACCGAACAAATAAAGATACCAAAGCGTAATTTTTAATGACAGAGAAAGAGATTGTATCCAAAATTATTTCAAACTATCTTTACCCCTTAAAGTCAGACTGTGCGTTTTTTTCTTGAATTTTTGTATGCGGGTACCCATTACCACGGATGGCAACGCCAACCCAATGCACTTTCGGTGCAAGAGGTTATGGAAAACGCATTGGGAACTTTGTTAAAAACTCCCACTCCTTTAGTAGCTGCAGGACGAACAGACACCGGGGTTCATGCCCGCCAAATGATTGCTCATTTTGATGGAGACATAGCAGGAGCAGCACATCAACATTTTGTTTACCAACTCAATCAGTTTTTACCCCAAGATATTGCCATTCAATCGCTTCAAGAAGTTCAACCAAACGCGCATGCTCGTTTTGATGCTCTTTCCAGAACCTATGAATACCACATTGCCAAAGAAAAAACACCTTTTGGAAACGAGTTGCAGTACCTTGTAAAACAACCTCTGGATTTGGAAGCGATGAATGAAGGGGCAGCCCTGCTTTTGGAGTACGAAGATTTTGAATGTTTTTCAAAGTCCCATACCGATTTAAAAACCTTTTTGTGTAAGATTAGCCATGCAACCTGGACCAATTCAGAAAAGGGTTATACCTTTACCATCACTGCTAACCGATTTTTAAGGAACATGGTACGCGCTATTGTAGGAACCTTGGTAGAGATTGGTCTGAAAAAGAAAAAAGTAGAGGATTTGCATCAAATTATAAAAAATAAAAACCGATCTGAAGCTGGGTATTCTGTCCCCGCACAGGGTTTGTTTTTAACTCGTATCGAATACCCAAAAAATATCTATCTGTAAGCATGGTAAAAGTAAGTGGTAAAATTTTTGATCTGAAGTTGTTCGGGAAGCTAATGGCTTTTATTAAGCCGTTCAAAGCGACTTATTACTTTGTAATGTTTGCTGCGATTTTACTCTCGGTGTCTTCTACATTAACACCTTATTTACTAAAAGTCACCGTAGATGACTACATCACTCCGAGAGACTACACAGGAATGCAACTTTTTGTAGGCTTGATGTTAGTGACGTTGTTGCTGGAGGTGCTCTTTCAGTTTCTTTTTGTCTTCTATGCCAATTGGCTAGGACAAAAGGTCATTAAAGATTTGAGAGTGAAGTTATTCGATAAGATCATTCATTTCAAGATGGCTTATTTTGATAAAACCGCCGTAGGTCGCTTGGTGACTCGTGCCGTAAGTGATATTGAAACCATCGCAAGTATTTTCTCTCAAGGCTTGTTTATGATCATTGCGGATCTGTTAAAGATGATTTTAGTCATAGTGGTCATGTTGTATGTGAATTGGCGCCTTTCTTTGATCGTTTTTTCTGTTTTGCCCGTAATCCTTTACGCCACCCGACTGTTTCAAAAGTCGATGAAAAAAGCTTTTGAAGAAGTGCGTTTACAAGTTGCCAACCTCAATTCTTTTGTTCAAGAACGAATTAGCGGAATTAAAATTGTTCAGCTCTTTCATCGAGAAAAAATTGAGTACGACAACTTTGTAGCGATCAACGAAAAGCACAAACAGGCTTGGCTCAAGACAGTTTGGTTTAACTCCATTTTTTTTCCTGTTGCGGAAATTTCTTCTTCGGTGACCATCGGTTTGTTGGTGTGGTATGGGGGAGTGAATGTTATTTCTAGTGGAGCTGTTTCCTTGGGAACTATTTTCCTATTCATTCAGATGTCCCAAATGCTTTTTAGACCTCTGCGACAAATAGCAGATAAGTTTAATTCCCTGCAAATGGGAATGGTGGCTGCTGATCGGATTTTTGGAATTCTAGAAACAGAAAGCAACATAGAAGACAAAGGGAGGTTCTGTCCCACGGAGTTAAAAGGAGATATTCAGCTTAAAAAATTAGGATTTTCCTATCTACCTGGAGAACCCGTACTCAAGGAGATTTCTTTAGATATCAAAGCGGGAGAAACCATTGCCATAGTGGGGGCAACAGGTGCAGGAAAATCTACGATTATCAATTTGCTATCCCGTTTTTATGAATTCGACTCGGGTGACATCACCATCGATGGGACCTCCATCCGCTCCTATGATTTACAAACCCTTAGGAAACACGTTTCTGTGGTGCTCCAAGATGTATTCCTTTTTGCCGATAGTTTATACAACAACATTACGCTGTTCAACCCAACAATCACTAGAGCTCAAGTCATTCAAGCCTCTAAGAAAATCGGAGTACACGATTTTATCCAATCCTTACCCGAAGGATACGATTACAATGTCAAAGAACGCGGAGTGATGCTTTCTTCAGGACAAAGACAGTTAATTGCTTTTTTAAGAGCCTACCTCTCTGACCCTACTATTTTAGTTTTAGACGAGGCCACCTCCTCTGTGGATAGCTATTCAGAAGAAATTATACAAAGGGCAATAGACACCTTAACCAAAGGAAAAACCTCCATCGTGATTGCCCATCGTTTGGCAACAGTTAAAAATGCAGATCGGATTGTGGTGATGGATCAAGGGCAAATCGTAGAAGTAGGAACCCATAAAGAGCTGTTGAAAGTAACTCAGGGACACTATACCAAACTCTATGAGGTCCAGTTTGCCGATGTACTTTATGCCTAGTTATTCCTCCAAATCTTGTGTCAGTAAATCTCGCAGGGATTCTAGGCTATCGATTTTGATAAAAGTTCCATTTTTGACATAAACTATTTTACCTGACTGTTCTGAGATGACTAGAACTAGGGCATCGGTCTTTTCCGAAATCCCTAAAGCGGCACGGTGTCGTAAGCCATAGCTTGAAGGAACTTTTGTACTGTCACTAACGGGTAAGATCACCCGGGTGGCAACAATAGTATTGTTTTCAATCAGAATGGCACCGTCGTGTAAGGGGCTGTTTTTAAAAAATATCGTTTCCAAGATTTGAGGATTCAATTTGATTTGGGTGAGGTTGTTTTCACTTAATGTAAAATCAAGCGAGTTGCTTCTTTGCAAAACGATAATAGCTCCAGTTTTGTTGTTTGACATTTCAAAGCACGAATCAATTAAAACCTTGATATCTAAATTTGTACCCAGACTTCTTTGGTTTAAAAACTTGAAATACCGCACAACATTTTTTCGGTTTGTGAAATTGGTAGAGCCTAAAAGCAGTAAAAATTTTCTTATTTCTTGTTGAAAAACAACGATAAGCGCAAAGAATCCGACACTGATAAATTTCCCCAATAAATTACTTAAGACATCCATATTCAGCAGATCTGTCAACTTCCAAATGAGATAGATGATAACAATCCCAATAAAAATATTGATGGCTACCGTCCCGCGTACCAGCTTGTACAAATAGAACAGGAGTAAAGCAACAAGTAAGATGTCGATGACATCAACAAAAGAAAAGTCTATAAAATCTGCGGTGTTCAAAAAATGATGCTTTTTGTAAATTTAAAAAAACTATTGGAGGGTTTGCCACAAGTCACTACATTCTTTCGCTTCTTTGACGTCGTGAACTCTTAAAATTCGAGCACCGCGTTCCAGTGTCCAAGCGTGAAGTGCTGTGGTACCATTTAAGGCTTCCTGGGGGGTTGTTCCAAGGGTTTTATAAATCATGGATTTTCTGGAAACCCCTACAAGTATTGGGGAGTTAAGGCCTTCGAAATGTTTTAAGTTCTTGAGTAAGGTAAAATTTTGTTCTCTACTTTTTCCAAACCCAAAACCAGGGTCTAAGATAATATCATGTATTCCAGCGGCTTGGGCTTCTTTAACCTGCGCACTAAAAAAATAGGCAATTTCGTTAACAACCTCTTTGTATTCTGTTTTTTGCTGCATGGTTTCTGGAGTACCCTGCATGTGCATCATAACATAAGGGACATTATGAGCCGCTACAACGGCAAACATTTTTGAATCCAATTGCCCGCCAGAAATATCATTTATCATACTGACCCCCAAATCCAGGCTCATCTGTGCTACCTCACTGTTGTAGGTGTCAATTGAAAAATGAGTAGTTGGAAATTCCCGCAGCAGTTCGTTGAGGTAGGGGAGTAAACATTTTTTTTCAGTATCAGCTAGAATCAGTGGACTTCCCGGTTTACTACTTGCGACGCCAATATCGATAAAAAAGGCACCTTCTAAGAGCATTTTCTCGGTGTGTGCCAAAGCTTTTTTTAACGAATTGTTTTTCCCTCCGTCGTAAAAAGAATCTTCGGTAAGGTTCAGTATTCCCATGATTTTGGGAGACTCCAAATCGATGAGGTGTTCTCGGATGCGAATCTGTTGGGCTGTGTTTTTCTTTTTGATAACTTGTGGAGGGGTTTAATTAATATTTTAAAAATATATTCGAAATTTATAGCAAATTTAATTGAAATGGAAGCTACCCAAAAGGAGTATCAGGAAATTGTTTCTCAATGTCGCTCATTATTTGAAAAGAAAATGAAGGACTACGGAGCCGCCTGGCGAATACTCCGACTTCCGTCACTCACAGATCAAATTTTTATTAAGGCACAGCGCATTCGCAGTTTACAAATGCAAACTACCAGAAAGGTCGATGAAGGGGAAGTGTCTGAGTTTATTGGAATTGTGAATTACAGTGTGATGGCGTTGATTCAGATTAAGTTAGGTGTTTCTGAACAAGTCAATATGAATTTGGAGGTAGCACTAAAAGAGTACGATGAACAAATTCAAATTATTTTTGAGCTCATGCTGAATAAAAACCATGACTATGGGGAGGCATGGCGTGACATGCGGGTCAGTTCACTTACCGATTTGATTTTACAAAAACTCCTTCGGGTAAAGCAAATTGAAGAAAATCAAGGGAAAACACTGGTGAGTGAGGGTATTGACGCAAACTATCACGACATGGTCAATTACGCTATTTTTGCGCTGATTCATCTCAAGGAGTAATGCGGTTTGTACTCGGAAAATTTGTTCAAGCCTTTCTAGCGCTTTTTGGTGTGGCAAGTTTGGTGTTTTTTCTTTTCACTGTACTTCCAGGAGACCCCGCCCAAATGATGCTGGATCAAAATGAAGACAGTGCACAACTGCAATTGATTCAAACTAAGTTTGGATTTGACCTCCCGCTTTACCAGCAGTATTTTTATTATTTAAACGACCTTTCCCCCATTTCATTTCATCCTACAAACCCCAGTAAATTTGCACATTATGACATGTCAATTTACGGAGGAATTAGATTATACAAAGGCCCAGAAAAAACACTGGTTCTTAAGTTTCCCTATTTTCGAACGTCTTATCAAAAACGGGGAAAGCCCATTTGGGATATAATAAAAGAAACCCTTCCCAATACCGCAATTCTAGCCCTTTCTTCAATCTTGATTGCAATAGTTGTAGGGGTTTTTTTAGGAATTTTAGCCACCTTATTTAAAGGCCATTGGTTGGACCGGACACTACTTCTGTTGAGTACAATTGGGATGAGTGTCCCCTCGTTCTTCAGTGCGATTTTGTTTTCTTGGTTCTTTGGGTATGTATTACATTCCTACACACATTTGAACATGACAGGGAGTTTGTATGAATTGGACGATTTTGGAGAATCCTATCGGATTATTTGGAAGAATTTGATATTACCTTCTTTCGTATTGGGTATTCGCCCTTTGGCTGTCATTACCCAACTGATGCGAAGCAATCTTTTGGAGGTGCTTTCTCAGGACTACATAAGAACGGCATATTCCAAGGGTTTATCCAAGTATCAGGTGATTTTTAAACACGCACTTAAAAATGCGATAAATCCGGTGGTAACTGCAGTTTCGGGTTGGTTTGCTTCCCTTTTGGCAGGGGCTATCTTTGTGGAATATATTTTTGGATGGAAAGGTCTTGGTAAAGAAATTGTGGAAGCTTTGAATCAACTGGATATTCCTGTAGTTATGGGATCGGTTATTTTCATTGCCTTTCTCTTTATAATCATTAATATTGTGGTCGATTTGCTCTATAGCTATCTAGATCCAAGAATAAAAACAACATAAAACATGAGAAATAACATCGTAGCTGGAAATTGGAAAATGAACAATGATTCTTCCGAAACAGAGGTTTTGCTAACCCAACTAAAATCGTTTAAAAAGCCAGAGGGTGTCCGGATTATGGTAGCCCCTGCTTTTACTCAACTCGCACAAAGCACCGCCCTGTTAAAAGATGATGCGGTAGCCGTGGTAGCGCAAAATATTAATGCTGCGGCTTCTGGAGCCTACACGGGAGAAGTTTCGGCTTCAATGTTGAAAGGGGTAGGCGTTCATACTGTAATTCTTGGACATTCTGAAAGACGTTCTCTTTTTCATGAAACGGACGCGGGATTAGCTAGTAAAGTAAAATCGACATTGGATGCTGGTATGGAGGTGATTTTTTGTTTTGGTGAAGAACTTAAGGAACGCAAATCCAACACCCATTTCGATGTGGTGGCACAGCAGATTCGAGTGGCGCTTTTTGAACTTCCCGTATCTGCTTGGAAACAAATTATTTTAGCTTACGAACCTGTTTGGGCCATCGGAACAGGAGAAACCGCCTCTCCATCCCAAGCTCAAGAAATGCATTCTTACATTCGAAGTTTAATCGCTTCAAAATACGACCAGGCAACAGCTGATTCTGTATCGATTCTCTACGGTGGAAGTGTGAAACCCAATAATGCTCAAGAAATTTTTGCAGGCGAGGATGTGGATGGCGGATTGATCGGAGGTGCCTCATTGAAAGCGGAAGACTTTATGGCCATAGTCAATGCTTTTTAAATGACGCAAACCTACATCGGTTATTATTTTAAAATTTCCCCAAAATCCCCATGGGATGAAATTTTACTTGCCCAGCTCCAAGACCTTCCTTTCGAAAGTTTTGAAATGTCGGAGACAGGATTAAATGCCTATGTAGCTGAAAAAGATCACTTTGAATCTTTTCTTTCCTCAATTTCACTTTTGGAGAATAAAGAACTGAAAATCGAATATACATCTCGTTCCATCGAGCCCGAGAACTGGAATACCAAATGGGAAGAAGCCTTTGAACCGATCGAGATCAACTCTGATTGTGTGATCCGTGCTGATTTTCATCCGTCATTCAACAAGCAATACGAGTTGCTTATCAATCCCAAAATGAGTTTTGGAACAGGACATCACCAAACCACCCATATGATGCTTGAGTTGGCACTGTCCCTTTCGCTAAAGAAGAAGACGGTACTCGATATGGGATGTGGAACTGGAATATTGGCTATTTTAGCTTCAAAAATGGGAGCCGAAGTGGTTGATGCAATAGATTGTGATCCTTGGTGTGTTGAAAATGCAAAAGAAAACTTTACAAAAAACCAATGTCAAAACATTACTGTAACTTTAGGTCAGAAAATTCTAAAGAAGGTTCCTTCCTATGATGTCATTTTTGCAAACATCAACAGGAATGTGCTTTTGGAACAACTCCCTTCCTATGCAAAGGTGCTTCGTCCCAAAGGAAGCTTGCTACTCTCTGGGTTTTATAAAAAAGATATTCCTATAGTAAAGGAAAGGTGTAATCGATTTGGTCTTCAAATAGTGGAAACAAAACAAAAAGAGTCCTGGTGTGCGCTGCGTTGTAAGAATGGATAAAGAAAATCCAAAAATTGTCCCTCAAGAAATTGAGCAGGTCGATACGCTTGAAAAAAAAGAGCATGAAATCATTCTTTACAATGATGATGTAAACACCTTTGATCATGTCATTGAATGTTTGGTAACGATTTGTGAGCACACCTATTTGCAAGCAGAGCAATGTGCCTATATTGTCCATTATTCAGGAAAGTGTAGTGTAAAAACCGGTTCATTAGAAGAATTGATTCCTAAATGTACTGCACTGTTGGAAGAGGGTTTAAGCGCTGAGGTAGTCTAAAACATTTTGATTTTTTTCTTTGAAAGAAATCAGCGACCTTTGAAAAAAACAAATGAACTTGAAAAATTTAATACTCATCACACTAATGATTACGACACTAAATGCCCTAGGTCAAAAAACAGCCGATACCACAATTTATCAATTTAAAGTAGCTAGCCTGGAAGGGGAGGACTTTGATTTTAGCACCCTCGAAGGTAAAAAAATCATGATTGTCAATACCGCTTCAAAATGTGGACTGACCCCACAATACAAAAAACTTCAGGCATTGTATGAAAAATACGGGAAGGAAGACTTCGTTATTGTCGGTTTTCCGGCCAATAACTTTTTATTTCAGGAGCCCGGTACTGATGAAGAAATTGCTGTGTTTTGCGAAAAGAATTACGGAGTAACTTTTCCAATGATGAGCAAAATTTCAGTCAAGGGAAAAAACATGCATCCTGTGTATCAGTTTTTGACCGATGAATCTAAAAACGGGGTAATCAGTTCGAGTGTTTCTTGGAATTTCCAAAAGTATTTGATCAATCCTGACGGACGCTTAGCAAAGGTAATTTCCCCTAGAATACAACCTGATGATCCTACGGTAATTTCATGGATAGAAAACTAGATGAAAGAAAACGCAGATTTTAAGACCCTTTGCGTTCATGCAGGGGAACTCAAGGACGAGCAACATGGAGGAGCGATCTCGCCCCTATACATGTCTTCTTCCTATGCGTTTAATGATGTTGAAACCAATCAATACCCAAGATATTTTAATACGCCCAACCAACGTGGTTTAGCGATAAAAATTGCGGCTTTAGAAGGAGCGGAAGCAGGAATGATTTTTGGTTCGGGGATGGCAGCGATTAGCACGGCTTTACTATCTCATTTAAAATTTGGAGACCATGTTATTTTCCAGGATGACCTCTATGGCGGGACACGAAATTTTATAAAGCACGAGTTTCCCAAATACGGAATTCAATACAGCTTTACTGCAGGCCTTACGGCTACCGATTTTGAAAACGAAATCCAAGACAATACAAAAGGGATCTATATTGAAACACCCAGTAATCCCACATTGAAAATAATCGATTTAAAAGCTATTAGTACTTTGGCTAAAAATACGGACTTGTGGACCATGATTGACAATACGTTTGCAAGTCCGGTAAATCAAAATCCCATGGCATTTGGAATTGATGTAGTGCTGCACAGCGCAACCAAGTATTTGGGGGGACACAGTGATATTTGTGCAGGTGCCGTGTTGGGTTCTCAAAAAGTGATTGATCGTGTTTTTGAATCTGCAAAAAACCTCGGTGGAAGTTTAAGCGATTATACCGTTTGGCTTTTGGAACGGAGTATAAAAACACTCTTTCTGAGGGTACAAGCTCAAAATCAGAATGCGCAATTGCTTGCAGAATTTTTAGCAGATCAAGATTGGATTGACAATGTCTATTATCCGGGTTTACCACAGCATCCAGATCACGAGATTGCCAAAAAACAAATGAAGGGTTTTGGTGGGATGCTGACGTTTGATTTGGCGCCACACTTGGACTGTAAACAATTCCTTTTGGGGTTAAAACTTATTAAACCTACAATGAGTTTAGCGGGAATTGAAAGTACGGCTTTGAGCCCACGACTGACTTCTCATGCTTTGCTGACCGAAACGGAACGCATTGCTCAGGGGATTACTCCCCAAATGGTGCGTTTCTCTACAGGAATTGAAGCGATTGAAGATTTGAAAGAAGATCTTATTCAATCGGTAAATCAGCAACACTAATGAAGGTAGATCTACTGGCTTTTGGGGCCCATCCAGATGATGTAGAACTAGGTTGTTCTGGAACGATAGCCCTCTCTATAGCCCAAGGCAAATTCGTAGTACTAATTGACCTGACCCAAGGGGAATTAGGTACCCGAGGATCGGTAGAATTAAGAAAAGAGGAGGCTACTGTAGCTGCATCAATTCTAGGGGTACAAAAGCGAGAAAACCTCAAATTTAAAGATGCTTTTTTTGTCAATGATGAAGCTCACCAAAGGCGCGTCATTTCTAAGATAAGACAGTACAGACCAAAAATCGTACTGTGCAATGCGACAACCGACCGACATATCGACCACGGAAAAGGAAACCGATTAGTGAACGACTCTTGTTTCCTGAGCGGTTTGTCGAAGATTGAAACCCATGACGAAAAGGGAACAATACAGGAGCCTTGGCGCCCAAGCCTCGTTTTGGAATACATCCAGTGGAATGAAATTCAGCCTGAGATTATCTTGGATATTTCAGGCCATCTAGAAACGAAAATGAAAGCGGTAGAGGCCTATTCCAGTCAATTTTTCGATCCCAGCTCTCAAGAATCCAATACGCCTATAAGCAGTAAAAACTTTCTTGAAAGTGTACGGTACCGTGCACAAAATCTTGGGCGACTTATTGGAACTGAAGCTGGGGAAGGATTTACCTCGAAACAACCTCTTTCCATAAGAAATTTGGATGACTTAATTCGCTAGTTATGCCTCGACTTATTAAATGGGGGGTCCTAGGTTTAGGAAAAATTGCCCACAAATTTGTAAGCGATTTACAACTGGTAGCCGATTGTAAGCTGGAAGCCGTAGCCTCTTCTAATACAGCACGTGCAGCGGCTTTTGCTGGGCAGCACGGAGCAACCCGTTTTTATGGAAGCTACCAGGACTTATTTGCCGACGATCAGGTAGAGATTATTTATATCGCTTCATTAAATCAAGATCACTATGCGCATACACTCGCTGCATTAAAAAATAAAAAAGCGGTGTTGTGCGAAAAACCACTTGCGATCAATCAAAAGCAAGTCTTGGAAATGATACGATGTGCACGCGAGCACCAGACCTTTTTAATGGAAGGGCTTTGGACTCGTTTTAATCCGACTTTTGGACAACTCCAACAATGGATTGCCGGAGGAGAAATAGGTGCGCTTCGATATCTCAACGCGACCTTTAGTTTTAACGGATTGGCATACGGAATAGATTCTCGATTATTCAATCCCGACAAAGCGGGGGGAAGCTTATTGGACATCGGTATTTATCCTTTATTTCTCGCTTATCAGCTGCTCGGAATTCCCAAATCTATACAAGCTTCAGCGGTCAAAGCGCCTACTGGAGTAGATGAACAAATCGCCATGATTTTGAGCTATGACAAGGCACATGCCATTTTGTATTCTAGTTTTTCACATAACGAAGACATGCGCGTCACCATTTGTGGAGAGGAAGGAGAAATTTATATGGATTCTCGTTGGCATGAGTCTCCTAGGATTACTTTAGTGAAAGGGGACAAACAAACTCTAAAGGAATTTGAATTTCAAGGTAAAGGGTATACTTATGAAATCCTTGAAGCAAATCAATGTCTAAGAAACGACCAACAGGAGTCTTCTAAATGGTCTTTGCAAAACAGCTTGGATTTAGTTCAGCTTATGGATCAGATACGAGGGGAAACAGGAATTAAATTCCCCATGGAGTAGGGGTGAATAGAAGTATAAAAAATCTTGTTTGCTATTTAAAAACATTTAAATTTGCACTTCCAAACGGTGGTTGTAGCTCAGTTGGTTAGAGCGCCTGATTGTGGTTCAGGAGGTCGGCGGTTCGAGACCGCTCTTCCACCCGCTTTGCAAAGGGGATGACGATATGTCGTCCCTTTTTTTTGTTAAATATCTGCCCCTAGATTTGCCCCTCAATGTGCTCCAAAATCATCAAAATGCCAAAAAGTGCATTTCATAAATGGGTAAATTTGAGTATTCAAATCCAATCCAATAGATCGCATTTTTAACCAGCAAGGGCATGGACTTCCTTAATCTATGTTATTGCATAAACTTAAGAGAATGAATTTATCTAACGATTACGCAGACTTCATCCAGCATTTACAATGGAACTACTTCATCACATGTAGAACTCCATACAAGATCCATACGATGACAGTGAGAAACTGGCTTACAAAGCTTCTGCAGCGTTCTAACAAGGTAGAACAGGTATTCTTTGTGTCAGAGAGAGACAAGGGAGATTACAATAACAAACACGTACATATACTTATTGGCACTAACACAGACATGACACACCAAGAAGTTAAATATGGAATGGGGAATGTTTCTGTAGGAGACTATCAACCAATCTATGATAGTGAAGCAGTATGTAAGTATGTAACTAAGCATATAGGTAATGACGTGGACTATGATATTGTATTTAAAAGCTAAACCAATAAATATTAAAAAGGAAAAAAGATGAAAAATTATAAGATTGAAATAGACAAAAGTGCGGCTTACACTCTTAATGTTTATAAAAAACTTGAAAGAGTTGTTGATGATCAGCTGGATATTGATCATTACTTTGATTTTGATAGAGTGGGTGATATGAAAAGGAATATTACAATAGAAGTATATCATTTATGCCAAGCACTTGAACTAATAAAAAGGAACCTGATTGACTTCGCTGAGGAAAATGATTGGGATCGTTTAATAAAAAGCTAAAAGTTTCCATCCAGTATTAACCAAAACACAGGGGCATGGGTTTTAGAAAACGGTTTTTCTATTGAAACATGGGGGTGGTATTTGATATGTAATCCATTCTTTTTATCTTAGAGGTATTATTAATCATAAATCAATTAAAATGAGAAAAATACTTTTTGTACTCTTTCTATGCTCAGTTTCAGTAAATGCACAAAAAATCAAATCTGCAGGTAAGTGGATGGGAGAGGGAAAATTTCAAAATCAACCTATGATTTTTGGACAAGACAGCGCCATGCAAACAGTTATGAAAGCAATAGAGGCGTATAATAGTGGTAATACAGATCTTGAATTATCATTTTACACCGATGAATACATTAAGAAGAATGGTGAATTTCTTAGAGAATGGCATGAGAAAACATCAATGCTAAATATGAAGCCGTGGGTTATTTTTCCTGTAAAAATAAAAGGAGATAATAGAACTCAAGTTTTAAGTTGGTCCGTAGAGGAACGAGAATGGAAGAATGGGTCGAAACAAAAACAAAACTTAATGGAAATTTTTGTTGTAGATGATGACTCAGGTAAAATAAACAACTTTGTTCAATGGAGAAGAGATTATCCAGAAAATGAATTCGGATTATCGTCTGGGGGGAAGTATTTAGGCAAAAAAGATAGTGAATATACAGGACGTAAAATAGTTTTTTCTAATCGAGGAGAAACAGAAAAAATGGAAACCCTAATTGGCGCTTACAATAAAAAAGACTTTGAAGAATGTAAGACCTTTTTTGTTAATGGAGCAACGGTTTATGGTTCAGATGGTTCTAAGACTACTTTCACCCATGAAATGTGGAATACCTATTTCGATAGTTATGATTCAATAAACTGGAAACCGTATTCTATAGTTCCATTGAAAATTGAAGACACTGATCCTGCCTCAAGACTTGAAGTATATGGTATCGAGAAAAGAATGATGAAAAATGGTGAAGTTTGGGAAAAAGAATTAATTGAACATTTTTATTTTAATGTTGACGGTCTTATCGAACAAGTAGTCCAGTTTGAAAGATCAATTGATTGAATAAAAAAAAATTAAACAAGAAGCCCTCCCATGCGGAGGGTTTTTCTTTTACACCAATGCCTCCAATCCAAAGCCTATCTGATCAATCGATATCATTGCCTTAAGCTAGGATTTCCTTGTGACAAAACGGGGGTTGTTTGTTAAGGGTTTGTGTGGATACGTGATGGATCTTAGTTTTTATCCTTCCCAACACTATCGTAATGTTTAACTACCAGGAAGTTTTTTACCTTTTGATGAAAGCTCAACTAATTTTTGAATTCTATTTTTCCGAGTTTTCTCAGTTTTTGCAAGCTTGACCCATCTAAGAACGAATCTTTTGCTTGAGGGATTAATTGAATTGAAGAACTCTTACTATTAATGCTGCTGGTGGATTTAGTTTTAATTTAACTAACCTAACTTTAGCTCCTTATTCCTCAAAAGTTTTAAGTTTACAATGAACGTAAACTAGAATCAAAAGAAATTAATCTCGAGAGTGAAAGGGCTCATAAAGCAAGTGTATTTATTACAGATTATTCAAAAGAACAGAAGGAGTATTTATCTTTTCTAAATATGTTGAGGATTGACATTAGGAACTTACTCAGGCTAAACTACGACAACTAATGGAGCTCCGTTATGGAGTTGTGAGAGATGCCATTGATAAAATAGGTAATTCTGACAAAATCAAGCATTACTTTGTAAAACCTCAACTTGTAATACACTGAGCAATTATTTCCTTACTTAAATATAGGAACTGAACCTTTCCATTGAACTAGATAGGTAAGCCTCAAAAAAGGCGAAGTATTGACTAGTATCTTAGTGTTTATATTTTAAAGAATGGCAGATAACGGACCAGTACTATCGGAAAAGCTAACGGTTTCAACATCCAATTTATTTAACATACTCACGTATAGATTGGATAAACGCTCCTTTTTTTCATCAAATTGAGTGTAGGCACCATGCTGGACTCCTATCTTGGATCCACCAGCTAGTATAAGAGGACAATTTCTTGCATTATGTGTTGTGCTACAAGCGCTTCCATAGAGAATGAGTGTGCTGTCTAGTAACGAGCCGTAAATATCTTTGGTGTTTTTCATTTTATTTAGGAAGTAATCAAATTGTTTGGCATACCATTGATCCAAACGTCCCCAATCCTCCCAATGTCCAGTAGCTCGATCGTGAGAGATCGTATGATGGCCTTGAAGTCCAAGTGCAATTTTCGGGAAATTATCTCCAAAGCCCATTCCGTCCTCACGCGCCATCATGTAGCTCATCACTCGCGTGATATCCATTTGAAAGCCCAGTACCATGATATCCATCATGGATCGAACATAACCTTCTGGGGCTAAAGTAGGATCAATATCCAGATTAATTAAGCTGGCATCAAAATCCTTGAGGGGAATGTTAAGCCACTTTTCATTTCTACTCAGTTGTTTTTCAACTTCATTGAGTGAGCTTAAATATTCATCTAATTTCACTTGGTCGTTTACTCCTAACCGATTTTTAAAACTCTTGCTGTCTTCGAGAACCAAGTCGACAATTTTTTTGCCTTGGTTTAGGCTTCTTTTTCGTTCTTGGGAAGTATTTCCTCCGTTTGGAGAAAAGTAACGTTCAAAGATTTCACGTTGTCTATGCTCTGAGGGAATGGGCTTTCCGGAGGAATTAAATGAAAGGGTAGACGTTCTTGATTTATAGCCAACTCCACCATCTGTAGATAAACTCAATGACCTAAAACGGGTATACTTACTAAGTTTTTCTGCGGCTACTTGATCCACAGAAATACTGTTTTTATATTCTCCTCTTAAGTCACCACCTGTAAGAAATGAATCCCCTGCCATATGACCCAAAACATTTCGGCTAAACGGGTGACTCAAACCGCCCATGATGGACATTTCATTTCTGTGTTTTTCTAGAGGTGTAAGTGATTGTGATAGGGAATAGTTTCTACCTTCTTCAGTAGGAAACCAATTCCATTTTTTGTGATACACACTTTCTTCAGGAGGTAATGCAACACCATTTGGGAAGTATAAAAAGCACAATCGTTTGGGTTCTAAAGGCTCGGCAAATGTTGTGAAATTAGTCATGGCCATACCTTCAAGATAGGGCAGCATACAACTTACTCCTAATCCTTTGAGGAAAGTACGTCGGTCTAGATGCCAAGATTTTTTACTCATGATTAAAATATTTTTTCAAACCAACTGGGTTCTTTTTTACTAAACGATGGGCTTAAAACAAGTTGCTCAATAACGGTTTTAAATCGGTACTCGTCATCAATAACTTGATCTACAATATAATTTATTTCTTTTTCATCTGCAAAACCTACATCTCGACCTAACGCATAAGCAAATAGGTTTTCGACTAAGGATCTAGTGAAATTGTCTTTTTTTAATTTCAAAATATAGTCTTTGATTCCTTGAATTCCTTCAATTTCTGTTCCGTCGGGGAGTATTGATTTAGAATCTATTGTTTTATCATTTACAGCAAGTTGATACCTACCTACGGCATCGTAATTTTCAAACACAACGCCATAGGGATCAATTTTTTGATGGCAATCCATACACGAGGCTTTATTTCGATGTAAAAAGAGTTGTTCTTTTAAAGTAAGATTTTCAAATCCGGGGGTATCAGGATCTAATTCGGGAACATTAGGTGGAGGTGGGGGTGGATGATCACCCAGGATCTTCTCTTTTACCCAAACAGCTCGTTTGATTGGGTGGGCTTGAACCCCATCAGAGTGACCACTTAAGAACGAACCCTGAGAAAGAAGTCCTCCTCTATGGGCTTCTTTCTCAAGTTGTACCGGACGAAATTCATTTCCTTTTACACCTTCAATTCCGTAAAATTCAGCAAGATTTTGATTGAGCATCGCAAAATCTGAATCTATAAAATTTAGGATGCTTAAATTATTTTCTAAAACATATTGAACAAAGGTATAGGTTTCCTTGAGCATATCTTCTTTAACAAAGCGAGTGTAATCGTCGTACTTATGAACGTTGACATCCATGGTCTTATGGCGATCCAAACGCAGCCATTCATAGCTAAACGAACGAATCATTTCTGTGATTTTAGGATTGCGAATCATTCGATCCACTTGTTCTTCTAATTCTTTTCGTAGTGAACCTTCAGAGGCTAGTTGCATTAAGGTTTCATCAGGAGGTGCATTCCAAAGGAAATAAGACAATTGAGAAGCCAAATAAAATGGATCAATGGGTTCATCAGGGCTAGAATTCTCAGGTGCGGCAATGTAAATAAAATTGGGAGAGCATAGAATAGCAACCATGACCTCTTTGATACTTTCTTCAAATCGATCAAAATCATTTTTTATCGTATCCCAAAATACAACATAACGATTCAACTCATCGTTTTCTATTTTACGCCGGAAGGCACGCTTCATAAAACGACCGATCACCTCTTTTGCATACAAGTCCGGATTGGACTTGTTTGGAGAATCAAAAAAGAGGGTTGTATGACTTTTTGGTGGCCAAACTGGATAGTAAGGAGCCTCGAATTCAACTGACTTAATTAGTAAGGGAGGTCCTTTTAAAACGCTTTCTTTGACTAGATGATTGTTCCAAAGCCCTACTGTAAGAATGTTTGCAAGCTCACCGCTTACCTGATCACTCCCGAAAGGGATCGGGAAATTTTCCAAACGATCGGTAAATTCATAGGTTTTAAATTCGCCGGGTTCACCCTCAACTTCTTGTGGTTTACCAAATGTATCATAATCCATTCCATCATCTGTTCTTGAGCCAATAAAAACCTGAATGGAAGGATTTTCAGAGGCGTATTTTTGGTCGTCAATTTCGGCTTCAGCTTTTAGAATATTGGGAAGAGGGTCGTCTTCAGGTAAAGGAGTGAAAATAAGATCGCTAAAACCAACAAAAAACTTCCCACCAATAGAGGCTGTGTGTTCCCCTGCTGTCAAATAAGCAAAGGTGATGGGAGTTACTATTTCCTCAGCATCTCTCAGAGATGGATCTAAATTCAGTCGTTTGCTAATTATTCCTTCTTCTTTTGATCCAAGTAATTTTAGATGATAGGAGGGGCTGATTTCATCAGGCACAAAGGGATGTACTAAGTCGATTTGGTAAATCCCAGATTTTGGGATCGTGTAGCTAAAGTTGGCTTTTACAGTACTAGCTACTTCTTTAGGGATCAACCAGCGATTCTTTTTAAGGATAAAACCGTTTTTCTCTTTTATTTCTCGCGCCTTTATATGTATCGCTTTTGAAGATTCCCTGGCAGGTATTTGTTTTCTGAGGTCGATAAGCCGTTCAACAGAAAGTGAATTATACCCTCTTGCTGCAACCACTCGAAAGGCAAAATCACCAGCTCTCGGAAAATCTTCCCGAATCAACAGCTTTAAATTTGGAGAGGGCCCTTGCCATGATTTTGGAGTAACTTCTTTATGGGGTAAGGCAGAATTTAGCATCATGCCCTCATCAACCATAGTGTAGCGGTTACTGGAGGAGCCTCTCATACCGATTCCGATGCTGTTTTTTAAATTTATTAGTTCCTGACATGAACTATTATTAACTGGATTTCCCTGAGCGTCTAAAATGTTTACTATTAAGTCTTCATTGTCCACAGCTGCGGTTTGGTACCCTCCAAATTCGGCTCCTGTACTACCATCTCCAAGTTGTTTTCCTAAGGAGACTTTATAACGTTTGGATTTAGGCACTGCTTCGGTAAAAATGACTTTGTCAAGCGCTTCACGTGCAATTTTTTGATAATAATCAATGTGCAGGGCAGAGGTTTGCAGTATGTTACCGTTGTTGCTAAAGCCCATTTTAGATTTTCCATCATCTGGAAGTACTTCGCCAAAATTGACCGAAACCTGAAGAAGTTCGTTGAGTGTATTGGTATATTGTTTCTTGGTTAGCCTTCTGATAACGTTTTGATTGTCTTTTTGTTTAGCTTTTGTAGCTAAATCTAAGTTTTCGGAAATCCAACTGACTACAGCTCGGCGCTCAGTATCACTTAATTGTTGTTTTTTCTTAGGCGGCATCTCACCCAAGTTAATCACATTAAGTGCGGCGTGCCAACGTTCCGCATCAGAGCCGTTTGTCATATCCCAATGCAATTTATCAAGGCGCATTTCCCCTTTCTGTTTTTTTTCACCATGGCATTCATAGCAATAGGTTTCCAGAATGGGCTGAATTTGATCCTTGTAATAAACAGCTTCTTTTGATGTTGGATCTGATTCAGAATTAATAACCAGGTATTCTGCTTCCTCTTGAATGTTTAACACAGATTTCATTGGCGGAGGCATATACTGGATTAAATAATCTTCTCCATGAGTTAAATAACCTCCATAGTGACCAGCGAGGGTTAAAAACACAACATTGACAACTAAGAAAATTTTATAAAAAGAAGTGACACCGGATGAATTTGGCGCTGTTTTTTTATTGCGAATTACGACCAGCCATACACAAACCAGTGCGGTAAGCCAGCCCAACCATTTATGGGTATTGACTAGTTCGTCGTCATAACTTCCATTTGAACCCAACATAAAGCCCAGAAGGGTTGTGGGTAGAATTGTAATAACAGAAAACCATAGTATTAATTTACAGGCAGCTTCTAAATCAATTTTTTCAAATACAGCATTGACGAGTTCCATCAAGGCGAGAACCACCAGAGCTCCAATTGGAAGATGGAGAATTAAAGGATGAAATCTGCCAAAGAAGAAAACATAAGTATTATCAATTACACCATCTAACGGTATTAAAAGTAATCCAAACAGGAAGAATGATGCAAAAATCGCAAAAAGTAAACTACGTTTCATTATGTCATTTTGAGATGTAAATCTCCTCTGTGCTAGTACTAAATAAAGTTACAAAAATTATGTAACAATAAAATTTCTACCCTGGAATGACTGAAAACTGACACCTTCCGTTGATTCAAAATTCACTTTAGAATATTAGAATAGGTAATTGAGGTCTTCCTTTACCAGTATTTATATTAGTAGATACTGCACTGGATTTTAGCGACCTCCTGCCATCGATATCTTAAAAGTTACTACACGGTAATCTTGGGGAAAGACAACGATATCAATAGGTTAGGAACGTGTTGGGTTGCAGGTATTGGTGCAAAAGAAAAACTCTCCACTTGGGAGGGTTTCAATTGAAAAAATAGAAATCTATTCTGCAGTTAGCTCACTTATTTTATTGAGCATCCCTGTCATATCCATATATTCATCTACTTCAATGATTTTATTGTTGTTGTTGAACTTAAAGACCTCATAAGCTTTGATTCCGTCCATAGCGTTATCCCCAAGATCAGCAGTCCATGTTGCGTAAATTCGGACACCTCCATCAGGTACAAAGTTTGAATCCACTGTTGGGTAAAAGTCTCTGTCGTTGGCTTTTATGTTGTCTGAAATTTGCATAAATCCACCATAGTTTTCTAAAACTCCTTATTTATCCAAAACGTTACCTCCATATGCAGGAGGATTAAATTTTATTTCTTCAGCAAAAAAAGACGCTGCGGTTTCTAAATCTTCATTTTCTATAGCATCAAATAATGCATGGACAACCTCTGCGTTTTGGTTATAAATAACCATAGCTTCTTCTATTTGTAATTGTTCTTTGGTTTTTTGATTGCATGATAATAACAATCCGATAAGTGCTGAAAGGGTGACTAGTTTCTTCATTCTTTTATATTTAATTATTTATTTATTTCAAAGGGGCAACTGTAAAGCTTGCTTTTTTAGCTACGAAATCCCAGTTTCCTACAGCTAAATTTATAATACCCCCAACAATATCATTATCATAGGCATAGGTCTTATATGTTTTTCCTTCTTTCTTCCAAAGACCATTAGTTGATCCTCTAAAAATTTTATCTCCTACTTGTGTCCAAAAATAACCGTTGTAATCACTTTGTTGTAGATCTGTTGCGAAATTCTTGAATGTTATCGTGCCATAGCCCATACCGTAAGGACCTGCTTGACCTGAAATGGTAACCTCCCAATTTACTCCATCTGAAGTATAAACTTTATCAATGTTTAATATGACATCAAATGATTTGGACTTATCCCAATCGAGTTCTTGGGAAAATCCAAAAGTAGATAGTAAAATAAAGAGAATTAAGAAGTTTTTCATTTTAATTGATTTATGATTATGTTGCCTTAAATTATATAGAGAATGGGATTTATAACAAAATGCATCTATAAATTTCCCGAACAACGTCCTAGTAAATCATCGCAAGGGAATATGTGATTTGCACAATGATAGTAATAGATTGGAGAGAATTTGGGATAGGGTAGTGGTGTTAAAACCTAAAATCACCAGAATATAGCCTATAAAGAAGTAAAACAACTAGAATTAGAATTAATTGAAAAAGAATCTGACCTGGCGTACTCCATTTTTTTTTCATGTAAACAATATAATCAATTCTGCTTTGGAAATGTACGTTGTCATTTTAAATGTACATCTCTATTTTGAAAGCATATTATTTCAAAGTAGGGTAGTTTCTGATATTATTATCATTGTATTTATTGATTTTATTTTCGTCTATTTTTTATGTTTGTGATATGGATTTAGATAAGATAAAAGAATGGGTTTTAGGTAGAGTGGATTCAATTGCAAAAAGTTTAGGAGTGGAGATGCGAGTTCTTGTTCTTATTACTTTTTTAGTAGGTTATTTGATAGATAATTGGGGATGATTGAGGATTCTCTTATAAAAAGAACACTTTTTAGTCATTGTAAAACTCTCCTCGAAAAAAAGATGGAGGTATTAGAACAGCAGAAAAAAAACTTGCAAAAGGACTTAACGTCTGAGACAAAAAGTTCAGCTGGTGATAAGCATGAAACGGGAAGGGCCATGATTCAACTAGAACGCGAAAAGTTGGGCAATCAAATTCGTGAAATTGAGGTAAATCATCAAAAACTTGTGACGATCAAAGATTTTAAAACCTCAAATCGTATCAGTTTAGGATCTCTTATTTTTACTGACAAGGCAAACTATTACATTGCTATAGCTGCCGATTCTTGTGTGGTCAATTCCAAAGTATTTTATTGTATTTCACCCCAAAGCCCTATTGGAAAATTGCTCATTGGAAAAAAAATTAATGAATGTATACTGTTCAATGATATCCAAAGTACAATTCTTAAAATCATTTAATGGCTTATTAGCCTTGCCAAAAGGTCAATCGAGAAAATAGCTTTCTATGGACCCTACACTTTGACTTGATCAGAGAGTTCTAAGAAGTTTTGGGGACTTCAATTGCTAGTTCTAAATTTTTAAACTTATGCATGGCAAACCGTAGACAAGCTCTTGTGTATAGGGCTAAATTCTTTGGACGATTATTCTTTAATTAATTTTTTGATCTAACAGACTACACACTATTCATACAGTGTGGTATAGGCCAAGTAAAATATAGGTGTAAAAAAAGCCTACGACGATGTCAATAGGCTTTTAACCATAAACCAATTCTTTGTGAATTGAATTTAAAAATACATAAAAAAAACATGATGTGACTTAAATCACACTAGTTTTTAAGCTGAAATATGTTGGGTGCGCTTTTTGTGATTTTTCCTTCGAGTTGCAATTTTTTTAATGCTCGTGTAATCACCTCTCGAGAGGTACTTAAATCTCGTGCAATATCAAGGTGGGTTTTTTTAATATCCACCTTTCCTTCTTTATCAACTTGTTTGTATAGATAATCATACAAGCGTTCGTCTATTTTTTTAAAACTCAAGGCGTCGATGGTTTCTAGTAATTCCTGATAACGCCTTACAAATAAATCAATGATAAGACCATTCCATTCCGTATAGGTCTTTTGCCACTCTCGAATCTTGGAGTTTGGTACCGCAATTATTTCACAATAGGTTTCTGTAATCGCAGAAACCTTACTTTTTTTATCTCCAAAACTAGCAATCATTGACATCAAGCAGGTCTCACCTCCGTTAACATAATATAACAGCTGTTCCTTGTCTATGTCATTGTTTTCAATAAAAACCCTTACACATCCCTTTTTGACAAAAGGAATAAAATTCATATGCTGTCCTGTAGAAACGATTTTGGCATTAGAAGGGACTTCTAAAAAGTCTGCTGTTGATTCAATTTCATTCGATAGTTTAGTGGGTAGTGTGATACTGTCTAACATAATTCGTTGCTTGTGACTAAAAGTACAAAGTTTTATTTTTATATAATTTATATTTGAAGATAATCATAAACCAATCCATTAAAGATGGATTAAAAAAGCGCCTCCATCGCGATAGGTGTTTTTTTTATGACCTTAAATGAAAGCTTCAACCAGGGTGACATTCAAACTAGTTTAAAAATTTCTGTTTGAATTTCTATTTGGGTTAATACCCGGTAAAGCGAATGCACAATTGTAACAAAGTAAAACCGAGCTTGTGTAGTAGTGGACTACGTTTTCGAAAGCTTAAAATATTTTGAGGGTAAGATGTTTTTCGAATAAAAAAATCAAGTTAAGAATTAGTTCAGTGGTCAGCACGGCACACGCATTTCCGAAATAGTCATCCCTTAAATCTACTCAAATCCATAACCATCAATGTTGTGATTCAAGGTTCTCTCGAAATAGTTAAAAGGATTTATTTGTAATTAACTGCTATCCGTTATATCTTAGAGGTAATATTAATCATAAATCAATTCTATGAAAACAAAACTCTCTTTAACAATTATTGGAGTAATAATGATTCTCCAAGCGATAGCTTATCCTCTATTTTCTGAAACTTTAACAGATATGATGTTTAACGTTGGGGATGATGCAAAAGAGGCCTTGGAATTATTTCAAATTGCAGTAGCTCCAATGTTCTTTATGGTTGGATTATTGATGCTTTTAACCCGTTCAACTGATATCAAAACAGCAAAAAACATCCTCCTAGCATTTATTATAGCTTATATTCCAGCATTTATTGGATTTTATAACTTAGCCTCCTCACCATTAACAAATGCAGGGATTACTGACTTTATTCCAGATATTTTAATGTTTGGTATAGCTATTTTTACCTATATTAAATCCAAAAATTAGTCTTTAGTTCAGACTAATTTTCCTTTAACTGAAGTATTTCCTATTGGGGAGTTCCCATCTTATAGGGGACCCTTTAGATTTGATTCTGTGAATGCAGTGTAGGGTGAAACGAGTTTTAAACAAATCGATTTAGATGAAACCTCTTTTAATTATCTTTTTACTGAGTGTAAGTTTAAATGCCCAATTAGATAGCTTATCCAAACTCGAGTTTGAACAAAAAATTAAGCTAGACACCAAAGTCAAATTAAGTAAAAGTTATTTTAATGTCTCCGCTCTAGTCCTTGTAGGAGGGGCAGTGCTTAGAAATATTAATGATGATATTTTGATTTTTGGCTCCAATGGAAACATAGCGGCTTCAGGAACTACCGCTTATTACCTTGCAAAACATTTGCTTTATGTGAGAAAAAGAAATCGTTTTTACAAAAAACACAATCTGACTCTAAGACGGTTGAAGGAAAAAAAATAATTTCTTTTAATAGTTAATTTTTCCATGGTTATGCTTCGTAGGGAGCACCACTCTGAAAATAGTTTGATATAATTAGTATCTTGCACTAAATATTATAATTCAATAGTCGTTTTGAAAGTTAAAAAGTACCTGCGAAAAATAGTAGAAGACAACAGTACTAAAAAAGGTCGTTTTTTTGACTATATTATTCAATTCCTAATCGTTCTATCTCTTGTAAGTTTTTCAGTAGAGACACTTCCAGGTTTATCAGAGAATGTAAGAGTAGTCTTAGGATATTATGAAGTATTTAGTGTGGTAGTTTTTTCAATTGAATACCTCTTGCGTTTATGGATTTCAAAAAAGCCACTATCCTATATTTTAAGTTTTTACGGAATCATAGATATACTCGCAATACTCCCTTTTTATTTAGTAGGTTTTCTAGACCTTCGCTTTTTAAGAGCGTTTAGAATACTAAGAATATTTAGAGCACTAAAAGTAATCCGGTATAACAAAGCCATCGAAAGGTTTGGCGCAGCATTTAAGATTGTTAAAGAAGAATTTGTATTGTTTTTTGCATGTTCTTTAATCTTGATTTTCATTACCTCTGCCGGGATCTATTACTTTGAAAACGAAGCCCAGCCGGAAACGTTTAAGTCTATTTTTCACAGTGCATGGTGGGCTATTGTCACACTTACTTCGGTGGGATACGGAGATGTATACCCAATAACAGTTGGTGGAAGAATTTTCACTTTTTTCGTATTGATGATTGGTCTCGGTATAGTTACCGTTCCTGCGGGGTTGATCGCCAGCGCGCTTTCTAAAGCAAGAGAAATCGAAAAGTAACAACTAGCACACCCTCAAGAATTTAACGTTTCTGAAAATAATTTTTTCTTTTTATCTACTAAAATGAAGGGGTGAATTGTAACAGAAGAAAAGAATGATTTTAAAGAATAGTTGATCTATAGAATAGAATACTTTTTTATTACTTCTAGTGTAGGAGTATTCACTTTTGAATTTTAAAAAGTATTCAAATTACAAATTGCAACATTAACAAATTGTAGTTTTATCTTTGAAATACATACCTAAAAATCAAAAAATATATTTAAAAATAAATATTTACTATTTTTTTAATTAAAAGTCTAAATATTTTTATAAATCCAAAAAAAAGTTTACTTTTAAAATGCAATCATGAAACTTTCTTTTTGGTTGCTTTTCATAAACCAATTTGTTTTTTTTTAAACCGTCATTTCATGTGGCGGTTTTTTTGTCCTTAAAAACGATTCCTTGCCGATTCTAATGAAGTTACGATCAATTGTGTTTTAGTGAACTGACTAGTTAATGGTATAGATGATTTCAGAGACTTCAGAAAGACGGAAATATCCTAAGGGATTGCGTTCTGGGTTACTTTCATGCGTCAGATTTCCCAATAGATTTACTGGTGTAGTTTGAAAAGGCCCTCCTTGTTGGGTGTTTTGTAAGATTAACAAGTACCAATAATTGTAGCCGATATTTGATAAACCGTATTGGCGGACACGTACCTGATCTCCTTCCTTTAAATTTTGATCCAAGAGAAAACCATAGTATTCCCCGCCATTATTAAAATCATCGCGATATACATTGTATTCTGGCACTTCTAGTGCTTCACTGGTAAATTCGAAAAAGCTAAAATTCCGTTCGGCTATAGGATCAACTGCACGGGCTTCCAATTGAATGGCTTCTTGCCCAAAAAAATCTATCGTTTCTTGATCAATTCGGTTTAGCGAACTGACAGCTTTTAAGGATTCAGTTCCCGAATAGTGCTCCCCTTTGTACTCAATGTGTAAAGTGTAAGCTCTATTCAGTACATAGGGCAGAGTATCTCGAGTCAAATAGCGTCCTGTTTTTTCTTCTTCAATAAAAGTATAAAGCTGACCGGCATCATCTTCTATAGTAACTGTGGCATCACTCGCAGTTTTATACGAAGTACCAAAATAGGGGCTGGACAATGATAAGATAACTTCTTGCTCTGACGTATTGGTTTCTTTAATCCAATTGATATAGGCCTCCACCACCAATCGTTCCTCTGTATCATTTAGCTCAAGAGCAATTGGATCTTCACAGTGAGTGAGTAGAAATAAGCCGAAAAAGAAGAAAAGATTTTTTTTCACGACTAAAATTTAAAGTTGTAAGTTATGGATGGGATGATTCCAAAAATAGTCAAACGCAAAGCCTCATTCCTTCCTGTTTCTAAATTTTCTTGAAATCGAATTGAGGCTGCATTTTTTCGATTGTAGAAATTATAAATACCAAAAACCCATTCACCCGATCGTTTTTTGGGAGAATAGACTGCCGAAACATCAAGGCGGTGATAGGCCGGAAGCCTACTGCTATTTCTCGATTCAAAATTAGGGATTGAAAAACCAGAGAATTGATATTGCGCATTGGGATAGGTGATGGGTTGCCCCGTCTGATAGATAAAATTAGCATTCAAATTCCATCGCTTATTCAGATCGTAATTGGTCGTAATTGATATATCATGGGTTTTGTCGTAAGGAGTAGCATACCAGTTTCCATAGTTGATTCCTGATTCAGAAGAGGTTCTTCCCGGGGTTTGTTGTTCTGAACGCGACAGCGTATAGGCAATCCAACCCGTCAGCTTACCTTCATTTTTTCTAAATAAAACTTCTAAACCTCCTGCTCGAGCTTGTCCCGTTAGCAAAATTTGTTCTATGGCATCATTGGCAATGAGTTCCGCTCCGTCGATGTAGTCCAATCGATTTTGAATGGTCTTGTAAAACGCTTCTACTTCTAGATTGTAACGATTGTTGTCAAAAATTTTGAAATAACCCACAGCGACTTGATCCAACAGTTGAGGATCGATATATTTTCCACTTGGGGCCCACACATCGATCGGGGTAGGAGAGTTCGTATTTGAAATTAAATGGAGGTATTGTGCCATCCGATTGTAGCTTAACTTAAAGGATTGATCCGAATCCAACTGATAAGCCATTGAAAATCGGGGTTCGGGATAGGTAAAAGATTTGATTACCTCTCCCTTAGAGTAAGTCACGCTTCCTGTCGGTTGCGCTTCTTCATAAATTTGAGAATTTTCAATATATAACAAAGGGTTGTCGTTTGCATAGGTATTCATTTTTTGACCGAGTCGTAAAAAGTTACTTAGACGTAGTCCTGCCTGCAGGTTTATCTTCGAGGAGAGTTGATAACTTACGCCCGCATATACAGCATTTTCAAAGGCAAATTTATTTTCTAATTTTCGCGCTTGAACTGGAGAGCTCTCAGCGGTAGGTTGAATGAATCCTGGGTCAAATTTGTAGTAAATCCCATTCAGTCCGTATTCCAATTTTATTTTATCATTTAAATAGTGTTTAAAATCGTATTTAAAATTAAAATTGGTAATTCCTAAATTCCAATCAAATTCAGCTAAGCCAAAATCTAGGGTGTAGTCATAATCCGAATAAATAAGAGAAAGATTGGAAAAAAGTTTATTTGAAAATAAATGATTCCATCTAAAGTTTGCTACTGAGTTTCCGTAGGCGAGGTCAAATAAATTGTCAATGTCAAAAACATCCCTTCCGAAATATCCCGACAGGTAAATTGTATTACTGTCATTTAATGTGTAGCTCAATTTGGTATTGAGGTCGTAGAAATAGGCTTTGTTGTTATCTACGGACTCGATAAGGGGTAAAAACAAATGGGCATAACTACTGCGTCCTCCTATCAAAAAAGAACTCTTTTCTTTCTTTAGAGGTCCTTCTAAAAGCAATCTGCTGGAAATCAAACCAATACCACCTTGACTTTCAAACTTTTTACGGTTCCCTTCTTTTTGATAAATATTTAATACCGATGAAGCACGACCTCCATAGGAGGCTGGAATTCCGCCTTTGTAAAGCTGGATGTCTTTGATAGCATCCGGATTAAAGACTGAAAAAAAGCCGAAAAGGTGAGAGGAATTGAAGAGAATAGCTTCATCCAATAAGATCAGGTTTTGGTCTGCAGCTCCCCCTCGGACATTAAACCCGGATGCTCCTTCCCCAGCATTGGTGACACCGGGAAGCAGGGTAATGGACTTGATTACATCCACCTCGCCAAGTACAGCAGGAATTTTTTTGATCGTATTGATCGCGAGCTTATTGACACTCATTTGAGGATTCCTCACATTGAGTAGTTCAATGTTTTCCTCTACAATGACTTCATCTAATACTTCTGCTTGTGGAGTTAACTCAAAATTTTCATTCACATCCTCGTTGAGAGAAAGCTCGCGTGTGAGGGTTTCAAAGCCCAAATAGCGAATTTGAACTGTATACACGCCTGCGGGTAGGGTAAGCGAGAAAAAACCGTATTCATTGGTGATGGTTCCAGTGTTGAGCTCTGGAAGGAGCACACTGACCCCAATCATGCTCTCGTCGCTTTCCAAATCGGAAACGTAGCCACTAAGTGTGACGTTCCGCTGACTAAAAGCTAGGGAACAGAAAAAGATAAAAATCAGGGCTAAAGGAAAGTTCCGTCGCAGCCCAACTTGATTCTTGTGTTGACCTGAATTTAAATACATAGCAATTTGTACAAAGATACACTTGATGAATCAGCTAAAAAAAAATCTCAGGATTAAATGAGTGTTAAAAAAAGTTAATTCGAAATTTTACTTAAAAAGAAACACCAAAACCAACAGTTCCGATTAAAATTCCTCCCGAACTTAACCCAGGGATAGGAGGCAGTTCTTCTGAAAAACTTTCGGTGATACCATCTGCCGTTGCGGTAAAGTCAATCGTGTCTGGGATGTCTCCAAAGCCATAACCCACTTCAAAATGAAAGTAAATTGTTCCGCCTGTTTTGATTCCCAATTTTAGGTTGGCGGTGTTAAAATTAAACGCTGTAGAAGCATCTCCAGAGGTAGATTGCTGCCCGTCACTAAAATCTAAATCGTAAAAAGTAAGATCTGTATCAAACTGGGCTCTACCTAGTCCTATAAAAAAACCATTTCCCTTTTGGTTGAAATAAATATTTGCTCCATACTCGAGATAAGCAAATTCAGTCTCTAACTCGTCCGTATCTAGATTAAATCCACTGTAATCGATAAAAGGAGCAATACGGTTTCCAAAAACAGGGAGTACAATTTCAGCTGAACCGCCTATAAGATTTGGAATCCCTAATTTAACTCCGAGATTAAAGTGGTTGACTTGGATGCTGTCCTCAAGGATTAGCATTTGCTCTTGCTCTTGCTCTTGTGCAAAAGAAATTGTTGAAAATAAAATTATAGTGAAAAAAATATAATACCCTAACCCCAAGTTTTTCATATTGTTTTTATTTAGTTAGTTGGATTTGTTTTTTCCGATTTGCCAGTTCCCATGCGGTATGGAATATAAGTTTGGTTCTTTTTTCTAAGGTGGGATAAAGGATTTTATCTGGAGTATCTCCTGGTCTGTGATAATCTTCATGTGTCCCACTGAAGTAAAAAATCACGGGAATATTATTTTTAGCAAAATTGTAATGATCACTTCGGTAATAAAATCGGTTGGGATCATTTTCATCATTGTAGGTATAATCCAATTCAAGCTGAGTATACTTTTTATTTGTCGCTTCAGAAATATCGTGTAGTTCTTGACTTAATTTATCGGACCCGATCAGGTAGATATAATTTGGGTCCTCAGTAGCTCTTTTGGGATTGATTCTTCCAATCATGTCTACATTTAAGTTAGCCAAAGTGTTTTCCAGGGGATAAAGCGGATTTTCTGTGTAATATTCAGAGCCTAGAAGGCCTTTTTCTTCTCCAGTAACGTGAAGAAAAACCAAGCTTCTTTTTGGGCCATTTCCTTCTTCAGCAGCTTGTTTAAAAGCCTCCGCAATTTCTAATAAAGCTACTGTTCCTGAACCGTCATCATCAGCTCCGTTGTGGATTTCCCCTTTTTCATTTACACCTACATGATCCAGGTGAGAAGAAATTACGATATATTGATCGGGATAGTCACTCCCTTTGATTAGGGCAGCGACATTTTCGGTTTGTACTTTATCTCCTTTGATGGTGAGTTCCATGGGTTGTAAATAGTCTTGAGTCCCGTTTGCAGCCGGGATATCACTAGTTCTATAGAAGTTTTGTAAGAAATCAACCGCTCTTTTTTGGCCAATCGTTCCTGTTTCTCTTCCTTGAAAATAGTCGGAAGCATACACGTATAGGTGTTCTTTTAATTCCTTTGCAGTAATGGTTTTTGCGTATTCAGTGGCCCCCGTTTTCAATTGTGAATGGCCAAGGGTGATGAAGGCGAATGAAAAAAGTAAAATTAGTTGTTTCACGATTTGTATTTTTCGTGAAAGATATTAATTCCAGCTATTGTATTGAAAAAATAGGGGTTTTATTTTTTGATGTAGCTAGGATACCGTCCCACAATTCGATACGTAATTCAAGTGCTTGTTTCGAATAGCGCAATGCCGATTCCCATTTTTCAGTATCCGTCCCACACAATTGTTGAATCATCTCCAAGGCCATAGGCCCGTGTTCCCCAGAATCTACTTCAATATGGCGTTCAAAATAATAAATCAGATCCGAGAGATCAACTCCTTCAGGATTTTTTAAATTTTTGATGATTTCTATAAACATATCTGGGATCAAGTCCTCTCTTCCAAAGGTGAAAACCGCCGCAATTATGTGGGCTTGCTCTGAATCTACAACTTCAAATGTAAATTTTAAAAAGTTTTTGATATGAGGAGGGTAGGAGGTCGTTTCAAGGATTTCAGAAATAGTTTTTCCAGAATTGAGTTCAAAAATAAGCTGATCGATTTGATTCGTGTTTGCGTTAAGAGATCGCATTGCCTCCAAATACATTTCAAAGTGACTCATAGGTTCTCCCTTTCGATTGATATCAGATTCTTCTCCCCAAACGATTTCGTTAATCAATCGAGAAGCTTTCGGATAGCCCGATGGACGCCACGGAATCGCATTGCAACTCAAAAGATTTTGAAGTTGTTTGAGTAACGACATAAAATCCCACACGGCAAAAACGTGTTGTTCCATAAAGGATTGAATGTCTTCTAGGCGGTCAATGGATTTGTAAACAGGATGGTGTTTTAATTTCTCTCTAAGGGGCAAGAGTTCTTCTTCCAGTCGTTCGATCATCTTCAAAAAGCATTATATTATGGCACAAATATATTCATAAAATTATCTCGAATGGAGCAAAATACGCTTTTTCTTTTTTTGATTTCTTCGTTGACATTAACACTACTACCGGGTCCTGATCTCCTCTTTGTTATCAGTACCAGCTTGGCTCGGGGTTGGAAGAAAGGTGTTCTGGTGGGTATAGGGCTTTGTTCGGGATTAATCCTCCATACGGCACTTCTTGTTTTGGGTGTGGGGACTTTTTTGGAACGACTTCCAGAGGGAGTTCGAGCCCTGGAATTACTTGGTGCTTTGTATTTACTTTTCATTGCCTATGGAGTGTGGAACAGTTCTCAAAATAGCCTGAAATCCAATTCAAAAAAACAAGGTGTTGAACGCCTTTATTTTACAGGCTTTATAATGAACTTGACCAACCCCAAGGTGAGTTTATTTTTCATTAGTTTTTTCCCAGGATTTTTATTTTCTGAAGCTTTGTCATATACCCTACAATTTTTAATTTTGGGAGGAATCTTTTTTGTTCAAGCACTAGTGGTATTTTCAGTAAGCGCCATCTTAGTAAGTTTTCTTGGACAACGCCTTCAGAATTTTGGAAGTCAATCCCTTTGGAATAAGGTTCAAGCTGCTGTTTTACTGGTGATTGCACTTTTACTAATTTATCCCTGAATGAAACATCAATTACTATTTAGAGTCAAAAATCAAAATGATAATTTGGATAGTCCATTCGGTTGCGCGGCAATGGCAATGCATGACCTTTATAAACACAATAAATAGTAGCAGATGAAAGAGTCTATCACACTTGTTGAATGCCCTAGGGATGCCCTTCAAGGATATCCTACTTGGGTGTCCACAAAAGACAAAATCGCCTATTATCAAGCTTTACTCAAAGTGGGTTTTCACACCTTGGATTGTGGAAGTTTTGTTTCTCCCAAAGCCGTCCCTCAAATGGCAGATACGGCTGAAGTCATCAAAGGCTTGGATTGCTCCGAAACAAAAACAAAATTATTGACCATTGTCGCCAATGAACGAGGAGCAAAAGCAGCTGTATCGTTCGAAAACATACACTACCTAGGCTATCCTTTCTCCATTTCTGAAAACTTTCAGGTACGCAATACGGGAAAAACCATTAAAGAATCCATACCAATTTTAGAACGCATTGGAGCACTGGCACAAAAACATGAGAAAGAACTAGTAGTGTATCTCTCTATGGGGTTTGGAAATCCCTATGGCGACCCCTGGACTCCTGAGATTATTTTACAGTGGGTGGAGCAACTGGCAGCGATGGGGGTTCAAATATTTTCACTCTCAGACACGTTGGGTACTGCTCGAGTAGCTGATATTGAATTGTTGTTTACGCAACTCATTGCACAGTATCCCAATTATGAATTTGGTGCTCATTTCCATACCCATCCAAAACAGTGGTTTGAAAAAGTGAATGCTGCTTTTCTTGCAGGCTGCCATCGTTTTGATGGTACCATAAAGGGTAGGGGAGGCTGTCCAATGGCACAAGATCAACTCATTGGAAACATGCCCACCGAAAAGCTTATTTCTTATCTCACAACTTACAACAAGCTCCCCAAAAATTTTGACGTATTGGCTTTTGAAAGTGCGTATAACCATTCCCACACTATCTTTATTTATAATTAATCTAAATAAATTTGTCCATTTGATTTTCACATTATATATTTGTGGAAAATTATTTATAATTAGTCTAAATAAAAATAAATGTCACGAAAAGTCAATTTTTTTACAATTCTAGTAAGTTGTATCACATTTATATCTGCTCAGCAAAGTCAAAAAAAAAGTTTAGATAGTATTCAGCAGTTGGATGAAATCATCCTTAAAGCCAATACGATTTTAGGAAGCAAGTACGTGGCTCAAAATCGTACAGGAGCTGCCTATTTTTTATCTACAACCGACTTGAATAAGTTTGGTAATACAGATATCAACAGGGCTTTACAGTCGGTTCCTGGGGTAACCTTATACGAAGAGGATGGTTTTGGTTTACGACCTAATATTTCGCTTCGAGGGACTTCTCCTCAGCGCAGTTCCAAAATCACGCTGATGGAAGACGGTGTTCTAATCGCTCCGGCTCCTTACAGTGCTCCAGCGGCTTATTATTTCCCCTCTATTGCGCGTATGGAAGCCGTAGAAATTTTAAAAGGAAGCAGTCAAATACAATACGGCCCATTTACAACAGGCGGGGCAATCAATATGGTTTCTACCTCCATTCCTGACTCCCTAAAAATAGGTTTGCATTCTCGCTATGGAAGTTTTAATACGGGTCAAGTTTATGCCTCTGTGGGCCAATCCTCAGAGCGGATCGGTTACTTAGTAGAATATCAAAACAACAAATCCAATGGGTTTAAAGAGTTGAATGATGAGAATACAGGCTTTGATAGTTCTGATTTTATGGGTAAGGTTAGATATTCTTCTAGTAAGCAGGCTGTAGTACCCCAGTATGTTGAATTGAAATATCATTTTTATAATGAACGATCAAATGAAACCTATTTGGGGCTCTCTAAAACTGATTTTGAAGCCACCCCCTTCCTGCGATATAAAGCCTCCCAAGAGGACCAAATGAACGCAGAACAGTCTCAATTCATGCTCACCCACGTAATAGATTTTTCTGATCAAACTAAAATCATAACCAATGCCTATCAAAATAATTTCTCAAGAAATTGGTACAAACTAGATGATGTGGTTTTTGAAGGAGAAAAACGAAGCTTAGCTTCTGTTGTAAATGATCCCTTGAGCTTTCCGAATCATTTTTCGATTTTAAAAGGAGAACAGGATACCGCCCAGGATGCTTCTCTTTTAGTCAAAGCCAACAACCGAGTTTATACGGCTCGAGGTATTCAAACCAAGTTTGACTTCCACTGGTATGATGCACAAGGCTTCTTTCACGATATTGAAATTGGGGGACGCCTTCATTACGATGAGGAAGATCGATTTCAGTGGGAAGATGGATACAGTATCAATGCGGGAATAATGACCTTGATCGCAAAGGGTCCTGAGGGTGCTCAAGGAAACCGAATCTCGAGTGCCCGTTCAGTAGCCGCCTATGTGTTGTACAAATACAAAAGAAATGCGCTAACGCTGACCCCTGGAATCCGATTTGAAAAAATCGTACTACGTAGAAAGGATTATGGCAAATCTGATCCCAATCGAAATGGGAACTCATTAAGTACAAGAGAAAATAAAATCAATGCGTTTATTCCTGGAATAGGTTTTAACTACAACTTACCGGTCAACTTTTCTGTTTTTGGTGGGATTCACAAAGGATTTTCACCTCCAGGAAGTGCTCCAGGGGAACGTGCAGAGGAAAGTGTGAATTACGAATTAGGAACGCGCTTTCATTTCGGTCGCTTACGCGGTGAATGGATTGGATATTTTAATAACTATTCAAACCTTTTGGGTTCTGACTTAGCAGCCAGCGGTGGTACAGGATCACTGGATCAGTTTAATGCCGGAGCAGTGGATGTAAGTGGTTTTGAGTTTTTATTAAACTACAACCTCCTAAATGTTAAAGCTAAAGTTCAAATTCCCCTCTCATTGTCTTATACCCTTACCAATGCAATTTTTAAAAGTGACTTTGGAAGTACACAAGGTATTTGGGGAGAGGTCAGTACGGGGGATCGAGTTCCCTACATTCCCCAGCATCAATTGAACGTAGGAACAAGTTTGATCCACAAAGACTTTGAAATGAATTTCAACTTGAAATACAACGGGGCCTTTGAAACCCAAGCTTCTAACAACGGAACTGGAAATACCTTTCCCATACCGGGCAACCTCGTAGTTGACCTGTCTGTCAAATACCCCATAACTCCCCAAGTCAATCTTACTGCCAACGTAATTAACCTCTTTAACAATGAGTATGCTGTGGCAAGAGTACCCGCAGGATTCCGTCCAGGCCACCCGTTTGGTATCTATGCTGGAATTGAAATACAGTTATAAGCCTTAAATACCTCGAGTACGATTTTAAAGAAACGGTGCTGTAGGGGTTTTAAAAATCCTTATATTAGCATGCAATTAATTAGATATTAGTTGCTTATGATTCCCGATAAATTCTTTGGACAAGGCCTTACCTACGACGATGTACTCTTGGTACCTGCCTATTCAGAAGTACTTCCTAGAGAAGTCTCGATCCAATCCCGTTTTAGTAGAAATATTCCTTTAAACATTCCTATGATATCCGCAGCTATGGATACCGTTACGGAAAGTAAAATGGCAATAGCTATGGCACGCGAAGGGGGAGTTGGCGTGTTGCATAAAAACATGACCATAGAAGAACAAGCAGATAAAGTTCGCCAAGTCAAACGGTCTGAGTCGGGAATGATCCTTGATCCGGTTACCCTTCCAGAAACAGCTTTAGTAGCCGATGCCAATTCCAATATGAAACAATATAGAATTGGGGGAATTCCAATTGTGGACGGAGATAAAAAGCTAATCGGAATAGTGACCAACCGGGATTTGCGTTTTGAAAAAAACAACAACCGTCCTTTGAAAGAGATCATGACCAATACCAATCTGATTACAGTAAAAGCGGGAACTTCCTTACAAGACGCGGAAAAAATACTGCAAAATCACAAAATTGAAAAATTACCCGTCGTTGCGGATGATAACACTCTTGTTGGACTCATTACTTTTCGCGATATAACAAAACATACCAAAAAGCCTCATGCCAATAAAGATGAATATGGCCGACTACGCGTAGCTGCCGCTGTTGGGGTTACTGGGGATGTTTTGGATCGTGTGGATGCCCTTTATCAAGCTGGGGTCGACGCCATTGTCATTGATACTGCACACGGACATAGCAAAGGAGTAGGAGAGGTTGTTAAAAAAGTTAAAAAGCAGTTTACTGAACTGGATGTAGTAGTTGGAAATATTGCAACTACCGCTGCGGCTAAATATCTTGTATCACTCGGCGCAGATGCTGTCAAGGTGGGAATAGGCCCTGGGTCCATATGTACTACCCGTGTAATCGCTGGGGTGGGCTATCCACAACTCTCTGCCATTATTGAAGTTCGCAAAGCTCTTGAGGGAACAGACGTTCCTCTTATTGCAGATGGTGGAATTCGTTATACCGGCGATATTCCTAAAGCCATCGCTGCTGGAGCAGATTCTGTCATGTTGGGATCACTCTTGGCGGGAACCCGAGAATCCCCAGGGGAAACGGTAATCTATGAAGGACGTAAATACAAAACCTATCGAGGGATGGGGTCTGTCGAAGCGATGAAAATGGGCAGTAAGGATCGGTATTTCCAAGATGTGGAAGACGATATAAAAAAGCTTGTACCTGAGGGTATTGTAGGTAGAGTTCCATTCAAAGGGGACTTAAATGAAAGTATACATCAGTTTATTGGGGGGTTACGAGCCGGTATGGGATATTGTGGTGCTGCGAGTATTGAAGACTTAAAAACCAAAGGACAGTTTATTACAATCACCTCGGCAGGTATGCGTGAAAGTCATCCTCATAACATAAGCGTTACAAAAGAAGCACCTAATTATAGTCCTAGTTGATTTTTAGCTAGCCACCACTTTAAATGTGGCTACTTTTCCTTGGAAAAGTATTCGGATGATATACATATTTCCTACTTCTAATGGAAAAGGAAACTGGAAAGAGTTGAGCTCTTGGCTTAGTGTTTTAGTAATTTTATTTCCGATAATCGAATATATTTCAATGGTACCTGGTCCTTCAAAACCTTTTAAGTAGAGTACCCCATCATTGAAAAATACATTTTTTTCAACTTGCGTTGCTTTTTTGATTGTCGTAGTTTTGGAAAATGAAATAGTGGATGCCTGTAGATCAGCAATATTAAATAGTAAAACAAAAATGAGTAGTTTTTTAATCAACAGCTTCAAATATCCTGCAAATTAAGAATAATTTAAGAGTTATTAAAATATTTTCAACAATTTAACGTGCACAAAATCAAACAATTAAATAATTTATTAAGAAATTTGCTTCGAATTATTAACAAACACACAATAAAAAGTAAAAACATCGTTTTGACGAGCTATCGATTTTTGACGTTTTCTGTTGCCTTTTTACCTTTTGTATATGGGTGTACGCAATGGGGTCCTGAAAATGACGAAGTGTTGGCGCGTGTAGGAACTGATTATCTCTATCGCGACGATTTAATAGCGGAATTTAACTTTTTTGAAAACGAATCGGATAGTATTTTAAAATCCAGGTCATTTATTGATTCTTGGGCACGCGAAAAAATTTTAATAGGACAAGCCCAAGTCAATTTACCCACCTCTGAAATCAAGAAACTGGAACAACTCATAGCGGCATATAAAACCGATCTTTACGCCAACACCTATCGAAAATCTTTAGCTAATAAAAGTATCGATACACTGGTCCCCACTAAAGAAATAGATTCCTTTTTACAAAACAACAAAGAGGTTTTTAAACTGAAAGCACCACTGTATCAAGTCCGATATATCCACTTGCCCTCCGACAACGTAGACCAAAATGAAATTCAAAGAAGTTTTCAACGTTTTAATAAATCAGATCGATTTTTTTTGGACTCGCTGTCCTTCCAATACAGCAGTTACATTCTTTCTGATAGTTTGTGGATCAATCGAAGTAACTTGACCTCTAGTGTTCAATTTTTAAATCAGGAGAATTACAGAAATTATATAAAAAAATCACAATTCTTTAAAATTCAAGACACATTGGGGGTATATTTGTTTTTTGTTAAAGATTATCTGGAAAAGGGAGAGCTCGCTCCAAGAGAAGTACTAGAATCCACGATAAAAAACATGATACGGAATCAACGAAAATTAAAATTTACCAAACAATTTGAAAAAGAGATTTTACAAGATGCATTGCAATCCAAGACTTTTGAAATTTATTAGTTTTATTTTACTTCTTAGTTTTTCCTTTAGTCCACTTTGGGCACAAGACGATCAGTTGGCCAGCAGGATTAAAGTAGATGGTGTTTCTTCGGTAGTGGGTGACTATGTGATCTTAGAGTCCGATATCGACAAAACATTAATTGAAATGAAATCCCAAGGAATTTCTACGCAGGGCATATCGAGATGTCAACTGTTGGGGAAATTAATGGAAGACAAACTCTATGCGCATCATGCGGTTCAGGACAGTTTAGAAATTAGCGTTGAGGAAATTTACAGTACAGTAGACCAGATTATCGACAATTTTACCCAACAGCTGGGATCCATAGAGAAGGTTTTGGAATTTTACAATAAAAGTGATGAATCGAGTTTTCGACAAGAAATTTTTGAAATAAACAGAATTCAAAAATTATCTTCCATGATGCAGGCAAATATTGTTGAAGATGTAGAAGTCACACCAGAAGAAGTGCGTTTGTTTTTTGAATCCATTCCCAAAAACGAACTCCCCACTTTTGGGACTGAGTTGGAAATCTCCCAAATTGTTATTGAACCCGAAGTAAGTGAGGCCGAGCAAAATCGAATTACCAATCAATTGAAGATCTTTAGAGAGGATATTTTAGAACGGGGATCTAGCTTTGCCTCAAAAGCGATCTTGTATTCTCAAGACCCTGGTTCCAGATCTACTGGTGGGAAATACACACTACACAGAAAGCGTCCACGTATGGTAAAAGAGTTTCGAGATGAGGCTTTTAGCCTTGAAGAAGGGGAAATTTCAGAGCCCTTTAAATCCGATTTTGGGTGGCACATTCTAAAGGTTGACAAAATCCGTGGTCAAGAGGTGGATGTGCGTCATATTTTGCTCACTCCAAAAATAGAGCCCAATCAATTGCAAGATGCCAAAAAGAAATTGGATACCTTGAGAAAACGCCTGATCAATGAAGAAATTACTTTTCCAGATGCTGCCTTGCTTTTTTCTGACGAAAAAGAAACTAAATTTAACGGAGGGGTATTGATTAACCCACAAACTGGAGATACCCGTTTCGAGCTCACGAATTTAGATCCTGTGCTTTACAGCCAAATCAGAAACTTGAAAGACGAAGAAATTTCATTACCCCTTATCGAGGAAGATCGTTCTGGTTTAAAGAAATATAAAATTTTAAAGGTGAGTAATCGGTATGACGAACATGTGGCTGATTATTCACTTGACTACTCCCGCATCAAGTCGCTGGCTTTAAAAGAAAAACAATTGAACATCATCAAGGAGTGGATGGCCGAAAAAATTGAAAGTACGTACGTAAATGTAAACCGTGACAGTCGATCTTGTGACTTTTCAAACAATTGGCTTAAAAACTAATTATTTAAAATATTTTAGAGGCACCCAAAGCATCCCAAAACACTCTCCCTTTTCTTTGTGACTATTCTTGTGGTGTATTTTGTGTGCTCTTCGAATTCCTCGGGCGTATTTGCTATTTGAGTTTCTAAACAATTTAAATCTTTGATGGATAAAAATGTCATGCACCATAAAATAAGTTAACCCGTAAAGAAAAATACCCAAAGCAATAGGAAGTCCCAACCAAAACCCTGCTTCTCCCCACAGGATTACAAAAATTGAACTGACTAGGGCATAAAAAATAAAAAAGAGATCATTGCGTTCAAACCAGGACTTGTGATCCTTGATGTGGTGATCTTTATGGAGCGACCACAAGAAACCGTGCATGATGTATTTGTGCGAAAACCAAGCTACAAATTCCATGAATACAAAGGTCAACAAAACGATAAAAGTCCAGAGGAGTGTCATAGGGTTAAAGAAGGTTTAATCGATATTTCACATAACTACGTGCAAATACGGTCATTTTTTGATAATTCGGAACACGAATTCTTGTTTTTTGGATGTTTAGAGATGGGGTTTGCTTTAGTTTGGCAAGCAGTTTCGTGTAGTACTTATAGGCAGTGTATACACCAAAACGCGCCTCCGTTGGCAGTTTAAAAATCCCTTCCAAAGCCTTTGCAAAGTCGCTTTCAATTTCTTCTATAATTGCGGACTTTGAGGTTTCATCAAATTGATTAAAATTGACATTGGGAAAATAAGTGCGTTCCAAGTCTTCAAAGTCGTTTTTTAGGTCTCTGAGAAAATTGACTTTTTGAAAAGCAGAGCCCAACGCCATTGCGGCAGGTTTTAAACTTTCGTATTGTGCAGTATTTCCTTTGACAAATATTTTCAAACACATCAAACCAACAACATCGGCAGAGCCGTAGATGTAGTCTTTGTATTCTTGATCGTTTTCATAGACCTTCTTTTCTAAATCCCAGCGCATACTTCGCATAAATGCAGCGATTAATTCTCGGTCAATATCGAATGCATTAACCGTCTTTTGAAACGCGTTAAGAATGGGGTTTAAATTTATTTTGTGGTCTAAACCGTGATACAAGTCGGCTTCAAATCGGTCCAAAAGCTCTTCCTTAGGGTACTCGTGGAACGAATCTACTATTTCATCAGCGAAGCGAACAAAACCGTAAACGTTATACACATGGTTTCGTATGCTAGGGTGTAGCATTTTTGTGGCCATTGAGAAAGAAGTGCTGTAAGATTGGGTTACAATTTTACTACAGTCTTCTGAGACCGTGTCAAAAAGGTGTTTCATAGCAGTATCGTTTTAATATAGTATCCTAAAACGAGATAAAGGTAAACAAATCTCCTAAAAGATTAAACAAAAACGCCTTCTGAAAAATATTTGAAAATAAACGACTCTACAGAACGGTACATTTCTATTTGTTCTGGGAGCTCTTCCTTGACGATTTCAACCTGTTGAGGGCCAAACAAAATTAACTTAGATTTTTGATTTTCAAGTAGTTGTTTGTGGAAATCTTTAAGAAACGGCATGATTTCTTCTTTGTTTGGTTCTACGGTTAGGTAGCTCACAAAATTGAAAGTGGTGTCGTAGCTGTATAAGGTTTGTAGGCTAGAAGATTGTAACGATTGACCTAAAAATATGGTGCGGTAACTTTTAGAAAGAATTAAAAAATTCAAGTAGAGAATTCCCAATTCGTGTATTTCGTTTTCTGGTAAAAACAGAACAAATATGGGTTGGTCTTCGTTTTTCGCTTTGTCTCTTTGAAGACGTTCTGTCTGTAAGTAAATTTTCTGTTTGACGAGATTGGTGATAAAATGTTCATGCGTTGGGGAAATGGCTCCCGTTTGCCATAATATACCGAGCTCTTTCATCAACGGCATAAAGATTTGCATAAAGATATACTCAAAATCGTGGTGCTGCTGAATTTCTTCGTAGTTACTGTCAAATAGTTCGTAATCGAAGTTGATCATGGCCAATTTGAATGCGTTGATCGAGAGCTGTTCGGAGTTTGATTTTAAGGCAATGCTTCGAACCAATTTCGGAATTTCATCGGCATTGAGGCTGGCTATTTTCGAAATTTTAAAACCGTGGTTGTACAATAAGGTAACGTTGAGTAGCTTCCTCAGACTGTCCAGACTGTAACGTCTGATGTTGGTATCTGTCCGTTCGGGTTCAAGCAGATTGTATCTTTTTTCCCAAATTCTTAGTGTGTGTGCCTTAATCCCAGAGAGATTTTCGAGATTTTTGATGCTGAAGTTGCTTTTTACCCTATCCATATGTTCAAAACTCATTATAAAAGCTTAAACAAATTTAGTGATTTTATTTCACATAAGGAAATGTGCGCACGAGAAGACTCGAACTTCCACGGGAAAAATCCCACTAGCCCCTCAAGCTAGCGCGTCTACCAATTCCGCCACGTGCGCAAAAAATTCTGGAATACGTGTGACTTGGCTGGGTCTCGAACCCAGGACCCTCTCCTTAAAAGGGAGATGCTCTACCAACTGAGCTACCAAGTCCTTAAAAAGTGATTCGGCTGGGTCTCGAACCCAGGACCCTCTCCTTAAAAGGGAGATGCTCTACCAACTGAGCTACCGAATCATTTTGAGGCTGCAAATATAATTATCAAATATGTATTTTTCCACCTGAATTGGTATAAATTTACATCCGCATTCAAAATTTGATGAAAACCACACAAATAGTCTTGTTAGGATACATGGGAAGCGGGAAGACCGCTGTCGGGGAGTCGTTACATAAGCAACTTCAAATGGAGTTTTTGGACTTAGATTACTATATAGAACAGAAATTCAATACCCCAGTAACAGCAATTTTTGAACAAAAGGGAGAACTTTTCTTTAGAGCCGAAGAACGAAAAGCATTGGAAGAATTGCTTCAGCGGGACACCCCTTTAATCCTTTCCTTAGGTGGAGGAACTCCTTGCTATTATGACACTATGGAGTATTTAAAAGGTTTCGACAAGCTGAAGACGTTTTATCTACAAACTGGAATAGGGACACTTAGCGAACGTCTTGAAAAGGCTAAAAGAACAAGACCCTTACTCGCGCATTTAAAAGATTTAGATCAAATTAAAGAGTTTGTTGGGAAACATTTGTTTGAACGAAATCCGTTTTATTTACAAGCCGACTACAAAATCGTTACAGACCACAAATCCGTGGAAACGGTAGCCTTAGAAATTCAAAACACTCTAACTTAAATAGATTCCCGCTTGGTCTCCCTCAAGTTCAACGCGTATGTGTTCATTGATGGAAGTAGATAGGGAAATACCTTTAAAATCGGCTTTTATGGGAAATTTTTTATGGTTTCTATTGACCATTACTGCCGTTTTTATTCGTTTTACAGGGATTTGCAAAAAGTATGCAACAGCGTAAATCAATGTACTTCCTGTATTGAGTACGTCGTCAACAATAACAAGCGATTGATTCTTGAGTTCCTTTAGCGGTACATCACTTTCAATGCGGTTGAGCGGATTTTTTTTATCGATTGTCAAGGTTACATAATGCGGCTTTAGAGGACTGATTTTTTCAATCGCTGCTCCCAAAAGTTTACTTAAAGATCCTCCCCTTGATCCAATCCCGACAATGACAATATTTTTTTCATCGAAGTTGCTTTCATAAACTTGATACGCAATCCGTTTAATACTGGACTGGATTTCGTTCGCATCTTTAATTTTATTTCCTAGTACTGCCATAGTTCAAATGTAAGACTTAATCCTCAAAGGATTCATCGAGAAGAATTTCATCTAAATCCCGGCGTTCCTTTTTGGCAGGCCGACCCGTTCCTTTATCACGAGAGACCTGTGCAGCTAGTTTTTTTAACGCTTCTTGTTCCACAAGATCCTTAGCTGTTTTTTCGATTGCATAGAGTCCAACCAATTTTGCGCCAACACGACTCTTCGGTAAATCCATTACCTCAAAGCTACGCCAGAGTTGCTCTTTCCTGACACTGATGAGATCCAAGGGTAAAACCTCTCGAGAAGGTTTTACTTTTTGTTCATTGATTAAAATCTGCCCTTTCTTGCACGCCGTAGTCGACATATTCCTGGACTTGAACAATCGAATGCACCATAAATATTGATCGATACGCATACTTAAAACTTCGTTAAGATTATCTACAAAAATAAAGTAAAATTGTATCTTGCAGCCCTTTAAAAAACAGTAATCTTGAAAATAAAACTGATTTACATCGCTTTGCTGACTACCGTGATTTTTTCTTGTAAAAAAGATGATGTAGAAGTGGAACCCCCTCGGGAAGTGAGTGAACAAGTCATCACTGACGAACAAAGTTTAGAAGATTTCTTATCCACACACTTTTACAACTACGAAGATTTTGAGGATCTGAATTCACAACCTGAACTTGAAATCGACACGATAAGCGGAGACAATGCAGGGAAAATCCCCTTGATCGACCAAGTAAGTAAAGAGATTATTCAGTTACAAACCCTTGACGGTTCGCTTATCGATCATCCGATTTACACTTTGATCGCTCGAGAGGGTAGTGGTGTGAGCCCCTCTTTAGCAGATTCAACGTATCTTTCTTATGAAGGTATTTTACTAAATAAGGTGCGATTTGATCGTTCCTCTGCACCCATTTGGTTTGATCTTACAGGCTTGGTTAGAGGATTCAGAGAAGGGATTACAGCTTTGAAGTCGGGTGAATTTACCGTAGACGAAAACAACATTCCAATTTTTTCAAACTACGGCCAAGGGGCAATCTTTATGCCTTCTGCTCTAGGTTATTACAGCTCTGCTACGGGTATTATTCCTGCCTATTCTCCTCTAATTTTTAAAGTGGATTTGTATTTGGTGGAGCAAACGGATCACGACGGAGACGGCATCCCTTCAAGTGATGAATATGATCTTAACGGCGACGGAATTCCTGACGATACAGATGAAGACGGTCTACCCGACTTCTTGGACGTAGATTAATTAAAAACGATAGGAAAGTCCCAAGCTCCAAGTATTTGATCGGGTGTCTACCCGTCCTGAAATTGGGATTCCATTCTGTTCCAATAAAGTCAACTCATTTGGATTTATTCCTCGGTCAAAACGCACGTCGGCATTAAGTGGACCTAGATGCGTACGAACTCCCAAATGAAGCCCTATAGAGGTGTTTTGTTCAATGGCTGTGAAGGTAACGTCCTCGATCTCGGGTTCGAAGTTGTACTGTAACGTAGGACCGGCAAAAACACTAAGTATCGGAAGTACTTTAAACCCCAGAGAAACAGGGGCTTCCAAACGTGATTGGGTCAAGGAAAGTGAATCAAAGTTCGTATTGAGATAGGAAAATTGCAACTCGGGTCTCAGATATAAAAAAGCCAAATCCAAGGAAACATAACTCCCAATAAAATAGCCTGTCATATTCTCTTCGATTTCACCTAGGGAAGCCAAATCTGAAGTAGCGTCGGTGATCGACCCAGAAGCGCTTAAATGAATTCCTGCTTTTACTCCGTATTCAAATTGAGCAAACGTTAAATTGAAAAAGAAGAGCAGTGATAAGAAAAGGGCGGTTTTTGCAAACATGAGTTTTAGATTTAGATTCGTTTTCGAACAGCGTGTACCTTTTGCACAATCGCGTTTTTGTTTAGCCCGTATTTTTCCATCAATTGGGCGGGTGTTCCCGATTCCCCAAAGGTATCTTGTGTTGCCACAAACTCCATAGGACAAGGATTTTTAGTAGCGAGAAGACGGGCAATGCTTTCTCCCATACCCCCTAAATAGTTGTGCTCTTCCGCACTGACCAAACATCCTGTTTTCTGAACGGAGTTTAGGATGATCTCATCGTCCAAGGGTTTGATGGTGTGTATGTTTATAACTTCTGCTGAAATACCTTCTGTTGCGAGTTCTTTGGCAGCTTCTAGGGCTTCCCATACCAGGTGTCCCGTGGCTACAAGAGTCACATCCCTCCCAGGTTGGAGCAAGATCCCTTTTCCGATTTCAAAGCCCAAATCTTCCGGGGTAAAGTTCGGAACCGAAGGGCGGCCGAAACGCAAATAAACCGGCCCTTGATGTTCCGCAATAGCGAGGGTAGCGGCTTTGGTTTGGTTAAAATCACAAGGATTGATAACCGTCATTCCAGGCAGCATTTTCATTAAACCAATATCTTCTAAAATTTGGTGGGTAGCTCCATCTTCTCCTAGAGTTACTCCCGCATGCGAAGCACAAATTTTTACATTTTTATCAGAATAGGCTATGGATTGTCGGATTTGATCGTACACGCGACCAGTAGAAAAATTGGCAAAGGTTCCCGTAAATGGAATTTTACCACCGATGGTCAGACCCGCAGCGATCCCCATCATGTTGGCCTCGGCTATACCGACTTGGAAAAAGCGATCTGGATTTTCATCGATAAAGGTTTGCATTTTGAGTGAACCGATAAGGTCGGCACAAAGCGCAACTACATTGGGATTGGTTCTTCCCAGTTCTGCCAATCCTACGCCAAAACCTGAACGTGTATCTTTATTTCCTTGATTTGTATATGTACTCATTTGTTTTTTTTATTAGTAGTCTCCTAGAGTCTCCTCATTTTGTGCGAGCGCCTCGGCCAGTTGTTCGTCATTGGGTGCCTTCCCATGCCAAGCGTGCGTGTGCATCATAAAGTCCACACCGTTCCCCATTTCGGTTTCCAGTAAGACCGCCAAGGGTTTTCCCTGTCCCAGTTTTGATTTTGCCTCCTGTAACGTATCCACTATGTGAGGTATCGAATTTCCTTCTTTCAAGGTTAAAACCTCCCATCCAAAGGCTTCAAACTTGGCTTTTATACTTCCCATTGGAAGGACTTCGTCTGTACTACCATCAATTTGCTTGCCATTTAGGTCTATAGTTGCAATCAGATTATCTACTTTTTTAGCAGCGGCAAACATAAGCGCTTCCCAATTTTGTCCTTCCTGTAATTCTCCATCTCCCATCAAAACATAAACTGTTTTGGGATCGCGATTTAATTTTTTGGTTAAAGCAGCTCCTAAAGCGACGGATAAACCTTGCCCTAAAGACCCCGATGCGATACGAACCCCGGGAAGCCCTTCATGTGTGGTGGGATGCCCTTGGAGTCTGGAATTGATCAATCGGAACGTATTGAGTTCGTCAACAGGAAAAAAGCCCCGTCTAGAAAGAACACTGTAAAACACTGGAGAGATATGACCGTTGGATAAAAAGAAAACGTCTTCATTTTTTCCATCCATGGAAAAAGGAAGTGAAAAATCCATGAGCTCAAAGTACAAGGCGACAAAAAACTCCGTACAGCCCAAAGAACCACCGGGATGTCCCGAATTTACTTTGTGAACCATGCGCAGGATGTCTCGACGTACTTGAAGAGTTGTTTTTTCAAGAGTTTGGATATCTGACATTCGATTTTGTTTAATGCTCCAAAAGTAACGGAAGTCAAGGCATTATCAAAGGTCTTAATTCAAATTTTACAGGGTTTTTATACCGAGTAATTAACAATGTAAATCTCCTCGATTTTACTGAGTAGAGTACTATATTTGCAACCAATGGAATTCAATCTTTTAGCTACTGACACCCAAACTGGAGCACGTGCTGGAACACTCACTACAGCGCACGGGTCTATTCAAACTCCTATTTTTATGCCTGTGGGAACTGCGGCTACGGTAAAAGGAGTCCATCAGCGGGAACTGAAAAACGATATCGACCCGGATATCATTCTAGGAAATACGTATCATTTGTATCTGCGTCCGGGAACGGCTATTCTAGAACAGGCAGGAGGCTTGCATCAGTTTATGGGGTGGGACCGCCCCTTGTTGACAGATTCTGGCGGATATCAAGTGTATTCCCTTTCCGCCAATCGAAAAATAAAAGAAGAGGGAGTGAAGTTTAAGTCTCACATAGACGGATCCTATCATTTCTTTACCCCCGAACGTGCCATTGAAATTCAGCGTTCCATCGGTGCAGACATTATTATGGCTTTTGATGAATGCACGCCCTATCCCTGCGATTACAACTACGCCAAAACCTCTATGGAGCGTACCCATAGATGGTTAACCCGTTGTATAGCTGCGGATCAAGAATTGCCTCAATTGTACGATTACCCCCAGACGTTGTTTCCCATTGTTCAGGGTAGTGTCTATACCGATCTCAGAAAAGCTTCTGCTCATTTTATTGCGGAACAAGAAGCCCCTGGAAATGCCATTGGTGGACTTTCCGTGGGAGAACCCGCAGAGGAAATGTATGCCATGACCGATGCGGTCTGTAGCATCCTACCTCAAGACAAACCGCGCTATTTAATGGGAGTAGGAACACCCATCAATCTGTTGGAAAACATCGCGTTGGGCGTGGACATGTTTGATTGTGTGCTTCCTACTAGAAACGCCAGAAACGGAATGCTCTTTACTGCAGAAGGAACCTTAAACATCAAAAATAAAAAATGGGAAAACGATTTTTCTCCCATCGATCCTACAGGCTATTGTTTTGCAGATTTGGAATACACCAAAGCGTATGTAAGACATTTGTTTACAGTCAATGAAATGTTGGGAAAACAAATCGCAACTTTGCACAACCTAAGTTTTTACCTCTGGTTGGTTCGCGAAGCAAGAAAACATATCTTAGAGGGGAGCTTTGGACCTTGGAAAGAGAAAATGGTGCGTCAAATGCAAGTACGACTGTAAATGAAACTGATTGATTTTTATATCATTAAGCGTTATATCGGAACTTTTTCCGTGATGCTTTTGTTGTTTATTCCCATTGGAATCATGGTGGATTTGGCAGAAAAAATCGACAAGTTGAAGGAAAAAGAAGTTCCATTAGAAAGCATCCTCGAATACTACATTGATTTTACTTGGTATTTTGCCAACTTGCTTTTTCCTATTTTTCTTTTTCTCTCGGTGATTTGGTTTACCTCAAAATTGGCAAACAACACTGAGGTGATCGCTATTTTAAGTTCAGGAATTTCATTTTTTCGCTACTTGCGTCCTTTTTTACTTGGCGCTAGCTTCATCGCTGTTTTCGCCTTTTTTGCAGGGATGTTTATCGTACCCAAATCCAATCAAGGCTTTAATGATTTTCGCTATAAATATTTAGTCAAAAAAGAAGCGCGCGATACGGACAAAGTATTTCAGCAAATCAATGACAACGAATACATTTACGTCAATGATTACGATCCCATTCGAAAGCAGGCTTCTAATTTTACTTTGGAACATTTCCAAGGAAACACGCTAAAGTTTAAAATCAGCGCACGGAGAATTCGATGGATTGAAAAGGATAGTTTATTTCGACTTTCTAACTATAAAAAAAGAACGTTCCTGGGAGACGGAGAAGACTTTGAAGTGGAAATCCGAAAGGACACGATATTTGATTTTAAAATTTCAGATTTAGCTCCTGTAAACTACATTGCTGAAACCTTGACTTTTTCAGAGCTCAATGAATTTATAGAAGATGAAAAAGTACGGGGCTCCTCCTTGATTAACAGTCACCTGCTGGTGCGGCACAAACGTTGGAGTATTCCGGTATCCGCTTTTATCTTGACTTTGATTGCTGTAGCAGTAGCTTCTTTTAAGAGACGCGGGGGGATGGGAGTCAATCTCGCTTTCGGAATTGCTTTGGGTTTTCTTTTTATTTTCTTTGACAAGATTTTTGGTGTTTTGGTAAGTAAATCTACCTTTTCTCCTTTTCTAGCTGCCTGGTTGCCTTTGTTTCTATTTGGCATATTGGCTTTCTTTTTATTGAGACATGCGAAGCGATAGAGGGAAAAACCTTTTGATGTATCATTTTTTGGTCTTTATCTTCGGATTTGCCTCCATTTTAGGAGCTTTAATTTCAGTCAAAGCCCTGCCTTTAGTGATTTATCGTATGGTGATAGCTTCAATAGGTTTAGCCGTTTTCTTTGTTCTATTCCATCCCACTTATTTTCGGCTACACCGATCTATGTGGGGGAAGGTTATTTTAGGGGGGATTATTATTGGCACCCATTGGGTTACTTTTTTTTACGCGATTAAAGTTGCGGGAGTTTCTTTGGCCCTAAGCATGATGGCCACAGGGGCTTTAATTACAGCCCTTTTGGATCCTGTTTTTAGTAAGCGAAAACTTTTGGGTTACGAGGTGTTTTTTGGAGGACTTACAGCGGTGGGGATCGGGATTATTTATCAAGCGGAATTCGAACACCTTATCGGTATTTCGGTGGCCTTATTCTCCGCCTTTCTCTCCGCTCTGTTTACGATGCTAAACGGTCACATGGTGAAAAGCGCCCGACCCATTACCCTTTCTTTTTACGAGTTAGTCATTGGAAGTTTGATTGGAATAGGGGTTGCCTATTTCACCGATCAGCTTACAGCTGAGGCTTTTGCGTTGCAAGGATGGGACTGGCTGTGGCTTTTGCTTTTAGGTTTGGTAGGGACTTCTTTTGCCTTTAATCTATCCATACGGGTGATGAAGCATCTGTCTTCATTTACCATCATGATGGTGATCAACTTAGAACCCATCTACGGGATCTTACTCGCGCTTGCCATCTGGAATGAGAAGGCCTTTATGAGTACAAATTTTTACCTTGGTTTTGTCATTGTTATATCGGCCATTGTAATGAATGGAATTTATAAACATCGGAAAGAAGCGCAAAAAAAATCAGTCCAATTCTAAAGAATTTTTACATTTGTTACAGACAATTTCTTATGGAATATTTAGAGTTTGAATTACCTATCAAGGAACTTCATGATCAGTTGGACAAGTGTAAACTGATTGGAGCGGAAAGTGAGGTGGATGTCACCGAAACATGCACCCAAATTGAAAAAAAATTAGATAAAACAAAAAAAGAGATCTATGGAAATTTGACGGCTTGGCAGCGGGTTCAACTCTCGCGCCACCCCTCAAGACCCTATACCTTAGATTATATCAATGCATTGACTCAAGGCACTTTTTTAGAATTGCATGGAGATCGCAATGTGTTGGACGACAAGGCGATGATCGGAGGTTTGGGTAAAATAGACGATCAATCCTTTATGTTTGTGGGTACGCAAAAGGGGTACAATACCAAGACGCGCCAGTATCGAAATTTTGGGATGGCCAATCCCGAAGGCTACCGCAAAGCACTTCGTCTGATGAAGTCTGCAGATAAATTTGGGATTCCTATTGTCACGCTTATCGACACTCCGGGGGCTTTTCCAGGCTTGGAGGCAGAGGAACGCGGACAAGGGGAGGCGATTGCTAGAAACATCTATGAGATGATGTCCTTATCGGTTCCTGTTATTGTCATCATCATCGGAGAGGGAGCCTCAGGAGGCGCGCTCGGAATCGGGGTAGGAGATGAGATTTTTATGTTGGAAAACACTTGGTATTCCGTCATTTCTCCTGAATCTTGTTCTTCTATTTTATGGCGCAGTTGGGAACACAAAGAAGCGGCTGCTGAGGCCTTAAAATTGACTTCTAAGGACATGCTCAAGAATAAATTAATCGACAAGATCATTAAAGAACCTTTGGGAGGAGCTCATTTTGACCGAGAGGCAACTTACACCAATGTAAAAAAAGAAATCCTCAGCGCATTTAATCGCATTCAAAAGCTAAAACCTAAAGAACGGATTGACCAACGCCGTGAAAAATTCATTGCCATGGGTCGGATTTCGGAATAATTTTTTAGGTTTTTAACAAAATCGTATTACTTATGAACACCCCTTTCTTTAAAGATGGGGGATAACGAGTTTTTAATTGCACAGATAAACTGTGTACTTTCGTTTTATGGAAGAAAAGAAACCTATAGGATTAAAAAAAGTAGCCTCTCCCGCAGTGATCAATCTGCAACAGGGAAAAATTCCACCCCAAGCCTTAGATCTCGAGGAAGCTGTGTTGGGGGCGATGTTGATCGATAAAAAAGGGGTAGATGAAGTCATTGATATTCTCCAGCCCGAGGCGTTTTATAAAGCCGCACACCAGTATATTTTTGAGGCCATTTATCAATTGTTCCACGATTCTCAACCCATTGATTTATTGACCGTTTCTGCCGAATTACGCAAAGTAGGGAAACTGGAAGCCGTAGGAGGCGAATTTTATTTGGTACAACTTTCGCAGCGCGTAGCCTCCTCTGCACACATCGAATTTCATGCCCGAATCATTTTACAGAAATTTATTCAGCGCAGTTTGATTCGCATTTCCAATGAAATTATAGAAACGGCCTACAAAGACAGCACAGACGTATTTGATTTGTTGGACGAAGCTGAATCCAAACTCTACGACGTCACTCAGGGGAACATCAAAAAATCTTCTGAAACCGCACAAAATTTGGTTTTAGAAGCTAAAAAACGAATCGAAGATATTTCCAAGCGGGAAGGACTGAGTGGGGTCAGTACAGGTTTTGAAAAACTGGACAAGCTCACCTCTGGATGGCAACCCAGTGATTTGATCATCATCGCAGCCCGACCCGGGATGGGGAAAACTGCGCTCACCCTTTCCATGGCGCGAAACATGGCAGTTACCAAAGAAATTCCTGTAGCCTTTTTCTCCCTGGAGATGTCTTCAGTACAATTGATCACTCGACTGATTTCTTCCGAAACCGGCCTTTCATCAGAAAAGTTGAGAACGGGGAAACTCGCCGATCACGAATGGCAGCAACTCAATGTTAAGGTCACCGATTTAGAAAAAGCCCCCTTGTATATCGACGATACCCCTTCTTTATCGATTTTTGATTTACGTGCAAAGGCACGACGTCTGTCTTCCCAACACGGAATAAAGTTGATCATCGTAGATTATTTGCAACTGATGACAGCAGGCTCCAGCAGCAAAGCTGGGAATCGAGAACAAGAAATTTCTACGATTTCAAGAAACTTAAAGGCCCTCGCCAAAGAGCTGGACATTCCAGTGATCGCCTTGTCCCAATTATCTCGTGCGGTAGAAACCCGAGGAGGAACCAAGCGACCCATGCTTTCCGATTTGAGGGAGTCTGGAGCTATTGAACAGGACGCGGATATTGTTTCTTTTATTTATCGTCCAGAATACTACAACATTGACGAGTGGGATGATGAAGAACGGACTCCATCGCAAGGGCAGGCGGAATTTATCGTCGCCAAACACCGAAATGGGGGACTGGATAACATCCGTATGAAATTTGTGGGACACCTCGGTAAATTTGAAGATTTAGATACTTTTGATGCCCCGTTTGAATTTCAGTCTAAAATGAATACAGACGGCAATCAGATTCCTACGAGTAACTTGCCAAATCCAGATGACGTTTTTGGTTCTTTGGATGATGGAGAGCTCAATGACGACGCTCCCTTTTAATATCAATTAAAGATCGAGTTCCAGCATCAGGTCGGTTTGTGAGTCACTGCCCAACACAAAGGTATGCTTGTCAAAAACCGTTAAACCAAGTTTTTTGTAAAATGCCAATGCGGGGGAGTTGTGCTCCCAAACTCCCAACCATAGTTTTCGGTACCCTTTTTCTTTTCCCAAGGCTACGGCTTTTTCAAACAGCACTTTACCTAGTCCCTGTCTTTGAAAATCTTTGAAGAGATAAATACGTTCTACCTCAAAGGCTGTTCCAGTTCCCACTGTTTCGCGTTGTGCCGACTCAAAATTCAACTTTAGATAACCTGCTAGGCGGTCTTTGTAATACGCAAAGTAAAAATTAGAATGGGCGTGTTCTAACTCTTTTTTTAATTGAGAGGTACTCATTTGATTGTTCAGGTACTCTTGCATATCGGCTTCCGTATTTTGAGCGCCGAAGGTTTCTATAAAGGTTTGAACAGACAACTTTTGCAGCAGCTTTACATCATCTATGGATACTGGGATGAGTTCTAAAAGCGACATTTTTAGATCCGAATTCCTTTAGTTCGCAGATCCGTTTTTAGCTGATCGGGGTTTTTAAAATGAATCGTTTGAATTCCCAAGGCAGCAGCAGCAGCAATGTTCCGCGCATTGTCATCGATAAAGAGGGAGGCCGGGGCTTCTAAACTAAACCGTTCAAGTGTGGTTTGATAAATTTCTGGAAAGGGCTTTCGGGTTTGTTCTGTGCCTGATACTACAATGCCTTCAAACCAATGTAAAAAGTCAAATCGCGCTAAAGCGATAGGGAAGGTCTCTGCACTCCAGTTGGTCAAGGCCACCACGCGATAGTCGGGATGGTCCACCAATTTTTTCAAGAGAGCTACCGTACCTGCGATGGGTCCGCCCAACATCTCTTCCCAGCGGCCGTAGTACATGCGGATCCGTGCTTCCTGTTCTGGAAATAAAGCCACACGATCTTCCGTAGCTTGGGCCAGGGGATAGCCTGCGTCTTGGTTTTCGTTCCAATCGAAGGTACAGACCTCGTCATAAAAACGTTGCATTTTTTTTCGATCTCCTCCAAATTCATCTAAAAAAACATAATCGGGATTCCAATCCACCAAGACGCCACCCAAATCAAAAATAATGTTTTTCACTTCCATACTATTCGGTTTTATCTTGTTGTCCCATGCTCATCAGATAGGCCTTTAAAAAAGAGTCGAGCTGTCCGTTCATTACAGCGTCAACATCGGTCATTTCGTGTTGGGAGCGCACGTCCTTGACCAATTTGTAGGGATGCATCACATAATTTCGGATTTGAGATCCCCATTCGATTTTCTTTTTTGCGGCTTCAATTTCATCTCGGGCGGCTAATTTTTTCTGCAATTCAATTTCGTACAACTGAGAGCGTAAGAGTTGCATCGCCTTGTTTTTATTTTCCAATTGAGAACGGGTCTCTGAATTTTCGATAATGATACCCGTAGGGTGGTGGCGCAGTCGGACTGCCGTTTCCACTTTGTTTACGTTTTGCCCTCCAGCACCGCTGGCACGCATGGTTTCCCAAGTGTAGTCAGAGGGATTGATGTCAATTTCGATGTTGTCGTCCACTAAGGGATATACATAGACCGACACAAAGGACGTATGTCGTTTAGCATTGCTGTCAAAGGGAGAAATCCGAACCAAACGGTGGACGCCATTTTCTCCTTTTAGCCATCCAAAAGCAAATTCACCCTCCAGCTCTAGGGTCACGGTTTTTATTCCCGCAACATCTCCTGATTGGTGGTTTAACTCTCGAATTTTATAGCCTTGTTTTTCACCCCACATCAAGTACATCCGCATCAGCATTGCGGCCCAGTCGCAACTCTCGGTTCCTCCCGCACCTGCAGTGATTTGCAAGACGGCACTCAAATCGTCCCCCTCTTCGGACAACATATTGCGGAATTCCAGATTTTCGAGAAGTTCCAAAGCAGTTTCGTGCACTGCGGTCACTTCTTCCTGCGTGGCGTCTCCGCTTTTTTCAAATTCCAGTAAAACTTCGAGTTCTTCCGCCTGCTGCTGAATGGCGTTGTAGTCCGTGACCCATTTTTTGAGGTTCCGTAGTTGCTTCATATGTGCCTCTGCAGCTTGGGCATCGTTCCAAAAGTCGGGAGCTAGGGTTTTCTCTTCTTCGTTTTGAACTTCGATTTCTTTGGCATCAATGTCAAAGATACCGCCTTAAGGCACCCAGGCGTTCCATTAAATTTTTATACTGATCTGTAGAGATCATTCTTTTGTTTTTTCAAAAATAGGGGAATTCTTTGTAATTCTTGTGCAATTTAGAAGTTCTATCCTCCTCTTTATCATTCTTAAAAACGCCCTTTATATATAATAAATAAGTTCAGTCTTTTTTGACTGTTTAATTCAATTTTTTTCAGGTTTTACTCAATTTTTTTATCCGATATAGGGTTGTGGAGAATCTATTTTATCTACTTTAAACCTAATTAATACGTATCCCAAATCCTGCCATGAAAAAAAGTATTCTCTTTTTCGGCTTCTTTTTTATCTACCTCGTCCAAAGTTTTGGGCAGTGTTCGTGTTCAGGTACCTTTTATTATTTAGATAGTGACGAGGATGGCTACCCTGATAAATGGCAATCAGCAGACGCAGGTGCTGCATACACTGATCATATTGACTCAGGCTGCGGAGAAGGAATAGCCGGAAATATTATTTTCAGTTGCACAAGGCTTACGGTAAATACACTACAAATCATGTTGAAGACTGTAGTGAAAATGATCCCAATGTCTGGAGAACAAATTCCTGGTACACTGACGAAGACGGAGACGGAGCCTACGGTACTCGGCATTCGGGCTGTCAAACACCTCCGTCCGATTCCACAAGATGGGTTACGAAATAGGACGGTTTACTTCTACTGGTGCGATAGGAAACAGCAGGCAGCTTCTGGCAGGAGGGTTGGCGTCTCTAGTGGGACTATTGGTTTCCAGAGGACTAGACAAACGCTACAAAAAAGCATTTGATCAATACAATAGCCGACAAGCTCCAAAATCAACTAAAAAGGTAAGTCTAGTCGGATCCAATCAAGGGTTGGGGATTCAGATTCGGTTTTGACTTTTTACATCCCCTAGATCCATTTAAACCATCTCATTAGTTTTTAGTAGTTTTATCCTGCTTAAATACAAACGATGAAAAAAACGGGATTTCTAGTTGCGATCGCCTTACTTTTCCAGGTCAATGCTTTGGCTCAAAATAAAAACAAGACAAAAACACCCTCTGTTTTGGAGCATACTCAGGCCTATACGGGTTTTTTTGATTTTAACTATGACGAAAAAAAGGATGCCATTTATCTGACGGTAAAGGAGTTGGACAAGGAATTCCTGTATGTCAATAGTTTGAGTGCAGGAATTGGCAACAACGACCTCGGTTTGGACCGAGGGCAGTTGGGTAATGAACGGGTGGTTTCTTTTTCCAAATCGGGAAACAAACTGATGCTGATTCAACCCAACCTGCGCTATCGTTCTACTTCGGACAACCCGTTGGAGCAGCGTTCCATCAAAGAAGCCTTTGCCAAGTCCGTTTTGTTTGGTTTCCCGATTGAAGAAACAACAAAGGACGGTTATGTAATTGATCTAACTCCCTTTTTGATGAAAGATGCGCATGGGGTCGCCCAGCGGTTAAAGCAAACAAAGCAAGGATCCTTTAGTGTCGACAAAAGTCGATCTGCGGTTTCATTACCCAGGACCAAAGCCTTTCCTAAAAACATTGAGTTTGATATGATGTTAACTTTTGCGGGGAATGCAACGGGAAGTTTGGTCCGTTCCGTAACACCCACCCCCGATGCTGTGACTGTACACCAACATCATTCCTTTGTAGCACTTCCTGACAACAACTACAGTCCACGCGAGTTCGACCCCCGTTCGGGAGCCAATGCGATGACCTTTTACGACTATACAACTCCAGTGAGCGAGCCGACCAAAAAGCAATACATCTACCGTCACCGTTTGGAAAAGAAAGATCCTTCGGCAGCTGTAAGTGAAGCGGTGGAACCCATCGTTTACTATTTGGATAACGGTACGCCAGAGCCGGTCCGATCTGCTCTTTTGGAAGGGGGGCAATGGTGGAATCAGGCTTTTGAAAGTATCGGTTTTAAAGACGCTTTTCAAGTAAAAATACTTCCAGACGATGCAGACCCTCTGGATGTGCGTTACAATGTCATTCAATGGATTCATCGTTCCACCAGAGGGTGGAGCTACGGTTCCAGTGTTTCCGATCCGCGCACAGGAGAGATTATCAAAGGACACGTCAGCTTGGGAAGTCTTCGTATCCGTCAAGATTTTATGATCGCCTTGGGACTTTTAGAAGCCCCCTTTGCAGAAGGAGCCAATAAAGAAAACGAAGCCTTGGAAATGGCGTTGGCGCGGATCCGACAGCTTTCGGCTCACGAAATAGGACACACCCTTGGATTTGCGCACAATTTTACTTCCAGTGCCAAAAACCGAACCTCGGTAATGGACTATCCACACCCGAATATCGAAATGCAAGGAGATCAGATTTCCATTGCCAACGCGTACGAAGTGGGCATTGGTGATTGGGACAAGGTTACCGTAGCTTATGCCTACAGTGACTTTCCAGAAGGTACTGATGAAAAGGAAGCGTTGAATGCTGTTATCGATCAAAGTGCAGTAGCGGGGCACCGTTTTATTTCTGACAGCGACGCGCGCCCCATTGGAGGGGCTCATCCCAAAGCCCATTTGTGGGACAATGGAGTAGTAGCCACAGACGAACTGGTCCGTTTGATGAAAATCCGAAAACAGGCGCTAGGACAGTTGTCTTTAGACCACCTGCGCGAGGGAGAACCCTACAGTACCTTGGAAGATCGTTTTGTGCCGATGTATTTATTACACCGCTATCAAGTAGAGGCAGTCGTTAAATTGATTGGGGGAGTAGATTATGACTATGCGGTAAAGGGATCCCAGAATTATCAGGTTCAAGTGGTGGACGCAACCACTCAGCGAAATGCGCTTTTGGGGTATTTGAATGCCTTGGCCCCTGATGCTTTAGCGATTCCTGAAACCTTACATCCCCTTTTACTACCCCGTTCTTTTTCCAATCCCAGAACAAGAGAAAACTTCCTCTCACAAACAGGAGTTGCCTTTGATTATTTGGGAATAGCCCACAGCCTTAGTGATGCTTTAATTGGGATGTTACTGCATCCTGATCGCGCCAACCGTTTGGTAACGCAATACGGTTTTGATGCAAATCAACTTTCTTTAAAAGAAATGTTAGACACTTTAGTCGATTCCCATTTTAAGGTAAAGCCACGGGATCCTCATCAAGCTCAACTCAACGATCTAGTCAAGTCCACTATTTTAAAGCACCTCATGTACCTCGGACAACAACCCGATGCTAACCCCATTGTTAAAGCTCTTGTTGTTAAGCAACTGTTCGCTTTGGACCGGTGGTTGGCCGGACAGGAAGATGAAGGTTTTTCAGAGGTGTATCGCATGCAAATCGATCGTTATTTTGAAGCCCCTGCTGATTTTCAACCTCCCACCCCCAAGCGCCTTCCCGATGGATCGCCAATTGGGTCGTATTCTTGTGATTTTTAAACGATGGTTGTCAATTTAATTAGCGATACCGTAACCCAACCCGCGCCCGGCATGCTGGAAGCCATGTTTCGTGCAAAAGTAGGTGACGATGTCTTTAAAGAAGACCCTTCCGTAAATGCCTTTGAAGAAGAAGTGGCAGCTCTTTTTGGAAAAGAAGCCGCACTGTTTTTCCCCTCAGGGACTATGACCAACCAAACGGCGATTAAATTGCACACCCAACCCGGAGAGCAACTGATTTGTGATCACTACGCCCACATCTTTAATTACGAAGGGGGAGGCGTGAGTTTCAATTCGGGGGTTTCCTGTAAAATGATTCAAGGGGATCGCGGTAGAATTACGGCCGAACAAATCGAAGCCTGTATCAACCCTCCCGATTTTTACCACAGCCCTCGAACGCGTTTGGTGTGTTTAGAAAACACCACCAACAAAGGGGGAGGAGCAGTTTACGATTTGGAAGAGATCAAAAAAATTCGCGCCCTGTGTGATCGAAAAAATTTAGCACTGCACTTGGATGGCGCACGGCTTTGGAATGCCTTGGAAGTAACTGGAGAAGATCCAAAAGAATACGGAGCTTTGTTTGACACCATCTCGCTTTGTTTCAGTAAAGGCTTGGGCTGTCCTGTGGGTTCGGTATTGGTCGGATCTCGAGAACAATTGCATGAAGCACTGCGGATACGAAAGCTTTTTGGTGGAGGAATGCGTCAAGCGGGCTATTTGGCAGCTGCAGGGAGCTATGCCTTAAAGCACCATCGTAAAGATCTGAGTCTAGATCACAAACGAGCCAAAGAAATTGCTGAAGTTCTAGAAAACTGTTCTTTTGTACATAAGATTCAGCCTGTTACTACTAATATCATTATTTTTTCATTGAAAAGCGATTATGACGAAGTACAGTTTGTTCAAGAACTAAAAGAAAAACAAATCCTAATCATAGGACTAGGAAAAGGAAAATTGCGAATGGTTACCCATCGGGATTATACTCAGGAGCACCACACGTATTTGTTAACAACTTTATCAAAAATGGAAGTTTATGCGTAAGACTATTTTAATCACAAGTATGATTTTTGCTTTTTCAGCTTGTAAAAAGAAAATTGCAATGAATTTTGACACGACAATTAAATCTCCCGTAGCGGAGAAAATTCCCTATCAGTTAAAAAAACACGACGATATCCGAGTAGATGACTACTACTGGATGAAAGAACGTGAAAATCCGGAGGTCATCGATTATTTGGAGCGAGAAAACGATTATTACAATCGGATGACAGCAAGTTCTGCCTCTTTTAAAACGGAACTCTTCGAGGAATTAAAAGGAAGAATTAAAGAAGACGATGAGTCCGTGCCTTATTTCTTAAATGGCTATTGGTACAGCACCCGCTATGAAAAGGGAAAGGAATACCCCATCTATTCTCGAAAAAAAGACTCCTTAACGGCACAGGAAGAAATCCTTTTTGATTGCAATGAAATGGCAAAGGGGCAGGATTATTTTCAACTTGTTGGGATCAATGTAAGTCCTGATAATACGAAAGTAACCTTTGGCGTTGATACGGAATCCAGAAGAAAGTATACCTTATATGTCAAAGATCTGGAAACGGGCGAAGTGTTGGACACTGAAATAAAAAACACAACAGGTGGAACCGCGTGGGCAGCAGACAACGTCCATTTCTTTTATGTGGAAAAAAACCCGCAAACCTTGCGATCTGAAAAGGTGTTTCGTCACAATATTCAAAGTCCTAAAGCTCTAGATCCTTTGATTTTTCACGAAGAGGAAGATACGTTTTCTGTATATGTTTTAGGGTCCAAGTCTTTGGAATACGTCTTTATCGCCTCTTACAGTACGTTGACTACGGAATACCAATTTGTCAAGGCCAATGAACCCCTTTCCGAATTTCAACTGGTTCAAAAGCGAACCCGAGGTTTGGAGTATTCTATATCTCATTTTGAAGATCATTTCTACATATTGAACAACAAAGACGGGGCAACCAACTACAAAATCTCCAAGACTTCGGTAGAAGAAACCAGTAGTGATTATTGGGTGGATTTGTTGGCGCACCGAGAGGAAGTATTGTTAGAAGATTTTCAAATTTTTAAAGAATTTTGGGTGGTCACGGAACGGGAACAAGGACTTTCCCGACTCAAAGTAAAACGCTGGGACGGGACAGAAGATTACTTTATTCCCGTAAGCGGAGAAACCTACTCCTTGAATGGAGAATACAATACAAGTTTTGATACCACCACTTTCCGATTTGGTTTTAACTCCATGAAAACACCTAGTAGTGTATTTGAATACGATATGGAAACCAAAACGCAAACCTTGCTCAAACAACAAGAAGTAATCGATGCTAATTTTGAAGTAGCAAATTATGTGGAAAAACGACTTTGGGCAACCAGTCGAGATGGTGCACAGATTCCAATTTCGATAGTACATCACAAAGACGTACCCTACAGTTCAGAAACTCCCTTGCTTTTATATGCCTATGGTTCGTATGGATATACTATAGATCCAAGATTTTCTTTCAGTCGATTGAGTCTTTTGGATCGGGGCTTTATTTTTGCTATTGCGCACGTTCGTGGAGGAGAATATTTAGGTCGTCAATGGTACGAAAAGGGAAAGCTAAAGTTTAAGAAAAACACTTTTAATGATTTTGTGGATGCTTCACAGTTTCTCATTGACGAAGGGTACACCAGTGCCAACCATCTTCATGCTGCAGGAGGATCTGCAGGAGGGTTGTTGATGGGAGTCATATTGAACGAGGCTCCCCAACTCTATCGCAGTGTCACCGCTGCCGTTCCTTTTGTGGATGTGATCACCACCATGTTGGATGAAAGCATTCCCTTAACTACGGGTGAATACGACGAGTGGGGCAATCCGAATGACAAATCGGACTACGACTATATGTTGTCTTATTCTCCCTACGACAATGTCAAAAAACAAGACTATCCCAATTTGATGGTCACGGCAGGTTACCACGACTCGCAAGTGCAGTACTGGGAGCCCGCCAAATGGGTAGCCAAACTACGAACGCTAAAAACAGACCAAAACGCATTGTTTTTAGTAACGAATATGGAAGCAGGACACAGTGGTGCTTCGGGAAGATTTGACGCATTAAAAGAAACGGCAAAAGAGTATGCCTTTCTATTACAATTGGAAGGTAAGGTAGACTAATTTTTTTTCCTTAAATTTGTCCAACTTTTGTATAACATTACTATGAATGATCCAGTGAATGCCTATCAAAATGTTCTTGAACTGATAGGTAACACCCCCCTCATTAAACTCAACCGAATGGTGGGAGGTTTTAAAGGGGATTACTACGCCAAGTTTGAAGCGTTTAACCCTGGACATTCTAACAAAGATCGAATTGCACATTACATCATTGAAGAAGCTGAGCGTTCGGGTTTATTAAAACCAGGGGCTACTATTATCGAAACGACTTCCGGTAATACGGGTTTTAGTCTGGCAATGGTTTCTATGATCAAAGGATACAACTGCATTCTTGCCGTGAGCTCGAAATCTTCAAAAGATAAAATTAATATGTTGAGCGCCATGGGTGCACAGGTGCATGTCTGCCCTGCCAACGTGGCTGTGGACGATCCTCGATCCTATTACGAAGTAGCCAAGCGTTTGCACAGTGAAATTAAAGAATCCATTTACATCAATCAATATTTTAACGAATTGAATGTAGAGGCTCACTACCGCTCCACAGGTCCCGAAATATGGGAACAAACCAAGGGTCAAATTACCCACCTTGTAGCGAGTAGCGGAACGGGAGGAACTATTTCCGGTTCAGCCAAATTTTTAAAAGAACAAAACCCCGACATCCAAATTGTAGGTGTAGATGCCTACGGATCTGTATTAAAGAAATACCACGAAACACAAGAATTGGACCCTAAAGAAATTTATCCCTACCGAATTGAGGGCTTAGGGAAAAATTTAATCCCTACGGCGACCCATTTTGAATGCATAGACAACTTTGTAAAAGTGACCGATGAAGAAAGTGCCCATACGGCGAGAGAGGTCACCCGAAAAGAAGGCATGTTTGTAGGTTATACTTCTGGCGCTGCCATGCAGGCGGTAAAACAGTTGGTTGAAGAGGATTATTTCGATAAATACAGTAAAGTTGTTATCATGTTCCCCGACCACGGCTCGCGGTATATGAGTAAGATCTACAGTGAGACTTGGATGGAAGAACAAGGTTTTTTCGATTCGGATCACGAAACACAGCAGCAGATAGAATATGTAAATGAGCTAACAACAAAGAAATGAGAGATTTATTTGACAGAATACACGAAAACAAAGGTCCTTTAGGAAAATGGGCCTCCCAAGCGGAAGGCTACTTTGTTTTTCCAAAATTGGAAGGACCAATTTCAAATCGGATGAAATTTAAAGGGAAAGAAGTGATTACCTGGAGTGTCAACGACTACTTGGGGCTCGCTAATCTCCCTGAAATAAGAAAGGTAGATGCTGAAGCTGCTGCAGAATTTGGTTCTGCCTACCCAATGGGTGCCCGAATGATGTCTGGCCACACAGACCTTCACGAACAGTTAGAAAACGAATTGGCTGAATTTGTCGATAAAGAATCGGCTTATCTTCTCAATTTTGGATACCAGGGGATTTTATCAACGGTAGATACCCTCGTTGGTAAAGACGACGTCATTGTCTATGATGTGGATGCACACGCTTGTATCGTTGACGGAGTTCGTCTTCATATCGGGAAACGCTTTACCTACAAACACAACGATGTAGAAAGTTTAGAAAAGAACTTACAGCGCGCTACCAAAGTGGCAGAACAAACAGGAGGAGGGATTCTCGTTATTTCAGAAGGGGTTTTTGGAATGCGTGGAGAACAAGGAAAACTCAGAGAAATTGCCGCTTTAAAATCCAAATATAAATTCCGTTTTCTCGTGGACGATGCCCACGGTTTTGGAACCTTAGGTGAAAATGGAAAAGGTGCAGGAAACGAACAAGGGATCCAAGATCAAATCGATGTGTACTTTGCCACCTTTGCCAAATCAATGGCTTCCACAGGTGCGTTTGTAGCAGCGGACAAAGAAATTATCGATTATCTAAAGTACAATATGCGTTCTCAAATGTTTGCCAAATCCTTGCAAATGCAACTGGTCAAAGGTGCATTAAAACGTTTGGATTTATTGCGTACGCGCCCGGAATTCAAAGCCAAGCTCTGGGAAAATGTCAATGCCTTGCAAAACGGATTAAAGGAAAACGGTTTTGATATTGGCACAACTCAAAGTTGTGTGACGCCCGTTTACCTAAAAGGAAGTATTCCGGAAGCTATGGCCTTGGTGCAGGATTTGAGAGAAAATTATGGAATTTTCTGCTCTATAGTAGTTTATCCAGTTATTCCCAAAGGCTTAATCCTTTTGCGATTGATTCCAACAGCAACCCACTCGTTAGAAGATGTAGAAATCACTCTAAAGGCTTTTGCTGGAATACGGGAAAAACTAGAAAACGGCACGTACAAACGCTTGTCAGAGGCGGTCACTGCCGCGAATTAGTGTTCTTACGACTCATTTAGAACTCCTTATTTTACAATCTAAGTTAAAAGGTGTCCTTTTTGATTATTAGTCATTCAGCATTACAGGCATGACCAACATGGTGATTTCTTCACCTTCTTCGGTGTGATCTAGCGGGGTCAAAAGCCCTGCGCGATTGGGAAGTGACATGGAAAGTTTGACCTCATCACATTCCAAGCCGTTGAGCATTTCAATTAAAAAACGCGAATTGAAACCAATTTTGATGTCATCTCCTTGGTAATCACAATCCAGTCGTTCTTCGGCACTGTTGCTGTAATCAAAATCTTCAGCAGAAATCTGTAGTGCCGCCCCAGCAATTTTAAGTCGAATTTGATAGGTGGTTTTGTTTGAGAAAATACTGACTCTTCGCACTGAATTTAAGAAGCTGTTCCGATTGACTTGCATCTGATTCGGATTTTCTTTAGGAATTACGGCCTCGTAGTTGGGGTATTTTCCGTCGATCAAACGACAGGTTAATGTAGAGTCTCCAAAGCGGAAATGTGCATTGGTATCGTTGTATTCTATAGTAATGTCTTCTTCCATACCCTGTAAGATTCCTCTGAGTAATTGCAAGGGCTTTTTAGGCATAATAAACTCTGCCGTTTCCTCTACACTCAAATCCGTACGGGTGTACTTAACCAGTTTGTGCGCATCAGTTGCTACAAACGTCAAGGATTCCGAAGAAAATTGAAAAAACACACCACTCATTACAGGGCGTAAATCATCGTTACCACTAGCAAAAAGGGTGCTGTTGATGGCGGTGTATAATGTAGATCCAGAAATTTGAGTCGTCTTTGCATCGGAAACTTGAGCCGCTTTTGGAAATTCTTCACCCTCCACATAAGCAACGGCATATTTTCCATTATTCGCGCTAATTTCCACTGTGTTTTTTTCTGTTTTTAAAAAGGTGAGCGGTTGCTCTGGAAAGGTTTTTAGCGTATCCAAAAGTAAGCGAGCGGGTAGGGCAATGATACTATTTGTTTCAGATTCTACGTCAATTTTGGCAGCGAACGTCGTTTCTAAATCCGAAGCGGTTAAGGTCAGCGTGTTGCCGTTGATCTCGAATAAAATATTATCGAGTATCGGCAGGGTGTTGGTATTATTTATGACGCCTCCAATCATTTGGAGTTTTTTAAGGAGCGCGGCACTGGAAACAATAAATTTCATGAATATTTTTTTAAGGTTTTGCCAAAGTTGAATGATTACGTGTCAACATTTAAAAAACTATACTAGCTACGTCAAATATATCCGAAAACCATTGAAACGGAAAAGAAACTTATCAACAGTTAACGAGTCCACTGTTTACTTCTTTTAAGATGAATTCCCCATCCGAAGAATACGCTCAATAAAAGTGGAATAACGAGCAGGAACCCTTTCCAAAATGCTGCATTTTCTCCCATTTTTTGTGCATCCAACACCGCTACTTTCCATGACTTTTCACGAAGTGCAAGGCGGTCTTTGTTGTCAGTCAAAAAATGAATGGTATTTAGTAGCAACCCACGGTTGGCATAAAAATTATTGGTCCACTTGTCATACCCCAAAGCCAAAGGAGCTCCTTTTTCTGTTTGATTTTCTGCAATATTGCCATCGCCAAACAAAACCATCTCTGTGGATCCGGTTTCTAGAGGTTGCTTTAAAGTAAAGGGTTTAATGCGATTTTTAAATAGTGAATTTTGAGTTCCTTGAAACAGATATCCCAGCGCTTTTGCCGCTTCATCAAAGTCGGAAGGTTTTATCTTTTGTGCTGCGTCTTCCAGTTGAATCAGGGTGGGTACACTAGGTGTTTTTGTGAAATCTGAAGTCTGAAGCAGTAGGGTTTTTGTCAAAGAGTTTGCTAGGGTATCGAGAGGACTTGCAAATCGACCCCATACAGGTCCTAGATCTTTACCTATAAGAGTGTATTCAGGTTCGGAAAGCGGATAATAGACCCAAGGATACGGCACGTATTGCGCATTGTTTTCACTGCCTTTCGCTAGAACCATAGGCGCACAATAAAGGTCTTGAATAAGTGTTTTTTGAATGCGAAGCCCTTTGTGAAAGAAATAGTCATCTAAATTCAACTCCTGAGGAAGTCCGTAGGTTTTTCCTGATGTATTGAAAAGACTATCCCGATCGATCCCCATGCCGTTGACCATCCACAACAGTTTTCCACCCTGTAACCCGTACTGATCTAAAATGTATTTTTCAGTTTGTGTAAATGCTTCTCTGGGATTGGAAATAAGAAGCAGTTTAAAACGATTTAAATTTTCTAAACTTTGCTGGGGAGTCACTTCTGGATTTTTTAGATCAAAGGCAGCTAGGTTGTAATATGGTTTTACATTTTGAAGGAGGTCAGCTAGTTTTCTGTTTTCTGAGGTTTGATGAGAAGTCAACACCGCTAGGTTTTTCTTTTCTTCCAAGCTGACTTTGTAAATGCCATCCATAATGTGGTACTCCAACTGCTGTAACGAACGAATAATTTTTTCATTTTCATTATCTCCAAGTTGCTTTTGTACTAGAGGGACCCGTTCAGAGCGTTCACCATAGTTGACAATCAGCCAAGGAAAGATGAGGCTCTCTTTGCGATTTCCATCTTTATTTTCAAACACAATTTCGGGTTGCATTCCATAGCGTTGCATTTCTTGTACTACCGTGTCGGAGGAGCCCAATTCAAAGGGATCGTTATACTGAATGATGAGGTTGTCGTTGTGGTACTGCAATTGATCTAAGAGCGCATCCAAGGCAGTGCGAAAACGCAGGTAGGGGGTAGGTAAATCTCCTTCTAGGAAAACATCTATTCGCAGGGGTTCTTCCAATGTCTTTAGTTGGGACAATGTGTTTTCTGAAAGGCTGTACCGTTTGTCGAAGGTCAAATCATACTGCAAGAAGAGCGCGTTGCTCAAGCGCATCAGAGCAACGACTAGGAGAAGTACAAAAAAAGGTTTTTTTACGACTTGCATTTAAACTTGTTCTTTTTTGATGAGTTCTATACCTAAAATAAAAAATACGACTACCAGACCAAGAAGGTAGATCAAATCCTCAATCTGTAGGACCCCTCGGCTTAAACTGGAATAATGTGTTTGAATTCCTAAAGCAGAAGTCCATTGATAAACCCAAGTTACAGTAGATAAATCGGCTATAAAATCCCAAACAAAGAATTGAGTAAAACAAAGCAGTACCGCTACCAAAAAAGAAGTAACCTGATTTCGAAACCACAAGGAACTGCACAGACTCAAGGTTAAGAAAATAAGTCCGACGAGAAACAAGGCGAGGTACGAGGTGATGGAACTCCCCCAATCCAATTCCGACTCAGGAGTGATCAGTGCGTTTAAAGCGGCTAAGTTTAGGGTGGTAGGGACTAAGGCGATCAAAAGAATCAGAGCAATTCCTAAAAACTTACCTCCATAAATTTCGAGGGGACGGAGGGGTTTGGTCAGTAAAAGTTCTAAGGTTCCCGAAGCTCGTTCTTCAGAAAAACTGCGCATACTCAGGGCAGGGATCAAGAGCAGTAAGAGCCAAGGACTGATTTCAAAAAAGGGTGCGAGATCACCAAAACCAGAGTTGAGTAATTGATAGGGTGTGTCAAAAAACCACAGGAGTAAAGTGTTAATAAGTAAATAGCTTCCCAGAACCAAATAGCCTGTTAGGTGGCTGAAATAAAAATATAATTCTCTCTTTGCGATGCTCCACATATTAGTCGAATTTAATTGTTACGGGATCGCGGTAATCCAATCCAAAAAGAGATCCCGCACTGCCCACTGTCAGTGGATTGCTTTTGTATACAGCTAGCTCCAGGTGCCCAGCAGAATTGAATAAAGCTAGTTTTTTACCATCTTCTTCTCGCTTTGATTTGGGTAATTCAAAATCGATTGCGTCACCGTAGCCTTTGTACACTGTTTTAAATTTTACAGAACGTGCAAAAATGGTAAAACTTCTCGATTTTCCAATTTCGTGAAAAAGGGTTTTTTTGATATTGGTAATTAAATTTCCATAGTTGTCAATATAGATCACACTTCCTAGAATTTGATTTCCTTCGGGATGAATAACGGGTTTGATATTGGTCAACTCTTTAATTTGAGATATCGGTTTTCCAATGATTTCTAGGGCTCCTTTTCGAACAAGATGAGCAGCGACATGAATAAAAATATCCAAGACTGGAAACGAACGCACCACGTTTTGATGAATGGTAATTTCAATTAATTTTGTGGCTTTTACATCTTCTTTAATCATGGATAGAATCCCATTGTCTGCGCAGATAAAGTAATGACCTTCATACTCCATGGCCAAATGGATATTTTCTGGAGTCCATTCGGACTCTACCCCAATGATATGGATACTTCCCTCAGGAAAAGCACGAAAGGCATTTTTTAGTATATAGGCTGTTTCAGAGACGTTGTAAGGACTTATCTGATGCGAAATATCCACAATCGTAAGGTCCGGTAGTTGCTGTAAAAGAGCTCCTTTGATAACGGATACAGAATAATCTTTATGCCCAAAATCGGTCGTTAAAGTTACGATGGCCATAAAGTGTAATTTATTGAATTGTTTACGTTAAAATTAGCTATTTTTATGAGCAGTTTAGTGCCCTTTAGCAAAAATAAACCATTTTAAACTTTTAGCCTTTGAATGAAATAAAAATTGATTTGACTGAGGTAAATCCTCAAGAATTTTTTGGGAATCAGAATTCCAATATTGCAAGGCTGCGCACTTACTTTCCAAAAATCAAAATCGTGGCTCGTGGGAATACACTGAAGGCCTATGGAGAAGAGAATATCTTACAAGAATTCTCCAAGCGAACTGACATGCTTATTGCGCACTACGGTAAATACAACATCTTAAACGATGAAATTATCGATCGTATAGTAATGGCTGGGGAGCAAGAAAATGTCGCTTTAAACGGAGGAACTGAAACTACGATTCTTCACGGAGTAGGTGGAAGAATCATCAAAGCAAAAACATTTAATCAAAAGCGTCTGGTAGAGTCCATGAACGGAAACGACATGGTTTTTGCCATTGGACCAGCGGGTACAGGAAAAACCTATACGGGTGTTGCCCAAGCCGTAAAAGCCCTTAAGGAAAAGCAGGTCAAACGAATTGTATTGACACGTCCCGCTGTGGAAGCAGGAGAAAATTTGGGTTTTCTGCCGGGTGATCTCAATGAAAAATTAGACCCCTATATGCAACCGCTCTACGATGCTCTTCGCGATATGATCCCCAGCGAAACCTTGAAAAGTCACATTGAAAAAGGAATTATTCAGATCGCTCCCTTAGCTTTTATGCGGGGACGTACCCTGGATAACGCTTTTGTGATTTTGGACGAGGCACAAAACTCTACCCATTCTCAGATGAAAATGTTTCTGACTCGGATGGGGAAAAATGCCAAATTTATGATTACAGGAGATCCAGGGCAAATCGATCTTCCTAGGCGTATGATTTCTGGTTTAAAAGAAGCACTTTTGATTTTAAAAAATGCAAAGGGTATTGGGATTATTTATCTTGATGATAAAGACGTAATTCGACATCCTCTTGTCAAAAAGATTATTGACGCATATAAAACTATAGAACACGACAACTGATGACTGCAAGTACAATAATGCATACTGATCTGAAATTGGAGGGATTACAATCCAAGTACACAGGTAAAGTTCGGGAGGTGTATCGGCTAGATAATGATCTTTTGATTTTGGTAGCTACAGATCGTCTTTCGGCTTTTGATGTGGTTTTGCCAAAGGGTATCCCATTCAAGGGCCAGATTTTAAATCAAATTGCAACAAAAATGTTAGAGGCCACGGAGGATATTGTTCCAAATTGGTTGATTGCAAGCCCAGATCCCAATGTTTCGATTGGAAAATCATGTACCCCTTTCAAAATTGAAATGGTGATTCGTGGCTATTTGACAGGACATGCCGCCCGGACTTATAAAAAGGGTTTGCGAACACTTTGTGGAGTTTCGCTTCCCGAGGGTATGAAAGAAAATGACAAGTTTGAAACCCCTATCATTACTCCTGCTACTAAAGCTGAAGAGGGACATGACGAGGACATTTCTCGAGAAGATATTGTAGCAAAGGGCATAGTAAGTGAAGCCGATTATAAGGTGCTTGAAAAATATACCCGGCAGCTTTTTGATCGAGGGACCGAAATCGCAAAAAAGCAAGGCTTGATATTGGTCGATACCAAATACGAGTTTGGAAAAACAAAGTCTGGTGAGATCGTATTGATAGATGAAATTCATACGCCTGATTCTTCTCGGTATTTTTACCAAGAGGGGTATGAGGAACGTCAGCAAAAAGGACGCTCACAAAAACAACTTTCTAAAGAGTTTGTCAGACAGTGGCTTATCAGTGAAGGATTTCAAGGTTTGGATGGACAATCACTTCCCGAGATGAAGGAGGACCGCATACAATCGATCTCTGATCGCTATATTGAATTGTATGAAAATATTACTGGAGAAACTTTTGTCAAAGCCTTTTCGGATGCCATTTCAGAACGAATCCAAACCAATATAGAGGAGTATCTCAAGAAGGCCTACTCGTAATAGACCTGTTTTAAAACTTGCTCCTCAAACGGTCCTATCATACTTTTGTGGTCTTCTCCGATAAAGACCTTTTGTTTTACAGTTCCTCCCTTATTTTCAATGGCTTGTGCCGCAAGATGGGTTTGCGTGGAGTTCCATATTTTATCTTCCGAGGCTCTGAAAAAATAGATGGAAGCCTGGGCAGGCCATCCCTCAATTTGATTTTCCATCAGTACCCTTAGAAAGATAGTATCGCTTTCATCTAAAATACCCTTAATAAACAACGGGGTAAAAAGAGCTTCAGGATGATCTACCATTTGAGGAAGTTCCATGACATGGTCAATATTGGACTCTAAATCCATAAAGGCATCATTAAAATAATAATTCCAGGGTCGGTCAAGTTCTGGATAAATTATATTGTAACTGTGAACCATACGAGCAAAATATCGGATTTTTTCAGGGTTTTGAGGACCGGAAAGAAGTTGTTTTGCCCATATTACTTTTGCAAAGGCACCGTTACCCACTATCGTTTTGGTAACATTTATTGTTGTTTGTTCTTCTAAAAATTGCTGTACTCCAAGGGTTGCGATTCCTCCCTCAGAAAAGCCTTTCAGATAGAGTTTTGAGAGTTGATTAATTTTTCTTCTGATGTAGTTAGAGAATCAATGCTTTCCAGTTCAGGAGTTTGACAAGAAAAAAGTAAAAGACTTACGAGAATAAATTTGATAATGGGGCTATTCATTTTTTTATATTTAGTGGTATAAAAGTAGAAATGAACTCTTGATTTATTCTTTTGGAATCGAACAAATCCACATAGAATGTAACTAAAGGTTGGAAATGATTTCTTTTAAATTATTTCGTGTAACGAATGGTAGATAAATAAAATTTACTATAATTCTTTAAGTACAGAAAGAAAAAAGGGGAGGGCTGCTGTACTGTGTCCTTTGCCTTCTAAGGGGATATAGGTGACATCAGCACCGTTCTGAGTTAAACTTTCAAGGGCATTTTCCGTATTCAATGGAAATACAAAATCATCTTCAGTTCCATGATAAAAAGTGATTGGAGCTACAGGGCTCCAATCCAAGACACTATTGTGATCTAGGATACTGATTAACGCTTGATCACTGTCATTGAGAACGCCCTCTACAAAAGAGGGTTGAAAAAGTCTTTGCGGATTGAGGTCAAGGATCGAATCTGGGACTGCAGCGCGAATTTCACCAAGAGCCGCTAGTCGTGTTGCATAGGGTTCTTGGAGATAGGTATCCCAGCTGCGATTTAAACTGGGATAAATGGAATTGTACACATCTAAAACCCACAAATAGGTCCCCATGAAGTTCAAGTCTTGATCTTGAGATAATAAATCTTTAGCAAAACGATTTTTATCATAGGCACCCGCGCCCGCAAATGTTGTCGTAACCTGAAAGTCATTTTGACTTTCTATGTATTGGTGTAATGCGAGGGAAGCAAAAGCTCCGTTGGAATAGCCGACAAGATACAGTGACTCAGGAAGGTCAATCTCATTTTCATTCAAAAAGTCTTTGCTTGCCAGGAGTAAGTCATAGGGAACGGTAGTATAGGCGCTTTTGACTTCGTATGCATGTCTTGATTCTCGTGTAGTTCCATAGCCGATATGGTCAGAAAGTACCGTCAAATATCCAATTGCAGCAAAAAAGGCAGCTACAGTATATTCATTTATCCCTATGCTACTATTGGAGGGTGCCATTGCATCGGATTGTAAGGTACTGTGCTGTAACGAAACAATACCTCTTAATTCAGTGTTTTCAGTGGGTAAAAATAGAACCCCTGAGGCTTCAATGGGATTGTTTTCAGAATCTAATGTATTGTAAATGATCTTATGTCTAATGATTTCTTGAAGATTGAAGTCTTCATCGGTAGCAACTAAATCTAAAATAGATGTCAAGAGAGCGGCTGTATGGGAGACAGCGGGTTCTGCAGTTACCAAATAGGAAGAGACCTCTTCGGTTTGCATTTCATCAGGGGGCGAAGTAGCGTCTGGCGTTACAGTGGTTTCCGCTTTTGAACAAGAGTAAATTACAAAGAGTACTAGTAGGAAAAATGGGATGCGTGCCATGGGAGGAATCTTGGGGTAAAACAATATGATTAAAACATTATTCTTCTGTTAATAGTTCAACTACTTCTTGTATTGGTGTATTTGAAGGAAAACAAAGTGCATTGTCGTACTTTTTAAACCAGGTAATTTGTCTTTTGGCGTAACGTCTACTGTTCTTTTTGATTTCATTGACTGCCTCTTCTAGGCTTGTTTTGCCGTCGAAATAGGGAAACAGCTCTTTGTAGCCTACTGTTTTTAAGGGAGCTAAATCTCTGTACGGAAGGAGATCTTTCGCCTCTGCTTCTAGACCTGAAGCCATCATAGCATCTACGCGGGAGTTTATTTTTTTATAAAGAACAGTTCTAGGACTGTGGAGTACGATCATTTTTGAAACAAAATTCCGTTCGGGTCTCGATTTTCCTAAAAATGAGGAATAGGGCTGGTCTGAGGCAATACAAACTTCTAATGCACGCAACAGACGGATGGGATTGTTTATATCGACTCTGCTGTAATACTTGGGATCTTTTTCCAACAAAAGTCGTTGTAATGCTTTTAATCCATGGGTTTGGTAAAATAGATTAATTTGCTTTCGAGCCTCTGCAGGGACTTCTGGAAATTCATCCATACCAAACATTATGGCATCGGCATACATTCCTGAGCCTCCCGCCATTATGAGGGTATCTTGGGTTTTAAAGAGCTCTTCTAGTTTTTCAATGGCTTCTTTCTCAAAATCTCCAACCGTATAAATATCTTCAACGGATTTGTGTTGAATAAAATGGTGGGGTACTTCGGAAAGTTCTGCAGTTGTAGGTACCGCAGTACCAATTTGCATTTCTTTGTAGAATTGGCGCGAGTCACACGAAATAATTTCAGTGTTAAATTTTTTAGCGAGGTTTATGCTAAGTTCTGTTTTCCCGACACTCGTAGGGCCAGCAATATAGATAAGTGTTTTATTCGACATCGTTTAAGGGTTTTCCACATTGGTGGCAATGAATTGAATTTTCTTTATGTTCGGTTTGCATACAGTAGGGACATACTTGCGTATTGGTGTCCACTGTAGATTTTTTGGTCATTTCGGCGGTAACAATTCCCGTAGGTACAGCGATAATACCATATCCTAAAATCATGATAAGGGAAGCCAAAAATTGACCTAAAGGCGTTTGTGGTGCAATATCACCATAACCCACGGTGGTCAGGGTAACGATACACCAATAAATGCTCCTGGGAATACTGGTAAATCCACTAGAATCACTTTCTATTAAATACATCAATGTGCCAAAAATTATACACAGTATTACAACTCCAAAAATAAAGACTAGGATTTTGGCACTACTGGCTCGTAAGGCCTTTAGTAAATTATTAGATTCTCCAATGTAGTGCGTAAGTTTAAGAATCCGAAAGACACGCAATAATCGCAAGGCTTTTAAAGCAACCAGACTTTGAGTTCCTACAATTAGCAAAGAAATATATTTCGGGAGTATGGAAATTAAATCTACAATACCATAAAAACTACGGATGTAGTTCCACGGTCGCTGAACACAGATTATTCTCATGATATATTCTAGGGTAAACAATATTGTAACCACCCACTCTGCAGTATTCAAAAAGACCCCAAAGTTAGCATCGATGTACGTGACACTCTCTAGGGCAACAAATAATACACTGAGCAAGATCGTGACCAAAAGTAGTACATCAAATAATTTTCCCGCAGGGGTATCTGCTTTATAGATAATGCTGTGTAAACGATGTTGCCACTTTTTCATTGGGCGTTTCTCAAAACTGGATTGCTTTGCGATTTAGGATGTTTTTAGATTTTCGTTTGGTAAAGGTATTAACTTAATATATTTTTTCCGAGTTAAAAAGCTGTGAATTAATTTTTGCGTGTCTGGGTTGTCTTGTATGGCAATCAAACGTGATTCAATCTGTTTTTTTGTTTTGATCTGATGATTCAATTCAAAGTAACCATATCCTCGAAATTGGGTTTCACTTATATAAACAAATGCAGATTCACCGTTTTTTCTCCCTTTTTCCAAAATCAGAAAATCGGAGTGCGGGTAGGAAAATGAAGCGATTAAAGCAGCTATTTTGTGAGCATAGGCCTTGGAGCTTTCCTCACCCACACAAGCGCCGTCACACTTTTTAAGAGTATAATTAAAACAAGCTCTCTCTGCGCTCATCAAACTGGTTTTTTGCATGCAGATCCCAAAATGATCCATCCACCTGAAAACGGCAGCCTTTGCTGCTTTTTTATTTTTGTAAACACTGAGATAGTCTTGGTCTTTTTGGATTTGTTCCACGATGAGTTTTGGGTATGACCCTGAAGAATCAATACGGACACCCATAGGAAAAATACGAAACTTCATTGCGCGATTGTATACAGGGGCATTGATTTTGATTTCGTTTTGTTCTTTCAATAGGGTGACCAGTTCTCCTCCAGTGAGGGAATACGTGACCTGGGTCACCTCTTTTTGAATCGCTAGCGCTTTTTTCTGTTTTCCTGTCAAATGGCTTAAAACCCGCTTTTTGATGTTGTTGCTTTTCCCGATGTAAACAATTTCATTGGCCTTGTTGTGGATGTAATACACCCCCATTTCTGAGGGCAATTTATCGATGATTTTTAGATATTGTGCTGGGGCTTTGTTGGGATTTAAATGTTGAATGTTTTCCTTGACAATTTGTTTTTGGGTATCTTTTTCTAAAAGTAGCTCAAAAAGCTTTAAAGTGACTTTTGCATCACCATGTGCCCGGTGTTGATCTGCAAAAGGAATTCCTAAATTGCGAACCAATTTACCCAGACTAAACGAAGGCTGTTCTGGCAACAAGACTTGGGAAAGATTTACGGTACACAGGGTTTTGCGATCAAACGGAAAGCCCAAGCGTCGAAACTCGGTTTGTAGAATCCGATAATCAAATGCTGCATTATGCGCCACCAGTACACAGTCCTCTGTGATTTGGACAATACGTTTGGCTACTTCATAGAATTTGGGCGCATTTTTCAGCATGTTTTCATTGATCCCAGTCAGTTTTACAACAAAGGGTTGGATGATTATTTGAGGGTTAACTAGGCTGCTAAATTGATCCGTAACTTGCTCTCCATCATAGCGATAAATTGCGATTTCAGTAATACCCTCTTCATCGTAATTTCCTCCCGTAGTTTCGATATCCAGTATAGCGTACATACTTAGTAATTCCGTTCTCCGAAGAGCTTACTTCCCACCCGGATCATGTTGGAACCCGCTTCAATTGCAATCGGGTAATCCCCACTCATTCCCATAGATAGAACTTCAAATTCAGAGTTTTTTTGATAAAGCTGCGCAAGTTTTTGAAATTCTGTTTGGATTTGATCTGTATCCGAAGTAAAAGTTGCCATACCCATCAACCCTTTAATTTTAACATGGCTACACGAAGCAGAGGCTTCTAACATTGCATCCAATTCAGACGCTGCCAAACCAAACTTGGTATCTTCTTCGGCAATTCGAATTTGGATGAGACAATTGATAATTCGTTCGTTTTTTTCCGCTTGTTTTTGAATTTCTTTCAAAAGCTTAATACGATCTACAGCGTGAATGGTATGAACAAAAGGAGCCATATATTTCACTTTATTGGTTTGCACATGGCCGATCATATGCCATTGAATATCTTTGGGCAGTTGTTCCCATTTGGAAACCATTTCTTGAATTTTATTTTCACCAAAGATGCGTTGCCCTGCTTCATAAGCTTCTAGAAGGTCACTTACCGGTTTGGTCTTAGATACTGCAACGAGTGATACTTCTGGTGGAAGGCTCGATTTTAATTCCGTTATGTTGTGTTGAATTCCCATGCTATAAAAATACGGTTTCAGGGCTACTTTTTTCTTTTGAAAGGTATTTTAAATGAATGTAAAATAAAAAAGGGCTACCGCTGGTAACCCTTTTAAAATTTGTGTAAATGCAGAATTATTTTGCAGCTGACATTCCTTTATCAATTAGATCGTAAAACTGATCCAATTTTGGAAGTACGACGATGCGTGTTCTTCTGTTTTTTGCACGGTTGGCAGCCGTATCGTTGTCCGCAACAGGGAGGTAATAACTACGACCCGCAGCAGTCATTCGGGAAGGCGCTACATCGAAGTCATTTTCCAAGATTCGAACTACAGCAGTAGCACGCATCACAGAAAGATCCCAATTGTCCTGAATTCCGTCTTTTTTAATCGGCACATTATCGGTATGACCTTCCACCATAAACTCGAGTTCTGGCTTGTCATTTACTACCTTAGCAACTTTTCCAAGGACTTCTTTAGCACGGCTTGTTACCGTGTAGCTTCCGCTTCTAAATAAAAGCTTGTCTGAAATAGAAACATAGACGACCCCTTTTTCTACATTGATTTCAATGTCGTCATCACTCATATTTCCTAACACACCTTTTAAGCTGGTAACTAAAGCAAGGGTTACAGAATCCTTTTTTGTTACGGCATCTTGCATACGTTGGATTCGAATGTCTTTTTCCTTCATGCTTTCAAGAGAACGCTCTAAGTTGTCTGCACCTTTTTTTGAAAGAGTGGTAAGATTTCCAATGTTGTTAATTAAATCTTGGTTATTTACTGTTAAGAATCTATTTTGTTCTGTTAGAGTAGCGAGTTGAGCAAGAGCTGCTTCTTTTTCTTCGTTACACGAGTTCAACTGAACCGAAGTAGAGTCCAAAAGGTTTTTAGTGTTTTGTTGTAATTCTTCTAGTTCTGTGAATTTTTTTTGTGATACACAAGAAGCTAATAATACTCCCGATACCAGTAAAGCGACTGCTTTTTTCATAGTGAATTTGATTAAGTTTTTAATAGTTACAAATTAAATGAATTTATTTAAATTTTTTATCCAAATCGCTAAAATATAATCTTCTCCGCAAAAAATAATTTAGCAAAATAGAAACGGTGAAGAAGTAATCTGTCTTTTGGGGCTGACAATTACTTTTATTTACCATGCTTTTGAATGATTGATAAAACGCAAAATGAGCGCGGATTATTGCCCAGAGGTGTAAAAACTTTAATTGAAAAAGATAGCTCAATCCTATGAATCCATCGAGAAGGAGTCTGGTGAAGAGAATAGAAAGTCGTTTGTGCTTTGGAAGGTTTTTGGCAAGCATGTACAACGAGTTTCTGTGATTTAAATACACTTTTTGAACCGATGGAGCCAGTGTAGCCCCTCCGATATGGTAAACTTTCGAGCTTCCAACAGATTGTGCTTTATAGCCGTTATTGTACGCGCGCCAACACAAATCAATTTCTTCTTGATGAGCAAAAAAGACAGAATCAAAGCCGCCCAGCTTCCAAAACACCTCGCTGCGAATCAAAAAGCAGGCACCACTGGCCCAAAAAACAGCACGCGTTTGGTCGTATTGACCCGTGTCTTGTTCTACCCTTTGAAGAATTCTTCCTCTGCAAAACGGAAATCCGTACTGATCGATGTACCCCCCTGCTGCACCAGCATATTCAAAATAAGATTGTTTTTTATAATCTAAAATATGGGGTTGTAGAATGGCGACTTCTTCATGTAGTTTAAATTGCTCAAGGAGGGGAGGAAGCCATAGTGAAGGAACCCATAAGTCTGAATTCAGCAAGCCATAAAGCGAATGTTTTACTTGTTGCAGCCCTTCATTATACCCCCCAGCATAGCCGTAATTTTTATCCAATTCAATACACTGATGATCAGGATAGTTCGATTTAAACCAGTGAGCAGAGCCGTCACTAGAGTGATTGTCTATTAAGACGACATCAGCCTCGGGACTGTTTACAATGAGATCATTGATAAACTTTTGCAGCAGTGTGATGCCATTATAATTCAATACAACTAAAGCAATCGGTTTCATGAAATACTGCTGTAATTGGGAAGTTCCTCAATCCAAGTGAGACTGTTTTCCTCGAAGTTCATTTTACAAAAATAATGATTCAGTCCATTGCTTACCATTAAATAGGGACATTGTAATTCCAAATTGTAGCGCGTAATTTGGTCAAAGGTTTTTTGATTGATCGGAACTGAAGGGGCTTTGCATTCTACCAAAATATGCGATTTCATAGCAGCATCGACAACTACCAAATCAAAGCGCTTTCGGGTGCCAAAAACACGCAGTTCCTGTTCTACACGCATCCATGAGGCGGGATAACCCTTGGTTTCAATCAGGTAAGACACAACATGAACACGTACCCACTCTTCGGGAGTACAGAGGAGCCATTTTTTACGAACGCGATCAAAGATATAGGGTTTATTTTCCCTATTTTTGAGGTTCATAGTATAGTGTGGAAAATTGAGTTGCTCCATGCTGTAAAAGTGCAATAAATTTTTAAAATGCAAGCGTTCTTCACGCTACTTTCCAAGATTCAAAAAGAGGAGTTTTCTCCATTTTATTTGCTGTCAGGAAACGAGTCTTTTTATATCGATGCTATTCTTAAGGCCTTGACAAACAAACTTGTCAATGAGGCCTCTAGCGATTTTGATTATACCCTTTTTTACGGAAAAGAAACACAAGCTTTTGAAATTGTTGAAACTGCCAAACGCTATCCGATGCTGTCAAATTACAATGTCCTAGTAGTCAAAGAAGCCCAATTTATGCATGTTTCTCAATTCGATCTTCTGGCAGCCTATGCTGAAAACCCAATGCCTCAATCCGTTGTGGTACTTTGTTATAAAAACAAAGCTTTTGACAAAAGGAAAAAATTGTACAAAGCTGTTGAAAAATCAGGAACTGTACTCACGGTGAAACCCTTGTATGACAATCAACTTGTACCTTGGATTAGTGAACAAGCGCGCAACCTGAAACTTCAAATGGATCCAGTAGCCGTCGAACTCCTCGCTGTCTACATTGGAGCCAATTTAAGTCGGTTGGAAAGTGAATTAAAAAAATTAAAGCTCGTGGTTTCTCAGGGGGAAACGGTGGGTCGGGAGCACATTGAAAAACACATTGGAATCAGTCGAGAATTCAATAGTTTTGAATTGCAAAAAGCCATCGGTCTGGGACAGTTTTCAAAAGCTTTTCAAATTATTCAGTACTTAAATCGAAATCCAAAGGAACACCCCTTGGTCCTAACTTTGGCTACCCTACATTCTTATTTTCAAAAGCTACTCGTTCTGAAAGGAGTTGGTAGCGATCCAAAAAAATTAGGAATTAGCCCCTATTTTATCAAAGAGTATGAAGCTGCTGCCCGTCGATTTTCTATGCGTCAACTGACCCAAGCCATGGAATGCATTACCCAAGCCGATTTAAAAAGCAAAGGCGTGGATGCGGTAAATCAAGGTTCTAAAGAGATATTGGAAGAACTTCTTCTCAAACTATTTTCGCTATAAACCGAAGGACTTAAAGCGGAAATTTCTGTGGGTTGGATTCGTTCATAATGGTATACACCGCCTCAAAAACGTCATCTTCGGAAGGCTTGGAAAAATAATCCCCATCGCCACCATAAGCAGGACGGTGGGCTTTGGCAGATACTAATTTGGGTGCAACATCCAGTAGAGTAAAGATGTTTTGTTTTTCAATTAACTGTTGCATGATATAAGAAGAGGCTCCTCCAGGAACATCCTCATCTACGATCAGCACCCGATTGGTTTTTGCAATGCTTTGCTTGATTTCTTCGTTTAGATCAAATGGAATCAAACTTTGAATATCAATCACTTCGATTGAAATACCCTCTTGTAATAGTCTTTTGGCGGTAGCTTCAACGATTCTCAATGTCGATCCATACGAGACTACCGTTACATCCTCTCCAGTACTGAGAACTTCTATTTTCCCTAATGGTATAGTAAATTCTCCGAGATTGATCGGAGGGTTTTCTTTGATCCGATACCCGTTTAACGATTCAATGACAAGTGCCGGTTGTTCGATTTGCATAAGGGTATTGTAAAACCCTGCTGCTTGGGTCATATTCCTAGGCGTGAGTATATGGATTCCTCTGAGCAAATGGATCAATCCTCCCATAGGAGATCCCGAATGCCAAATCCCCTCGAGGCGGTGTCCTCGGGTGCGAATGATTAACGGTGCGATTTGCCGCCCTGACGTTCGGAAACTCATCGTAGCCAAATCATCGCTTAAAATTTGTAAGCAATACAAGATGTAATCTAAATATTGAATTTCGGCAATGGGTCGTAATCCTCTAAGAGCCAGTCCAATACCTTGACCTGCAATGGTTGCTTCTCGGATTCCAGTATCGGAAACTCGAACTTCACCAAACTTTTCCTGAAGACCTTCCATTCCTTGGTTGACGTCTCCAATTTTTCCGACATCTTCCCCAAACATGAGTAAGGTGTCGTACTTTTTAAAAAGAGCATCAAAATTATCACGGATGATAATACGACCATCTACTGGGGCATTGTCGGTGTTGTACAATGGGGGAGTGCTTTCAAAGGCCACTAACTCTTCTTTAGAAACGGTATAGAGTTTCGATGATATTCTTGAGGTAAGGGAGCTATAAAGCGTTTTATACCAAGTTTTAAAAGCGCTCACACTTGCTTGAGGGTGTTTTGCCAGCAGCAAGTTGATTTTTCGTCCTGCGGAAATAAGGTCTTTATATCCTAATTCCTCGTTTTTTTCCAGTTGGGAGTAAATTAACTGAACTTTGGGATCGTTATGTGTTTCAGATTTAAGAGCAGATTCAAAAGCGATAAGCTTTTCTTTCTCTTTAAGAATTGGAGCTTGGTAGGCGTTCCAGGCCTCACGGCGTTGGGTTCGGACTTCACTGATGATTTTGTTTTCTAGGTTCTCCAATTCCGTTTCTGTTGCCAGTCCTTCTTGGATGATCCACTCACGCATTTTTAGATTACAATCGTATTCCTTTTCCCAAGTCAAACGCACTTTGGATTTATAACGCTCGTGCGAGCCTGAGGAGGAGTGACCCAAAGGTTGGGTAAGTTCCGTAACGTGAATCAAGACAGGAACATGCTCACTTCTTGCAATTTTCGAAGCATAGGCATAGGTTTCGATTAGCGCGAGATAATCCCACCCTTTGACCGTTAGGATCTCAAAACCGTCTTCGTTTTCGGTACGTTGAAATCCTTTAAGTGCTTCTGAGATGCTTTGTTTTGTAGTTTGGTCTTTGTTGGATACTGAAATCCCGTACCCATCATCCCAAACACTGATCACCATTGGCACTTGAAGTACACCGGCGGCATTGATGGCTTCAAAAAACATGCCTTCACTCGTACTCGCATTACCAATTGTTCCCCATGCAATTTCATTGCCATTGTCAGAGAAGTTGTCAGCGTTTTTCGTTTTGTGATTCCGATATATTTTTGAAGCTTGTGCCAAACCCAGTAGGCGTGGCATTTGTGAACCGGTAGGGGAGATGTCTCCACTGTGATTTTTGAGTTCCATCAGATTGAGCCATTCTCCGGATTCGTCTCTGCTGGGAGTCATAAAATGCCCTCCCATTTGTCGTCCCCCTGACATGGGTTCACGATCCAGATCTAAATCTGCATACAAAGCTGAAAAGATATTTGAAACACTCAGCTGCCCTTGAGCCATTAAAAGCGTTTGGTCTCTGTAGTACCCCGACCGGAAATCTCCATTTTTAAAAAAATGATTCATCACCAGTTGCGGCACTTCTTTTCCATCACCAAAAATTCCGAATTTCCCCTTTCCTGAGAACACTTCACGTCGTCCTAGGACACTACATTCTCTACTGGTTACAGCAATTTTATAATCCGAAAGGATCTGCTCTTTAAAAGCATCAAAAGATATTTTGAGGTCTTGTTCTTCTTGGTTTCGTACGTTCATAATTCGCTGCAAAAATACAAAAAAATGAACATCTGCTGAAGGGGTCCAGCTGTGTTAGAGTAAGAACGGTCTAAAACATTCGTTTAAAACCATTTACGGGTAAATAAACTACTGAGAGTACTTAGACGAGGAGAAAAGATGAAACGGATTTTTGTAGCATAGCGGGCTTGAGTCGGTTCAAAACCATTGGAAGAGTACAAGGGGAAAAAGATTTCAAAATAGTCGGGAACGAGATTGAATTTAATTCCCGAGTCGAAATAACCTACTGCACTTCGATTGATATTTTTTAGGGCTCCGATATCTCCATAAAATTCGATCCATTTCCAGATCCCAATCGATGCATTCAACGAAGCCATATAGTTGTTGGCCGAGGATTCTTCAAAAAAGGATTTAAACCCGCCTTCTGCGGGTACAAATTGTTGGCTCCAAATCCCACTTTCATCCGAACGGCCCAAATAGTCATAACGAAAAAGATAATCGGGGGAACGGTTTAGATTAAAATCAAAAAACTGTGTATCTGTGGTGTTGTGCCAGAGAAATTTTCCAGCAAAGAGCCGAAGGGCAAAATAACGACCACTGGGAAAGAGTTTTCGATAGCGACTGGTGAAGTGGATTTTTCCAAATTTGCTAGCCACTTCAAGATTGGAACTCGTAGAAAACTTATTGACCGCATCTTCATTATTATAGGCGTGGAGTAAGCTGACCACACTGTAGTCGGGATTGACTTCGACCTCGGGATCTCGGTCGCGAAAGACATTGTACCAGGAAATATTTAACAATTGTCTTTTATTGGATCTTAAATCCAAAGGCCTAAAGTACATGGAAAAAGAAGGTTGAATGGAAGTATAGCGTAGATTGGTATTGTAGTGGTAGCTTTTTCCTGTGATAAAGGCTTGATTGAGGTAGTTTTTACTTTTGTGGTTGATAAAGCGGTAGCGGGTTCTAAAAAAGCCGACAAAGTCATTTTCCTTGAACGAGTACTGTGGGTGTAAGTCCAACTCAAAAGGTTGATTTTTTACCCGAGTGTTATAAATTCGCATGCCTCCCGTAAACCCATCATAGACATTGAAATCGGATATGGGATGATAAAAAATCTGATTGCGTTTCAAATTTTCACTATCCCCATAAAACGTAAATTTTAACGGTTTAAATCCAGTGGAGGATTTGAGGTATTTCCAGTTGTTAAGTCGGTTTTTTTCAGGTAAAAAACGATTGGAATTAATCACTAAAAAATCAATATCCTCTCTTTTTAGTTGGATGATGGTATCTTTTCCTTTATGGTGAATCCATTGTTCTTTTACTAGACTGTCGTCTTTGACCAAATCCAATTTAAAAGGCACCGATTTATTGTTCTTTTCACTGATGGTGACAAAAAGGGATTGTTTGTTCCTGAGGATGTTTTTGATGTACAGGTCGAATGCTTCCCGATCGGAAAGGTAATTTTCAAAAAACCAATTCAGATTTTCATTGCTTTTTTCTTCTAAAATTGTTTCAAAGGACTGCTGACCTCTAGTTTTAGAAAATTCATAAATTCCCTCAGAAAGAATGTTTTTACCTAAATATTGATCTAAATAAAACAAACCCGAACCTACATGATAGGGTGAATTTAAGAGTTCATTGGATTTTGTGAGTTGTTCTCTTCCTAAGGTATCGGACTGTTGCCGATTGCCGTGTTCTGCCCACTCATAAATAAAAGAAAAACTTTCGTTAAAGCCAATTTGAGCAGCACTGTATCTTTTAAAGGGACGAATTCCAAAAAATTTAAATTCATTCAGCGCCCCAAGGAATTTACTATCCGGATAAAATGTTTCCACGTATTTCATTATGACGTAGGTTTGAATTCCACCAGGAATCCAATGATCTTTCCGCTTGTCGATACGAAACAACTCGTGTAAATACGTGGCTAGATAGGCCTTGATAAATTTTGTTTCATATATAAAAGCATCGCTAAAAGGATTTAAAAAAGAAAGGGCTTCGGTGATACCAAACAAAGGATTTTTAGCGTAGTCTTTCCTTAAAACAAGTAGTTTTTTTTGATCTAAAGGGAGTAAAAAGGTTCCGACAAATTGATGTATTTTTTTAAGAGACGATTTGAGGTTTACCTCACTGTTTTTACTGGGTAAAATATCTGTCACGATAGTAAATCCGTCACCTAAAGTAAAGATTTCATATTCATTTTCTGTATTGAAAATAAAATCAGGACTGGAGACGTGGACTCCTTTCCATTGTGAGATGTTGAGACCATCTGATGGGCTGCTTGAGTTTGAAATTTGCTCTAGATTACTTGCTAAATAGTAGGTGCCGGGATAGGTCCAATTTACAGAATAATTGGAAGACAAGTGGCTGTTGTCTCTCAATCCCAAATTGCTGTGTAAAAGCCAGTTGTTCTCTCGAAAGGGAGTCAGGCTAATAAAAAAGTCTCTGAGGAAGTAGCGTTCGTTGGCATTAATTCCTAGTCCCGTAAATTTGTCGTCCGGGATTTTAACTACATAGAGCAGCGTTAGTGTGATTTCTTGTTTTGGAGCAATCGGGTTGTCCAAATCGATCTGGATCAAATCCAATTGATCCTCCAGTCGGGACCAAGTCACTTCTTTTTGTTTGTACTTGAGTTCTTGGATACGGGTGTATCCCAATTTACTTTTAGCACTCAAATAAAAGCTGCGATTGAACTGATTGGCAAGATGATTTGCAAGCGGGGAGGGGGTTCCTTGGTAAGAATTTGCCCAATCACTCAAGTAGATTTTAGAAAGAGGCTGTTCACTTGGATTTTGAAAGGTTAGGGTTTGAGAAACAATCAAAGATTCATTCTCCGTATCCAATTGTACATCAATAGTATAATCTGTCTGACTCCAACCTAATGTTGCAACAAGCAAAAGAATACAGTAGCAAAAAGAGGGAGTCTTTGACATCTAAAAATTAGGTTTAAAGTTGTCTTTTGTATAAAACCGCTCTATACATTCCATGACCTCTTCCACGGTATCGACCACTTCAAAGAGGTCCAAATCTTCTGGGCTGATGTTTTGTTCTCCCAAAAGTTTTTCTTTGATCCAGTCGATCAATCCTTTCCAATAGTCGCGTCCTACCAGAATGATGGGAAATTTTATTACTTTTTCCGTTTGAATCAATGTGAAAGCTTCAAAGAGTTCATCTAAGGTACCGACTCCTCCGGGCATGACGACAAACCCCTGAGCGTATTTGACAAACATGACTTTACGGACAAAAAAGTACTGAAAATCGATGAGTTTGTCTTGATCAATAAACGGATTGCTATCTTGTTCCATGGGGAGGCTGATGTTCAATCCAACCGAAACACCTCCGGCTTCCTTCGCACCTTTGTTGGCCGCTTCCATAATTCCAGGCCCCCCACCACTGATGATCCCATACCCGGAGGAAGCAATTGCTTTTGCAATAGCAACTGTGAGTTCATAGGTAGGATGGTTTGAAGGGGTTCGTGCGGAACCAAAAATTGAAATACAAGGACCAATGGCACTTAGTTTTTCGTAGCCATTGACAAATTCACTCATGATCTTAAAGAGTGCCCATGAGTCATTCGTTTTGATTTCGTTCCAATTTTTTTTTCGTAATTCGTTCATGTTTTTTGGGGTATTAAGGACGTTTCAAATTCTTTTTTCAAAAACTGGGCAGTGTGACTTTCTTTGTATTTTAAAAGGTCTTCGGGGGTTCCTTCACAGAGTAATTCACCTCCGTAGCGCCCCCCTTCAGGTCCCATATCAAAAATATAATCCACTTGTTTGATCACATCCAGATTGTGTTCGATGATTAGTACGGTATTGCCTTTGTCCACTAAAATAGTTAGCACATTCAAAAGTACACGAATATCTTCAAAGTGAAGTCCTGTGGTAGGTTCATCTAAAATATAAAAGGTTTTGCCTGTGTCTTTTTTAGAGAGCTCAGTAGCGAGTTTAATACGTTGTGCTTCCCCACCTGAGAGGGTAGTGGAAGACTGTCCCAGATTGATATAGCCTAGTCCTACATCTTGTATAGTTTTGAGTTTTCTGTAAATTTTTGGAATGGGTTCAAAAAAGCGACAGGCTTCATTTATGGACATATTGAGTACATCTGCGATGGACTTTCCTTTGTATCGAATCTCCAACGTTTCGCGATTAAATCGTTTTCCTTGACAACTTTCACATTCTACATATACATCTGGCAGGAAGTTCATTTCGATGACTTTCATTCCTCCTCCTTGACAGGTTTCACAGCGGCCTCCTACCACATTGAAGCTAAAGCGTCCAGGTTTATACCCCCGAATTTGCGCTTCGGGTGTTTGGGTAAATAAGTTTCGAATTTCACTAAATACACCGCAATAGGTAGCGGGATTACTGCGCGGTGTTCTGCCAATAGGACTTTGGTTGATGTCTACAACTTTATCGATATGTTCTAACCCCTTTACACTGTCATACGGCATGGGTACTTTTACTCCTCGATAGACATGACTGTTCAGTATGGGATACAGCGTTTCATTAATTAAGGTTGATTTTCCACTGCCTGAAACACCCGTAACTCCAATCATTAAACCGAGAGGGATCGCAATGTCAACATTTTTCAAATTATTCCCAGTGCATCCTTTGAGTTTGATTTTTTTGCCATTCCCTTTTCTTCTTTTTTCGGGTATCGCAATCTGCAAATTGCCATTGAGGTAGTTGGCGGTTAAGGTATCTTTTTCGAGGGTTTCTTTTGGAGTTCCCTGGGAAATAATTTCTCCTCCGTTTTTTCCTGCTAGCGGACCCATATCAATAAGGTGGTCTGCGCGTAGCATCATGTCTTTGTCGTGTTCTACCACCAAGACCGAATTTCCCAAATCCCTCAGCGAGGAAAGCGAATCAATCAGCCGACTGTTGTCCCGCTGATGAAGACCAATGCTGGGCTCATCCAAAATATACAACACACCCACCAACTGAGATCCAATTTGAGTTGCTAGTCGAATTCGTTGTGCCTCACCTCCTGATAAGGATTTGGAGGAACGATTAAGTTGAAGGTACTCGAGCCCCACATCCAAAAGAAACTGCAAACGAACTAAAATTTCTTTAACGATTTCTGTAGCAATTTTCTTTTCGTTTTCATTCAAGTATTCGGGCAATTGCTGTGTCCAATCATAAAGGTCTTTTAAGTCCATAGCAACCAAATCCGCAAGGGTAGTCTCTCGAATTTTGAAATGTAAGGCTTCTTTTCTCAGTCGAGATCCATTACAACTCGAACATTGATAACTGTCCATAAATCCATCTGCCCATCTTTTAATACTTGTAGTGGTGGCTGCTTCCTCATAGGCGTTTTGAATGTAATTTTCAAAACCTTCAAAATCAATTTTGTAGGAACGCGTAATTCCTAAAGTTTTAGAGGGGATTTCAAATTTTTCACGACTTCCCTTTAGGAGTACTTCTAGGGCTTGTTTTGGAATGTCGCTGATGGGATCGGAAAGTGAAAAATCATAGCAAGTGGCTATGGTTTCAATTTGTTTGTAGGTCCAGTTATTTTTTTTTGTTCCCAAAGGTGCGAATCCCCCTTTCGCGATTGATAGGGTATCGTCAGGGATCAGTTTTTTTAAATTCACTTTGTGTTGAACCCCCAGTCCCTTGCAGTCGGGGCACATGCCTTTCGGAGAATTGAACGAAAAAGTATTGGGCTCCGGAGCAGGATAGGAAATCCCAGAACTAGGACACATTAAATTTCGACTAAAGTAGCGTACACCAGATTCCTCCATATCGAGAATCATCAGTATGTCCTGACCGTAGTGCATTGCCGTAGTCATGGAAGCTTCCAATCGCTTGAGGAATTCTTTATCCTCTTTTACACTAAACCGATCAATGACCAATTCTATATCATGTGTTTTATAACGATCTACTTTCATGCCGGGTCGCAAGTCAATTACATTTTGGTCGATTCGAACTTTCGAAAACCCCTGTCGTGAAAGCGAGTCAAAAAGCTCGCGATAATGCCCTTTTCTGGATTTGATGATAGGGGCTAGTAAGGTGATTTTCTTTCCTAAATACTCTTCACAAATCAGCTTTTGAATTTGGGAATCGGTATAGCTGACCATTTTTTCTTGTGAAATATAACTGTAGGCCGTTCCAACTCGCGCATACAAGAGACGGATGTAATCATACAGCTCTGTAATCGTGCCCACGGTGGAACGCGGGCTTTTGGAAGTTGTTTTTTGCTCGATTGCAATTACGGGGGAGAGCCCGTCTATTTTGTCGACTTCAGGGCGTTCCATGGTTCCCAAAAACTGACGTACATAAGCAGAAAACGTCTCCATATAGCGGCGTTGGCCTTCAGCATAAATAGTATCAAAGGCCAGTGAGGATTTACCACTCCCAGAGAGTCCTGTGATTACCACCAGTTGATCTCTGGGAATATCCAAATGGATATTTTTCAGGTTGTGCACTCGTGCCCCTTCTATATGTATGGTTTCCGTATTTTCTTTCATAGCATCAGCCTACAAAAATAGATATAAAAAGCACTTTATACGTCCCTTAACGTTAAAAAAGAGGAACTGCGGTATCGTCTCCTCTGGGGTCTGCTCCCGTGGTAATTTCTCCAGAATCAGAGATCTGAATGGCATCTACACGCCCTATGATTCGACTGTACTCTTCTTTGATGTTGTAGTCCTTGTCTTGCAGGGATTTTATTAGAGCAGGGTCAAAGCGTCCTGGTTCAAAGACCACTACATCTGGAAGCCACTGATGGTGGAAACGGGCTGCTGATACTGCGCTTTGTACATCCATCTCAAATTCATAAACATTCAAAATCGTTTGTAAGACAGAAGTGATGATGGTCGATCCTCCTGGGGTCCCCACCACCATGGCTAATTTTCCATTGCGTTCCACTAGGGTAGGTGTCATTGCGCTGAGCATACGTTTCTGTGGTGCAATCGCATTGGCTTTTCCTCCGATCAACCCAAACATATTGGGCACTCCAGGTTTACTGCTAAAGTCGTCCATTTCGTTATTGAGAAAGTAACCTCCTTTTTCTACAAACACTTTGGAGCCGTAACTTCCATTAAGTGTCGTGGTGACGGCTACGGCATTTCCCATAGGATCTACAATGGAATAGTGTGTGGTTTCTTCACTTTCTTCCCATTGAATTGTTCCAGGGGCGATATCCGTTGATTTTGTGGCTTTTTCGAATGTAAAAGAATTCATTCTTTCGTTTAAATAATCGACATCTAAAAGGCTGTCTTTTGGAATCTGAATAAAATCTGGGTCTCCCAAATACAAACTTCGATCTGCATACGAACGACGTTCAGCCTCTACAATGACTTGCATTGCCTCCACGGAATTGTGTTCGTATTGACCTACATCATAAGGTTCAATCATTTTTAGTATTTGCCCAAGGCAGATTCCCCCGCTGGATGGAGGACCCATCGAGTAAATGTTTAACTCCTTGTATTGGAAGTTAATGGGATCTCTCCAAACGGGTTCATAAGCTAAGAGGTCTTCGTGGGTAATGATGCCTCCCGTTTCTCGAACTCGTTCTACAAGATCATCCGCAACAGGACCTTCGTAGAAGCCGGCTTTGCCAAACATGGCAATGCGCTCAAGAGTTTCTGCCAAAGCGGTATTTTGAACCCGATCGCCCGCTTGAAATCCCTGTGCATATAAGGTGTCAGGACCATTTAGCGCAATGAATGTCTCTTTTTTACTTTCAAAACTGCGTTGTTGTTTTTCAGTAACTAGGTATCCCTCTCGTGCTAGATCGATTGCGGGTTGTACAAGGTCTTCCCAAGCTAAGGTTCCAAATTTTTTGTGAATTGCAACAAGCCCCGCAACGGTCCCCGGAACTCCCACGGCCAAACCACCAAGTGTACTTTTATTTGGCACAATGTTTCCTTCTTTGTCTAAATACATATCTGAAGAAGCTCCTAAAGGTGCTTTTTCACGGTAATCTAAACTCCCGACTTCCCCAGCAGCGGTGCGATACATAAAAAATCCTCCGCCCGAGATGTTTCCTGCATTGGGATAACAAACCGTAAGGGCAAGATCTGTGGCAATCATAGCGTCAAAGGCGGTTCCTCCTTGTTTCATTATAGCTACTCCTATGGCAGAAGCTTCTTCTCGCGCACTGACAACCGCTCCTTTAATCGGTTTGGGTAGAGTACAACCCGAGAGAAATAAGACCAGACAGAGGGTCAAATAGCAATAATTCTTTGTAAATAAAAGTTTCATAAATCGTTTGTTTTTGTTTTTGTAAAGGCGATAACTTCATTTATAAATTCGAAAAAATGACCCTGAAAATAGGAATATTTTTCTACTAAATCTTCAGTTGAAGCGGCTAAATTTGAGGGAAAACGTGTGCGTTGCTCCATTTGTTTCAAAATCATACGCAGTCCAGAAATCGTTTGGTAGTGTGCAAACCAATTATAGCGAATGAGAGCTGTGCTAAATTTTTGAATCGGTTCTGGAAAATCTGCACTTGCTTTTTGGAGTTTTTTGTAAAAAGCACGTGAAAACTCTTGAAGCGGAAGTTCGTGAAACTGCTCCCAATGCGCTGCCAAAAAATGATCAAAATACATATCCACAATCACCCTGCTGTAGTGACGGTACTTTGGGAATAAGGTGCTTACGCACTCTTTGAAAAAGGGGTGTTGGTCTGTAAATTGATCAATGGCACGGTGGAGTAAAACACCCTTCTGCATTTCCAAAGGAAGCCATTCTATAGTTTTCCCTTTTATTCGATCTGCAATGAGGTTACCTATTGCCAAATCAGTATTATTCCCCGATAAGTATACATGGGCTAAAAAATTCACTTTGTAAAAGTAGTTTTTTGAACGCTATTTATCTTGTCTTAGCGCTTACATTAGTTATTTTTATAGACTTTTGTTAACCAAAAAATAAGATTTTCAACTATTCACTTTTCCTTTCAACCAAATGCATAGCGCTACACTGCTTCTTTCTATTTTTCTTATTAAATAGTACCCTCGCTCAAGAGAAAGTTCAATTTGAAGGAGGGTACACAGCAGACCTTGCGTACAATGCAGTTGGAGGTTTGGGTCGGGGGGGTGCCTACCTTGGAAACATCGACTTGACTTTTCTATTGGAAACCCAAAATTTAGGCTTATGGAAAGGAGGACGTTTTTTTGTTTACTTCTTAAATAACCATGGAAATTCTCTTTCTACACTTATGGGCGATCTCCAAGCAGCGAACAATATTGAGGCTGAGTCGCATTCCCGTCTCTATGAATTTTGGTATGAACATCAGTTCAATGCACAATTCTCGGTGCTGTTGGGACAACACAATCTAAATTCCGTTTTTGCTGTAAGTGATGCTGGAAGTTTTTTTGTCAACAGTTCCTTCGGTATCCAACCCGATATTTCTGTAAATGTCCCTACTTCCATTTTTCCTGTTGCCACTTTAGCTGCTGTGATGTCCTGGAAAATAAAACCCAATCTAGTATTATACAGCGCCATTTATGATGGCGATCCAGGAAGCGAATCAGAAAACCCCAATTCCATTAACTGGCGACTCAACCGTTCGGAGGGAGTGATGAACATCCACGAACTTCAATACCATTCTCAAAAGGATAGTCTGACGCAAACCACCTATAAGCTTGGCTTTTGGAATCATTCTCAAGACATAGAAACAGAATCAGCGTATAAACCCCGTTCACAGGGGATCTATTTTATCGCAGATAAAGTATTCAGTAAGGAGTCAGATCTTTCGCAAGGGCTCAACGGGTTTGTACAAGCTGGTTATAGTCTAACGTCTTTAAATCCAGTAAGCGCTTACCTTGGGGGCGGTTTTGTCTATCAAGGGATTTTTCCAAAACGAGATGACGATGTGTTGGGATTGGCAGTAGCCCACAGTTTTTTTTCAAATTTGTGGCGTACTGTAAAAAACGAAACGGCGATTGAGTTGACCTATCATTTCAATTCCAGTCGCGCGTTTTCCATCCAGCCCAATGTTCAATATATTATTCAACCCGCAGTGCAAAATGACATTCCCAATGCTTTGATGGGTTTGGTTCGATTGAATTATAGTTGGTAATCAATTTATATTAATCGATTATCCGCTAAATTGCAGTTCAAATAAAAATCAATGAGATGACCTTAATCAAATCCATTTCAGGTATTCGAGGAACCATAGGAGGGAAAACCCAATCCAATCTAACTCCTTTAGATGTTGTGCTTTTTACTAGTGCGTATGCCCAGTGGCTAAAAGCCCAAAATAAAGGAAAGCTAACCGTCGTCACGGGAAGGGATGCACGAATCTCAGGGCCTATGGTACACGCTTTGGTCAATCAGACCCTAGTAGGAATGGGAGTAGATGTAATTGATTTAGGCCTTTCCACCACACCTACTGTAGCGGTAGCTGTCCCTAAGGAAGAAGCGCAAGGAGGAATCATTTTAACGGCAAGTCACAACCCCAAGGAGTGGAACGCCCTAAAATTGTTGAATGCAGCTGGAGAATTTATTGACGCTAAAGCGGGTGCCACAATTTTAGAAATGACTCAAAACGAAGATTTTCAGTATGCTGAAGTCGATGCTTTGGGAAGTATTACATCCGATACAACCTACATCGAAAAACACATTGAGGCTACCTTGGCATTGCAAACCGTAAACACCGCAGCAATCAAAAACGGAAATTTTAAAGTAGTGATAGATGGAGTAAATTCCTCAGGAGGTATTGCCATCCCAAAACTTTTGGAGGCTTTAGACGTGGAAACGATTCAAATACATTGTACCCCCAATGGAGAGTTTCCTCACAATCCGGAACCCTTAAAAGAACACTTAGGAGATCTACGCAAAGCTGTAGTGGAACACCGTGCCGATTTTGGAATTGCGGTAGATCCCGACGTGGATCGTTTGGTGTTTGTGGATGAAAAGGGAAAACTTTTTGGAGAAGAATACACCTTGGTTGCTTGTGCGGATTATATTCTTTCCAAAGAAGTAGGAGCTACCGTATCCAATTTGTCTTCCACCCGCGCTCTTGCAGATGTGACTCTGAAGCACGGAGGAACCTATACCGCTAGTGCGGTAGGTGAAGTGAATGTAGTCACTGAAATGAAACACGTAGGGGCAATCATCGGTGGCGAAGGAAACGGCGGCGTGATTTATCCAGAATTGCATTACGGGAGGGATGCTTTGGTAGGTGTAGCTTTATTCATCTCCCTTTTGGTTGAAAGGGGGCTAAGTGTCGCTGCACTCCGCAGTACCTATCCTTCCTATTTTATGAGTAAAAATAAAATTACATTAGAAGAGGGGATGGATGTTGATGCAATCTTAGAGACAATTGCAAGAAAATACAAAGACGAAAAAATCTCTACAATTGACGGAGTAAAAATTGATTTTAAAGACGAATGGGTACACCTGCGCAAGTCCAATACAGAACCCATCATTCGCATCTATACTGAGGCAACAAATGAAGCAGCTGCAGCAGCACTTGCCAGCCGATTTGTTCAAGAGATTAAACTTCTTTTTTAGCGTATTTAAAGCGCTTGTGCGTCCAAAAATATTGGCTTGGATCTTCTTTAATTTGAGCTTCTAACCATTCAGTAAAAAGATTTGTGATCTCATTTTTTTTTAAGGATTTGGGTTGATTGGTCAGGGTTTTAAACTCCACCTCGTAGTAACCGCGTTTTACTCTTTTTATTTTTGCAAATACTATGGGGACATCCAGCTTAATTGCCAAACGTTCAGCACCGTTATAGACAGGGACATGAACCCCCAAAAAAGACCTCCAATAGGTCAACGGTTTAGGTCTAGGCGACTGATCACTTGCAAAACCATAGATACCCAATTCTCCTGAGGCTTCTTTGTTTTTGATAATAGAAACCGATTCTTTTTGTGGAATCATGTAGGCATCGTGACGGCTTCGTATTCTTTTTATTAAAGCATCAAAATAGGGGTTTGAAATGGGTCTGTAGATTCCATAGCCCTTGTGTTTTATATGGTATCCTAAGGACATCATCCACTCCCAAGACGCATAGTGTCCACAGACTAAAAAGATCGAGCGATTCTGTTCCTCAAAGGTTTTTAATACCTCAATGTTTTTAACCTGAAAGCGCTTCAGCATTTCTTCTTTCCGCATCCCCATGGATTTGATGATTTCCAAAAACAAATCACATAAATGCGTATAAAACTTTTTTTCAATTCGGAGTAGCTCGGCGGGAGCTAGATTGGGAAAGGCTTTTTTAAGATTGCCTTGTACGACGGATTTTCGATAACCTACCAAGCGATAGAGGATAAAACAGGCCAGATCCGAAAATCGGTAGAAAACAGGAAACGGCAAACGCGAAATAATCCACAACAGCGGGAAACTTAAATAATATATGAGTGCGTTCACCTAGTTTTTTTTTCAAAAGTACACTTTTCTAACGCTTCTGTTTGTTTAAAACTTTTAATCCAAAGTTGCTGTTTGAATACAAATCCTTTGCTTTAATTCTGTTAAATTTGTTACATATATAACAATAAACGCATAATTTGTTGCAAATGGAAAATATTTTAGTTTTAGGAATGGGCAAAGTAGGGAGTCTAGTGGGCGTCCTGTTAAGCAAAAATTTTACTGTAACTGCCTTAGATCAAAAGCATCCTCATTACGATTATACCTTGCCTTTTGAATGTCTTCAAGGTGATGTCAAAGATTTGGGCTTTATGAAAAGTGAAATTTCGAAGTACAACGCTGTTGTTTCTGCACTTCCTTATTTTTTGAACAAACCCATAGCTCAGTTAGCTCATGATGAAGGAGTCCATTATTTTGATTTGACGGAAGATGTTTCGACTACAAAATTTATTCAAGACTTAGGGGCGACTTCCCAAGCTGTTTTGGCTCCCCAATGTGGACTGGCTCCAGGTTTAATAGGAATTATAGGAATGGATTTGACTTACAGTTTTGATCAAATTCGAGATATAGAGCTCCGGGTGGGGGCATTGCCTCGGTATCCCAACGGTCAACTGGCCTATTCTTTTACCTGGTCACCTCATGGTGTGATCAATGAGTATTTAAACGATGCAGAGGCCATACATAACGGTCAAAAGAAATTCGTCCCCTCGCTGGAAGGCTTTGAATACATCAACATTGAAGGGCAAGAATTTGAAGCGTTTACTACTTCTGGTGGGCTGGGTACACTTTGTGATACTTTTGAAGGCAAGGTGGATACCTTAAATTACAAAACCATTCGCTATCCTGGTCATGGAAAATTGATGCGTTTTTTGATGTATGAATTGATTTTAAAAAATGACAAAGATCAACTGGAACGCATTTTAAGTAATGCAAAGCCTCCTGTAGAAGAGGACGTGGTTTATGTCTATGCGGTTGTAGAAGGCTGGCAAAACAAGACCTTATCCCGAAAAGAATACTACAAAGACTTTCATCCCATAGAAATTGAGGGAAAGAAATGGCGTGCCATATCATGGACCACAGCAGCTTCTTTGGTGGCTGTAATCGAACTGGTTGCAGCGGGGGTTCTCCCACAAAAAGGGTTTTTAAAACAGGAAGAAATTCCTTTTAAAAAATTCTTGGAAACTCCAACAGGAGCCTTATTTTTATAAATATTCTAAAACGTACCTCCATGCAATTTCAAAGCAACACCACCATGACCCAAATTCTGGATGCGCTCTTTGCGATCTATGCAGAACGGGTCCCCGATGTAAGGAAAATTACAGCTGCCATGGTTCGCAAGGGGATGGTTGCCAGTCAAAGTGAAATCATAAACGACCATATTGCTTTTCGTACGATGGGGGTTCCAAATCTGGGAATTGCTTCTTTTGAAAAGATTTTTTTGGCGCACGGCTATCAAAGAATGGAGTTTTATCATTTTGAAGCCAAAAAGCTAGACGCCTATTGGTTTGCACCTCCTACATCGGATTTACCTCGAGTTTTTATCAGCGAGTTGAAAGTGGATCAACTTTCGGAACCGACCCAAAAAATCATCAGATCCTATACCGATACCGTGACTGCAGATCCAGTAGATCATTTAAACGTAAACGACGCGACTGCTGTGGCTACTTATTTTCAAACGCCACTTTGGGAGTTGCCTTCTCTTGAAGATTATGAATTATTGTTGGCCGAAAGTGAATATGCGGCTTGGGTGATTTACAATCGATATTATCTAAACCACTATACCATAAGTGTACACGATCTCCCAAAACCGTATAATCAGTTGGAATCTTTTAATTCTTTTTTAAAGGAAATCGGAATCCAACTCAACACTTCGGGAGGAGAAATAAAAATAAGTGGCGATCAACTTTTACGGCAAACTAGTTCTGTAGCCAATACTGTTCGTGCTTCTTTTGCAAATCAAGAATCAAAAGTTATCGCTGGGAGTTATGTGGAGTTTGCCGAGCGCAGCCCGCTTCCCGAATTTGCGGATTTACCCGCTGCAGAACTCCGTCGCGAACACCGAAGAGAAGGCTTTGAAACGGCCAACGCAGATCGGATTTTTGAAAGCACCTTCATCTCACAATTAAAAAAATAATTTATGTCTATCAAAACGATATTAAAAAATTTAGCCGTCGAACCGAAGCAAAAAGGATGTAGTACAGGAGGGCAGTGGATGGGATCCGGTTCCGAAATAGCAGCTGTCAGTCCCGTAGATGGCAGTTTGTTAGGAAACGTTCAGACCGCGACTGTAGAAGATTATGAAAATCTAATCGAAAGAGCTGAACACGCTTTTTTGAGTTTTCGGAAAATTCCAGCTCCACAACGAGGGGAACTGGTACGACAATTTGGAAACAAGCTCCGAGAAAAAAAATTGGACTTGGGGCAGTTGGTCTCTTGGGAGATGGGAAAATCCCTTCAAGAAGGTCTGGGAGAAGTGCAAGAGATGATCGACATCTGTGATTTTGCTGTGGGACTTTCGCGCCAATTGCACGGGTTGACCATGACTTCAGAACGGCCTGCCCACCGTCTGTACGAACAATACCACCCTTTAGGGATTGTAGGGATTATTTCGGCCTTTAATTTCCCCGTAGCAGTATGGAGTTGGAACGTGGCTCTGGCTTGGGTATGTGGAAATGTCTGTGTCTGGAAACCCAGTGAAAAAACCCCCTTGTGCAGTATTGCTTGTCAAAACATTATTGCGGAAGTGTTAAAAGGAAATAACATTCCAGAGGGAGTTTCCTGTGTGCTTAATGGAGGTGCTGAGGTAGGCCAGTGGATGGCAGAGGACCAGCGCATTTCCTTGTTATCAGCCACTGGATCTACCCGAATGGGTAAAGATGTTGCCCAGCGCGTTGGCGCCCGATTGGGAAAATCACTTTTGGAGTTGGGTGGAAATAATGCCATCATCATTACTCCCAATGCAGACCTAGACACCGCCATGCGGGCTGCTGTATTTGGAGCTGTAGGAACCTGTGGACAACGTTGTACCTCGACACGAAGACTGATTGTCCACGAATCTATTTTTGATGCGTTTACAGAAGTATTGCAAAAAGCCTATCAGCAATTACGAATCGGCAATCCACTAGATGAAAAGAATCATGTAGGCCCATTGATCGATACCGATGCAGTGAAAATGTATAAGGAGGCTTTGGATCAAGTAGATGCGCAAGGAGGAAGCTGGTTGGTTCAAGGGGGCGTATTGCCTTCCGATGAGTATGGGAGTGCGTGCTATGTAAAACCTGCCGTAGCTCTTATTGAACACGATGCACCTATTGTACATCGAGAAACCTTTGCGCCCATTTTATACATAATGCAATACAAAGGGGAAATTGAAGAAGCCATTGTCATTCAAAATGAAGTAAAACAAGGACTTTCTTCATCGATCATGTCACTCAATATGCGCGAAACGGAAACCTTTTTATCGCATTTGGGAAGTGATTGTGGAATTGCCAATGTCAATATTGGAACTTCTGGTGCGGAAATTGGAGGTGCCTTTGGGGGTGAAAAGGAAACGGGTGGGGGACGTGAAAGCGGATCTGATGCTTGGAAAGTGTATATGCGAAGACAAACCAATACAATAAACTATTCCGCTGCACTTCCCTTGGCACAGGGTATTGTATTTGACCTTTAATCCAAATGTTACAAGAAATTCCATTTGTAGGAATACTCCTTTTAGCGGCAAATATTATTGTTAGCTTAAGGGGTTTTAAACAAGATCTTTTTTTTGACAAGTATCGTTTTGAAGTTCATAAGATTCAAAAGGGGGAATACTTCCGTTTGTTGTCTTCTGCCTTTCTTCATGTAAACACGACCCACTTGCTGTTTAATATGTTTACTTTTTATTTTTTCGTGTCTTTTGTTGTATCTACCCTTGGGGCACTTCCTTTTGTATTGCTTTATTTTGGAAGTTTGTTAGCTGGAAATTTATTTGCGTATGCATTTCACAGAAATCAGCCCAATTATATCGCAGTAGGAGCTAGTGGTGCGGTTACGGGAGTTTTGTTTAGCGCCTTACTTTTGTACCCTGAAATGGAATTAATGCTCTTTTTTATTCCTATTCCCATTCCGGGATATCTCTTTGGAATCGGGTATATGATTTACACCTTGTATGGTATGAAAGCACAGAATGATAACATTGGGCACACTGCTCATTTTGGAGGAGCCTTAGGTGGGATTTTGATGACTATTCTGTTCAATTTCAAAGTGATTTACACCTCTCAGTTGATGTTAGGAATTTTGTTTATCACATTGGTATTGGCAGGTGTACTCCTATATCGCAACCAACAATTTTAGCTTTTACTTAATAATTCCTCCACTTTGGTGTATAGTTCCATTCCGCGAAGATCGCGGGCGATGATTACGCCATTTTCATCGAGTACAAACGTAGCAGGTATAGCAGACACTTTATAGAGCCTAGCAATTGGATCATTCCAGAATTGTAAATGTGACACATGATCCCAAACCAGTCCATCGTCTTCTATGGCCTTAATCCATTTATTCTTGTCTCTATCTAATGAAACCCCTACGATACTTAAACCCCGTTCTTTATTAGAACGATAAAGCTGTACGAGATTCGGATTTTCAACTCTGCAAGGACGGCACCAACTTGCCCAAAAATCGATAATGGTCACTTTCCCTAGCGCATTGTTGAGCGCAAAAGTAGTTCCTTCTGGACTGGGTCCTTCAAAAGCAGGGGCTACCTGACCCACTTCCGCTTTAGGTGCCTGTTCCAACTGTTGTTGAATCATTCTTCCCGACTTGGTATTTCGTACCCGCTCACTCAATGATTCAAAAATCGTTTTTGCTTCGGCCATGGAAATGACTTTATTGGCAACAAAACGATCCAAAATTAAAACCGAAACTAAGGAATTGGTTGATCCCTTGATGAACTCTAGCTCATATTCTTGAATTTGATCGCGGACTTCTTGATATTGCTGTTGAAGATCTTCTGCCATTAAAGAATCTTTTAAAATCATGGCCTGTTGCAGGTCATTGCCTATCCCGTTTAAAGACTCGATATAGACTTTCGTCTCTGACTTATAGCGCATAAAATCTTCATTGGACTCGGTTCCAGTGGCTTTAGAAAGTCCCAGGCTGTCCTTGTAAATCTCAATCGTAACCGTACCCGATTCTGCAATAAATGGAAAACTTCCTTGTATCCCTGCAATTTGAAGAAAGTGAATATTGGGTTCAGCGACTTCAGCGACTAGCTCAAAAGAGCCTTGGTTTACGGTCAAGGTGTCTAATGTTGTTGGCTGATTATTGAGGTCTGCCACGATATGGTAAATTGTGCTACCATTGTCCAGATCCGAAGAACCTTTAATTTTTAAAATAGTAGAATTGCTTTGACAACCTAGAACACAAATGATAAAGGTCAGTAGTAAGAATAAATTTTTATACATAATCCATTTGAATATGGGCTAAAATAGTCAATTGCAAGGAAATGGGAAACTAATGCGTATTTTAGCTTTATAAAATTTTAATTAAAGCAGAGGAGTAAAACCAAGGTGGAGAAGAATTTAGAACAACTGAGCAAAGCTCTAGAAGGTAGTTTGGAATGGGATTCGCTTCACAAAACCCTCTATGCTACAGACGCTTCCGTCTATAAAATGCTTCCTCTGGCTGTGGCATATCCAAAAACGGTTGAAGACCTTCAAAAATTGATTGTCTTTGCACAGCAAAATCAAACCAGCCTTATCCCTCGTGCCGCCGGAACCTCTCTTGCAGGACAGTGTGTCGGTCCTGGAATTGTCGTTGATATTTCCAAGCACTTCACTAAAATTTTAGCGTTAGATTTAGAAAATAAAACAGTAACCGTACAACCGGGAGTAAACCGAGATACGCTCAATCGGTATTTGGCTGAAAAGGAGTTGTTTTTTGGCCCCAATACTTCTACTTCACAATTTTGTTTGTTAGGCGGAATGGTGGGGAACAATTCGTCAGGAACGACTTCCATTCGCTATGGGGTCACGCGAGATAAAGTCAGCGCGATGAACGTAGTACTTTCCGACGGCAGTTTGGCTCGTTTTGAAAATTGTACAGAATCGGAATTCAAAGAGAAAAGAACTGCCCAAACCCTAGAAGGGAAGATTTATAAAGAACTCCTCGAGACGTTGTCTCAAAAAGACATCCAAAAGCATATCCAAACCGATTTTCCAGAAGCCAGCATTCACCGACGCAATACGGGATATGCGGTAGATGAACTGATAAAGATGCAGCCATTTGCTTCGGAAGGAACACCACTAAATCTTTCAAAACTTTTAGCAGGTAGTGAGGGTACTCTCGCTTTTACAACCGAAATTACTCTGGAACTAGAGCCTTTACCTCCGAAAAATAAAGTGATGTTGGTTTTGCATTTCAACTCTATTTCCGATGCCATGCAAGCAGTGGAGCCTGTGATGCAGCACCACCTGTTTACCTGTGAATTGATTGATAAAACTATTTTAGACTGCACCCATGACCATCCGGGCTATCAAAAAAACAGATTCTTCCTTCAGGGGGACCCAAAGGCGATTTTGCTCTTGGAATTGCGGCAGGACGACTTAGCAGAACTAAAAGCGCAACTAAAGCGCCTTCAAGATCAAGTAAAAGAAAAAGGTTTAGCCTACGCTGCTGTTCCGCTTTGGAATGAAGAAATAGAATTGGCAAATGAATTGCGCCACGCGGGGCTGGGATTGTTGGGAAATATGGTGGGAGATCACAAAGCGGTGGCCTGTATCGAAGACACGGCAGTTCCCTTGCCTAAATTAGCAGCTTATATCGAAGAGTTTCAAAAACTGATGGTACAGTTCGACCAAGAAGTAGTGTATTACGCACATGCAGGAGCAGGGGAATTGCACCTGCGTCCGATATTAAATTTAAAATCAAAAAAAGGAGTTCAGGATTTCCGAGCCATTACCTTGGCGGTAGCAAAACTGGTTAAAAAGTACAAAGGATCTTTAAGCGGGGAGCATGGCGATGGTATTGTGCGATCCGAATTTATTCCGGTTGTTGTGGGAGCGGCCAATTATCAACTGTTTAAAAAAATTAAAACCCTGTTCGATCCCAATGCGCTGTTGAACCCCGGGAAGATTGTCGATCCGCTTCCTATGGACCAAAACTTGAGGACAGCACAAAAAGAGACCCCTGAATTTGATACTGCTTTTGATTTTTCTGCTGATCAAGGAATTCTCAGAGCTGCCGAAAAATGTAATGGAGCAGGGAAATGCCGTTCCGTACAACCCACAGGAGCCCTGTGTCCCAGTTATCGGGCTACACGAGAAGAAAAGCACAACACCCGAGGGCGCGCCAACGTGCTTCGAGAGGTGTTAACGCAAAACAAGAAACCAAATGCCTTTGATGATTCAGCGTTAAAAGAAGTGATGGACCTTTGTTTGAGTTGTAAGGCCTGTGCAACGGAATGTCCAAGCAGTGTGGATATTGCTACCTACAAGGCAGAGTTTTTATACCACTATCAAAAGACACATGGCAGTTCGCTTCGTGATAAACTCTTTGCTTATTTTGGGCGCTTGAATCAAATTGCCCAACCTTTACGCGGGTTACAAAATACTGTTTTAACTTTCCCTATTCTAGGAAATGGGATCAAATCCGGTTTGGGTATTGCTCAAAAAAGAAGTGTTCCAAAACTTAAAAAATCTCTATATAAAATATTAAAAAACAGAAAGTTAATCAAGTCAAGTAAAAGTGTTAATTTATATTTAGATGAATTTACCAATTACAACGACACTGAAATTGGAGCGGATGCCATAGCACTTTTAGAGGGCTTGGGATATCAGGTTTGTATTCTACCACCCACTGAAAGTGGAAGGACCTATATTTCCAAAGGATTTTTGGATCAAGCCAAAGCCTGTGCGGATCGCAATGTTGCCTTGTATAGAGATTGTGTTTCAGCCGAAACACCGCTGTTGGGTATCGAACCCTCCGCGATTTACACCTTTACAGATGAGTACCCAAAAATGGCCAGTGATTCCAAAGCAGCAAAAGAATTGGCCCAATATTGCCTTCCTTTAGAATCTTTTTTAGCACAAGAATTAAAAACAGGAAAACTGCAAGCAACTCAATTCCATACAGAAGCAAAAGAAATAAAAATTCACGCGCATTGTTATCAAAAGGCCTTGGGCACTCCAGCCGATACATTCCAAATTCTAAACCTACCCAAGAACTACACCGTGCGAATGCTGAACACGGGTTGTTGTGGAATGGCTGGTTCTTTTGGATATGAAAAAGAACACTATGAGATCAGTATGCAAGTAGGTGAGGAGCGGTTATTTCCAGCTGTAAGAAAAACTGATCCCGAAGTAATAATTGCAGCAAATGGAACCAGCTGTCGCCATCAAATCCAAGATGGAACGCAGCGCGAAAGTTTGCACCCGATTACAATTTTACGGCGTGCGTTAGTGTAATTTGCTCTGTATTCTATTCGAAACGTAGATCCTCCTGTTTCAGGGTATGCTAACTTAAAGACAGATTTAAACCCGATCCGAGACAAGAGGGTAAAACATCCCCCTTCATCCCCCACCCCCCCACCTTATTAGGGGGGAGGGTGCGTATTGTTATAAATAAAAGTTTCACTTGTTAGGTGGGAGATGCGCATTTTTAAGAAAAAAAATTCTTCTATCAAGGGAGAATTTATGGGATACTATCCATCATGTGGAATTAAACCCAGATTATGGAATAGGATTCGTTATGAAGTTGAAAAATATTAGCAAAATGACTTATTCTATAGTAGTCTTCGACTGGAGTAGATTTTCTATTACATTATTTGGGTTAAAGTCCTCCCTAACAAGGGGGGAGAAGGGGGGTGTTAAAGCTTCTTTTACTAAGAGGGAATTTAGGTCTGCCTATTTTCAAGTGGCCAGTAGGTTAAAAAAAAACAAACTCCAAAAGACTTTCCAAACATTACCTTTATCTTTGGGCCTATATTAGAATTTATGTCAGGCAATACTTTTGGCACCCTTTTTAAAGTTTCGACTTTTGGAGAATCTCATGGCCCTGCGATCGGAGGCGTGATTGATGGTTGTCCCGCAGGAATAGAACTGGATTTAGAAGCCATTCAAAAAGATTTAGATCGGAGAAAGCCCGGGCAATCCGCTATCGTAACCCAACGCAAAGAGCCCGATGAGGTTACTTTTTTTTCTGGTCTATTTGAAGGAAAAACAACGGGAACACCCATTGGATATGCCATTCACAATACGAATCAAAAATCAAAAGACTATTCCCATATCCAAGACACCTACAGGCCTTCACATGCCGATTATGTATATGATGAAAAATACGGCATTCGCGACTACCGTGGAGGTGGGAGAAGTTCTGCTCGAGAAACAGCCAGTCGGGTGGTTGCTGGCGCCATTGCCAAACAGTTTTTAGCTCCTGTGACTTTAAACGCTTATGTATCTGCTGTCGGTTCACTTTCCTTAGACACGCATCCCTCAGAGGTAGATGTGTCTTCTATCGAGAAAAATCCTGTGCGCTGTCCCGATCCTAAAGTGGCGGAAGCCATGGAAACGTACATCAAACAAATTCGAAAAGAAGGAGATACCGTAGGAGGAGTAGTGAGTTGTATCATAAAAAATGTTCCCGTAGGATTAGGAGAACCCGCTTTTGACAAGCTCCATGCTGAATTGGGAAAAGCCATGCTTTCGATTAATGCAGTCAAAGGTTTTGAGTACGGAAGTGGCTTTGCAGGGACTCAAATGAAAGGCAGTGAGCACAACGATTTATTTAACACAGACGGAACTACCCAAACCAACCGATCAGGAGGAATCCAGGGCGGGATATCCAATGGTATGGATATTTACTTCAATGTAGCCTTTAAGCCCGTAGCCACTATCATGCAAAATCAAGAAACGATTAATTCAAAAAGGGAAGCCGTGGCCATGCAGGGCAAGGGAAGACACGATCCCTGTGTCGTCCCTCGCGCCGTACCCATTGTAGAAGCAATGGCGGCACTAGTTCTCGCTGATTTTAGCCTCCTCAAACGCACCAATAAAATTTAAAACCCATGAAAAAACTTGCTTTACACTGGAAAATTCTAATCGGAATGGGACTTGGAGTTCTTTTTGGACTTTTGCTCTCTTTTGTTCCGCAGGGGAGTCAGTTTATTTCAGATTACATCAAGCCGTTTGGAACCATTTTTATCAATTTGTTAAAGTTGATTGCCGTTCCTTTAATTCTCGCTTCATTAATTAAAGGAGTTTCTGATTTAAAAGATATTTCCAAATTATCGCAAATGGGAGGGCGCACCATTATCACCTATCTGATTACTACTTTAACGGCAGTAACCATCGGGTTGATTTTGGTTAATGTAATCCAGCCCGGGAAATCCATCAGCGTTGAAACGCGTAATGAATTGGTCGAAGCCTATGCTACTGACACCCAAGCCAAACAAGCGGCGGCGGCCAAACAACAAGAATCGGGACCTTTGCAAGCCTTGGTGGATATGGTACCCTCCAATATCTTTCTAGCTGCTTCCAACAATCGAAACATGCTACAAGTCATCTTTTTTGCCCTGTTTTTTGGTATTGGAATGATTTTGTTACCTGGCAAAAAAGGGAAACCCGTAAAAAAATTCTTTGACTCCTTTAATGTCATTATTCTCAAGCTGATCGATCTGATTATGCTCGCCGCCCCCTATGGGGTGTTTGCGCTATTGGCCGCCTTAGTAGTTGAAGCCCCTAGTTTGGAGCTGTTTCAAGCCTTAGCACTCTACGCCATAACGCTATTGCTGGGTCTGGCGTCGATGATTGTAGTGTATATTATCATCGTTCGTTTCTTTACCAAGCGGAAACCTAATTTTTTTATGCGGGGAATTGCTCCAGCGCAATTATTGGCCTTTTCTACGAGTTCCAGTGCTGCTACCTTACCAGTAACTATGGAATGTGTAGAGGACAATTTAGGCGTCGATGAAGAAGTAGCCAGTTTTGTTTTACCCATTGGAGCCACGATTAATATGGATGGTACTTCTGTGTATCAAGGAGTGGCCGCTGTTTTTATTGCTCAGGCCTTCGGATTGGATTTGAGTCTTTCTGCTCAACTCGGAATTGTCTTTACTGCAACCTTGGCTTCCATCGGAACGGCTGCTGTGCCCAGTGCGGGAATCGTCATGTTGGTTATTGTCCTAGCTCAAGCGGGTATTCCAGAAGCAGGATTGGCCTTGATTTTTGCCATAGATCGTCCTTTGGATATGTGCCGAACTATTGTAAACGTTACAGGGGATGCCGCCGTGTCCATGATAGTAGGGAAGTCAATTGGAAAATTAAAAGATCCGCCTACTTCTTAAGTAAATCTCGGATTTCTGTCAGTAGTACTTCCTGTTTTGGTGGCGCTACGGGTTTGGCCTCTTCCTCCTCTTTTTTGAAGCGTTCTTGTGCTTTGTTGTACATTTTAACTGCTATAAAAATAGCAAAGGAGACAATGAGAAAAGTAATGATGGTATTGATAAAGGCACCATATAGTATGGCAACTTCTGCAGTTTCCCCTTGGGCTTCCTGAATGACAACTTTTAGGGCTGAGAAATTGACACCCCCTAAGAGCTGCCCAATGGGAGGCATGATCACATCATTAACCAATTACTTGATAATAGCACCAAAATAGGTAGCCATAATTAAACCCACCGCCATATCAATGACATTTCCTCTACTGATAAATTTTTTGAATTCGTTCATTTTTTAAGATTTAAGGTGTTTACAAAGTCCAATATACAACTTTAGATAAATTTATGACGGAAGCGTGCTTCGGGTAAGGGGCAGTGGTCGTATTTTCCAAACCAGCGGTAGCGGTTTCGAGCGATAAAGCGATACAGTCCGTTGGTCCAAGATAAAGGGAAGACACGAAAGAGCAAGAGTAGTGTCCAAAATTTGCCTAAGTGTTTTAAAACATAGAACAGCACTTCCGACTCTGAACGATAGCCGTTTTCAGAATCCCAGCTTAGGATTGCATCTTTCTCAAGCAGCGGACTCGGGTATTTTTTAAAAAAACCGAGCGTATAGTCACTGTCTAACGAAGTAAATCGAAGCTGGTCATTTTTGTCCCAAATACACAACCTACGGACCCAATAGTTGCAAAGGACACAAGGTCCATCGAAGAAGAGTACAAGCGGTTTCATTTTGCGGGTTTTGCAGCTTCCACTAGCTCTAAGAGCTCTAGGTTTACTTGAGTCGTAAAGACGCCGTAGTTTACAATGGCTTTGTTTTTTTCAATCGTGTCAATACTCCCGATAGAACGTCCGTCGAACATTCTGACGAGATCCCCAACATTGAGTTTGGGTTTGGGTTTTTGGGGGGGTGTTTTTTTGGCTTTTTTCTTTTTCTCTTTACGGACCAATGCAATTTCTTTAGTGACTTCCTCAGCGAGCTTCTTCTTTTCTTCTCGTTCTTTTTTAGCGAGAGCAGCCGTTTTTCTTTTCCGTTTAGCATTTTCACTTTCCACGAGCTTTAATAACTCGGAAATTAATGGCCGCTTTTTATTGTTCTCAAAAAAGCGCTCAGCTACATCATTGAGTTTATTTCCTAAAACGATCATGCGTTGGTTGTGATTAAAAAGTTCCTGATAGCTAACCAGCTTGGTTTTCAATTTGGCGTTCATTTCTGCCATGCGATCGCCTTCTTGTTCCGCTTTGGACTCTTTCTCTTTTAAGCTTTGTCCTGTTTTTTGCATTTGGGAACGCTCTTTTTGTAGTTTGGCAATGGTCGCGTCAAAGCGGACTTTTCCGCGTTCAATTTTCTTTTTTGCTCGATTGATCAGATTAAAAGGAAGGCCATTTTTTTGGGCTACCTCAAAGGTAAAGGAGCTCCCCGCTTCTCCGAGGATCAATTTAAATACAGGTTCTAGGGTTCGGTTGTCGAATTGCATATTGGCATTGATCATGGCGGGCAATTCTGTGGCCAGCACCTTAAGATTGGCGTAGTGAGTAGTTATTAATCCGTAGGCTTCACGCTCATAAAAATCCTCTAAAATCACTTCTGCAAGTGCCCCTCCCAGCTCGGGATCTGATCCCGTTCCAAACTCATCGATTAAAAATAGCGTGTTGGAGTCGCACTTTCTCAAAAAGTATTTCATGTTTTTTAGACGGTAGGAATAGGTACTCAGATGATTTTCGATGGACTGGTTGTCTCCAATATCGGTTAAAATACGATCGAAAAGACAAGCTTTGCTACGTTCGTGTACAGGGATTAGCATACCACTTTGCAGCATCAATTGCAAGAGTCCTACGGTTTTTAGGGTAATGCTTTTTCCGCCGGCATTGGGTCCAGAAATAACGATGATGCGGTGCGCTGCATCCAAACGAATGTCTTGCGGATGGGTGACTTTGCCCTCGAGTTTATGGGCTTGTAACAAAAGAGGATGATACGCATTTTTAAAATCCATCTCGTGCGAATCCACGACCATTTCGGGCAGTAAACCCTTTATTTCTTGAGCATAACGCGCTTTGGCATAGATCAGATCCAGTTCCAATAGAAAAGCTTGCTGGAGTTCGAGGTAGGGGAGGTAGGGGCGGAAAAAGTCGGTGAGCTGACTTAGGATTTTTTTGATCTCTTCGCCTTCCTCAAACAAGAGGTTTTGGAGTTCTTGAGTTTGGGCATGGGTCGTTTCGGGTTCGATAAACACGATGCTTCCTGTCTTGGAACTGCCCATAATGGTACCTTTTACTTTCCTGCGGTGCATCGCTTTTACTGCCAAAACACGACGGTTGTCCACTATGGATTCGCGTATGTCGTCTAAATAGTCCGCGTTTTGATATTGACTTAAGGCTTTGTTAAAACTACTGCTAATTTTCCCTCTCAGTTGTTGAATTTTTTTTCGAATACTGTAAAGACTTTCGGAGGCATTGTCTCGAACTTCTCCAAAACGGTCGATAACTGAATCGACTGAGGATTTGATTTCTTTTTCTATGGTGAGTCCCTCACTGCGGTTATAAAGCGTAGGGTAGTAGGTTTGAAATTTTTTAAGAAAGGCAAGCAACGTATTGGTGATTTCTGTATTGGCAGCAATATTGCTAAAAGTGTGCATCTCCAACACACTGTTTTCAATTTTCAGTAAGGCAAAAACTTCCGTTAAGGACTCAAAACCATGATTTGGGATACGGTTTTCATTGTCAAAAGAAGCTCGAAACTCAGAAACTGCCTGCAATTGATCCAAGATCAGTTCTTTATCAACTTCCGGGACGATGCCTAGGCAAGCCGTTTTTCCCAAGGGGGTAATGGCAAAATCCGCATATTGTCTCAGTACCTCTGGATACTCCAGATCTTCAAGTGTTTTGGTAGGAATTTGCCCCATTGGTTTTTCTTAACTTAGCCCTGCAAAAGTAATAAATTCATGAAGATGCAAATACATTCCAGTTGGGAAAAGCCGTTAGAAACTGCGTTTGGGGCACCTTATTTCCAAAAATTAGTAGACTTTGTCAAAGCGGCCTATCAAAAAACGACTTGTTACCCACCAGGAAAAGACATTTTTCAGGCCTTTAACCACTGCCCCTTAGATCAACTAAAAGTGGTGATCCTCGGCCAAGACCCCTATCATGGTCCTGGGCAAGCCCAAGGCTTGAGTTTCTCAGTGCCAGCGGGGATAAAGCACCCGCCTTCCCTCATTAATATTTTTAAAGAAATTGAAAGTGATATTGAGATTCATTACCCTAAAAGTGGGAACCTTACTCCCTGGGCAAAGCAAGGGGTCTTTCTCCTCAACGCTACCTTGACCGTTCAAGCCCAGCAAGCGGGAAGTCATCAAAAGCAAGGCTGGGAAAGCTTTACCGATGTGGTGATTCAAAGCATCTCTGCAGAAAAAAGCGGAGTGGTCTTTATGTTATGGGGAGGCTTCGCCAAAAAGAAAGCCAAATTAATCGATACTTCTAAGCACTTGATTTTAAGCAGTGGTCATCCCTCTCCTTTAAGTGCTAATAGGGGGTATTGGTTTGGGAATAAACACTTTAGTCGGTGTAATGATTATTTAAAAAAAAATGGAGCGAAAGCAATCGATTGGCGAGTGGATATTTGAACCCGATACGACAATAAATTAACAAAAGAAAGTAATGGAATGCCTACCCACCCACACGTTTAACGGTATGGCCCATTTCTTGAAGAAGCTGCATCAGTTTGTCCCGATAATTTCCTTGGATGATGATTTCACCGTTTTTGACTGTACCACCAACCCCTACGGCATTTTTTAGGATTTTGGCAAGGGCTTTTAATTCTTGTTGATCGCCTTGAAATCCTTTGATCAAGGTAATGGTTTTACCCGCACGACCTTTGTTGCTAAAATGGGCTTCGAGCTCTTGGGGAATAAACTCAGGTTCGGAGGTGTTTGGTTCTTCCCGGTCGGGCGCGAGATTGTCAAATTGGATTTTAGCGAGTTCTTCTAAGGAGGATAATTTCTTAGCCATCAGCAGTATTTATAATGCTAAAATACTATTTTAGTGGAGTAAATATCTATAATGCGTTTGTTCCTTGTCTTCTTTTTTAGTTTAAACCTATCCCTTATGGCTCAAGAACTCCCTTTTCAGTCGATTCCCAAAGCGCCCACTGCCATGAATTCAGAAAACCTACTCTCGCGGATGATTCAAGGTTTGGGTTTTCGCTATTACTGGGCTACGGAAGGGTTACGGCCTGAAGATTTAGCGTATAAACCCTCTACGAGCGGACAGAGCAGTTGGGAAACGCTGGAACATATCTACGGATTGACGGAAGTGATTTTAAACACTGCTAAAGGCAAGGCCTCCTTGCGACCTGCTGAAAACATTCCCGAAGATTTTAAAACCCTGCGTTCCAAAACATTACACTATCTCGATGCTGCGGTGGCTCTTTTTCAGTCGATGAAATTAGAAGATTTGGAAAAGGCTAAGGTTATTTTTGATCGGAGAGGGAAGCAGAGTCAATTTCCACTGTGGAATTTAATCAACGGTCCAATTTCCGACGCTTTGTATCACACGGGGCAAGTGGTAAGTTTTCGAAGAAGTTCAGGAAATCCTATCCCAAAAGGGGTGAATGTGTTTTTGGGAGTGAAAAATTAATACTCTCGATCCTCAAAGTTTTCCTCTTTCTCTTCTTCACCTTTTTTATAAAGAAGATAAACTAGGAGTACCCCACAGACTAAAAAAAACAGAAGCTCTATTTTACTCCACCACGACAGCAGTTCCATAGGCTAGGATTTCAGAGCAGCCTTGCATGACCATAGAGGTGGTGAGGCGGACGTTTATAACGGCATTGGCACCCATGCGCTCGGCATCTTCAGTCATGCGTTGTAGCGCCTGTTCGCGGGACTGGGCTTGAAGTTTGGTGTATTCCGATATTTCACCTCCAATAATGTTTTTTAATCCGGCAAAAATATCTTGCCCCACATTACGGGCACGAACGGTACTGCCTCTGGCAATACCTAGTGTTTCCGTAATTTTTTTGTTGTGAATTTCAGGTGTGTTTACAATAATCATAGTGCGGGTTTAAAGAGGGTTGAATCAATACTGGGAAACAAACGCAGTGCATTTTTATAATACAGCTTTTTTAAAATGGAGTCGGGGAGGGCCAGGCCGTACATTTTCCAGTGGGCGTGGCGTTTTCTGTAATAATCAAAATATTCATCATCAGTTTCTAAGATTCTAAAATAGGTGTAATATTCCGAAACATTGTACGCATCTTTCCCGAAGAGAATACGATCTTGGTAGTCCACAAAAAACTGACGTGCGCGTTTGGGTTGACGACCCAACTCTGCCAAAACGGCTCCAATTTCGGTTACCACATTGGGGTAGGTGTCAAGATTAGCGCCCAGTCGGTCTAAATCATTTCCCATCCATCCCAAGTGGGCATTGATAAAAGTGGTGTTGGGGTGCTTCCGAAAGATGTCGTGTTGTTCTGCGAGGATTTCCTCAAAAGAAGGGTTGGTTTCCGGATCGCGATACCGATTGGGTTTTTGGCGCAATTCTAACCAGCGTTCGTTGAACTTATTCTTTGGATGCCAAAACGAAGCGGGTTCTCCACTGTGAATCAAAACAGGGATGTTGTTGTCCCCGCAGGCCTTCCAAATGGGATCCAAACGGGGATCGTTAACCCCGATCCGTGCTCCGTTTTTATCTCGGTCGGTGAGCCCCAGAGACTTATACACTTTTAGACCCAGCACTCCGTCCTGAACCGCTTGGTCAATCAACGCGACTTGCTCGGGAGCAAAATCAACATCGTCTATCGCTTCAAAATCGACATTGACAAACAGGCCAAAGCGGGTAGGGGCGTTCTCTTTTACATTTTTAAGGGATTGTTTTAAATACAAACCTCGAAATCCACTGAGGTTGATCATAAACGCCATGTTCAAGCTGTCCATTTCCGCCGTCAGTTGGGACAAGTTTTTCAAAGGCATGTCAAACTGATGATTGTGGACGTCTATAAAAGGGTATTTTGCCTTTTGGATTTCAGTTTGAGGAACAACAAGGGTAGATTTAGGACTGTATTCCTCGATGTCCATCAAGTTTTTCTTCTCTTGAATTTTATCAATAATGTAGTAGGTGAGTCCGCCGATAAACAGTACAGCAAAACTCATACGGACTAAGGTCCAAAGGCCTTTCAATAGTTTTCTCACTCACTAAAGGGTATCAATACCTGCGTGGTATCCCAACGCAAGCGTATGTTCTGTTCTACAAAATCAATGGTAAACTGCTCTATGACTTCAGGGAGAGATTCTACTGGGAGGTTGAATTTCATCACCACAGCCGCGGGATCGGGTTCTGCGTTGCTAAATCCACCTGTTTTTTCGTGTACCACGAGCAACCAATGGTCTTTATAAGGATAGGTGTAAAGACCGTAGGAGCCTGCCGGGAGGGAACGACTAGCAAAACTAAGATTAGTGTTCGTTGTCAATCGGGTGGTTAAGTTTGCGCCTAAACGCCAGTATTGACCGTAAGGAACTAAAGCTCCGTCTTCTTGCGCACCAAAGATCAGTCGTTCCTTTTTAAAAGGACGGTAATAACGAATGGCAATCTCCGTAGAACCACTGCTGTATTGTGCCATTCCTTTTGGACTTTTCGGATTGATGTACAATCCATAAGCAAAGAAGGCGGCTGCAATTACAACCAGACTGACAACCGTAATAAGAATGTATTTTAAAATTTTCATGGGGTGTAGGGTATTTGTTTATCTCTCAAATGTACAATATTCTTTTTGTAATATTATTTTACATAACATAAATTATAAATATATTTGTTTTATTTTTTTTATGTTAAGTCTGTTATTCTGTCCCAATTTAATTACACCCTCAAGAACATAAGATTTGGGCATAGTAACAAAACTGCGGTAAGCAAACGGTGGTAGGTTCAATTAAAAGCTTAAATGAGGTATGAATTGTATTTAACGGAAGAAACTAATGCGGCATTGATTTCTATACTCGATAGAATTACTGAACGATTTAGTGAAGCTGTAGCGGAGCGTGTACGTAAAGAACTCTGGAATGCTTGTGGTGCTTGGGCAAGCTTTCGCACTTCGGACAAGAAGGTGATTAAGCGTTTTGCAAAACACGGTTTACAGGCGGAAGTCCATTATGAAACCTACCAGGGATTGAATTTAAGACACATACACTCCAAGCCTTACGATCCAGCACTTCCTACCTTATTTTTTATCCACGGTGCTCCGGGGTCTAGTGATAATTTTGACGGGTACCTCACCGATTCGCTTTTAAATCAGCACGCAAATTTGATCAGCTTGGATCGATTGGGATTCGGTTACTCCGAGTTTGGTGTGGCCTATCCCGAAATTGAAGAGCAAGCAGAGAGCCTGCTTCCTGTACTACAAAAATACCGCAACCCTTCCTTCCCCTCTTTGCTTGTGGGATGGTCCTACGGCGGTCCCATTGCAGCGGCCATGGCGCTGAAAGACCCCATCTCTTGTTCTGGAGTTGTTCTTCTGGCTCCAGCCTTGGACCCGGAGGCGGAACGCTATTTTAAATTAGGTCGTTTGGCGGAATACCGTTTGACCCGATGGATGGTGCCCCAAACCTTTATTGTGGCTCAAAAAGAAAAGTGCTCCCACGTTGCCAGCTTAAAAGAATTCGAAGATCTATGGAACACGATTGCTTTACCTGTACTTATGCTCCACGGGGCGCAAGACAAAATAGTCCCCTTTGCACCCAATGCAGAATTTACCACTTCCCATTTTCCTAAAGCCCTTTTTCAACTAAAAACGATTCCCAATGCAGGTCACGTCTTTCCAATTCAACAAGAGCAAAAGGTCATTTCCATACTCCTCAAAGAATTGGACCGCATAGAAACAAAAACTTCCCTAGAGATGGAATCCAAAGGGAAGTAAACAGTGGTTTAGTTGCTTATTTTTTTAACCAAGCTTGGCGCAGTGCCACGGCGAGTTCAGTAGCAGTGGGATCTTCCACCACACCGTTTGCTTTGGCGCTAGGAGTTCCTGTCACCCCGCGGAGCGTAAGTTGTTCTTCTCCCCGTTGTACGGTAATGCTAAACTCTTTTTGGTCGTCCCACATAAAACTGGGTGTAAACACCGCATTGATGCCTTCAGCGTTTTCCTGTTTGATTTCAGGTAACATTTTACCATCCAGGCCCAAAAACAGATCTCCAACCTGAACACCCATAGCTTCTATGGTCGTGTTTAAATCAGTGACCACATACTGAACCACACCCGAAGCATTGGGTTGCGGAGCAAAAAAGGGACTTTGATTGTCTTTAAAGAGAATACTGGGAAGTGGAACTTCCGTCTCACCCATGGTCAAGCCGACTTTGGAAAAGTAATCCATATAGTCAATGGGTGTGTTTCCTTCAACATGGGTTTTAAAAAATTCTCCTACCTCTGGATAGGTCATCGCAACGATCTCATCTATCAGGGCGTCGTCTTGAAACGGTTTTTCAGTACCGTAGCGCTGGGCAAGGTTTTGCATGACCCATAAAATACCGTTGTCTCCCCCACTCTGCTCCCGGATGAGGATGTCCAAGCACATATTGATCAACGCTCCTTTTTGATAGACATTGGCGTAGTTGGTTTGGTAGGGTTCGTCCACAATACCGGCACTCATTTCGGTAAAAGACATCGTATCGTCATACCGTTGCGAATAGTTTAATTTTTCAAGAATGCGGTTGTAGAAATTTTGTTCGTCAATGAGTCCTTGATTGATTTGAAACAAATTGGCAAAGTATTCCGTCGTTCCCTCATACATCCACAAGTGTTTGGACATTAAAGGGGTGTTGTATTCAAAATTGTGAATCTCTTCCGAGTGAATGTTCAGTGGCGTAAGCGTGTGGAAAAATTCATGTGACACCACATCCACTAGGCTTTGAGTGAGTTCTTGTGGCTGCATTTGCTCCACAAATACGGCGGTTGTGGAAGTGTGGTGTTCCAAAGCACCCATCATTCCTCCAAAATACTGCAATTCGTCCATACCCATCAGGTATAGCAAAATATCATAGGAAGGCGTGTTGTTTGCCTTGCCAAGAAACTTCTTTTGCGCCACCATCATTTCTTTAATGGCTGCTTCGTAGTCGGTGGCCTTGTGAACTCCCGTGGGGGAGTAAATGGCCATCCCCACTTTGATGTCATCTAAATCAAAACGCACCGTGTTGGGCTCGCTGTATAAAATGGGATTATCGATGATGTGAAAATAGCGTTTGGCAGAAAATATATCCAGCGTATCACTCTTGGAAAGTGCGGGTAAAGAAGTAAACGCTTCAAGGTTTTTGGGCGAACGAACACGGAGACGGTAAGACGCTTCTTTCATCCCTTCAAAATAACCGATCATACTGTGTAGGTTCAGTAAAAAAGTCTCTCCTTCTTTGTAATTGGTTCCTCCCATGGGATAGATTTCACTTCCCTCGGGACCGTCAAAAGTATCGCTGGTCCAGTAGGTGATGCGGTCTAATTTTTTTGCATTGGAGATCTTCCAGCTGTTTTGATCTAACGCTTCAATTGATAATTCATTATCATTTGAATCATAGGCTTTTACGTTTTCTACAAAACGACCAAAATTGGAATACTCATAGGTCCCTGGGACGATTTGTGGAATGTAAAAAGTGATTTCTTCTGCGTTGATTTTGGGAGGTGTAATTTGCACCTGTACCCTGTCGTCATTCATGGCTACCAGATCTACCGAAGCCTGAATATAATCCGGTCTGGCGGGGGTGGTGTTTTTTAAAGCGGCACAGCCTGAAATTAAAAATGTGGCGGCAATGCAAAGCGCGAATTTTGAACTTAATTTTTTCATAAAGTTGGTTGAAATTAGAAGAGCGATTCCCCGTTTAAATCAGTAGTAAGTACGTTGCTCATATAATCAAAAAAGGGTCTTACGGCAGTAAAAGCTGCGATTACTTCTTTTTGAAAGTCAGGCGAAAGTACGGATTTATCGTTAAATTTTTTAATGAACAAGAATTGTTTGTGGCGAATCAGATCGATGTTGGGGTGGTCTTTGGCAAAGCCTTTGGGTGCTGTTTTTACAGCGTCGCCCTCCAGGTTTCCCCAGACCTTTGTAAAAGCAGGAACGGCCATCAAATCCCGAAATTCCTGAGCATCGACTTCCAATTCTTTGCGCATACGGAGTAAATCCGCCGGACTGGGATCCCAAAAGCCCGTGGCTAGGAAACTGTCGCCCGGAGCGAGATGTATATAGTAGCCCCCACGCAGTTGGGGTTTTTTGCGGTGAAACGAAATTCCAAAATGGGTTTTATAGGGGGTTTTGTTTTTTGAAAAACGCACGTCTCGGTAAATCCGAAACATTTTGACCTTTTCTATTTCATCCGTGACTTCCATGCCTGCTTTTACTCCCTCATTAAAGGCTTTTACTTCGGTTTCCAAGGCTTTAAAACGCCGTTTTTGGGGTTCAAACCACTCGCGGGTGTTGTTTTGGGCTAATGCTTTATAAAAGGCGAAAACATCGGGGTTGATCGTGTTCATAGCGTCTTGTTTTTGGTGACTAGAGATAGGAGGCAGTGGGCGCTCTTACCTCCCTTTGAATTAGTTTCTGATCAAAGGTAAGAAAATCGGGATAGTTTATAGAAATGAGTTGAATTGGCAAAATGCATACGGTTGAATTTATTTTTTCATAAATGTTTAATTCAACAGCCACAAAGCAAATTAATCAGCTAATTCTAGTATTATGTGAATTTTTGATCTATTATACGGATTTGTCACTATTTGGATTATTTACAAAGCAATCACAGAGGTCTAATCTGTTAAAAAACCTGTGAACAATCTCTCCTGCCCTTCAGTAGTTTCAAGCAGAAAAGCCCCTAACTTAGGGTAAAACACTAGCCATGAACGACCGACCCAATGATTTGTTGCGTATCCGTCCGGAGATCAAGAAAACCAAGACATTTGATACGATGAGTGCGGAAGAGCGCTTTCAAAACGAGACCCTTCGCCCTATTTTAAAACTGCAAAACCCCTTGTTTGTCAAGGTCTTTCAGCAATACATTGAAAAGCGCAAGGGAGTCTTTTACGATTTGAGTTTAGAAAAGAAGTTGGCCTATATCGAAAGCAGTTTGATCAAGGATCAAAAATTTCGGAACGCTTTAAAAGGCATGATCATAGGGCATTTTACGGTAGCGGAATACGAGCATTACACCTTAAACTCTTCTTCCTTAAACAAACGGATGATGAATCTGTTGATACAACGCCTTCAAGATCAGGTTCAGTTGTTTGACTTACCGCTTTCGGTTCGCTAGGACCGCTTCGATGTCTTTTAGGGTAAACCCTTTGGCTTGGAGCAGGATCAGATAGTGAAAAAGCAAGTCGGCACTTTCGTTTAGAAAGAGTTCCTCATTGTTGTCTTTTGCTTCAATCACGGTTTCCACGGCTTCCTCCCCTACTTTTTGAGCAATTTTATTAATGCCTTTTCGGAACAAAGAAGCGACATAACTCTGGTCGTCGTCGGCAGTTTTCCGCTGGGCGATGGTTTCTTCCAGCTCGGACAAAAACCCAAAATGACTGGTGTTGGTTGCTCCCCAACAGCTGTCTGTTCCCGTGTGACAGGTGTGCCCTTGGGGTTCAGCTTGAATCAAAAGGGTGTCCTGATCGCAATCAGCCTTGATATCGACCAGTTTTAAGTGGTTACCACTTTCCTCCCCTTTGGTCCACAAACGTTGCTTAGAGCGGCTGTAAAAGGTCACCAGACCCGTTTCTTGCGTCTTTTGAACGGCTTCTTTATTCATATAGCCCAACATCAAGACCGTTTTGGTGGTCGCGTCTTGGATGATGGCAGGTAGCAGTCCGTCTTGGGTTTTAGAAAAATTGAGTTCCATAGCGTTTAGATTCGTACAGCGATCTGCTGTTGTTTGAGTTCTTGTTTTAAATCGTGTATTGGGATTTCCCCAAAGTGGAAAACACTGGCCGCTAGAGCAGCATCTGCTTTTCCGTGAGTAAAGGTATCGATAAAATGCTGTGTGGTTCCCGCCCCACCGGAAGCGATAATAGGAATGTTCACCGTTTCCGAAAGTTGGGCTAAAGCCTCATTGGCAAAGCCATTCTTAGTCCCGTCGTGGTCCATGGAGGTGAAGAGGATTTCTCCCGCACCGCGAGCTGCCACTTCTCGGGCCCAGTCAAACAGATCGATTTCCGTGGGGACTTTCCCCCCTACTAAATGGACTTTCCACTGCCCGTCAATCTGCTTCGCATCGATGGCGACTACCAGACATTGACTTCCAAAGTGGGTAGCGACTTCGTCAATGAGTTCGGGGCGTTTGACCGCTGCCGAATTGATGGAAACTTTATCCGCTCCGTTTTTTAGCAAAATAGAAACATCTTCTACCGAGCGAATGCCCCCACCCACGGTAAAGGGAATGTCCAAGGCTGCAGCGACTTGCAAGACCAGATCGGCCAGGGTTTTCCGTTGTTGCTCCGTCGCGGAAATATCCAGAAAGACCAGTTCGTCTGCATTTTGACGGGCGTATTGGGTGGCGAGTTCCACGGGATCCCCCGCATCGCGAAGGTTTACAAAATTCACCCCTTTTACAGTGCGTCCGTCTTTGATGTCTAAACAGGGAATGATGCGTTTGGTCAGCATATCAATCGTTGATTTGGGTTAAATCGTGGTGGTCGTAAAACCCCAAGTCGGCTTCGGTCAGTTGTTTGACCCAAAACGCGACTTGCCCCACGTGATACGAAAAATGCTCTACGGCATGCAACACTACGCCCACACCGGAAAATTCAAAGCCTTGTACCTTTCGAATACGGAGGTACTCAGAGGGCGAAGTGGTTTGAATGGTTTTGATGGCTCGGGAAACGGTAGTATCCAATTGCTGAAGCAATTCCGCCTTGGAATAGCCCTCTGTTGTGCTAAATTCTGAATCGCGTTGACGTTGGTCCGCTTCTTGCCCCAAAGAGGCAAGGACATATTGCGTCATGTTCCCACGGACGTGCAAAAGTTGATTGCCCAGCGCCATGCCATTCTTAACAGGGAGTTTCCAGAGGCTGTCCTCCCCCACTTTTGCAAAGGCCAAATGAATCATACGCTGTCCTTCTTCCAGACGGAAGATGGCGTTTTGCTTGAATTTGATTAAAAGTGCTTCTTCCATTAGCTTTGTGTTAAAATAAACGCTTCCAACTGCTTTAAGGAAATACGATTTTCGTAAATCGCTTTTCCAATGATGGTGCCTTCACAACCCATTTCGGCCAGTCGTGGCAGTTCATCAAATTGCGAAATCCCTCCCGAAGCGATGAGTTGCAGTTCCGTTTCTTTTAAAATCTTTTCGTACAACGCAAACGAAGGCCCAGCTAACATCCCGTCTTTACTAATATCCGTGCAAATAGTAGTTTGTACACCTCGCGATTGATAATAGTCTAAAAAGTCAAAAAGAGAGCGGTCCGAAGTTTCCTGCCAGCCGTCGGTGGCAATATATTCGCCTTTTACATCGGCTCCTAAAATGATTTTTTCAGTTCCATAAGTGGCAATCCATTGCAGAAACACCTCTGTTTTTTTTACCGCGATACTCCCGCCCGTGACTTGCTTCGCTCCGCATTCAAAGGCAATGCGCAAATCCTCGTCGGTTTTTAAGCCCCCACCAAAGTCGATGCTTAAACTCGTTTTAGATGCGAGGGTTTCCAGTACCTTATGGTTGACGATATGCTTTGATTTGGCTCCGTCTAAATCTACCAAATGCAGGTGCTGAATCCCGTGATCTTCAAAAGTTTTGGCAACTTCTAGGGGGTTTTCGTTATACGTTTTTTGGGTACTGTAATCTCCTTTGGATAGCCGAACACATTTCCCGTCAATAAGATCAATGGCTGGAATGATTCTCATAAGGCTAAAAAGTTTTGAAGGAGTTGACTTCCCGCTGTACTGCTTTTCTCGGGGTGAAACTGTACCCCGTAAAAATTGTCCTTTTGCAAGGCTACACTGTAGGCTCCGTCATAGTCACTTTGTGCAATAGTTTCAGGTAAAAGCGGGACATAATACGAGTGCACCAAATACATGAAGTCTTCCTCTTTAATTCCATTAAAAAGAGTGGTTTGCAATTTTGAAATGGTGTTCCATCCCATCTGGGGAACTTTGACTTGATCTGAAAATCGAATGACCTTACCGGAGACAATTCCCAAGCCTTTAACGTCCCATTCTTCGGTGGCATCGCATAGCAATTGCATCCCCAAGCAAATCCCCAAAACGGGTTGTTGGAGGGTTGGAATCAGTTGATCCAGGCCGGTTTGCTGTAACTTTTCCATCGCACTTCCTGCAGCTCCTTGACCGGGGAAAATAACTTTCTCTGCCACTTTGATCACTTGTGGATCTGCGGTAAGCACACTTTCTACGCCCAAGCGTTCTAGCGCAAATTGTAAAGAGCGGACATTGCCTGCATCGTAATCTATTATAGCGACCATCTACAAACTGCCTTTGGTGGAGGGAAGAATCATTTTATCGGGATCGCGCTTGACGGCGACTTTAATCGCTTTGGCAAAGGCTTTAAAAATCGCTTCGATCTTGTGGTGTTCGTTGGTGCCTTCGGCTTTGATGTTGAGGTTTGCTTTGGCTCCGTCGGTAAAGGATTTAAAGAAATGCATAAACATTTCCGTAGGCATTTGCCCAATCATTTCCCGTTGAAATTCGGTTTCCCAAACCAGCCAATTTCTTCCCCCAAAGTCAATGGATACCTGTGCCAAGCAGTCGTCCATCGGCAAACAAAAGCCATAGCGTTCCATCCCCAGTTTGTCCCCGAGCGCAGAGGCAAAAGCTTCGCCTAAGACAATAGCGGTATCTTCTATGGTATGGTGTTCGTCCACTTCCAAATCTCCTTGTACAGAAAGTTCCAAGTCCATTCCTCCGTGTCGTGCCAACTGGTCCAACATATGGTCAAAAAAGGCAATTCCCGTATCGATTTTACTTTGTCCACTTCCATCCAGGTTTAGGGTAATGCGGATGTCCGTTTCGTTTGTGGTGCGTTTTTGGGTAACGATGCGTTGCTTTAGCTTTAAAAAAGTATAAATCTCCTTCCAAGAAGTCGTTTTAAGTGCAATAGTGGGATCTAAATCGTCTGAAGCCTCCTCTGCCCCAAGTGCTTCATCATTGGCCAAGAACAGCCCTTTAGAACCTAAATTTTTCGCCAATTCCATATCGGTTAGGCGATCGCCAATGACATAAGAATTCGCTAGGTCGTACTTTTTGGCATCCATATACTGTGTCAATAAACCAGTACGGGGTTTGCGGGTGGGTGCGTTGTCGGCGGGAAAGCTTTTGTCAATAAAAATGTTGTCAAAAACAACCCCTTCGTTTTCAAAACTTTTCAGCATAAAATTGTGGGTAGGCCAAAAGGTTTCTTCTGGGAAACTGTCCGTGCCCAAACCGTCTTGATTGGTGACCAGCACCAATTCGTAGTCCAGTTCCCGAGCAATTTTCCCCAAATACGTAAACACTTCGGGATAAAACACGAGTTTTTCTAAAGCGCCTAATTGATAATCTTCGGGCTCTAAGGCCAACGTTCCGTCGCGGTCGATAAAGAGTACTTTTTTCATGTATCTAAAGTGCGCAAAGCGCGAATTAATGCGTTGTTTTCTTCCGCTAAACCAACGGAGATACGCAGGGTGTTTTCACAAGCGGTATTATTTGAAGGATTGCGAACCACAATTCCGCTGTCGAGTAACTGTTGGTAGCGCAGGCTGCTGTCGTCCACACGAACCAAGACAAAATTAGCATCGGAAGGAAAAATGGTTTTGATAAACACAATCTCAGTAAAAGCAGCTTCAAGGCGTTTGCGCTCCTTGAGCATAAAAGCGACTTGCTCCTGAACTTGATCCTGTTCTTCCAAACATTGCAATGCAGCAGCGAGAGTTAGCGAATTTAAGTTATACGGGGCTTTAATGCGATTTAAATAGCGAATCAACTCAGGATGTGCAAAGGCCATCCCCAAACGTGCTCCCGCCATCCCTTGCGCTTTGGAAAAGGTCTGACAAACCACCAAATTAGTATGGGAATCGAGAAGTTCGATAAAAGAGGCCTGATCCGTAAATTCGATATAGGCTTCGTCCACCACCACGAGACCGGGAAACTCCTGAATGATTTTTTTAAGAGCCTGGACGTCAAAACTGTTGGCCGTAGGATTGTTGGGCGTGGGAATAAAAATAATTTTGGAATGGTCATCAGCGGCTTCTAAAACTGCTTCTGCATCCAATTGAAAATCAGCATCTAAAGGGACCTCCCGTACAGCAACGCCATAGGTTCGCGCAGCAACTTTGTACATTCCAAAAGTAGGAGGTACAATGACAATGTGGTCTGTTGCGGGTTCGCAACACGCCATGATGATCTGTGAGATAAATTCGTCACTGCCGTTGCTGAGATACAACTGCTCTGTACTTACCTTCTTCCAATCAGCGATTTTCTGCTTTAGTTCTCTTTGCATGGGGTCGGGATAGCGATTGGTTTCGGACGGAAACGGGTTTTCATTGGCATCCAACAAAATCATCGTTCTGCCGTCGCTGACAAATTCTTCCCGCGCCGATTGATAAGGACTCAACTCCAGCAGACTTTTTCTAAAAAAACGACGGATCTCAGGCTTCATTTTTTAATTTTTTTAAACGTAAACTTACGGCGTTTTTGTGGGCTTGCAATCCTTCTGCAGCCGCCATCAATTCGATGCTCTTTCCGAGGTCTTGAATCCCCTGTTGACTGATCTTTTGAAAGGTAATCGCTTTGGTAAAGCTATCCAAATTCACTCCACTGTATTGTTTTGCGTAGCCGTTGGTGGGTAAGGTGTGGTTCGTTCCAGAAGCGTAGTCGCCTGCACTTTCGGGGGTGTAATTCCCAATAAAAACAGATCCCGCATTGCGCACTTCATTGACGTAGTAGTCTTCATTTTCAACACAAATGATGTAGTGTTCGGGTCCATAGGCGTTGATAAAGTCCACAGCTGATGCGTCGTCTTGCAACACGATCATCTTTGAATTTTCCAGGGCCTTTTCGGCGATGGCTTTTCTCGGGAGTTCTTGCAATTGTTTCTTTACTGCGGTGGCTACTTTCTCAAGCAGGCTTTCTTGGGTGGTTACAAAAAGTACTTGACTGTCAGGCCCGTGTTCTGCTTGGGACAACAAATCGGACGCTACAAACTCAGGATCCGCGCTGGCATCAGCAACGACAAGCAACTCGCTGGGACCTGCCGGCATATCGATTGCGACATTGTAGCGCGTGGCCCATTGTTTTGCCACAGTGACGTACTGATTTCCTGGACCAAAGATTTTATAGACATTGGGAATGCTTTCGGTACCGAACGTCATCCCTGCGATGGCTTGAATGCCGCCCACTTTAAAAATTTGGGTTACCCCACACAATTGCGCAGTGTAGAGTACTACATCGGGAATTGCTCCTTGCTTGTTGGGAGGTGTGCAAAGTACAATTTCTTTACAACCCGCAATTTGTGCGGGAAGGGCCAACATCAAAATTGTAGAAAATAAAGGTGCCGATCCCCCAGGAATGTACAACCCCACTTTTTCAATGGGTCTTTTTTCTTGCCAACAGCGAACACCTGGCTGGGTTTCTGTTGCCACAGGAGCCGTTTGCTGAGCGCGGTGAAAGGCTTCGATATTCGTTTTGGCGTTTTGGATCGCCTGTTTTAACTCCTCTGGTACTGCAGCAACCGCTTTTGTTACTTCCTCAGCTTGGACCTGAACCGTTTGAAGTTGAATTTGATCAAACTGAGCCGTATATTCCAAAAGAGCAAGATCTCCTTGGGCTTCCACCTTTTTAAAGACTTCCGAAACAAGTCCTTCTAACTCGTCATACGAAGCAGTTGGACGTTGGGTGATGGCTTCCCATTTACTCGGCAAAGGATAATTGAATTGCTGCATTACAAGACCATTTTTTCTATTGGACATACTAAAATACCTTCGGCACCTGCCTCTTTAAGTTGATCGATAACTTCCCAAAAATCCCCAGCATTAATTACAGAGTGTAACGAGCTCCAACCCTCTTGGGCCAACGGAAGTACCGTAGGGCTCTTTAAAACGGGCAGCAATGAACTGATGGCTCCAATCTTGTCGTTGGGACAATTCAACAGGATGTATTTTGAGGTTTTGGCACGCAATACCGATTGAATACGAAACTGTAAGGTTTTGAGAATTGCACGGTTATCGGATGAGATTTTTGGAGAAGCAACCAGTACCGCTTGGGATTTGGCAATTTGAACCACCTCTTTTAGGTTGTTTTTAAACAAGGTACTTCCGCTGGAAACGATATCACAAACAGCATCTGCCAGCCCAATATTTGGAGCTATTTCCACAGAACCGTTGATGATGTGCAGGTCGGCTTTGAGCTTGTTTTCATTAAGAAAGGTCTTGACCGTATTGGGATAGGATGTCGCAATGCGTTTTCCTTCCAAGTCTTGAATTCCCTTAAAAGCAGTGCCCTTGGGAACCGCTATGGAAACTCGACACTTAGAAAAGCCCAAAGGTTCAATGACTTCTAAATCGGTACCCTTTTCTGCCAAAAGGTTTTCTCCTAAAATAGCGAGATCCACTACCCCATCACGTAAGTATTGGGGTATGTCACCATTGCGCAGAAAGAACACCTCCATGGGAAAGTTGCGTGCTGCTGCTTTGAGTTGGTCCTTCCCATTGTCAATAGAAATACCGCAGTCTTTTATTAAGCGAAGGGAATCTTCGTTAAGTCTTCCTGATTTTTGTACGGCCAGTCGTATCATAGTATTAAATTAAAAAACCCGTTTGATTGCTCAAACGGGTTTGTATTATGGGTCATAGACATCCTCTTACCTCTCGTTTGAGCTGTTTGATAAAAAGTGGCTATGATGTGTTGTTCTTTTCATTGAAGTGCAAATATATTTAAAAAATTTGATTTCAATTTATTGATTTCCTAAAATAATAGGAAGGCCATTTTTTCCGCTTCCAATCACAATCACCTTAGAATTAGGAGATTCAGATAACTTTAGGGTAGCTTCAATTCCTTTTTCTTGAAGAATTTTATCAGTCAAAGATGCACTTAAAATACGGTTCGCAGTGGCTTTCCCTTCAGCATCAATACGCTGACGTTCTGCTTCTTGCTTAGCTTTTTCAAGACGGAATTCATATTCTAAAGACTCTTGCTCTTGCCCTAATTTACGCTCAATCGCTTCTTTAATGGCCAAGGGTAAAGTGACATCACGGACAAGGACTGCATTCACTTGAATGTGTTGATCTTCGACGTTCTTTATGGTTTCTTCAAAGATTTCGTTTTGAATGGCATCTCGCTTGGTAGAATACAATTGCTCTGGAGTATAACGTCCCACTACAGAACGCGCTACTGCACGAATTTGTGGAATCAAAACGATATTGACATAATTTTCCCCTTTGGTTTGGTGTAACAAACCTAATTCTTCGTATTTAGGTTGATACAAAACAGAAACATCTAAGGAAATTTCAAGACCGTTTGAAGAAAGTACTTGCATATTCCCTTCAAAAAACTCTTGCTGTTTCACGTTATAAACATACACTTTATTCCAAGGAGCGATAATGTGAAATCCTTCTCCAAGAGGCGGTTGATCTACAACAACACCCCCTCCAAAGGTTTTAAACAATACTCCTGCTTCACCATATCCGACGTTTATGGACGATTTGGAGACAAAGATCAATAGGACGATTACGAGTAAAATAACGGGTAATCCAATTTTAGGTAATTTTTGCATAATTATTTTTTTTAGGTTAACATTCCTCCATCTACGTGAAGTACTTGTCCAGTAATATAACTGGACAGATCAGAAGCCAAAAACACACAGGCATTGGCTACATCAGTGGGTTTTCCTCCCCTTTTTAAGGGGATACCATCGCGCCACCCTTGAACAACTTCTTCTGAGAGTTTTGCGGTCATTTCAGTTTCTATAAAGCCGGGAGCAATGACGTTGGAACGGATATTTCGCGAACCCAACTCCAAAGCCACTGACTTGGAAAAGCCGATAATCCCCGCTTTTGAAGCGGCGTAATTTGCTTGACCCGCATTTCCTTTTACTCCAACTACAGAACTCATGTGAATTAAAGAACCCTGGCGTTGTTTTAAAAAGGTACGCTGCACGGCCTTGGTCATATTAAAGACAGACTTTAAGTTGATTTCAATGACTTTATCAAAGTCTTCTTCTCCCATACGCATCAAGAGGTTGTCTTTAGTAATACCAGCGTTATTAATCAAGATGTCAAGACTCCCAAAATCTGCAAGTACATCATCCACGAGTTTTTGAGCAGCTTCGAAATCGGCAGCATTGCTTTGGTAGGCTTTTACTTGTACTCCGGTAGTACTCAATTCTCGGACAAGGGTTTCCGCCGCTTCTGAATTACTACTATAAGTAAATGCTACAGCACAACCCTGCTCTACAAAAGTTTGAGCAATTCCTCTTCCGATGCCTCTACTGGCTCCTGTGATGAGGGCCGTTTTGTTTTCTAAGAGTTTCATATCTTGTTTTTAAGCGAGAACTTCAGCTACTTTAGCTCCAATTTGCGCAGGGGAATCTACCACATGGATGCCACATTCTTTCATGATGCGTTTTTTGGCTTCGGCGGTGTCTTCACTTCCACCTACTATGGCGCCCGCATGTCCCATGGTTCTTCCTTTTGGAGCGGTTTCTCCAGCAATAAAGCCCACGACGGGTTTTTTATTGCCCGTTGCCTTGATCCATTTTGCGGCATCGGCTTCCAGTTGACCCCCTATTTCACCAATCATAACAATACAATCCGTTTCGGCATCGTTCATAAACAACTCTACCGCATCTTTGGTTGTAGTTCCAATAATAGGATCTCCGCCAATTCCAATGGCTGTAGAGATTCCCAAACCTTCAGCAACTACTTGGTCGGAAGCTTCGTAGGTAAGGGTTCCCGATTTTGAAACAATCCCTACTTTTCCTTTTTTAAAGACAAAGCCCGGCATGATTCCCACCTTGGCTTCTTCTGGAGTGATGACTCCTGGGCAGTTGGGCCCTACCAAGGTCGCTCCTTTTTGTTTGATGTACTGGAACGCTTTAGTCATATCGTTTACCGGAATTCCCTCTGTGATGGTAATGATGACTTGAATTCCCGCTTCTGCGGCTTCCATGATTGCATCGGCGGCAAAGGCAGGCGGAACAAAAATAATAGAGGTGTCTGCCCCTACTTTTGTTACGGCCTCTGCAACCGAATTGAATACGGGCTTGTCCAAGTGGGATTGTCCTCCTTTTCCGGGAGTTACTCCCCCTACTATATTGGTTCCATATTCTATCATTTGGGTGGCGTGAAAGGTCCCTTCACTTCCCGTAAATCCTTGAACAATGATTTTTGATTCCTTGTTTACAAGTACGCTCATTCGTTTAAATTTAGTTGGTTTGGTTTTATTCTTTTATCCGTTCGATGTAGTGCCCCTTTTCGGTGTCCACTTTGATTTTATCTCCTTCATTAATAAATAAAGGAACATTCACTGAAGCTCCTGTTTCCATTGTAGCGGGTTTGGTTGCATTGGTTGCTGTATTGCCCTTTACTCCAGGTTCCGTGTGTGTTACTTCCAAAATTACACTGGCAGGCATATCCGCAGAAAGCGGCATCCCGTCCTCTGTGTTGATGGAGATCGAAACCAGCTCCCCTTCCTTTAACAAATCGGGGGTTTCTAAAATATTTTTATCAATACTGATTTGATTGTAATCATCCGTATTCATAAAATGAAACTGATCGCCTTCGTTATATAAATATTGATACTTTTGAGTTTCTACACGAATGTCTTCAATCTTATGCCCTGCTGAAAAGGTGTTGTCAATCACTTTTCCCGTGGTGACACTTTTGAGCTTGGTACGAACAAAAGCGGGTCCTTTTCCCGGTTTTACGTGTAAAAATTCTATGATTTTAAAGATGTCATTGCTGTACTTAATGCACAATCCTTTTCTGATGTCTGATGTTGTTGCCATAGTATGTCAAAATTAGTTTTTTTAGGAATACCCTTTAACGATTCCGCGTTCAGATTTTTTTAAAAATTCAATAATCTTACTTTTTTCTTCAATTTCTTCAACTTCGTTTTTTAAAACCGCTAAAGCCTGATTTGTATTGAGTTTGCTTTGAAAGACGGTTCGATATACTGTTTGTATCTGTTTGATTTGCTCGTCGGAAAAATTATTTCGACTCAGACCAACCGAATTGACCCCAGCATAGGCAAGGGGTTCCCGTCCTACTTTGATGTAGGGAGGAACATCTTTTCTCACTAACGAACCTCCAGCGACAAAGGCATATTCTCCAAGGGTGCAAAATTGATGGACTGCGGTAAACCCTGAAAGTATCACCTTTTTGCCCACAGTTACGTGTCCTGCCAAGGTACTGTTGTTCGAAAAAATACAATAATCTCCAATGGTACAGTCGTGTGCGATATGCGAATAGGCCATAATCAAACAATGGGCTCCGATTTTTGTAATACCCACTGCCGCCGTACCTCGATTTATTGTAACACATTCTCGAATCGTAGTGTGGTCTCCAATGTGCACAACACTTTCTTCACCATTAAATTTCAAATCTTGAGGGATGGCACTGATCACAGCACCAGGAAAAATTTTACAATGTTTCCCTATCCGGGCCCCTTCCATAATGGTTACATTGGATCCGATCCAAGTCCCTTCTCCGATTTCCACGTTGTTGTGGATGGTGGTAAACGGATCCACATGAACGTTCTTACCAAGCTTTGCGCTGGGATGAATTGAAGTTGAATTTTGCATAGTAAGCATGGAATTATTTTCTTTTAGAAATTTGAGCCATTAAGTCTCCTTCACTAACGATTTGACCATTTACAAAAGCGTATCCACGCATATTGCATATACCACGTCGTATTGGTGTTAATAACTCCAATTTAAAGATTAAAGTATCTCCAGGATAAACAGGTCTTTTAAATTTAACATTGTCAATTTTCATAAAAAAAGTGAGGTAGTTTTCGGGGTCCGGGACTGTACTGAGAACAAGAACTCCCCCAGCCTGAGCCATCGACTCAATTTGAAGCACTCCGGGCATGACGGGTGCTCCTGGGAAGTGCCCTTCAAAATACATCTCGTTCATGGTGACATTTTTCAGTCCCACAACATGGGTATCCGAGAGTTCGAGAATTTTATCCACCAAAAGAAAAGGAGGTCGATGTGGCAGCATGTCCATAATTTGATTGACATCCATGACCGGTGGAAGGGACAAATCCACTATGGGTGCATTTGTTTTCCGAGTTTGTTTGATCAGACTTTGCAACTCTTTGGCAAAATCGGTGTTGATTTTATGCCCGGGTTTGGTTGCGATGATACGACCCTTTACAGGCATACCGATCAAAGCCAAGTCTCCAACAACATCGAGTAGCTTATGTCGTGCGGCTTCATTGGGATGATGGAGCGTCAAATTATCTAAAATGCCGTTCTTTTTGACCGCTATTTCTTTTTTGCCAAAGGCCTTTTTAAGGCGATCCATGGTCTCTTTGTCCAAGGTTTTATTGACATATACTATGGCGTTGTTTAAATCTCCTCCTTTGATTAAATTTTGGTCGAGCAGCGTCTCCAATTCATGGAGAAAGCTGAAAGTTCGAGAGGATGCAATTTCAGAGGGAAAATCTTCCATCTTGTGAAGTACTGCGTTTTGTGTACCCAAAACCTTAGTTTCAAAGTCAATCAGTACTGTTAAAGAAGTTGATTCTGCCGGAACAATAAGAATTTCACTACCTGAGGCTTCATCGGTTATATGTATGTTTTCTTGTACTACAAAAATCTCTTGTTGGGCTTCTTGATCTTGGATTCCAGCAGTTTGGATAGCCTCTACAAAAGGTTTAGAAGAACCGTCTAAGATAGGTACTTCAGCGCCGTTGAGTTCAATCCTACAATTGTTTATGCCACAACCTACTAATGAAGCCAAGACGTGCTCTGTGGTTTGAACGTCAACCCCTTCCACAGATAAAGTAGTCCCCCGACCGGTCTTGCTCACATACTGTGCAAGCGCTGGAATTTCAACTTGTGGGTCTAAATCGGTTCGAACAAAAACAAATCCGCAGTCTGCAGCTGCAGGCCTTAAAACGAGATCAATTGCTTTTCCAGAATGAAGTCCTATACCCTTAAGTTCAACAGCTTTAGCTAGTGTCTTTTGAGGTGTGTTTGTAATGATCATGAGTGTTCCTTTTTTTCTAGTTTGTTTAAGCGTGATTCAAATTGTGGCAATTGTTTAAACAAGGCATACGATTTGTAAAACGATTTAAAATCGATGGCAGGAGTTCCTTGGATGACTTGTCCATCAGGAATATTGCTGATGACACCCGTTTGCCCTTGAATCTGAATATCGTCTCCCAATTTTAAATGGCCAATAATCCCTACCTGACCTCCGATAATACAACGCGCTCCGATTTTTGAAGATCCTGCGACCCCCGATTGAGCAGCAATAACGGTATGGCGACCGATTTCTACATTGTGAGCAATTTGGACCAAGTTGTCGAGTTTTACCCCTTGGCGGATCACGGTAGCTCCTAGTGTCGCTCGATCAATGGTTGTATTTGCACCAATTTCTACATCATCTTCGATTAGAACCTTACCCAGTTGTGGGATCTTTTCTTGTTTGCCCTCCTGTTGGGGAGCAAAACCAAAGCCTTCACATCCAATTACAACGCCGCTTTGAATGATACAGCGCGCTCCAAGCTCAGATTCATCAAGTATACTCACTCGAGGATGCAATTCTGTGCTTTCACCAATTTGAACATCAGAACCGATATAACACTGTCCGTGAATACGAACGCCTGTCGCTATTTTTGTCTTTGCACCTATTGTGACATGCGGCCCCACATATACATCCGCTGCTAGGGTTGCCGAAGGATCGATCAAAGTAGAGGGATGGATTCCTTGTAGATTTTTCTTTTTCTCTTTTGCAAATTCTTGAAGTAATAGTGTAAATGCAGAGTAGGGATTTTCAACCCGAATTAAAGTCGTCTGAGTCGGCTTCATTACTTTAAAGTCTTTAGCAACTAAAACAGCGGTCGCCTGGGTGCTGTAAAGAAAGGGAATGTATTTTGGATTCGCTAAAAAGCTCAAAGCTCCTGGAGGAGCATTTTCTATTTTTGCTAGGGCGTTTACAACTACTTCACCATTGCCTTCTACACTTCCATCGAATTTTTTTGCGATTTGAAAAGCAGTAGATTTCATGACTGCAAAAGTAGGAATTTATAAGGAAAAATGACGCTTTGGATAACACAAATAATAGCGATAAAGCGGCTTGGAAAAAGTATTAAAGTCCAAATAATCTATAGTTTCTGCTAAAGGAGTTGGCTTTCCCGATTTATTTTTTAGGAGAATTTGTGTGTGATCTGGACTATAGGTTTGGTTGGAAATACTGCCCGAAAAGACAAAATAAGCAATTTCTTTTTGTGAAATGGAACGATCTTGCAATCGCTCTCCCTTATGCGCAAGGATTTTGGTGTCAAAGGGTTCACTTTGGATTTTGATTTTAGGTAATTGCCTAAAGAGAATTTGTTTAGAGAGACTTCGTAAAACGAAGTCGGCATGACCGAGCCATTGTTTTAACAAATGTAATATGTTTGAATCTTCAAGGGTCAAATAGTGAAGTAATACCGAATCCGAAAGGGATTCATCAGAACTCCTGTGAATCAAAGGGTAAAAACTATGGGTGGGACTCAAAACTTCTTCCCCAGAGTTTACCAATTCCCAAAAACGTTCCAAGACTTTTACCAACAAAAGCTCTGCCGCCAAACTGGTTTTGTGCAAATAGACTTGCCAATACATCAGACGTCGTGCCAGGAGAAATTTTTCTAAGGAATGAATTCCTTTGGATTCAAAAACTAGATTTTCCTCTTCGACATGCATGGTGTTGAGGATGCGTTGGGTATTGATGTTTCCTTCCGTAACTCCCGTGTAAAAACTATCTCGTTTTAAATAGTCCAACCGATCGACATCAATTTGGCTAGAGACCAATTGATGCATGAATTTTCGGGGATAGGAGTTCGTAAAAATTTGAATTGCCAAACCTAGGGCACCTTTAAACTCCTCATTCAGATTTTGAATGATACGCAGGGACAGCTCTTCATGTGTTTTCCCTTTAAGGAGAATTTTTTCAGACGCATGGGAGAAAGGACCATGGCCAATATCGTGTAATAAAATTGCGATTTGCATGGCTTCGTTTTCCTCTGCTGAGATGGCAATTCCTTTTTGCGTTAACACTTCAATGGCTTTTTGCATGACATGCATAGCTCCAAGAGCGTGTTCGAAGCGCGTGTGATGTGCTCCGGGATAGACCAAGCTGGAAAGGCCCATTTGAGAAATACGACGTAAACGCTGAAAAAAACGATGGTTGATTAATTGCAAAATCAAATCGGTTTCAATGGCAATAAAACCATAAATTGGGTCGTTAAATAACGTACGCTTTAGATACACAGCTTGAGCGGTAATTTTTATCAAAGATAACACAATGGATCGGATCAATATCTTATGGGTGGATGACGAAATAGAAATGCTCAAACCCCATTTTCTTTTTTTAGAAGAACGGGGATATGCGCTCACGCCTTGTACTAATGGTCAAGATGCTCTGGATTTGATTGATACGCGTCCCTTTGAAGTTATTTTACTGGATGAGAATATGCCGGGACTGAATGGTCTAGAGACCTTGCAAGAGATCAAAAACAGAAAGCCTCAACTGCCTGTAGTCATGATCACAAAAAATGAGGAAGAGCAGATCATGGAAGATGCCATAGGGTCAAAAATTGCTGATTATTTGATCAAACCAGTAAATCCACATCAGATTTTATTGTCCTTAAAAAAGATTTTGAATCACCAGCATCTCATCGCGGAAAAAACCACTCAAAATTATCAAAAGGAGTTTGGTAAATCGGCTCTAGAACTCAGCGGACTGAAAAATTCTGAGGACTGGATTGCCCATTTTAAAAAATTAATTTATTGGGAATTAGAACTCGAATCACTAGAAGATTCGAGTATGCTGGAGATTTTCGAATCTCAAAAAAATGAAGCCAACGCGCTGTTTGCAAAATTTGTTCAACAGCACTATCAGGATTGGATTCAAGGTAGCGAGGGGCCTGTTTTGTCGCATCAACTTTTCAAAAAAAGAATACTCCCCGAGTTAAAACAACACAAACCCACCTTACTGTTGGTAATCGACAATTTGCGGATCGATCAATGGAAAATAATTCAAAAAGAAATTACAAACCACTATGTTGTAGAAAAAGAAGATGCCTATTTCAGCATCTTGCCTACGGCAACGCAGTACGCCAGAAATGCCCTTTTTGCTGGCTTGACTCCCCTAGAAATTCAGAAACAGTTTCCCCAATGGTGGAAATTTGATCATGAAGAGGGAGGGAAAAATTTGCACGAGGAAGATCTGCTGAGAGAACAATGCATTCGCCTCGGCGTGACACGTCCTTGGAGTTACCACAAAATTACGCAGCTCCATCAGAGTCAACAACTCATCAAAAATCTTCAAAACCATACGCATGAGGGAATGACGGTCGTAGTTTACAATTTTGTAGATATGATTTCCCATGCGAAAACCGAAATGGAGATGATCAAAGAATTAGCGCCCGACAACAAAGCCTATCGCTCGCTTACCTTGAGTTGGTTTCAAAATAGTCCGCTCAAAAAACTGTTGAGCAAAGCGGCCACACTGGACTTTCAGCTTGTGCTAACTACAGATCACGGAACCCTGAATGTAAACAACCCTAGCGCAGTAGTAGCAGATAAAGAAACAAGTATGAATCTCCGCTATAAAACAGGGAGAAGCTTGACTTTTGAAGCGAAAGAGGTCTTGGATTGTGAAAATCCCAATGCGTTTGCATTGCCTTCCCTGTCCCTTAGTAGTCGCTATATTTTCGCGAAAGAGGACTATTATTTTATTTACAAAAACAACTACAACCACTATGTAAATTTCTTTAACAACACCTTCCAGCACGGTGGCGTTTCCCTTGAAGAAATGATCGTACCATTTGTGGTTTTACGTCCTCGATAGCCTTATATTTGCGCAATGCAAAGTCACTTTAAATTAACTGATTTAAAGCAGTTGAGTTCGCTTTTGATCGAGGACTTTTCCAATCCCGTCATCCGTATTGACGGTCCCATGGGTGCTGGAAAAACCACCCTTATTGCGGCTCTTTGTAAAGCTTTGGGCGTGACAGAACCTGTTTCAAGTCCCACTTTCTCTTTAGTCAATACCTATCAAGCCTCAAAGGGTTTGATTTATCATTTTGATTTTTACCGCTTGGAGCATCCCGATGAAGCATTGGACTTTGGTTTGGAAGAGTATCTAGAATCGGGGCAGCTTTGTTTTTTGGAATGGGCAGAAAAAATAACACCCCACCTACCAGAAACCTATAATCACTATTCGCTAGATATTGTGGATATACAAACCCGAAAGTTAACTTCCAAAAATATAGTATGAAACTATTGTATCGATTGGGGTATTATCTCGCTGGCTTTTCGGTTGGTTTGATTTTTTTAGCTTTCATTTTTAGCGGCAAAAAGACAAGTTGCAATTATGGCCCTTCGGCACGGGTAAAAAACGATTTGCTTCAAAAGACCATTCAAATCAGTTCGGATCTCCAGAGCCGGTATCCCCAACTCAACGACAGCACACTTCGCACCTACATGGAAAAGGGAAGTATCGATTTTTCTAAAAGCAAAACAAAACTGGATTCTTGCCGTGTTTATTTTATTGAACTGGAAGAAGAAACCAGTTCTTTTTTAGAAGTAGCAAACTGTAAAAAGCAAGTCAAGGTTCTCAACCTGCAACGGCCTTAACCTTTCTCCTGTCAATTTCCTTTTTAATCAAGTTCAATTCTCTAGGGGTTTGTCCGCTAACTGAGGTATTTTCCTCTGCCCTGCGAATCAAGTACGGAATAACATCTTTTACAGGACCGTAGGGTACGTATTTCACCACTTGATAACCCAAAGAAGCCAAATTGAAAGAAATATGATCTGCCATGCCGTAAAGTTGGGAAAACCAAATGGTGGGATGATCGTTAGGGAGCTGGTGCACCTTCATCCATTGGGTTACTTTAAGAATACTGGACTCACTGTGTGACCCAATAAATAGATTGCAACGATCCACTTTGGGAAGAATTAAGTCCAAAGCTGCATTAAAGTTAATATCGGTAGCTGCTTTACTTTCACAAATAGGCGAGGGAATTCCAAGCTCACGGGCGCGTTTATTCTCTTTTTCGATATAGGCTCCACGGACCAATTTTACACCAGTAGTAAAACCCTTAGCTTCTGCTTTTTGAAGCAAAGCTGTCATGTAGGACAAGCGGTCCTTACGGTACATCTGTACAGTAGTGAAAATCAAAGTCTGTTTGCGGTTAAAGGTTTCCATCAAATCTTCAGCGATTTCATCAATTGCAGCTTGAATCCAAGATTCTTCGGCATCAATGAGCATCCGCACATTCAGCTTTTTCGCATAGGAACAACATTTTTGAACTCGTTCTAGCATCCGATCCCAAGCGGCTTGTTCTTCCTTATTGAACGCTACTCCATTACTCTTCTTTTCAAAAAGTGCAAAAGGGCCCAAACTGGTGGCTTTAAAAACGGTAAAAGGAAGAGCCTGGGTCTCTTTTGAAAAAGAAAGGGTTTCCAGAGTCTTTTCCAAACTAGTATCCATCCCTGCCTCCGACTTTTGACCTTCGGCTGCAAAATGCATATACGATTTTACATTTAAATCTGCTAACCGACTCACAAGTTTTATGGAGTCTTCTTTTGCTGCACCCGCACAAAATTGTTTAAAAACGGTGCGTTTAAATAGTCCTGAAATGGGTAGTCCTAGTTGAAGTGCCCATAGGGCAAGCTTGCTACCTATCGCGACCAAAGTATTGTTTGCTATTAGGCGATACAAGTAAAGCGCCCTATAGAGTTCGTTGTTTGTCTTTAACCGATAAGCCTCTTCCGTATCTTCAAAATTCATACGATTAAAAATATAGTCTAAATTAAAAGTATTATTAAACAAAAGACGTTGTTTTTAAATTAATTTTTGTCGTTCAAAAGAGGAACAAATCGAAAGTTCCCAAACGATTCTTTATCAAATATTTTCTCGGAAGTTTTTGTAAAACGAAACATCACATGCTCTTTCACCCCAACAGGAATGACTAATTTTCCTCCAACTACAAGTTGTTGTAAAAGTTCTTTTGGCACTTTAGGTGCTCCGGCAGTTACAATTATCCGGTCATAAGGAGCAGTATCAGGCAAGCCTTTGTAGCCATCCCCAAAGACATTTTTTTTTGGGCGCAAATTGAGTTGGCTAAAAAGACGCTGAGTTTTTTTAAACAATTCTTGCTGTCGTTCTACAGTGTACACATGAGGGGTGAGTCCTAACAAAACAGCTGTTTGATACCCTGAGCCAGTCCCTATTTCTAACACCTTGTGGTGTGGTGCCACTTCCAAGATTTGAGATTGAAAAGCTACGGTATAGGGCTGGGAGATGGTTTGTTCTGCCGCGATGGGATAAGCTTGATCTTCATAGGCAAAATTGACCAGCCCAGGATCCATAAAGAAATGCCTAGGAATCGTTGTCATTACTTGTAAAACCTCTGTGGAGGAGATGCCTTTTTTTCTTAAAGTCTCCATCAATTGCCTGCGTAACCCCTGATGTTTGGTTGTATCTTTCATCTAATGCAAAAATAAGTGAGTTTCTGTTTAAATTAAGATTTTGATTGTACTTTTGATTCAAAGCACGTTGTAATGTTGAAAATAGGAATTTTAGGGGCAGGGCATCTTGGAAAAATCCATCTCAGGATTGTAGCCTCCTCCCCTACCTATGAATTGGTGGGTTTTTATGATCCGGACACCGAGGCCGTTGCAAAGCTTGTCAAAGAACAAGGCTACACGGCATATGAAAGTGCAGAAGCGCTGATCGAAGCGGTAGATGTGGTGAGCATCATCACCCCAACCCTCTCTCATTTTGAAATGGCTAAAAAAGCGATCCGTGCCAAGAAGCACGTATTCATAGAAAAGCCCATAGCGAAAACAGACCAGGAAGCTGCCTCATTAACACAACTTGCTGATGAATACGGTGTTTTGGGACAGGTGGGGCATGTAGAACGGTTCAATCCCGCCTTCAAAGCGGTACAGTCTTCACTGCAAAACCCCATGTTTATTGAAACCCATCGTCTGGCAGAATTTAATCCACGAGGGACTGATGTTTCGGTGGTATTAGACTTAATGATCCACGATATTGACATCGTATTGAGCGTGGTCCATTCCCCCATTAAACATATTGATGCCTCGGGGGTAGCAGTCATTAGCGATACGCCCGATATTAGCAATGCTCGCATTGTTTTTGAAAACGGCTGTGTGGCGAATTTTACCGCCAGCAGAATCTCTCTCAAGAAAATGAGAAAAACTCGATTTTTTCAAAAAAATGCCTATATCGCAATCGATTATCTAACCCAAAAAGTGGAAGTCGTAAAAATGAAAGACGCTCCGGAGCAAGCCGACGATCTTTCAATACTCCTGACCAATGCCGAAGGGAAAAAAAAACAAATTTATTTTGAAAATCCTTCCATACTCGAAGGCAACGCTATTCAAGATGAATTGGAACATTTTGCTTCGTGTATTCATGAAAAGAAAAAACCTACAGTTTCTTTACAGGATGGTGCCGCTGCGCTAGTGGTTGCACATAAAATTATTGCGTGTATCGGGTAATTTACTATGCCAGTTTTTCAGCCCCTTTCTTTTTTTTTACCTCACACCCCTCAGAACCAAGTCATGCGAAGTTTAGAGGACTATACACCCCAAGAAATTACAGCCTTAAAGTCATATCAAAAAGAAGGATTTATTCACATTATTCAAGCTGAGCTCAAGACCGAGGATAAAAATCTTGAGATCAGAAGGAATTGGATAAACGCGATAAATAATCAGCTCTATACCCCACAAAAGAAAACAGGGGTATTTTGGTATAAAATAAAGACTCAGGGTTTGACATTTCAGGGGTTAATCGGAGCATGTTCTGCCTTAGAATTTAAAAAAAGAACCATTACACAACATGAAAAAGTTTATGAACACCGGGTTCAACTCATGGCAGATTATTTAGAAACGGTTCGGATTCAAGCGGAACCCGTTGTTGTTATTCACGAAGAAGCCTTGGATTCTAAAATTGATTTTATTCAAATAGAAACACGCATGACTGTTTTCGATTTTCAATATGAACAAACGCACCACCAAATGTGGGAGCTGAATCGTGCAGAAATAGAACAAGTGATGCACTGGAGTATACACCAGCCTCATTTTCATCTGGCTGACGGCCATCATCGAGTAGCGAGTATGCTGCACTACTCTCATCAAAAACAAAAACCCGCTCCAATTTCTTGTTATTTGATACACCAATCGCAACTTGAGCTTCAGAGCTTTGTTTGGTTTTTGAAAACGTGTAAATCAAAAGACGATTTAGATCGCTTAGTAGAAAAGATCAAATTACATCAGGGTAAGCAAATAGATTTGAATGCGGCGGAGAGTAAACGTTTTGAAATTACCGTAAAGGTTGGGAAAACGTATTACGGTTTTGAGGGAGATTTTTCAAACCCGCCCGCTTTTATCAATGGTAATTTATTGGCACCTCTGCCTCATCTTGCTGAAGCCTTACAGTATCAACCTGATCCAAAACAAGGAGTTGACAGTGCAAAATGGAAAGATTTTGAGGTGGCTTTTTTTATGAAACCCATTTCCAAAGCAGTCCTTTTTGATCTAGCACGAAAAGGGAAAAACCTACCTGCAAAATCGACCTACATCCTGCCTAAACTTTTAACTGGTCTGTTCGTCAGTCCAATCGAATAGATCAAAAAGGATTTGCTCCTGCCCCTTGTCTAAGAATTTCAAAAGGGCTTGTGGATAGATCTATAACGGTAGAGGGAATATTACTCCCAAAACCATCAGAAAGCATTAAATCGATCTTCTTGTCCCATCGCTCGAGTAAGGCTTCAGGATCTGTCGTGTAATCTAAAATCTCATCAGGATCGTGGATGGAGGTGCAGACTAAAGGGGCGTTTAATAGGGGTAATAAAGCTTTTAGTATCGGATGGTCCGAAATCCGAACACCGATGGTTCGTCTTTTTTGGAACGGTTTTGGCAGCTTGTGTGCTGCTTGCATGATCAGGGTATAAGGTCCTGGTAACAAACGTTTTACCAGTTTAAAAATTTGGGAGTTCATCGGGACTACAAAATGGGACAGCGCACGAATGTCTTCAAAAATAAAACTCAAAGGAGCCTGTTCTAATTTGACCCCTTTAATTTTCGCTAAGTCTTTTAACCGTTCTCCTTGCGTAGACAAACAGCCCAGGGCATATACCGTATCTGTAGGGAAAATAATCATTCCTCCATCATGTAAAAGGGTTGCGGTCTCTTTTAGGTACTTTGCGTTAGGTGTCTTGGAGTAAAAAGTTCTGAGTTTGTCGGAAGCCATTATTTGATTCTGAGTTTGGCAAAACGCAAGAGGAGATTTTTCGTTCCAAATCCTTTAAATGCGATCACCGCCTTGCGATCATTCCCTTTCCCCTCAATGTTTTGCACCACTCCATTTCCAAAGCGTGCGTGTTCTACCTCCATTCCAATTTCAAGGTTTAAGGTTTCTTCTGAAGAGCTTGTACTAGCAGAGCTTTCGATTTTTCGAAGCTTCATCAGTTGAGAAGGCGTAGGACTAGAAATGGTTTTCTCCTTTGTTTTGGGTTTTTGAGGTACAGCGGCAGGTTCCCCAAAAATAGAAGTGTTAATCAAGGGTTTAAACTGATAGTCTTCCTTGGGTTTGATGTGATTTACATACTGCGGATCAATTTCCTCTATAAACCGACTGGGTTCTGCGTCGATCAGTTTTCCCCAGCGATAACGCGATAGTGTATAGGAAAGAAAAGCCCGTTCCTCCGCTCGTGTTAATGCTACATAAAACAAACGTCGTTCTTCTTCCAATTCTGAACGGGTATTCAAGCTCATTGCGGAAGGGAATAAATCTTCTTCCAAGCCCACAATAAAGACATTGGGAAATTCCAGACCTTTTGCCAAATGGATGGTCATCAGTGAAACTCGATCGCTGTTGGGATCATTGTCTTTGTCTGCATCGGTAGCCAATGCTACGTCTTCTAAAAACTCAGCTAGGCTGCCTGTCGCATCTGCTAGCTCTACTTGACCTTCGGTAAAGTCTCGGATACCGTTAAGCAGTTCTTCAATATTTTCTATCCGTGCTACTCCCTCTGGAGTGGCGTCTTTTTTGAGTTCTTGAACCAAACCGATTTTTTTGGTGACCAGATCCGTAATCTCAAAAGCGTTTAATCCCTCGTTTTCAATTTGAAAACGTTGAATCAAGGTCGCAAAATTATTGAGTTTGGTCAGTGTTCCCGAGTTGACAGGCAAACCGATTTCTTGGGAACGCTCTATGGTTTCCAACAATGAAAGATTGTAATTTTTAGAAGCTACAACCAGTTTATCCACCGTAGTTTGTCCGATTCCTCTGGGGGGATAATTGATCACTCGTTTCAAACTTTCCTCGTCTTTGGGATTGACAATCAATCGTAAATATGCGAGTACATCCTTGATTTCCTTGCGTTGATAAAACGACAATCCCCCATAGATTCGGTAGGGAATATCCCGCTTTCGCAAGGCATCTTCCATGGCTCGAGACTGAGCATTGGTCCGATACAATATGGCAAAATCTGAATTCTTCCGCTGTTCTTGCATCTTGTACTCAAAAATACTGGAAGCCACATGGCGTCCTTCTTCTGCATCGGTTGCCAATCGATTGACTTGAATGGGCGCACCCTGATCATTTGACGTCCATACCTCTTTATCAATCTTATTTTTATTGTGACTGATAATGGAATTTGCCGCATTCACTATGGTCTTCGTAGATCGGTAATTTTGCTCCAACCGATACAAGGCAACCTCGGGATAGTCTTTTTGAAAATTTAAAATATTGTTGATGTTGGCCCCTCGAAAGGCGTAAATACTCTGTGCGTCATCACCTACTACACAGATGTTTTGATATCGATCCGAGAGCGCTCTGACAATGAGGTATTGCGAGTGATTGGTGTCTTGGTACTCATCTACTAATATATAACGAAAGCGCTCCTGATATTTGGCGAGTACGTCGGGATAGCGGTTGAGCAATTCATTGGTGCGCAACAACAAATCGTCAAAATCCATAGCTCCCGCTTTAAAGCAACGTTCTACATACTCTTTGTAAATGGCCCCCATTTCTGGACGACGGGACATCACATCGGCTTCTTGTAATTCTGGATTGTTGTAATACGCCTTAACAGTAATTAAACTGTTTTTAAAAGCAGAAATTCGACTTCGTATTTGTTTGTATTTGTAGATATCCTTGTCCAACCCCATCTCTTTGATAATCGACGAAATCAATCGGTCAGAATCTTGAGTATCATAAATGGTGAAATTGGAGGGAAATCCCAGCTTGTCTGCCTCTGATCTCAGAATCCGAGCAAAAACAGAGTGGAAGGTTCCCATCCACAGATTTTTTGACTCGCTCTCTCCTACCAATTCCCCAATTCGGGTTTTCATTTCTCTGGCGGCTTTATTGGTAAAAGTCAATGCCAAAATGGAAAAAGGATCCACCCTTTGTGACATTAGATAAGCGATGCGATAGGTCAATACCCGAGTTTTCCCCGAGCCTGCACCGGCAATGACTATTAAAGGACCTTCTTTGTGTAAAGTAGGTGCTCGTTGTGCTTGGTTTAAGGAGTTTAAATAGGTGGTGAGTTCCTCTTTCATATTGTGACTAAAATTAGCCATTTCTGCTCTTTAGTCCAGAATTTTAAACTTTAATTATAAACATTGTATCTTCACAACTTCATCAAAAAACAACATGAAAAATTCAATTTTATACCTCGTAGCGTTCCTTCTACTTGGAGCGGGATTGACCGCTCAAAAAATCAGTAGCCAACTCGAAAACAAAGTCATTCAATGGCGACAAGAAATTCACCAAAATCCAGAATTATCCAACCGGGAATTTAAAACTGCAGAGAAAATTGCTGCTCATTTACGCAGTCTAGGTATCGATGTGCAAACTGGTATTGCCCATACCGGTGTGGTAGGACTATTGAAAGGAAAAAGACCCGGTAAGACCTTGGCACTTCGAGCCGATATGGATGCGTTGCCCGTTTCCGAACAAAACGATTTACCTTATCGTTCAAAGGTAAAAGCTACTTTTTCAGGCCAAGAAACAGGAGTCATGCACGCCTGTGGTCACGACACCCATGTTGCTATACTGATGGGAGTTGCAGAATATTTAGCCCAAAACAATGATTTTGCTGGAGCTGTAAAGTTTATTTTTCAACCTGCTGAAGAAGGGCCCCCACAAGGTGAAAAGGGAGGAGCCCGTTTGATGGTTGAAGAAGGAGTTTTAGAAAACCCCAAAGTAGATGCTATCTATGGATTGCACATCAACTCTGCCACGACAGTGGGTCAGGTAAAGTATAAGTCCAAAGGAATTATGGCTGCAGCACAACGCTTTGTCATCGAGGTTCAAGGAAAACAGGCCCACGGCTCCGAACCCTGGATGGCGGTAGATCCCATTCTTATTTCTGCAAAAATTATAGATGGTCTGCAGACTATCATCAGCAGAAATTCAAAATTGACCAAAGAAGGTGCAGTTATTTCTGTGGGTTCCATTCATTCTGGAATTCGATTTAACATCATACCGAAAAGTGCTCGGATGGTGGGAACGGTGCGTACCTTAGATGAAGATATGAAACAACTTATCCTCAGGCGAATGAACGAGCTGGTTCCACAAATCGCTGCTGCCTATGGGGGATCTGCTACTGTGAACATCTCCGAAACTGCAGCTTTGACTTACAATGATCCAGCACTAACCCAAACAGCTGTTAAAAGCCTTAAAAAGGCCCTTGGTGAAGACCAGGTGGTTGAAATGCGAGCGGTGACTGGTGCTGAGGATTTTTCTGCATTTCAAGAGAAAGTCCCCGGGTTTTATTTTTATCTAGGAGGTCTAATTCAAGGAAACACCCCTGAGGAGGCACCCTCTCATCACACCCCAGAGTTTTTGGTGGATGATGCCGGACTCATTTATGGAGTTAAAGCGATGGTGCAACTCAGTCTTGACTTTTTGAACTAAGAAGCGTTGCGGCGAAGTCAAGGCCTTCCTGCCACCACTGCTCCATTTCTTCTTTGTTAAAAACTAGTGATTGGGTGGTCAGTACTCGAGGCGTGAAAAAGGTTTGGAGTTTAATGTTTTTTTGAGTCGCCAACAAATTTCCCACTTTGAGGTTGTCCTGTGTAATTTGATCTCCCATAAAATCTAAGGTGGACAACAACAAATCAAAAGCGTTACGCGACCGCATTCTATTGACCAATTGAACCTCTGTGCTGAGCATAATGGCATCCACTTCGGTGGCTCCCCTGCGAATGGCTTCTTCTATGGCAATGATGCACCCAAAGCCTCCATCGGCGTATTCCTGTCTGTTTTTTATTACCAAACTCATAAACGGAACATAATTGCAGGAAATCCAAATCCAATCCAAAAAATCGGAATAAGAACATTCTGATAGGGCTTTGTATTCGATCTCGTTTAAGGTAAAATTAGACACACAAATGATGACTTCCCGATGTTGTTTTTTAACCGATTTAAAGAGACTAGGAGTGATTTGTTGACCGATCAAAGTGCGCAAATTTTGACTTTCTCCAAAGGTTTTTTTGCCTTTGAGGAAATTCTTTAAAACATTAAAATGATTGATTTTAATGCGGTTGATTTTTCCTTTCTGTTTGACAATAAAGGGGTTGTTCGAAAAAATGGAAGTTTGGTTGACATTCGTAAAAGCGTGTTTGATTTCCTCCAGTGCTCCAGCTGCAAGGTGGGTTACCAAAAGACTCCCTGTAGAAGTACCTAAATAAAGGTCGTACTTCCACCCTGCCTCTTCGATTAGATGATGGGCGACACCCCCAGCAAATGCGCCTTTACTTCCTCCGCCTGAAATTACCAGTGCTCGCATAGATTCTTATTTGGGATTACTTGTTAAATTTACATGCTTTATAACGGATAAAAAAATAAAGTCGAGCAATGGGTGAAATGCAAACGGGAATCGAATACCTAAAAGGAGTAGGACCCGAACGTGCCCGTTTGTTAAAAGAAGAGCTCAACATCCGCACCTTTGAGGACTTACTTCACTTTTTCCCCAACCGCTACATTGATCGCAGTCAATTTTATCCGATCAACCAATTACCACAAAACAATTCTGAAGTACAGATCAAAGGTAAAATTACCCAAATCGAGTATGTCTCACAAAAACGAGGCAAGCGAATGGTGGCCCAGTTTGAGGATGCAACGGGAGCCATGGAGTTGGTTTGGTTTCGAGGATATCAGTGGATTCGAGAAAGTTTAAAATTGAATCAGCCATATGTGATTTTTGGCAGATTGAATTGGTTTAAAGGAAAGGCAAGCATGCCACATCCCGAAATGGAATTGGAAGAAAACTTTCAAAAAGGCGTAAAAGCCGCCTTTTATCCGATTTACCCTTCTACTGAAAAATTAATCAACAAAGGAATTTCCCAGCGGGTCATTCAGAAATTAGTTGCCCATCTTATCGAAAGGGGAGGCACTCCATTTTCCGAAACACTCCCCCCCTATCTTTTGGATCATTACAAACTGATCGCCAAAGAAAAGGCCTTAAAAGAAGTGCATTACCCCACTACCCAGTACGATCTGAGCCGTGCGCAAGCCCGACTTAAGTTCGAAGAGTTTTTTTACCTTCAAATGCAACTGATATTAAAGAACCTCCAGCGAAAAAAGAAGATCAAAGGGTTTACTTTTTCTGAGGTAGGCAGTGCGTTTCACACTTTTTTTAAGGAACATCTTCCCTTTCCCCTTACCCAAGCGCAAAAACGAGTCGTCAAGGAAATTCGAATGGATTTAGGATCGGGAAGACAAATGAATCGTCTTTTGCAAGGCGATGTGGGTTCAGGTAAAACAATCGTGGCGCTCCTCAGTATGCTGATCGCCATCGACAATCAATTTCAAGCCTGTTTAGTCGCTCCAACGGAAATCTTGGCGCAACAACATTATCAATCTCTATCTAGCTTGCTCCACGGAACAGGGGTTCAAATTGCATTGCTCACTGGAAGCACCAAAGCCAAAGAGCGCAAGCCTCTTTTCGAGGCTCTAGAAACAGGAACCTTTAACATCCTGATTGGAACCCATGCTGTCTTTGAAGAAAAGGTACAGTTTAAGAATTTAGGTCTTGCCATCATAGACGAACAACACCGTTTTGGGGTGGCACAGCGCGCTAAGCTGTGGGCTAAAAACGAAATTCCACCGCACGTTTTAGTGATGACCGCCACACCTATCCCCAGAACGCTAGCAATGAGTATTTACGGAGATTTAGACCTTTCCGTAATTGATGAATTACCCCCTGGACGGAAGCCTGTAAAAACCAGTCATCGGTTTGAAAGTAAACGCTTAGCCGTTTTTGCATTTATCAAAGAACAGATACAGGAGGGGCGACAAGTATATGTAGTTTATCCGCTAATTCAAGAGTCTGAAAAACTGGATTATAAAGATCTGATGGACGGTTATGAAAGCATTACCCGAAGCTTTCCGCCTCCCCAGTATCAAGTCAGTATTCTTCACGGACAGATGAAATCGGAAGACAAAGCCTATGAGATGGAACGTTTCGCAGAAGGAAAAACACAGATTATGGTCGCCACGACGGTTATAGAAGTGGGGGTTAATGTGCCCAATGCCTCTGTAATGATTATTGAAAGTGCTGAGCGGTTTGGTCTGTCGCAGCTCCATCAGCTCCGAGGTCGTGTAGGAAGGGGAGCCTCGCAGAGCTATTGTATTTTAATGAGTGGTTCCAAGCTTTCCGAAGAAGGAAAAACACGCTTGCAAACTATGGTAAACAGTTCGGATGGGTTTGAAATTGCAGAAGCTGATCTGCGACTTCGGGGTCCTGGGAATCTAATGGGTACCCAGCAAAGCGGTGTTTTACAGCTAAAAATTGCTGATGTGATCAAGGATTCTACTTTACTCAAAGCCGCAAGAGATACCGCGCAACAAATTTTAAAACAAGACCCTGAACTCAAACAAGCTGAACATCAAATCATTAAACGAACACTAGCAGCACTTCGTTTTGATTCAAACATTTGGAATTTCATTAGTTAAAAATGGGCAAAGAGATTCTTATATTTGCATTCGACAATTAAATACGCATTCTTTGAAAATATCCCACAACTGGTTACAGCAATTTATCAAAATAAATCTATCTGTAGAAGAGCTCTCGGTTTTATTGACAGATTTAGGTCTTGAAGTAGAAGGAACCGAAACTTATGAAAGCATAAAAGGAGGCCTCCAGGGAGTCGTGGTAGGCGAAGTCTTAAGTTGTGTTCAACATCCCAATGCCGACCGTCTAAAACTCACAGAGGTAAACATTGGAACCGGAGACAACCTTTCCATAGTTTGTGGTGCACCCAATGTAGCTCAAGGGCAAAAGGTGCTAGTAGCCACGATAGGAACGACACTGAACCTGTTTGACGGTTCACAACTCAAAATCAAAAAAGGAAAAATTCGGGGAGAAGTTAGCGAAGGAATGATTTGTGCTGAGGATGAACTTGACTTGGGAGAAGCTCACGATGGGATTATGGTCTTAGAGGCATCTGCAAAAGTAGGAACTCCTGCTGCAGAACTATTTGATATTGAACAAGACGTTGTATTTGAAATTGGGTTGACTCCCAACAGAGCTGATGCCATGAGCCATATGGGTGTAGCACGAGACCTCAGAGCAGTATGTTTGTTAAAAGAAATCCCCCATGAATGGAGGTTTCCTGAAACGTCCTCATTTCACGTGGACAATACCCAAAGAACGATTCCAGTTCACGTGGAAGACGAAGAACAATGTACCCAGTATTACGGTCTTACCCTTACTGAGGTACAAATAGCACCTTCCCCCGCTTGGCTGCAAAATCGTTTGAAAGCGATCGGGATTACTCCAAAAAACAATGTTGTGGATATTACCAATTATGTCTTACACGAATTGGGACAACCCTTACATGCCTTTGACGCGGAAAAACTTCAGGGCGATGTACATGTAAAAACCTGTGCTGAAAAAACAAAATTCACCACCTTGGATGAGGTGGAACGCGAATTGAGTGGAGAAGATCTAATGATCTGCGACAGTGAAAAAGCCCACTGTATAGCAGGAGTTTTTGGAGGAACAGATTCCGGAGTAACAGATCAAACGACCACCGTATTTTTAGAAAGTGCCTATTTTGACCCGGTCAGTATTCGCAAAACCGCCAAGCGTCACAATCTCAATACAGATGCATCCTTTCGCTTTGAGCGTGGGATCGATCCAGAAATTGGAATAACGGCTTTAAAACGCGCAGCGATTTTAATTCGAGATTTAGCCGGAGCGACCATTTCAAGTGAAATACAAGAGGTCCGAAAACCCTTACAAGATGCCGTTCAAGTCTTTCTTTCTTTTGAACAATTAGAAAAGACAATTGGGCAATCCATAGAAGAAAAACATCTGAATACCATCTTGAATGCATTAGAAATGGAAATTAATAATGTTTCCGAAACAGGAATCGCAATGACCGTTCCGAGATACCGCGTAGATGTGACCCGCCCCGCAGACGTAATTGAAGAAATACTCAGAGTGTATGGCTATAACAACTTAGATGACAGACCTTTGCGCTATGAGGCAAAACCTCCCTACAGCTGGAAAGACGACTACAAACTGGAAGGGGCCGTAGCTCAAAAACTTACGGGTCAGGATTTTATGGAAACGATGAACAATTCTCTAACCCGACCCGAAAATGCAACAGACTTTTATGCACCCGTAAGCTTATTAAATCCTCTGGGTAAAGAATTGTCCATACTGCGACAATCGCTCATTCCCAATGCTCTTGAAGTGATTGCATTTAATTTGAATCGTCAAAACAAAGAGCTCAAGCTTTTTGAATTTGGAAACATTTATGGAAAAAAGGACGAAACCTATGTCGAAGCCAAACGGTTGAGCCTCGCAATAACGGGTGTACCCTTTCGTGCCCATTGGGATCTGACTAACTCGCCAGACTCCTTTTTCTATGGCAAGGGAGTGTTGCACGACCTTTTTAGTAGCTTGGGATACGATGTCCTCGAATTTGTAGAGACCTCCCATCCTCAATTTGATTTGTGTTTTGAATTACAGCATAAAAAGCGAAGTTTTGGCCTGTTTGGACTGATAGGAGCAGCATTGACTGAAACTTACGGAATTGACCAGGAAGTCTATCTCGCAGAATTGGATTGGAACGCACTCTCACAACATGCATATAAACAGCCTTTACACTACCAAGAAGTGGCTAAATTCCCCCAAATGAGAAGGGATTTTGCATTGCTTTTGGACCAAGAAGTCTCGTTTGAAGCAATCAAAACCATCGCTCTAAACACCGAACGCAAAATCCTTATTTCAGTTCAACTGTTCGATGTTTACGAAGGAAAAAACCTCCCCAAAGGCAAAAAGTCTTACGGAATCAGCTTTACGTTTCAAGACAAAAACAAGACGTTAACAGACAAACAAGTCGATAAAATCATGGAAAAACTCCAGCAAAATTTCTCAAAAGAATTAAAAGCTGAATTACGTTAGCAGATTTTTTATGATTTGACTGAATAATTCCTATTTTTGTTATCTAATGTGAAGGAATTATGAAAGCGAATCTACTACCCAGAACCAATATTGAAAAAGCACTATCCAAAACGCGTGAATTGACTATAGAAGCGCACGAATCCAATTTGGATTCACTCATTAAATCATTAGACATCAAATCCCTCAATGCATTTGACTTTGATTTATTGGCTACAGACAAAATTTATCACCTCGATCAGATCAAAAAAGTGAGTATTGACTACCGTTTGCGTTTTTTAGATCTTAAATATTTTAAAAATAAATTACCCCAAGAAGCATTAGACACGATTCAAGCCTTGGAATCAGCACACGATACCCAATTGGGTTCTTTTAAAATTATGGCTCCTTCAGCGCTTTTCCGATTAGAAAAAACTGATGATCCTTTGTTGTTTGTGCCTCTAGGCAAGGACTATTACTACCTTGTTTACAAATGGGGAAATGACTTACATCCTTTGCGTAAAGTGTTGATGTGGCCCTTTAAGAATATATGGAACTTGATGTTGGCTGTTTTTGCCTTCAGTTGGATCCTAACCGAATTGACTCCCATGGGATTGTTCACACGAACCCCAGACAGCTCTTCCTATTGGATGTTGTTGTTCTTTATGTTTAAAGCCGTTGCCTCTGTAGTACTGTATTTTGGCTTTGCATTAGGGAAAAACTTCAACCCTGCGATTTGGAACAATCGCTACAATAAAGCCTAAAAACAAATTCACAATGTCCCAAACTTCCTACATAAAATTATTTGTCGGTCCGCAGATGCAGGTCCTGAAAATTTTAAGTGCTTTAAGTGAAGTTAAAATCATTCCTGTAATTAAAGATCGTGCAGAATCTGCTCGTCTTGCTGGGTTTGGTTCTTTTTCACGAGATCAAGAAATCTGGGTTCATCCTGACGAAAAAGAAAAGGCGGAAGAAATTCTAAAAGTGCTTTCGGTTTAAATTAGTTTTCCTAAATTTAGATCGAAACATTTGATTTAAACAACCCATGCAATTCATTATTTTTATTGCCTTTACCCTACTTGTCGGGGTAATCGCCTATTTAGCCACACGCAATACAAACGAAAATTCAGAAGACGGGTATTTCTTAGGAGGTAGAAGTTTAACCGCTCCCGTTATTGCTGCTTCATTGCTTTTAACCAATTTATCAACGGAACAGTTAGTCGGGCTAAACGGCTCTGCTTTTAATGAAGGTATTCTAGTAATGGCCTGGGAAACCCTAGCCGCAATCGCTATGGTTGTCACCGCGACCCTATTACTTCCGCGCTATCTCAAAGGAGGCCTTACCACGATCCCGCAATTTTTAGAACGTCGATACGACACCGCAACCAAATCCATCACTTCAGGACTCTTCCTCAGCGGCTATGTAGTCGTGTTGTTGCCAATCGTCTTGTATTCTGGAGCTGTGGCAATCATCGGAATGTTTGATTTGACCACTCTCTTTAACCTGAGTCAAGGCACTACCCTAGTTGTCACCGTTTGGTCAATTGGACTGATCGGCTCCGTCTATGCTATTTTTGGCGGACTAAAGGCCGTTGCGGTTTCCGATACTGTCAATGCTGTCGGACTGCTTATTGGTGGATTGATGATCCCTATTTTTGGATTAATGTATTTGGGAGATGGAAGTCTTTTTTCTGGTATTGAAACCTTATACGCGAATGATCCTTCCAAATTCAATGCAATTGGAAGTGATACTTCGGCCATACCCTTCAGCACCTTGTTTACGGGGATGGTTTTAGTGCAGCTGTTTTATTGGGGAACCAATCAGGCGATCATCCAAAGAGCCTTGGCTGCAAAAAACTTAGTTGAAGGTCAGAAAGGATTGATTATTGCAGCCTTTGTAAAAATCTTAGGACCTATAATTGTGGTGCTCCCGGGTATAATCGCCTATTCTATTTTTGGAGACACTCTGGATGCTAGTCAGGCAGATCAATCGTATGGTCTGCTGGTCAATCGGGTTTTACCCCCTGTTTTATTGGGGTTTTTTGCAGCTGTGTTGTTTGGCGCCATCTTGAGTTCGTTCAACTCCGCTTTAAACAGCTCGGTAACACTTTTTGGTTTGGATATTTACAAACAATACCTCAATAAAAATGCAGACGAAAGACAAGTGGTGCGTGCGGGAAAAATCTTCGGGATTGTTTTGGCTGTACTGTCTATGTTTATCGCTCCTGGAATTGCCAATGCCCCTGAGGGATTGTTTGGATATTTACAAGAAGTAAATGGATGCTATACGGTTCCTATTTTAACTATTATTTTAGTGGGATACCTTACCCAGTACGTTCCTGCACTTGCAGCTAAAGTAGCAATGGTGATGGGCGTGACTCTTTACTCTTTTAGTCAATTTTTCCTAAAAGATTATGTAATTAGTAACGGGGGAACCTATCCACACTTCCTTCATATCATGGGGATGTTATTTCTCTGTATTATTGCTGTAATGCTCGTCATTGGAAAATGGAGACCTCGGACCGAGGCTTATGTGCAGACCTACACAGAACAAGTGGATATCACCCCTTGGAAACCGGTTAAAATAATGGGTGTGATTATCACCGTTATTGTAATCAGCACCTATTTTATCTTTACTTAGGCACCGCTGGTAAGCTTGGAGCGTAATTCTTTTATTTTGGGATCCGTCATGTATTCATCAAACAACATATGACGATCGATTACACCCGATGGGGTAAGCTCTACAATTCGAGTTCCTAAACTTTGAGAAAAGGCATGGTCGCTAGTGCTACAAAGCAGAGTTCCCTTGAAATTATTTAGCGAATTATTAAAGGCAGTAATCGACTCCAAATCCAAGTGGTTTGTAGGTTCATTGAGTAAAAGTACATTAGCGCGTTCCATCATCATTTTAGAAAGCATACAACGGACTTTTTCTCCTCCGGAAAGCACATTACATTGTTTTAACGCCTCTTCCCCACTAAAGAGCATTTTCCCTAAAAAGCCACGTAAAAAAACTTCTTCCTTTTCCTCTTCTGTTTTGGCGTATTGTCTAAGCCAATCTACCAAAGACATCGCATTTTCAAAATACGCATCGTGATCTACGGGAAGATACGCCTGGCTGGTTGTGATTCCCCAGCTAAAGGTCCCTTGATCTGCCTGGGCCGTACCCATCAAAATATTGTAAAAGGCAGAAATGGCGCGGGTGTCTTTGGCATACACAATCACTTTGTCGCCTTTGGCTAAATTGAGGTGAAAATCTTTAAAAAAGACTTCGCCATCTAAAGAAGCAGCGAGTTTTTCAATATTTAAAATTTGATCTCCCGCTTGACGTTCTTGATCAAAGATAATTGCGGGATAACGTCGACTAGAAGGTTTAATCGCTTCGATGTCCAATTTATCGATCATCTTTTTTCGAGAGGTCGCCTGTTTGGACTTGGCTACATTAGCAGAAAAACGCGCAATGAATTCCTGCAACTCCTTTTTCTTCTCTTCTGCCTTTTTGTTTTGTTGCATACGTTGGCGTGCTGCCAGTTGACTGGACTCATACCAAAAAGTATAGTTCCCTGAATAATGGTTTATTTTTCCATAATCGATATCGGAAATATGTGTACAAACGGCATCCAAAAAGTGTCGGTCGTGTGAAACAACAATCACGGTATTGTCGAAGTGGGCCAAAAATTGCTCCAACCACATGATGGTGTCGTAATCTAAATCATTGGTCGGCTCATCCATAATCAGTACATCAGGATTGCCAAAAAGTGCTTGAGCGAGTAGAACTCTCACTTTTTGTTTACCGTCCAGTTCTGCCATGGGGGTATAATGCAATTTTTCGGGGATTTCTAGGTTGGACAGCAAGGCGGCAGCTTCACTGTCGGCGTTCCATCCATCCATTTCCTCATAAGTGACTTGCAAAACCCCAACTCGTTCTCCATCAGCATCGGAAAAGTCCTCTTTGGCGTAGAGGGCATCCATTTCCGATTTGATTTCATAAAGCTTTTGATTTCCTCGAAGAACCGTATCCAAAACAGAATGCGAATCGTAGGCATTGTGATTTTGTTCTAAGACCGATAGCCGTTTTCCCGGTTCCAAATGGACACCGCCAGAGTTGGCGTCTTGTTTTCCAGAAAGGATTTTTAGGAAGGTGGATTTTCCCGCACCATTGGCGCCAATAATTCCATAACAATTGCCCGGAGTAAAACTCACATTGACTTCGTCAAATAAGATTCTTTTTCCAAATTGAACCGACAGGTTTGAAACCGATAACATAGTCATTAATTTTAAGCTGCAAACTTACACAAATCTAATTGAGTGATTTAACAGCATTCTAAGATTTTTACACATAAAAATTGGTAATTTTGAACGGTATGAAAAAAGGAATTGGGTTCATTTTTCTTCTGGGAGTTGTTTTAAGCTGCCAGGCTGAGAAAAATTCACATAGCGGTATTTTCCTGGGAGGACAGATAGTTAACCCTTCCTCTCGTGCGGTAACTCTATATCAGGGATCTCAGGTGATTGAAATGTTGGACTTAGGAGAAAACTTGAGATTTCAACGTCAGTACGATTCTCTTCCTGACGGGATTTATAAACTGGAACACTTGCCCGAATACCAGACGCTACTTTTGGAAGACCAAGACAGCCTCTGGGTACGGATCAATGCGGCGGCTTTTGACGAGTCCATGGTTTATTCCGGAGTGGGCGCATCCAAAAACAACTTTTTGCTAGAGCTGTTTTTAAAACAAGAAACAGAAAACAACTACCTCTCTTCAAAATATTCGAATAATAAACGCACTTTTAACGCCATTATTGATTCTTTGCTGCTTGAAAAAAAGCAGTTGTTGATTCAGATGGATTCGCTAAACACATTGAGTCCCATAGCTCAAAAGGTCACTCAGGCCGCCTACATTTATCCCTATGCCAACATCCGCGAGCGATATGCACTGCTTCGCGGTGCGCAGTGGACAGAAGAAGAGGACAGTTTGTTTTTCAGTTACAGACGCTTTTTAAACTACGGAGATAACGACCTAGCATTTTTTGATCCTTACGTCAACTACATCATCAGCTACATCAGTCAAAAGGCACTGAAATCGGAAGAGGCCTATTTTAAAATCAAACAAACCACGGATTTCAATATTCGACGTTTGGAGGTCTTGGATCGGGAGATCTCCGGGAACCTGCTTCGTAATAATATCGCGAGAGCCCTCGCCTTTGAAGAAGTTTTAAACTTTTCCAACCACGACGAACACGAACGCTTTATACAATATTATATTACCGTAAACAGCTCTCCCAGTTATTTGGCAGAAGTTTTGGAATTGCACTCTGACATCAGCAGAATGGACGTAGGAAAACCCCTGCCTAAAGTTCAACTGCAAAATGCCAAGCGTGAAGTCGTCAGCAGCGCTTCATTGTCCAATGGCAAACCTACGGTACTCTATTTTTGGTCACAGACACAAATGAATCAATACCGCAACACATTAGACCGAGTATTGCGGCTAAAAGAACAGTACCCAGAGATTCGTTTTGTGGGAATTTGTATTCAACCTTATAACGCCTTGGTGGATCAAGTTCAAAAAATGATGGAACTCAACCCAGAAGATCAGTTTGCTTTAATTGATTTTGAAAAAGCAAGTAAGGCTTGGGTATTGACATTGCTCAATAAAAGTATTGTCCTTAACTCTCGAGGGAAGCTCCTTCAAGGTTTTGGGAATCTTTCCGATCCCAAGTTTGAACAGGTGTTAGAGGGAATTTAATTCCCTTTTTTATGATCGGCTAAAAACTTTGCCAGTCCAATATCCGTAAGGGGGTGGTTTAGTAGGCCTTTAATCGCAGATAGGGGTCCTGTCATTACATCTGCACCAATTTTTGCACAGTTTACAATATGCATGGTATGGCGAACAGAAGCGGCGAGGATTTCCGTTTCATAGGCGTAGTTGTCATAAACCAAACGAATGTCTTCGATCAACTCCAGCCCGTCCGTAGAATTGTCGTCCAAACGACCGATAAAAGGAGAAACATAGGTGGCACCCGCTTTGGCTGCCAGTAGGGCTTGTCCAGTAGAAAAAACCAACGTACAGTTGGTCTTGATTCCAGCGTCAGAAAAGTATTTTAAGGCTTTGATTCCCTCTTCGATCATAGGAATTTTTACGACAATCTGAGGGTGTAAGGCTGCCAAGGCCTCCCCTTCTTTAACCATGCCCTCAAAATCTACCGCGATGACTTCTGCGGATACATCGCCCTCCACAAGTTCACAAATATCGACGTAATGTTGAATGATGTTCTTTTCTCCTGTGATGCCTTCTTTTGCCATCAGCGAGGGATTGGTCGTTACCCCGTCTAAAACCCCAAGGGCTTCGGCTTCACGGATTTGATCTAAGTTGGCAGTGTCAATAAAGAATTTCATAGTTAGTGATTTAATTTTTAAAAAAGAGTAGTAATAGTTTTTCAAAAAGGCGACTGGGTAAAATCCCTTTTAAAACTACTGAAAATTTTTGCAAAGGTGCACCCACTCTGTAGTGAACTTTTGGATTTTTTTGGGGTAAAATACGTGCTATTTTATGGGCAATTACTTCAGGTTGAATTCCTGAGGATACATGTGCATCTATCGTCGCTAGATTTCTTTTGTATATCGCTTCGTAAGGAGATTGTTCCTTTTGGGGCGCATAGTAACGTCTTGAGGCAATATCCGAGACAAAATCACCGGGCGCTATTGTACACATTTTGATTCCAAAGGGTTTGACCTCCATGCGAAGGGATTCGGTAAGCAAGGATAAGGCCCCTTTGGAAGCTGAATAGGCTCCACGAAAGGGAAGCCCCATCGCACATCCAATCGAGGTAATAGAAACAACAAAACCCTCTTTTTGCTTGCGCATGACAGGAAGCACTTTCTGCATCAGTAGTAAGGGTCCGTAACAATTCGTTTCAAAGTTGGCACGCAGAGCATCAATTTCCAATTCTTCCATCGGACCAATGATTCCGGAACCCGCGTTGTTGATCAATACATCAATGCGACCTTCTTCTCCCAAAAGCTCTTCCACTGCACTTTGAATGGAAGTGGGTTGATTTAAATCCAAGGAAATTAGTTTGTAGTTAGGAGGGGTTTCATATTGGTTGGGATTTCGGCATGTCCCGTACACCACATAGCCCAAATCTGCCAAATGGCAGGCTGTGGCTTTTCCCAAGCCAGAAGAGGCACCCGTAATCAAAACTACTTTGGACATGGACTAAAAAAAAAGGGCAAGCGACCTACATCACACCGCTACGACCGCCTACCCTTGCTGCGTTCCCACCCTGGGGGATTCAGCAGGAGCTGGTTGTGTAGGACTTGCCCGGGTGCAAAGATAACCCCTTACATTGATTTCAACAATCATTTTAAATGCTTAATTTCGTCCCTTGTGAAACCCCGAACGGTTTATTGATATGAAATTATTTGTGAGTACCCTTAGCGCCCTTTTGCTCCTGACCTGCAGCGGTCCTAAAGCCCCAGCCCTTAAAATTAAAACAGGACTAAAAGGTGACAAAGCAACCCCAACCGCTCAATTGCAGTTGAGTCTCAAGACCGCACTGGAAGACTACACGGTTACCTATTTTTTAAACGATCAACCCATTTCTGCGGAGCATCAGTTTTCCGACGAACCCTTAGGAGAATACGAACTCAAAGCCCAAGTAGTCCATCAAGAGCAAACCTACGAAACGACAACAACACTCACTTTACTAGCAGAAGCTCCCCCAAAACTGTTTACTTACGAGTTAGTCAACACCTATCCACACGATAGAACCGCATACACCCAAGGGCTGGAATTTGACGGAGAACTCCTTTACGAAAGTACAGGTCTCAATGGAAAATCAACTCTGAGAACAGTAGAATTCAAGACAGGTAAAATCATAGAAAACAAACCTTTAGACAATGCTTTCTTTGGAGAAGGTTTAACTGTACTTCAAGATCGAATTGTCCAATTGACCTGGAAGGCTCAAAAAGGATTGGTCTATGATAAAGCCAGTTTAAACATGCAAAAGTCTTTTTCTTTTGGAGAAAGCAAAGAAGGTTGGGGCTTGTGTAATGACGGAAACACTCTTTACAAATCCGACGGCACTCAAAACATTTGGAAACTCAATCCTGAGGAGTATAACGAACTAGGTCGTATTCAAGTAATGACGCACAAATCCGCCTTAAAAAACATCAACGAATTGGAATGGGTGAACGGAAAGATTTATGCTAATACTTATCAATTTCAAAAGGACGTGGTGGTGATTATCAACCCTGAAAGTGGTGCGGTAGAGGGCGTAGTAGATTTCTCGGGCCTTAAAGAAAAGGTTACTCAACATCCCGAACTCAACGTTTTGAACGGAATTGCCTACCACAAGAAACGGCAAACTTTTTTTGTCACTGGGAAAAATTGGGATAAACTCTTTGAAGTTAAGATTGTTCCCAAATCATGAATTCCTTTACACTAGAACGTACGGTACTCCCCGAACATTTAGATACGCTTAATCATGTAAATAATGTCCAGTACCTGTATTGGGTGCAGGAGGCGGCACAAGCCCATTGGGAAGCCTTAACTGCCGAAAGCGTTTTGCATTTTCACACTTGGGTGGTGCGCAGTCATCACATTGAATACAAACAGCCCGCTCAGTTGGGAGACGAACTCCTTCTCACGACCTACGTAAAAGCAAGTAAGGGATTTCTTTCCGAGCGGATTGTAGAAATTGCAGTAAAGCAAACCCACACTCTTTTGGCACGTTGCAGTACCCAATGGTGCTATCTCAACAAAGATTCTGGGAAACTAGAACGGATTCCGCAGGAGGTATTGGAGTTGTTGGGCTCGTAGCCTCACGCCCGCAATACATTTATGGTCGTCGTTAGGCATTAAACAAAGCCCGTCCTTGCATTAAAGCGTGTACTTCTTTGGCAACAGCAGCTAAAGTCATTTCGTCTTCGTAGTTTGTGATGACACGGTCAATTAAGTCCACAACAATTCCCATTTCGTTTTCCTTCAGTCCTCGAGTCGTTATGGCGGCGGCTCCTATGCGGATACCCGAAGTCACAAAGGGAGATTTATCGTCAAAAGGAACCATGTTCTTGTTGGCAGTGATTTCTGCTTTAACCAAAGCGAGTTCTGCGTCTTTCCCCGTAATGTTTTTATTGCGCAGGTCGATCAACATCAAGTGGTTGTCTGTTCCCCCAGAAATCAGATGGTAGTCCTTTGCTACAAAAGCGGCGGCCAGAGCTTGAGCATTTTTCCGTACCTGCTCCATATAGGCCTTAAAGCTAGGTTGTAGCGCTTCTTCAAAGGCAATGGCCTTTGCTGCAATGATATGCATCAAGGGGCCTCCTTGGTTTCCTGGGAAAACGGCCATATTCAAAAGATGCGACATTTTTTGGGGATTTCCATTTTTAAAAGTCAAACCAAAAGGATTATCAAAGTCCTCCCCCATCAAGATCAGTCCTCCACGAGGGCCTCTTAAGGTTTTATGGGTTGTGGTGGTCACAACGTGGCAGTGAGGAATAGGGTTGCTATGGAGTCCTGAAGCAATCATTCCAGAGGGGTGGGAAATGTCTGCTAAAAGAAACGCCCCGACTTCATCTGCAATTTCTCTAAATTTGGCAAAATCGATGTCCCTAGAATAAGCAGATGCCCCTGCGATGAGCATTTGAGGTTGTACTTCTTTGGCAATAGTTCGAATATTTTCATAATCCAAAAGTCCCGTTTCTTTTTCTACACCATAAAAATGAGCTTTGTACAAACGCCCTGAAAAATTGACTGGCGAGCCATGAGTCAAATGTCCCCCATGTGCTAGGTCAAAGCCTAAAATCTTGTCCCCTGGTTTTAAAAAGGCATGAAAAACAGCCGTATTGGCCTGAGAACCTGAATGGGGCTGCACGTTGGCATAGGCTGCACCAAACAAACTTTTTGCTCGTTCAATGGCCAAAGTCTCCACTTCATCAACGACTTCACAGCCTCCGTAATATCGTTTTCCAGGATAGCCTTCCGCGTATTTGTTGGTCAATACAGATCCGCAGGC